>Ga0210404_10000020_pt1 | contig 304763 bp, 241 predicted proteins | sample IncBWH28MmetaG_FD_155455 | JGI IMG/M metagenome (GOLD analysis project Ga0210404, IMG submission 155455) | Forest soil microbial communities from Barre Woods Harvard Forest LTER site, Petersham, Massachusetts, United States - Inc-BW-H-28-M | ecosystem: Environmental > Terrestrial > Soil >... | reverse complement strand
AGCTGGTAAACCCGGGCTCCAGTTTTCCTGAGTTGACGGATGTGTACTACATCCAGAATGCGACGAACCAGGAAACCAAGGCGGTGACCAGTGTACTGGTGCGGCGGGGCAATGAATGGCACGGGCCGGACCGCATGTTTCTAAACGAGCGGCACATCGTTCTGGTTGAGCCGGTCGGAACGAATTCGAAAGTGGCACAACTGATCGAAGACGACAAAAGGGGCAAACACTAGAAATTCTTAGCCATCTGGACCTGTCCCGTTGTAGGTTGCGCTTCAGGTGCCGCGATCCCGCATGCGTTATTCTGGGTTAGAATCGGATCGCTGGTTTCAGTCCCCAATGACTCGCACTTCTTTTCCTGGCACTCCGGTCGTTCTTCTCCTGCTGGTAACGGTTCTCGGGTTTCTTCCATCCTGCCGCAGCACCGCGCGCGCCAAGGCGCATGTCGAAGCCGGAAACCAATATTTCGCGCAAAAACAATTTCCCCCAGCGGAAAACGAATACCGTCAGGCCCTTCAGATCAACCCTAATTTCGCTGATGCGTACTATCGCCTGGGACTGCTGCAAATCCAGCAGGAGCATCCCACGGCCGCCAAACAATCCTTCTCTCGCGCTGTCGAACTCGATCCCAAGAATCTGGATGCCAGGTTGCACCTCGGCGATCTCCTCATCTCTTCTACTCAATATGCCGACGCCCGCCGGCAGGCGGAAGAGGTGCTCCAACGCGACCCCAGGAATGCCGGCGCTCACCACCTGCTGGGCCAGGTAGCTCTTCACCAGATGCAATACGTAGCGGCTGAAAGCGAACTTCAGCAAGCCATCGTCCTGGATCCGCACGACCCTCACCTTTATGAAGATTTGGGTCTGACCCAATTGCTCGATGCGGAGAACGGGGCGGCGGAAAAAAGTTTTCGCACCGCAGTCGATATCAGGCCCGATGACCCCCAGACCTACATCAACCTAGCGAGCTTCTACAAAGGCCAAAACACCACCGATCGGGCCGAGCAAACCTTGCAGCAGGGAATGGCTCGTGTTCCCGGAGCGGTGGAGTTGCCAGTCGCACTGGCCGGCTTTTATGTCGAGCGCAAGCGACAACCCGAGGCGAAGCACTTACTCGATCAACTCGAGGCGGATGAGAACCGTTATCCTGATGGCCGCCGTGCCGTCGCCGACTTTTATCTGGACAATGGCGACGCAGCCTCCGCCCTTGATCGCTATCGCGCCCTCGTAAACAAAAATGATGGCGACACGGCCGCCGCCAGGAAGATTGCCGAGTGCTATCTGCGGCTGGGACGCTGGCAGGACGCCGATCTGTGGTTGGACCAGCGCGACCCAGCTCACCGAGACCCCGACCTTCGTCTCCTTCGGGCGCGCAGTGATCTTGGCGCGTTCCGACTTCGCGAAGCCGCTGCCCAACTCCAAAGCCTTATCAACGATTCCCCGGATCTGCCCGCCGTTTATTTCTACCTCGCTCAAGTCGATTCCGCGCAGGAGCAACCTACGCAGGCCCAACAGGCTCTTTCCGAGGCCGTTCGCATTCAGCCTGGATACTTGCCCGCCCTACTTGGCCTTGGAAATATTAGCCTGCAGCAAAACAATGCCGGAGCCGCTCTTGCCTATGCCAGCCAAGTGATCTCAACCAGTTTCTGGGTGGCAGACGCCCACGTGATGGCCGGAAGCTCCTATCTCCTGCAGGGAGACCTGAGTCAGGCGCAGCGAGCCTTCGAACTGGCCGCCGGATTAAATCCCCGCAGCCCCGCACCGCCAGAACGCCTGGGACGCGTGCTGAGCTTGCGAAGCAATTACGCGGACGCTGAAAAGGCCTATGAAAGCTCGCTGGCGATCGCTCCGGATTACGCTCCAGCGCTCAGCGGTCTTGCCGAGGTACTCGCAAAAGAAGGAAATTCGAAGCAGGCGGATCTCCGCCTGGATCGCCAGATTGCGGCCCGACCCAAGTCTTTTCAGCTATACGTGGCCAAGGCCGAATTCTGCATCGGCCAGAAAAATTGGCCGTGCGCCGAGCACTACTATCAGCAAGCCTTGACGCTGAACCCCTACGACGTGAACGGCTACCTAGCCCTGGCACATATCTATGCCGCCACTAACCGCCCCCAGGGAATGATCCAGCAGTATGAATCCGCACGCAGCAGATTTCCTGAATATCTTCCTACCTACATCTTGCTCGCTCAAGTGTACGAATATGTTGGCAATGTCGATCGCGCTCGCCAAACCTATCAGGATGCCCTCAAGGTTGATCCCAATTCTTCTCAGTCTCTCACCGGTCTCGCCCGCCTCTACGCCGATCATGGCGGATCGTTAAGTGATGCCCTTCAATTTGCGCAGAAAGCCAAAGCGCAGCAACCGGATGATCCCGACGTCCGCGACACGCTGGGATGGGTCTGCTACAAGCAGGGCTTATACAACTCGGCAGTGCCGGAACTCGAAGCCGCTGTGACTAAAAGCCCTCAGACCGCCAAATTCCAGTTTCACCTGGGAATGGCGTATCTTGCGGCCGGTCGTACTGCCCAGGCTCACACTACTTTGCAGACCGCACTGCAAGCCGGACTCGGAGCCGAGGATGCCCGCTCCGCTCAAGAGGCACTTCAGAAGAGCGGGTCCTAGCCTCGCTTGTAGAGTCGCGAGGTAGAATCCAAAAACTGGCTTATGCGCCCTGTGCTGAGAACTCGGTGACGCCAAATTCTTACATTGTTCCGGTTGGGGTGCGGCAAAGGGCAGCGCCACCAGCGATGCCGGCTCCAGCGCCGTAGTACGCCGTCACCAGCGGGATTTCGTGACTACGCGAGTTCACACTCCAACTGGGAAGTTGGTCGTGTATTTCCGCAAAGAACGGTTGCAGCATTTCCGCGACGCCACCGCCGACGATCATCACATCCGGTTCGAGTAGGTCCACAATACTGCCCAACCAGACAGTGAGAAACATCGCGGTCTCCCGCAAGATATCTTTGGCTAAGGAATCGCCTGCCAGATACGCGCGCCCGACCATTTCGCAAGAGATGCCGCCAAGATCGCTTCCAGCTTGTTCCGCGATAGAAGAACTGTGGCCGTCCGCGATTTTCTCGGCAGCCCGACGGGCAATCGCAGTCCCGGACGCAAGGATCTCGATACATCCCGGTTTGCCACAGTTGCAGCGCGGCCCGCTGTAGTCGATCGTTACATGGCCGCCTTCCGCTGCCGCACCCGTCCGGCCGTGGTAGATGTGGCCATCGAAGATTATGCCGGTACCGATTCCGGTTCCAAGGGTGGCGTAGAAGACATTCCGATAACCACGGCCAGCGCCCCACAAAGCTTCTGCCAAGGCAGCGGCGTTGGCGTCATTGTCGACGTGAACCGGCAGGCGGGTAGCTTTAGATATTTCGGAAGCGAGCGGAAAGTTACGCCAGCCCGGCAGATTCGGAGGATTAATCACTACGCCGGTGCGCGGATCGAGCGGACCGGGAGCGCAGATTCCAATCCCGGTGACTAGACCCTTCGATTTCGGATCCGAGTCGCATGCGGCGCGAACCACGTCAATCGCTGAGGTGACGGCCGCCAGACCCGCAAGCGCATCCGATGCAACCATGGGGACGCGCGTTTGGTGAGTTATTTCGCCGGCGGCGTTCACCAGGCCAGCAGCGACTTTCGTACCGCCTACGTCAACTCCTATGAAGTATTGTTCTGGCATTGCGAGCTACAGTAGCGCGAATCCACGCTCTGCGGGTTCTCCTGTCGAACACTCAATATACGGGATGAGACGAGAGGTTGAACATCCTGGCTGCGCAGGGACCCAAAAAAAGCGCACGAGTTATATGATTGATTTGAACCAACGCCATGGCGAAGGTCTATCCAATTGCAAAGGATCAGAAACTGATTCAGATAGTAGACGCGGCGCTAGCCGAGGCGGCGCGCCGCAGCGGTGAGTGGCTGGTCTGCCGTCCCGGATGTACGCAATGCTGCATTGGAGCTTTTCCCATCAATCAACTCGATGCGCTGAGGTTAAAGCGCGGGCTTGCCGATCTGGAAAAAAGAGATCCCGCCCGCGCTGGCCATGTGCGGGAACGTGCAAGTGAGTCGGTAGCTCGCTTGTCGCAGGATTTTCCTGGCGATCTGGTAAGCGGTTTGCTGGACGAAGGAGACAAAGCAGAAGGCCGCTTTGCCGATTTTGCGAATGATGAGCCTTGTCCTGTGCTCGATCCGGAAACGGGGAAGTGTGATCTTTACGAATCCCGTCCCATGACTTGTCGTGTCTTCGGTCCCCCCGTTCTCTCGGAAGATGGGTTAGGGGTTTGCGAGCTTTGTTATCAGGGTGCTTCGGACGAGGAGATTGCCGCCTGCGAGATGAAACCTGACCCGGATGACCTGGAGACATCTCTGCTGAGGAAAGTGGAAGAAACCACTAACACGCACGGAAACACTGTCATCGCCTTTTGTCTCGCACCCTAGCTAGAGAGAGACGTAGAAGGTTCAGTTCTTCTTCTTCTCCAGTTCGGCCCAGCGTGCGTATAGCGTATCGACTCTCCCCTGGGCTTCTTCCATTTCGGCGTGTGCGGCCATGAGCCGGGGACCGTCGCTAACAATTTCAGGATTCTCAAGCTGTTCGCGCTTTGCCTGGAGAATGTTTTCTGCCTCTGCGACGCGCAGTTCGATAGTTTCATATTCGCGCGCCTCAAGGTACGAAAGCTTCTTCTTTCCTGCCGGCGCCCGTCCGCTCTCGATTTCTCTGTCTCGGGATGTGGGCCGATCCGCGTCCTTTGCTTCCTGGTTGAGTTCTTCCAGCCATGCTTCCCACTGAGAATAGTCGGCGAAAACTCCTGCATTCCCTTGTCCATCCAGACCAAGAACAACGTTCGAAACGCGATCCAGCATGTAGCGGTCGTGCGTGACCAGTACCAATGAGCCGCGAAATTCCAGCAAGCTTTCCTCTAGGATGTCGAGAGTGGGGATGTCGAGATCGTTGGTAGGCTCATCCAGCAGAAGAACGTCGGCGGGTTGAAGCATGAGTTGCGCAATCAGCACCCTGGCCCGCTCACCACCCGAGAGCCGTCCCACAGGCTGATTTAACTGCTCGCCCGCGAAGAGGAACTTTGCTGCCCATGCAGCCACGTGGATTTGCCGGTCCTGATAAACCACGGAATCACCTTCCGGCGCGAGAGCGCGGCGCAGAGTAACTTCAGGATCAAGTTCGCGGCTCTGGTCAAAATACACAATGCGTAGCCAGTCGGCGCGGCGAATCTCTCCGCTCGTCGGAGCCGACTCACCACGCAGCAGCCGCAGCAAACTTGTTTTTCCGCTGCCGTTTGGTCCCACCAGCCCCACTCTCATTCCAGCCGTGATCACCCAGTTGAGGCCCGCGAAGAGAGTGCGCTCCGCAATATCGAATGAGACATCCGTCAGTTCGACGAGCCGCTTGGTTTTTCGATCGGTGGCGGAGAAGTCGATGAGCGCGGTTCCGCTTCGCCTTCTGGCGTTCAGGTCAGCGAGCTCGCTCATCAACTCGCCCGCCTTGTCGATGCGTGCCTTGGATTTTCTGGTACGCGCTTTTGCTCCCCGGCGCAGCCACTCGATCTCGCGATGAACTAAGTTCTCCAGAGCTTCCTGGCGTTTTGACTGCGCATGCAGAAATTCTTCTTTCTTTTCTAGAAAGTGACTGTAGCTGCCCGCGACCCGCAACAGTCCGTCGGGATAAGTACGGTTCAGTTCCGCCAACTCAGTGGCGACGTTCTCGAGAAAGTAGCGATCATGACTGACTACAACGCTGGCGAACGGTGCCGCCGCCAGCAAGGCTTCCAGCCACTCGATTCCTGCCAGATCAAGATGATTGGTAGGTTCGTCAAGAAGAAGAATGTCCGGCGCCCGAACTAGAGCCTCTACAATCGCGAGTCTTTTCTGCCAGCCGCCCGACAACGTGGCGGCCTCCGCATCCAGATCTTCGAAGTTGGCGCGGCCCAGAGTTTCCGCGAAGCGCGTGCCGCGCTCCGACTCTGGCACTCCGGCACGCTCCATCGCACTTTGGACGACGGATCGTATGGTGTCGCCGGATTGAAACTTGGAATCCTGCTCCACATAGCTGAGACGAACCCGTTTGCGGACGGCGATTTCGCCGCTGTCGGGATTGACTTCACCTGCCAGAATTCGCAGTAGCGTGGATTTGCCCGATCCATTGGGGCCGATCAACCCGATCCGCTCGCCCTCCGAAACGGTAAAACAAATGTTCTGGAAGAGCGGATTGGCTCCAAAGGCTTTCGAAATATCCTGAGCATTGACAATTGGCGGCAACGACGTTGGTTCTCCTGTCTCATCGAGAGTATCAGTAAAGCGGAGGGGTTCTCGGGGGCTGTGTGCCGCCTGCCCCTCCCTGTTGAAGGCTCACTTCCAAAAGGCGTTCTTTATGCAATACTTGCGCGACGAACTGCTCGTGTTACTTTATTACGCTGCGCAAAATGGAATGGATTCAAGTCGAGAAAATTGACTTGACCTTCCGGAGGCATGATCTGGCACAAAGGACAACCGTCTGCGTTCTTGCGATCACCTTAGGATCGGTTGCCGTCCTCGGAGGATGCGGCGGCAGCAGCTACACCGCTCCGCCTCCCCCTCCGCCCCCACCCGTGCCGAATATCATCAGCATAGTTCCTCTCTCCAGTGCGGTCGGCACGCCGGTAACGATCACGGGTACAAACTTTGGATCAATTCAGGGAACTAGCACGTTGACGTTCCATGGCGTGGCGGCTGCGCCAACGAACTGGACTGCGACCTCGATTGTGGCCCCAGTTCCAGCCGCTGCTACGACGGGCAATGTCGTCGTTACAGTAAATGGCCTCGCAAGTCCGGGCGCAGCCTTTACCGTATTGCCAACACCCGACATCGGCAGTTTGTTGCCGCCCTCGGCTGCAATCGGCGCCCCGATAACAATTGCCGGCGCGAACTTCGGAGCCACCCAGGGTGCCAGTACGGTTACGTTTAATGGCATGGTGGTGTCGCCCACCAACTGGAGTGCAAACTCGATATCGGTAGTGGTCCCGGTGGGAACCACCACGGGAAATGTGGTAGTGACGGTCAACGCCGTTCCGAGCCCGGGGAGTTTATTCACGGTGGTGCCCGTCAGCGTTTCCCCGCGCGCAGCAGCGGTTGCCGTCACTACCCAATCGCAACAATTCACCGCGTGGGATGGCAGTGGCGGAAGTGTCGCGTGGAGCGTAGACGGTGTGGCGGGAGGCAGTACTGTCGTGGGTCAAATTGATCCGACTGGACTTTATACACCGCCCTCAACCCCGGGCACGCATACCGTAACTGCGAGCAGCGTAGCAAATCCTGCCGACTCCGCCTCTTCCTCCATTGCTGTTACTGATATTCCCGGTGTGTTCACGTACCACAACAATCTGTCGCGTGACGGAACGAATACTCAGGAATATGCGCTGACCACTTCCAGCGTGAATCCCACAAGCTTCGGGAAACTTTTTTCCTGTCCGGTGGATGGCGCCACTTACACGCAGCCACTCTGGGTGCGAGCCTTGAATATAGGCGGTGGGATTCACAATGTTGTTCTCGTGGCTACGCAACACGACAGCGTTTTGGCCTTCGATGCGGATGCCAATCCCTGTGTGCAATATTGGCAGGTCAACCTACTGGATGCATCTCACGGCGGCAGTGCAGGGGAAGGGCCAGTCCCTTTTATGCTCAATGGCTCGTATCCAGTAGGACAAGGCTTCGGTGACATTCAGCCGGAAATTGGCGTGACCGGTACACCGGTGATCGATCCGGCCAACAATACTATTTATGTTGTCAGCAAGTCCGAGAACACCGCGACCAGCACGTTTTACCAAAGGCTCCACGCTCTTGATCTGTTGACCGGAAGCGAGAAATTCAACGCGCCGATACTAATAGCGGCATCAGTACCCGGAATCGGCGACGGTTCTTCGGGGGGCATATTGGACTTCGATCCTCAAAACGAGCATCAGAGATCTGGATTGGCATTGGCTGGCGGGGTGGTTTATGTATCGTGGGCAGCGCACGAAGACAAGACGCCCTACCATGGCTGGATTATCGGTTACAGCGCCGCAAATGTTCAGAATCAGATCAGCGTCTACAACACCACGCCGAACGGAGGGCTGGGTGGCATTTGGAGCGGAGGCGGGGCTCCAGCCGTGGATAGTGGCGGCGCGATTTATGTCTCGACCGGCAACGGCATCTTCGACGCAAACAGTACGACTGTCCCCAACACGGATTTCGGCGACAGCATTCTGCGCATTGACTCTTCGGCGGGCCTCACATTAACGGATTGGTTCACACCCGATGACCAGCAGATTCTGTCGAACAATGACACCGACGTTGGATCGGGAGCCGTGGTTCTGTTGCCGGATCAAACCGCAGGTTCCTTGCCCCAGCACCTGCTGGCTGAAGTGGGCAAGGAAGGCGTTGTTTATCTGATCGACCGCGACAATATGGGACATTTTCAGGCCAACAACAATAACCAGATTGTTCAATCCTTCAACGGTTCCGGCCTGTGGGGATCGCCCGCCTTTTGGCAAAATGGTTTGTATTTTGCAGGTGCCGGCGACAATCTGAAACAGTTCACGTTCGACATTTCAACCGGATTGTTCAATCCGACGCCTTCGCAGTCGATGGAGGTTTTTAACTATCCAGGCGCATCGCCTTCGGTTTCTTCGCATGGTGCATCGAATGGCATAGTGTGGGCCATTGATGCCAGTCAATATGGTCCACCAGCGCCCGGGCCGGGCCCCGCTGTCCTGTACGCTTATGACGCAGGAAATGTGACGATTGAGTACTGGAACAGTTCCATGGCGGCGGACTTGCGTGATCAGGCGGGACCTGCCGTAAAGTTCGTTCCTCCCACTATCGCCAACGGAAGGGTGTATGTCAGCACGCGAACTGAGATCGATGTCTACGGACTTCTTCCTTGAGATTTGCGGCTAAAATTGACGTTATCTAGGAACGGCAACTGCGGAGGTGCCGGCGAGGATGAACAACAGCGAGAGGATCTGGCCTTCTTCTGAGCCGCCTCAGGAAAGGAGAGACTCGACACGAATAAAAGTAAGTGTGCCGGTGGAATTGTTTACGCCAGAAAGCGATGTTCCTCATCGATGTGCAACCACCGACCTCAGCGAATCGGGTTGCTATATCGAGTCGGTCCTTCCCTTTCCCATTGGAACCATTTTCGAGATGAGCCTGCAACTGGATGAAACCCTGCTGGTTGTGGGCACCGTAGTGACCCGTGATCCGCAGGTCGGAAATGGGATCAAGTTCACCAGAATGTTGCCTGAGGATCGGGAGCTATTGCGGGCGTATGTAGAGGCTGCACAGCAGGCCAATAACGAATCTAGAGACGAATCTTAAGTACAGATTAAGTTCGTATCTGGCCTGCGATGCAAGTATGGTGAAGCATCCAACTATCTGGCTGCTGGAACTTTCTCTCCGGCTTCCTCCCAAATGCGATTACCGTGGGTTTCGCGAAGTAGAAGACTTCCCACCACGAAAGTCAAAGCTGCGACGCCCATAGGGTAATAGAGTCCGGCGTAGATGTTGCCGGTGGCGGCCACGGACCAGAGACCGATCAGTGGTAACAAACCGCCGAACACTCCGTTTCCTATGTGATAGGGCAGCGAAACCGACGTGTAGCGAATCTTCGCCGGAAAGGCCTCGATCAGATAAGCCGCGATCGGCCCGTAAACCAGACACACGTAGAGGACCTGAATAAACACAAGCAAAACCAACATGGGTAAATTCGGATTCGGAGCTTCTTTGGCCGGCACCAGTGCACCGTTCGCGTCCGTGGTCATGGGGGTGAGCTTGGTCGCACCAGTCACCTTGTCTTTGGAGGAAGTTACCGTGACAATATTGTTCCCCGCGGCGCGTTCCATGGCCTTGTAGATCGGTATGTACGTGATGACAGCAAGCAGACAGCCGGCCATCATCAGCTTCTTCCTGCCAATTCGGTCGGAGAGGGCGCCCACTACCGTGAAGAAGGGCATCCCGATCAGCACGGCAATCGCTACGACCTCATTTACAGTTTTGGCATTAATTTTCAGGATCCCCCCAAGGTAGAACAGCGCATAGTACTGTCCGGTGTACCAGACCACGCCCTGCCCTGCCGTCGCTCCAAAGAGCGAAATCAGGACGAGCTTCAAATTCGCCCATTTTCCGAAAGCGTCCTTTAGTGGCTGCGCGGAAGTCATCCCTGTGCTCTTGAGCTGAGCGAAGATGGGCGACTCCCTCATCTTCAAGCGAATGTAGAGTGAGATCAGCACTAGGATGATGGAAACCAGGAAGGGAATGCGCCAGCCATACGCGGAAAAGTTATCCTTTGACATCGAGTACTGCGTACCCAAGATTGCGACGAGCGAGAGGAAGAACCCCAACGAGGCTGTGATCTGGATGAAGCTTGTGTAGAAGCCGCGTTTGCTGTCTGGAACGTGTTCGCCCACGTAAACCGCAGCGCCGCCATATTCCCCACCGAGCGCCAGTCCTTGCAGGACGCGGATCAAGAGGAGCACGATCGGGGCGAACCAGCCTGCCGTCTTAAAGGTTGGCAACAGGCCGATGGCGAACGTGGAGAAACCCATGATGGAAAGAGTGACAAGAAAGGCGTACTTGCGCCCTACCAGGTCGCCGATGCGGCCAAAAAACAGCGCGCCGAAAGGCCGGACTAGGAAGCCGACGGCGAACGTCGCAAGATAAGCGAGATAGGCGAACGTGTCGTTGCCCTGGGGATAAAACTTCAGGGCCAAGATCAACGTCAGACTGCCGAAAATGTAGAAGTCATACCACTCGATCATGGTGCCGACAGACGAGGCCATGATTACGCGCCAGATGCTGTACTCCGCATTTCCGGTTCCCGTCATTCGTGCAGCATTCGCCATAGTTTTCTCCATTTACTGCGCGGTAATCTCTCTAACCTCGGGTGAAACATCATTCTCGTGTGGCTACGCGAAGATCGACAACGACTAGGTTCTACTGCAACCAGGCGGAGAGGGTATCTACGGCTTAGTCAGCAAGCAACCCAGTTCCGACACCCCGGCGGCAAGCATTGTAACGCCATTTCTGTGCTAAGCGTCGTTTTTCTCCGGGAAAATTCTTCCGAGACTCCGTTCTTTCGCTTGGCACAATGGCCTGGGGCTTCGACCACACTTCGTTCACGCTACAATGTCCGGCACAGTTTTCTGTCGCACTGAAAGGAAGAGTATGCAAAAGGCAACAGGGAAGCCCGCAGCCACGCAAGAAGAGGGTCTCGTGCGCGTTGGGTTGGGTCTCGCGCGCTGGAGCGAAAAATGGTTTCCAGACCCGCTGATTTTTGCGCTGATCGGAATTGTGGTGGTCTTTGTTGCCGGTCTTTTGCTTCACCAAAGTCCATCCAAGCTCGCGATTCAGGGTGGAAAGAATTTTTGGACGTTGGTGCCTTTCACCATGCAGATGGTGATGATAATCGTGGGAGGATATGTCGTCGCCTCGACGCCGATTGTGTACTGGGCCATTCGCGCGCTGGCTGGAATTCCGAAAACGCCGCGGCAGGCAGTGGCGCTGATCGCATTGTTTTCCATGCTGACCTCGTTGATCTCGTGGGGTCTGAGCCTGATTTTCAGCGGACTGTTTGTTCGCGAATTGGCTCATCGCGTCAAAGGAATGGATTACCGCGCTGCGGGTGCGGCCGCCTATCTAGGGCTGGGAGCGGTCTGGGCGATGGGGCTGTCGTCTTCTGCAGCCCTGCTGATGGCGACCAGGTCGGCGATGCCTCCCTCGCTCTTCAACATCAGCGGCTTAATTCCGCTCACGCAAACTCTCTTCCTGTGGCAGAGCATTGCGACCACAGTCATCCTGGTTGTGCTGTCGGTTCTAATTGCATACCTGTCTACGCCATCACCGGAAAATGCAAGAACCGCCGAATCCTACGGGATTCAGTACGAACCGATCCAGTCGAGTCTCGAAGTTAGAAGCAAGCCTGGAGAATGGCTGGAATACAGTCCGCTCCTGACCGTTCTAGTTGTGGCGCTGCTGAGTTGGTATTTGGTCGACGTGTTTCTCACATCCCCGCAGGGCGCGCTGGCAGTGCTCGATCTGAATACCTACAACCTGATATTCATCACACTGGGACTGCTGTTGCACTGGCGCCCGAAGCGCTTTATGCGCGCGGTGGCGGAGTGCATTCCTGCGACCGGGGGCGTCATCATCCAGTTCCCGTTTTATGCCGTGATCTTTGGAATGATTGCTGGCACCGGGATCGCTGATTCCCTGGCGAAGCTCTTCGCCTCCATCAGCACGCACAATACCTATCCCTTGCTGGTAGCGATGTATTCAGCGGTTCTCGGAGTCTTCATCCCGTCTGGCGGCAGCAAGTGGGTGATCGAAGCACCCTACGTTTTGCAGGCGGCCAATTTGCATCAGGTGCATTTAGGCTGGGTGGTGCAGATCTATAATGCGTCGGAAGCATTACCCAATCTGGTCAATCCCTTCTGGATGCTTCCGCTGCTCGGGATACTGAAGTTAAAGGCCCGGGACATCGTGGGATACGGCGTGCTGCAGTTGATGGTTCACATCCCGCTCGTGTTTTTCCTGTGCTGGCTGTTCGCCCGCTATATTCCATATGTGCCGCCAATAAAATGACGAGCTAGCGCTGGCGCACCTCCAACTGCACCGGTCGAGCCACCGAGCTGACTTCAGGGTCGTAGTATTCGTACACGCGAGAGCTGAAAGTCTTGGCGCGAATTGGATACTTGGCGCGCACGCGGAAATGAAGCGTCACCGTCTCTGATGGAGCAATTGAGCTGAAGTAGAGAATGGCCTGCGTCGCCGTTAGACTAAATTTTTCCAGGCGTCCACTCTTATGTCCCGCCGACTTCTCGACATAAGTTTGGAGGTCCTCGCTGAGCAGCTCAAATCCCGGAGGAATACCAAGATCGACCATCACCATGTTCGCGTTCTTCGGCAAGTTGTTTGTGATGCTGGCGGTTGCCGTTGCAAAGTCATCCTGCGCGAGATGCGTGCGATCGTAGGCCACGTTGATGGTGAGCGCCTCATTCGCCGGTTTCTGATCCCAGGGAAGGAAGTAGCTCCCTACTATCTGATACGCCAGACCGCCCTTGCCTTCGAAGCGAATTTCCACAGTGTTGACGGCGTCGGCGTCTTTGGCTTTCGACTCGATCCCTTGGAACACAAACTGATGGAGCAAATCGTTGTTCTCCGGCGTCAGCGTAAGCTTCTCAACCGGCTTTCCGTTCAGTAGAACTTCCAGCGTACCTTGCACGTCGGCCGCACCTTTTTCGGTCGCCAGGAGCAGAGCCTGCAGCGCCATGATCGTCGCTTGTGTCGTGCCCCACGTGCCGGCGGCATCTTTTTTCGAGGCGATGTAGTTCATGGCCTTGCGGGCCGTGCCTGACGCTTCTCCCCACTTGAGTAGGGCCTGCACGGCAAGCCCTGTGGTTTCCACCGCGGCGCTGGCGCCTGTGGCATAAACTCCGGTTTCTTCCGCGCTCCACCACACTTGCTCATCTTTCTCGGTGCGGGCATCGAGCAGCAGTTGCATTGCTTCGCGAGTGAAAGAGCGATCCTTCCCGTGATCGCCACCGCTATAGTCCGCGGCAAAGTTGGCGACTACGGCCAGGGTGTAGGCGTCCATCTTGGCATTCATGTTTTTCTCGATAAACTGTTTTGCTTCCTCAACTGCCGGGCCTTGGTAGCCTGTGTTTTCGAGCGACCAAGCCAGGTAAGCCGTAATGCGGAGCACGTCTTTGTTATAGCGATTCGTAGCGCCTTCGTTAATGAATGACGTGTCTGGCTTCCAGCTTCCGTTGGTTTGCTGTTGCGAAGCCAACCACTGCTGGGTTCGTAGAATCAGATTGGGATCCACGTCGTAGACTTTCGACATGTCGCTGAACTCCATCAGCCCGTAAGCCGTCAAAATCTTGTTGGCGGGCGCTTGTCCAAACCACGAGAAGCCGCCACCGGGAACTTCAAAAGTCAGCAGCCGCTGATATCCGTTCGCGATGTATCCCTCAGCCTTGGCGTGCACTTCGGGAGTCAGCTTTTTCGTGCGCTTCATGTAATCCAGCGCCAGCACGTTGGGATAGGTGCTCGATGAGGTCTGCTCAAAGCAACCGCCGGGCATGCGCAAAATGCTGTCCATGCCTTCGATGACCTGGCTCAGCGGCCCGGGATAAAGCCGCACAAATATCTTGCTGGCATCCGGGATCGCGGCGGCGGGGAATCTCAACTCATGACGAACAGTGTTTTCCAGCCGTCCATTAAAAACGAGATTCTGCTCGCGGCCGTTGGGAATCACTTCGATTTCGCGTACAACGATATCCGCGCGGCTGCCTTCGCCATTCATGCGCGCGGAGAGAGTCAGCTTAAACTTGCCGATGCGTTTGGCCTCCAGCGTAAATTGCGATCCACCTACGCGAGAGGAATCAACCTCGACGGATTTCTCCGCTATATCGTCGACGAGAGAGAACCAGTCGTCGGACTGCAGTTGAAGGCGGACGTCACCGCGGGCGCCGGAGTAGTTGTACACGGCGACCGGGATCGAAACCCGGTCGCCCTGTGTGAGGGTGACAGGCAAGTCAAGATCGACGAAGAAATCCTGAAAGACTTTTAGACTGGAGGTGGCGCTGCCGAGCGCACCGTGTGTCGAAGACGCGAGCATCGCCATGCGCCAGGTGGTGATTGAATCTGCGATGGGAATTGTAATGCTGGCCGTGCCATTCTCGTCCGTAATGATTTCTGGATTAATATACAAAGCTTCGGGGAAATAGGAACGCACATGCGCGGCCGGAGAAGCGGGTTCCTGTTTCTGGTCTTTGAGGAGAACCGCGCTGTTTTGAGCAGGCACCACAGGCGCGGGGGCCGCTACTGCGAAGTCTATGGCATCGCCGTGCACAGGGCCGCCGAAGGCCTTAGCCGTTTGGCCGCGGCCAAAGCCAATACCTCCAACGATTCCAGCGGCTCCGGTTTCAACTACTACAGCCTGCCCCGACACCTCAATCGTCTCGGTAGATGCGCCAACATTAAGAACCACGGCTAGAACCGCACGGTCGCGCGCACGCAGAGAGAAATCCCTCGAAATAGTCCTGAATCCGGCCACAACCACTTCGACCTTGTAGTTCCCCGCATGCAAACCCGACAGACTGAACTCTCCAGCAGTACGACTCTTCACCGTGCGCGTGTTTCCGGTGGCGACCTCTTTTACCTCAACGGTGGCATCTGGAATCACTGCACCGCTCCGATCGGTGACGGTTCCCGTAATTTCCGCCAAGCCATTAAACGGCCCGCGGTGATGCTCGATGTTCAGGTCTATGGAGCCTTCGAAGTTGCCCGCGGTGGGACTGCCTATGATTCTCCTTGTGCCGACAACCTCAAGATAAGCGACCATGTCGTCGCCAGTGTTAAATGTTCGGTCTGCACCTGCGCTATGCAGGATGTAGTGCTTCTTGTCGCGATACCATGCGGTAGGTTCGAGACGCAGTTCGGTGCCCCACGCATCGAAGAGATCAGGCTCGCCTGCTTTCTTGTCATCCGCGAAAACTTCAGCCAAGTCTCTCTTACCGGGGCCCTGCCGATATGCTCGGCTCAGATTTTCCGCCAGACGTTTTACTTGTGCCAAGAAACGCGTCTGATAGCGGCCAGCATATTCGGGATATCTCGTCATCGGCACCGTGCGGCCAACTTCAGTTTCAAACTTGTTTCCATTCACCATCTCCGTGGCGGAGAACAAGGCGCGCGCGGCCCGATCCCGCTGTTCAACCTTTGCATCTTCCACGGGTTCTACAATCTCCGGCATGCCGATGGAGTGAATCTCATATCGCGGCTTCATGACTTCCTGTTCCAGATAAAAGAACACCTTGGCAAACCCAGGTTGCTTTTCGGCCAACGCAAAGACCGCCTCATCTACGACTTGCAAACCCAGTGCGGCACTCACGCCCTCGCCGCGAGAGTTGGTCACACGAAACCGAACACGCGCTTCTCCGCCAGGTTTATAAACCGCAGCGTCGGCAGCAGTCTCAATTTTCAATTCATCCGCCGGTTGCACGAAAACCAGCCTGTGGTCTCCGACCGGCTGTGCGTCGCGGCCGAACAGGTAGGCGTTCAGGTCCACCGTTCCCGCGAGATCAGGCGTGGCGGTCAGCGAGATTTCGGCGTGGCCGTCCTCAAGGTCGAGATCGCGCGTAAGCACCGTCTGCCCTTCTTTGACGATGTCGATGTATGCCGTTCCTCTTTTCCTGGTAGAGAAGACTCTCAGTTCGATCCGCTCTCCGGCGCGATAGACAGCGCGTTCGGTGCGGAGAAGTATCTGATCCTCACCTTCGCGAGCTTGCAGTTGAACCGTGCTGGATGCCTGATTTCCTTCCTGGTCCTCCGCCTCAATCTTCAAAGAGTCGCTTCCGGCGGTGGCGTTGATTCGCACAACGGCAACGCCACCGTCATCGGAGGTCACTTGCTGTTCGCGTGCTCCTTCGGCGTGGACTCTTAGCTTGGCGCTGGCAGGTGTTCCGTCGGGGTAGGAAGTGAGGATAAAGACCTGATTCTCCAGATTGGGGATCAGCATCCCTCCTTCCGGCACCGCTGTGATCAGAAGTGGAGACTCGCTAACGGTGATGGGCTGGCCGCGGGTTTCGGAGTGGTCCGCTGAGTCCTTCACGGTCGCTTCGACCAGAACGCGGGCAACACCCTGACTCAGAGGGCGTCCGGCGAAGTATGCCGGAAGCCGCAGGTCGAAGTGAAAGGTTCCATCATGATCCATCGTGCCTTGCATCGAGGCCACAACAGATACGGAAACATCCATGCTGGAAGCTTTGACCGTGATCTCGCCATCATCCACCGGCTTGCCAAAGAAGTAGTTGGCATGGACCGTTCCGGTGACATGGTCACCGGGCCGGTAGCCGCGCTTGGTCTTGTGGTCTTTATCTGCGAAATCAACGGCGACCTTGAATTTCGGCAGAACATACCGCTGCACGTTCAGGGCGACCTCGGCGGTATTTGCGGGCGCATCACCCTCGCCCATCAGGGCGCGGAGGTGATAAGTGCCCAGGTTCACTTCATCGGCCAAGCCAAATTCCGCAGAGGCGATGCCGAACTTGTCGGTTTGCGTCGCTTTCTTAAAGACTTTGTTGCCGCGAGAATCCTCGACTTCGAAGGTCAGCTTGCGATTGGCGGTAGCCTCATGATTAGCGCGATCGAGTGCTAGTGCACGCACATGAATGGTTTGACCGGGCTGATAGATTGGCTTTTCGGTGGTGAGGAGAATCGAGACCTTATCTTCCAGCCGCACCGTTTGAGAGAATTCCGTGGAGCCGATCGAGGTATTCACCAGGTAGCGCAATTGGTAGCTGCCAATCAGGGAGGAGGGGAAAACAAACTGCGCCTCGGTGGTTCCCCGGTGATTCAGGCGCCCCGAAAATAGCAGGCGATTTTTACGATCCGGAATCAGCAGTTCAATCTGTACGGAACCGCGGCCGGAGATTACCTGGTTCTGCGAATCGGTGACGATCACCCTCACTGCCGCCTCGCCGCCCGCCAAGTAGGATTGTTGCCCGAGAATGCGAATTACCGGTGTGCGGAGGATCTGCGAAATCGATTCGACGCCCTCGATTCTTGCGGTTTTGCCGTCGCTGTATTCAAAGCGATAGCGCACGCGGTGCCACACCAGTTCGTCAACCGCCAGAGATTTCGCGAGCTTGATCTGTTCGCGCCATATTCCATTGCCTTCGGCAACCTCGATGCCCCTATCGGTCCGCCCGATAGTCTCGTCTTCCGGGTTCAGAATTTCCAGCATGAGTTTGCCGGAGCCTGCGTGGGGGGAATGGTACGGGAGGGTTACGTCGAGGATGCCGTGCGTGTACGTTGCGCTGGCCGCCAATTCGCCACCGGCCGCGTGGAACCCTTGAACCGAAAACATCGCGTAGATGACAAATATTGCGGGGAGAAAAAGCAGCCAGAATTTCGGTGGGACGGCGTGTCTAGAAACATCTTCCATGGCGCGACAGTCCTTCAGGAGGGCCATTCAGTTTTCTTGCCCCCGCGATGAGAACGCACCACTTATTAATTCTTGCAGTGCAAAAGAGATTGGACTTTGCTGCTAATCGGGACGACAGCAAGAGACGACTCGAAGGTAACCAAGGGTAACGAACTCTGAGTCATCACGGGTAGTGGGTTCGTATACAAACCCACTACCTCATCACGACTGCGTTTGGATCCCATCCATTTGGATCGTATTGCTGTTGGTGTCCAGTTTGCCGCTCACCTTAACGGGCTTGCCCAGGTACGGTTTAGCTTTTGCTGGATCGCTCAGTTTGTAGCTGACTTTCGTGACCGGATCCTTCAGTACGAGCTCCCCGTTCTCTCTAACGATGTTGCCGCTGAAAGTCGTGGTTCCATGTGTCGTTATGTCGCCAGAAGCAGGCATCTGGGCCTCGTTCGGTTGCGTTGCCTGAGTAGCGGATGGGTCGGCACGACGAGGTGTCGCCGGCGCGGGATCTTGATCGGCCTGCTGAGCTTTGAGGCCCGGTGCCAACGCCAAAGTTAAAAACATGACGGCCACAATCAAAGAGAAATGCACGGGAATATTTTTCATAACGAAACCTCCGAAAACAAAAGGTCGCCTTCCAAATTTACTTACGCTGCAACAGGCTTGCCAATCCCGCTTTCCGTTATCACTTGCAAACAGGCACCTTATCCGACTTGGCGCATGCTGCAGGGCGGGAATTTTGCTCCAGCACCAAGAATTTCTTGCGAAAGTAGTATGAAGAATGCCTGGTGCAAACAAATCCGCGTAATCTACATGATTTACCCGAGTGCCATACTTTGGACCACCGTGTAGTGTCGATTTGCCACTTGGGACTCCCGCAGGTATAGCTTGAACCCTGTGTGCATATTTCCCGCGTGGAGCATTCGCCATGGAAGTCAACCCTTCAGCCGCATACGGACTGTATTCCCAGGATGTCGCTTTGACCGACATCGTCCGCAATCTTAACCAGGCAGGCTTCGGCAACGAAGACATCTGCATGATGCTCTCGCCCGCGCATCCCATTGCGTCGATCGTTCGAGATGCCAGCTTGTTCAATAGCGAAAGAGAAGCGAGTGCCGCAACCGCCGGACTGATTGGCTGGCTGGCGGAACTCGGTGCGGTGCTGATTCCTACCGTGGGTTTTTTCATCCGCTCGCAAGCGTTTTTTCATGCGCTCATGGCGAAAGAAGGCCGCGCCCTGTGTGGGAATACCAAAACCCTGGTCGGGCTTGGTTTTTCAGAGGAGGAAGCGGAGAGGTTCGAGGATCAGCTCGGCGTTCCCGGAGTTCTGGTGTATGTCTCTTGCACCGAGGGCGCCAAAACTCTGTGGGCTCGGGAAGTGCTGCGGCACACGGGGGCTCGCGAGGCTGCTACTCTCGATGAAAGGGTTAGCCTGGCCGCCACCGCTTAGCCGTGATGCAGCGTTTTCTTCGCTGCTTTCCCTTCCTATAGCGTAGCTAGGGTAAGGACCGTACGAACAATTCATTCAAAACAATGAATTACGAAGCCACGGATTGCCATCCCAAGGCCACCTCTAGCCGAGGAAGAACATCCAACGTTCAAGTCATTGCCCCAGGTGAGGGTTATGAAAAAAACCGTTTCGGTAGTCACACAGGTTGTAGGCGTGGCAACGTTGCTGGGACTCAGTTACGTGATAATAAACGCACCTCCAGACCTGCGCCGCTACATCAAAATCAGCACAATGTAAGGATCCTCGGATCCACTGGGACAAAAATGAGACGTCTCAGTGGAGTAGGGGTTTGTCGGTCGAGTCGGTCGAGTTTTACGCAGTCAGATCAGCCTTCCATCCGCGCAACCCACAGCAGTAAAGCAACAGTGGGAAAGCGAAGGATGATTGAGCAAGAGGAAGGAAATGCGTTTTAACTTTTCCATTCGTGCATTAGCGATTCGGTTATCGTCACTGGCACTGGTCATGCTAGCGCTATGCGTGGCATCGCCGGCGCAGTTCAGAGTAGCCATTACGTTCGGACCGCCGGCACTGCCGGTTTATGAGCAACCTGTTTGTCCCGGCGAGGGCTACATATGGACGCCGGGTTACTGGTATTGGGATGACGATGCCGAAGATTACTACTGGGTGCCAGGTACGTGGGTGCTGGCTCCGGAAGTCGGATTCCTGTGGACTCCCGGTTGGTGGGGCTGGGGCGGGGATGCTTTCATCTTTCACGAGGGTTATTGGGGCCCCGAGGTCGGTTTTTACGGTGGCATCGCTTACGGCTTCGGTTACTTCGGCGTGGGCTATGAAGGTGGACGTTGGGAGAATGGCCGGTTCTTTTACAACCGCGCTGTCAATAATGTTGAGGTCACCAATATCCATAATGTGTACAACACGACGGTAATAAACCGCACTGAAACCCGCATCAGCTACAACGGGGGCAATGGCGGGGTCAACGCGCGTCCCACTCCTCGAGAGGAGGAGGCAGCGCGCGCTCGACACTTGCCGCCGGTGGCGGTTCAGACGCAGCATGTACAAGCAGCCCGTAGCAACCGGGAGCTAAGAGCCTCAGTGAATCAAGGCAGGCCGGCCATTGCGGCTACCCAAAGACCAGGTGAATTCAGTGGACGTTCCGCGGTTCCGGCCAGAGAGGCCGGAGCACCGTACCACCCGCCAGCCAACCGTGGTGCGAGAGGAGGGCCGGGCAATCCCGCGCGAACGGAAAACAGTAGTTCACGGTCTGGAAATTTCGTACATCCTAAGGATATTCCACCTGCCGAGCGTCGACCGGCGCCGAATACCGGAAATGCCAAGATTGACCAAAAATACCAAAAACAACAGGAAAAGATGTACGCCCAGCAGGATCGGGAACGGCAAAAACTCCAGCAAAAGCAGGATCAAGAACACCAACGATACACGCAGCAGAAGGCCAACGAGGCGAGGACGCAACAGCTCGAGCAGAGGCATCAGCAGCAGACGCAGCAGTTGCAGCAGAGACACTCTGCGCAACAAGAGCACTTGCAGCAAAGACAGCAACCCCCGCCGAAGGAATCGAGGCCTCCAAAGGGTAAATAGTGTTCGAGACGACAAGGGCGGAACGTCCACAAATCAGTGGACGGTCCGCCCTTTAGTTTGTCTCAGGAACTTGGCTATGCCCCTTTTTGTCGCTAACCCTCTTTTATCGCTACCTCGCTCACTGATAGCTAAACGTTAGTTCATCCAGGTAAACGGAATACGCATTCTGCTTGCTATTCCCGTCCATCTGATAGTTGATCGTCACTCCCCACCAACTCGAGGGTGCCGAACCGTGACCGTAGGTCCAGTTGAGAGTATTGGTAACTCCGTTGAGAGTGATGGACTGGTACATGAGGTCATTGCTGGAAGTGCGCTCGACTTTGATGGTGAGATGATTCCAGGAATTATTGCTCGGGTAGCAGGGAATGCCGGTCGGGATCCATTTCGAACTCACGTTATCCCAAACATCCCACTCGTTGCCCCCGGCCACACGGCATTCGTGACCCCAGATGAAACCCATGCTGTCGAAAAACTGGTTGACATCGAACTCCAATGCCTGGGCTAGTCCGAGGTTGCTGCCGTAGAAGTACACGTCGTAGGTGAAGTTGTGGTAGGTGTTGACCTCATTGTGATTCTTATCAGGCATGCCCTGAGAGGACAAGGCTCCGATCAGGTGGTTGTTCCACAACGTGTCACCGAAAGGGGTGCTGCCACTCAAATTGAATTCGCTGGCCTCTCCGCTCATCGATGGCGATTTCACATTCTGGTACATGGAGAATGTGATTCCATCGCAAGGCGAAGGCGAACAGTCTACATAGTTCGGAGCAGTCTGGCCGTATCCGGACCATCCGCCGCTGTGCTGAAGATTGGTGAAAGAGGGGCCCGACGAACCGCCGTTGACAGTCACAGTGACCGGTGCGGAACTTGCGCCGCCGCAGTTATCCCACGCCGTAACCGTCGCATTATATATTCCTGGGCTGAGTGTCAGGTTCTGGTTCAGGCTGGCGCCATTTCCCACGTAGGCAAGTTGGTTTGGAGCCGTATAAATTCCCATGGTGGCGACGCCTTTCGAACATGAGGTCGTCGCAGTGGCGGAAAAGTTTACGGGAGAACCTACGGAGCCGTTATTGGATGGCGACGTCAAGTGCACGCCGGATTGAGAGCTGACCGTAACTGTAATTGCCTTGGTGGCAGCGCCGCCGCAGTAGTCCCACTCTTCGACAGTCGTGTTGTACGTTCCTGCGCTGAGACTCAAGCTGGTATTCAGGCTGGCGCCATTGACGACGTAGGCAAGGACGCCCGGTGCCGTATAGATACCCATGGAAGCCACGCCTTTTGAGCAGGATGTAGTGGCTGAGGCCACAAAGGATACTGAACCCGACACGGTGGCGCCGTTGGCGGGGGAGGTTACGCTTACACCAGTGGCGAACGCAGCCGGTGCGGAGATGCCCAAAAGGCACACCATTAGAAGCACAGACTTCAGCATGCAACAGTTCTCCCATGTGTATTATTTTTGACTTACTGGAACTGCTTGCAAAACCTCTCCTTGCGCGCGAGCGGGCGCTCTGAGGTCTTACAGAAGCGTGCTAATGCTGGGTCGAAGGCGACCGATTTCCGTCCTTCAGTTCACACGGCCGTCAGAAGCACGGGAACTGTCTGGAAACCCCTTCGAAGCACGCAAAGAATACCAAAAAGGCTGTAGACGCTCCAAGGAAAAACTGTAGGCGAATGCCACTCGAAGGTTCTACACCCAATCCAGGTTCGTGATTGCCCCGAAGGGGGTGCTGCATTCAACGTCCATCGCGGCATTCAACTGGAAGCGGAAATGGCTTACGACTTCAAGCGGACTTTCACTGAAACTCTCACTGACGGGTACTATCAACGATCCCTTCGCAAATGAAACCCTTCCGGGTTTTCTTACATCGAATCCCCGCGCCTACTCGGTGCTCAAGTGAGAGAGGTCGAATTGGCGACCATTCCGGCTTCCGCAACCCGTGTCCCGAAGAAGCCCGGTCGACGGCGACTGTGGGAGCGGATTGGCATCGTCGCATTCGTCGGACTTGCGGTTGCGGCGGGAGCGGCTCGATTCGTAATCGCCCGCGCTCAACCCATCCTTCGAAGTCGTGTGATCGAGACTTTGTCGGCTCGCTTTGACAGCAAAGTGGAACTGGAGAGCTTTCACGTTTCGGTGGTCAACGGGATCGAAGTCTATGGCGGCGGCCTAAGAATCTTTGGCAAAGACGATCCGAATCTGTACCAACCTGGAATTCAGCCTCTCATCGCCATCCAGGAGTTTCGTTTTCACACGGCTTTGCGCGGTATTTTCCGTTCCCCCATGCACGTAGACACCGTCTTTGTGAAAGGACTGGAGCTGAATCTCCCACCCAGGGGAAGCCGCAGCGAAATGACAAATATGGGCGCAAAAACCCGGAAGACTACGATCCTGGTTGACAAATTCATTTGCGAAGACACCAGACTGGTGATTAACACCTCAAACCCGGAAAAGCCACCGCTAGAGTTTGCCATTTCATCTTTGAAGACGAAGGACATTGGGAGAGGGCAACCGTTACAGTTCGACGCTACGTTGATCAATCCCAAGCCGGTTGGGGATATTCAATCGAACGGTCTGTTCGGACCTTGGCAGCAAGACAGTCCTCGAGACACGCCGGTGCATGGCGATTACTCCTTTAGCCATGCCGACCTGGGCACGATCAAAGGCATTGCGGGAGTCCTCTCGTCCACGGGCGAGTTTTCGGGCACCCTGGGCAATATTGTTGTGACCGGAAAAACGGATACCCCAGACTTCAAGATTGCGAGTAGTGGGCATGCTGTGCCGCTCCACACAGACTTCCACGCCATAGTTGATGGCACTTCCGGCGACACGTATCTGCGACCCGTTAGAGCGGCCTTTCTGCATTCATGCTTCGTCGCAAACGGCTCCGTGGTGCGCTTGAGCACGAGTCACGGTCACGATATAGAACTCAGCGTCGTGCTGGATCATGCACTGATCGAAGATTTACTCAGATTAGGCGTGCGCACTGACCCGCCGGTCATGACAGGGCCGGTGCAGATGGAAACGAAGCTGAGTCTCGTTCCGGGAGACTCAAGTGTTGCAGACCGTCTGAAGTTGGCCGGTACATTCCATGTGCTCGAAGCGCACTTCACCAACCAGAAAGTTCAGGCCAAGCTGGATTCTTTGAGCCTGCGCAGTCAGGGGAAAGTCAAGCAGGCTCAAGAAGTCAATATCCAGGAGAATGTTCCAGTAGATTTGCAGGGAGTATTTACCCTCAACGATGGCTCGCTGTCGTTTTCATTCCTGCATTTTCTAGTTCCGGGGACGCATGTTGATATGACGGGAACCTACAGCCTGGATGGACAGGAGTTTGATTTTCATGGGAAAGCGCGGCTGGATGCAAAGGTCTCGCAAATGACCACGGGCTGGAAGTCAATTCTGTTGAAGCCCGTCGATCGATTTTTCAGCAAAGACGGGGCCGGCACTGAAGTGCCGATTCGAATCACCGGAACGGAATCGGAACCCCACTTTGGTTTGGACTTTCATCACAAAGACGAACACGCGAACACGGGGAAGAACGCGGCCAATCCGCGGGAGGATAGTGTACAGTAAGTATCCATAAAGGCTGCTAGATCATGGATATTAGGTTTTGAGATGAGGAATTATTTATGAGCGATAAACCCAGCACAACGCTGCCGGCTACAGTCGAGAAAATTATCAAGTCTCCCGCTCCTGATGTGCCTGATAAGGCTCAAATCACCGTGGAAGGCGCCGAGCATCTTTACCGGGAATTGCGCATTGAAAATACTTTGGTCAATGAGAATGGCGATACCGTGCACCTTAAAGAGGGTGCCGAGGTTGAGGTCACAATCAAGGCGGAGCCAGAGGCCACCACCCCTTAACTGGCGCGACTTTCCCGGGCCGGCATGGTCAGCGCGGCCTCATGGAGAACGATAGTGCGGTAACAATTACTTTGTCTGTGCCAGCAGGATTCGACAAAGCAAAAGCCAGCGCCTCACATTGGTGGTCATCAGGAAATTTTCTTTTACGTGTTCGTGGCCATTCTGTCCGAGCTGTCTGGCGAAATCCGGATGAGTCAAAAGGTACCGCATCTGGTAGGCGCAACCTTCCACTGAATGCACCAACGCTCCGGTTAACTTGTGGATGATCTGGTTAGGAATGCCCCCAACCGCACCCGCGATTGTGGGTTTCCCTTTCCACAGAGCTTCAGTAACGGTTAAGCCAAAACCTTCTCGGATCGACTTCTGGACAACAATGGTCGAAGCCCGCTGCAGTGCATTGATTTGCAGTGCGCACCAAGGCGGTAGATCCAGAATAATAATATCGGGATCGTCGCCAGCAGCGTCCTTAACCTCTTTCAGAACTGCAGCGCCCTCAGGATCGTCGGAGGCCCCGCCACCGGCCATCACCAGCTGGCAGTCCACATATTTGCGTGCTTGCTTAAAAGCTTCGATTACTCCAACTGGGTCTTTGGCTCGATCGAAGCGCGAAACTTGAGTCACAATCGGCCGTGAGCGGTCGACTCCAAACTCATCGCAAACCTGTTGCACGTAGCTGTCGTCGAGATCCTTATTTTTCTCGGACAGCGGATCGATGCAGGGATAGAACAAATACTGCGGAATCGCCAATTGGCGGGTAAAAGACTGCGAAGAAAAAATTGCCGCGTCGTATTGTTCGACAAACGGCCGCAGAAAACCCCAGACCTCCGGGTTAGGATTCGACAAGTCAATGTGGCAGCGCCAGATCCACCGTTGGGGCGATTGATCGCGAGCGCGCACCAGAGCCGCCGGCTGTGGGTCATGGATGACCACGACATCCTCGGAGAACTGCATGCGCTGGCGATTTTGTTCGTTATGCATCAAGAAAACGTCGCGAGCCTGCGGCGTGAGGTGGTATTCACTGCCCTGCAATGCATTGTGGAAGGCCTTGGTTACTTCGAAGAAATCATTCCCGCCGGTAATGACGTCCCAGTTGGTTTTCACTTCCACTTCGTTGAGGAGGGGAACCAGTTGATTGAGCATTTCGGCAACTCCTCCGCCTACGGCGGTGGAGTTCACCATCTTGATCGACTTGCCTTTCAAGCCCTCCGCGAGAAACCGTAATTCGTCGATGTCCGCCGCGCCGACAATGCCCTTGTAATCATCCAGACGCGGAGCAGGAACTGGCGCGGGAGGTGTTTCCCACGTCCGTGGCTTCTTCCGCCGCTCTTGGCGCGGAGGGACGGCCGGGGATGCAACAGCGCTTGCTTCGGATTGATTTCCGTTGGTAGGCACTTCACGCTCGATTTGCGATTCCACAGGTTCCATATTTGGTTGCGCCCTACAGCAGCGCTCTCTCCACGATTCGAATGATTTGGTCGCGCACGTCATCCAACGTCACGGTATAAATGTCGATTCGGTTTAACTGCCGGGCCGCGTCGGCCAGTCCCATATCCTCATATAACCACTGTGAAAAATCATTCGACATCAACTTGAGCCTGAGTCGGGCCTCGATGAAATGATGATGAACGGAGTGAACGCTCACACCCCGCAGACCTTCGGCAAATTCGCGCAACGTGCGGGCCACAAACTTTGTGGGGATTACGACGGTGTCGGAAGCGCAGAAGTAGAAGGTCTCTTTGGCCGCTCGCGGTCCCGCAGCCGGAGTGCGTTGCAAGAAGCTCTGCGTAATCTGGACAAATCGTTCGCGCAACTCCGCTACCGAGGTAAACTCGCGCACATCCACGCTGGCCAGTCGTTCGGCCAGGCTTGGCTCATTGCATGCGGAGAGCGCCCAATGAGCGAAGTCATTGGAGAACCCTTCCCGAATGAAATGATGTTCCTGCAGAGTGCGAAAAGCATGTTGAAAAATGGATCCCTCCGGGCACTCGCGAAGAGCCTCCAGGAATTCGTCGAGCGTGCTTGCTTTCTGCGGGGTGATGCGCAGAAGGTGAGCCGACGTATTGAAATAAAAAGGCTTCACCGGAGTACGCTTCAGGTTTGGAGCAATTGTGGTGCTGGTCATACGTTCACCGCCATGGTCGTGTTGTCGCTCAAAGTATCTTCTTCGCAGGCGAGAAGCCACCGTTGTAAGAGATCGAGAACCTCATCGTGGTCTTTCAACCACGCTTGGGCCGCACTTTTGCGGCGGCGGGCATGCACCAATACGCCAAGTCCCCGTCCGTTGACAGCCTCGAAGGCCTTTTCGTCTGTCGTGTCATCCCCCAAGTACACAACCGGGGTGTCGTCATCTACTTCATTCAAGATGGTGCGAACTGCGACGCCTTTGTCGGATTGGTGGGCGCGAATTTCAAGGCCGCCGTCAAACTCCAGGAGGTCGAGGTGCGTGTATTTTGCCAGTGGCGCCCAGCCCGTCAGTACTCGTCCGCGCATCGATTCTGCTTCGCACTGGTCCAGACCCCGCCAATGCACTGCGATACTTCCAGTCTTGAATTCTGCCATGTGCTCGAGGTGCTGATATCGCAGCCAGTCCTCGGCTGCCGCCAATTCAGCCACTGTCGCAGAATTCAGTGGACCCAGTTGCGTGCTGCCATCAGGGTTCAGGCGCTGTAGTCCCTGCAGTCCCCAAACTTCCGGCCGCGGTGAAATATTGAGAAGTGGAATCACTTCATATGGATTTCTTCCCGAGATAATGACCACCCTCGTTTTGCCACTCCGAACTATCTCCTGCAGTACCGGTGCGATTCCGGGGTAGGGAAAAGCTTGAGCCGGATGCTTGCGGAATGGGGCTAGCGTTCCGTCATAGTCGAGCATCAGCAGCGATTGCGGCGCCGTAGCCACCGCCCTCAGCAGGGATTCAATCTGAGGTTTCGTTTCCCGGATCAATTCTCCTCCTTCTCGCATTCATTTCCTACTTTGTCGCATCACGCCGCACCCACGCTGGTGTGGAATCTTTCTTCGGGATGATCGGCACCTTCGAGTCTGAGTTCGCAAAGTTCAGTGATTAGACTTCCCGCCCAGCGATAGATGTTCTGCTCCTTCACAACTCTGCGCATTCGGTGCATGCGCGCCTGCTTTTCTTCTGGTCCCATTTCCAGGGCGGCCCGAATTGCTTCCGCGGTCTGGTCGACATCGTAGGGATTTACCAGCAACGCATCGCGGAGTTCGCGAGCGGCGCCGGTGAATTGGCTCAAGATCAACACTCCCCGCTCATCGCGCCGCGCGGCGATAAACTCCTTCGCCACCAGATTCATGCCGTCGTGCAGTGAGGTGACCAGGCAAAGATCGGCAGCGCTGTAATACCGCTCAATCTCTTCGTGATTATGTTGCCGGTTCAGGAAGTGGATGGGCTTCCACTTGCCAGTCTGAAAGCGCCAGTTGATTCGTTCCGCTTCGGCCTCAACTTCCGCCAGCAGATCGTGATAGCGCTTGATATGGGTGCGGCTGGGCGCTCCGATCTGCACGAAGGTGAACTGGCCCTGATACTTGGGATATTTTTCGAGGAAGCGTTCGATGGCCCGGAATCGCTCCGGAATTCCTTTGGTGTAGTCGACGCGGTCCACTCCGACGCCCAGAAATGCCGCCTCTCCACCAAGGTTGTGCATCAAGGTAGACCGTTCGAGATAGTTGACGCGATGGTTATCGCTCTCCGTGGATTCATCGTGGGTCAACCCGACGCTGATGGGGAAAGGCCGCACGATTGTCCGGTGGTTCTGGCGCAATACCGCAAAGTGTTCCCAATCCACACGGGACTCCACCACGCGATCCACGGTTTGGAGGAAATTGTTGCAGTGCGACTGAATGTGGAATCCGATGAGATCCGCTCCCAAGAGTCCGTCCACCAGTTGCCGCTGCCAGGGACAGATGCCGAAGGCTTCCTGATTTGGCCAGGGAATATGCCAGAAAATAGCCACCCGCGCATCAGGCCGCTTTTCCTTGATCATCCGGGGCAGCAAAGCGAAGTGGTAATCCTGCACCAGCACCACCGGCTTGGGGACGTCCTCGATCTCTTCCAGCACAGCCTCCGTGAATTTGCGATTTACCTCCTCGTAGTGCTGCCAATCCTGCGCGCGAAAAATCGGGCGGGTATGGGCGATATGACAAAGGGGCCAAAGGCCCTCGTTGGCAAATCCGTAGTAATAACCCTCTTCTTGTTCCTTGCTCAGCCACACCCGGCGGAGTGTGTATCGGGGATCGTTGGGCGGCACGCGTATCCGGTCGCGTGAATCTACAACTTCGGCATCGGCGTTGCCACTGCCGTGCGCGATCCAGGTTCCGTCACAGGCACAGAGTACTGGCTCCAAAGCCGTTACCAAACCGCTGGGAGGCACAACCACATCGAGTGACTTTCCATTCCGCTGGTGGGTATAGGGTTCGCGATTCGAAACCACAAAGAGCCGGCCGCCATCCAAACGAGTTTGCACCTGCACCGCCAACCTGTCGGCTGTCCACATGGACTCTGACGCTTCGCGCAAGCGCGCTTCATTTTCAGCGGCACTGCGGGCTTGACTCAGGCTTTCCGCCAGCGTGACCACTTCCCAAGCAAGGGGACGGAAGAGATCAAGGTCGGGCATTTGCTGGCGCGATGAAATCCTACCCATGCGAAGCGCGCGCATCCATTGCGCTGCCCGCGCGACAGGCCTTGCGATACTCAAACGCACGATCAGAAGAGTGATGAACACGATGCAAAAGACCTGAACCAGGACCCTTAGAAAAACCTCCCGCCACGCCCGAATGCTTTGGTCATGGATGTAGTTGACGTCGTGAACGACGGCTAACGCCCCCGCGACCTGTTCTTGACGATGCAGAGGCAAGGCAAAAATATGCACGGGGTCTTTACCCAGCCGTACAAATGAACTCTCTTCGCGACCCTCGGTCATAGCTTGAGTCGCATCCTTTGGCATGGCTGTCAGGACTGCGCCCAACCCAGAAGTGATCGCCATTACCTTTCCTTGGCGGTCATAAACGGCGACCCCCAGCAGGTGCTCGCGGTTGCCGAAGCGTTGCACCAGTCGCTGCAGGCTGCGCTCCGAACCGCTGTCCCATGTCTTTTCGACGTTGCTGGCAACGCTCTCGCCCAGGTCTTCCGCGTGCCGCTCCAAATCGCTACGCAGCGCACCCTTTTCCCGGATTACCTGGTAATAGGAAAAGCCCAAAGACACCAGTGTGATGCAAATGATAAGAGACAGGATGAGTCGAACACTCAGCAAGCGCATGACGGAACCCCCCACAGGGAATGGGAAGGAGCATTGCGCAGGGCGGGATCGAAAACAAGTCTCAGAAGTGCCGCACCTGCAATGCAAGCGGCCAGAGGCATAAGCTTGCCACAATGCACCCAGTTCACCTGCGCCGGCCTACTCAATTTGGTTTTGGATAGTCGAATTGCGCGACTTCTCATGGCTGAGTCCTTGCAGTTGTATCGCTTAGATTACGGAGGGGCGGCGGGGCAGGAACATACGGGAATGACCCTAGTGTGCGAAGAAAAATCCCTACCGGAGAAATCTCCGTTGTGGGGGAGAGAAAAGCTCTTAAGAAGTTCGTAACAATTCGATGAAACGAGAAGTGATCCTTGAAATCTCAGGGCGACTTTTTGCCTGGCTCCTTCCGCTGTCATTTTGCTTGTAGCGGCATGGTCGCAGTCACGACAGTGCCTGCTCCGTCTGATCGGATTTCGAGGGATCCGCCCAGCTGACGCAGACGTTCGCGCATACCGCGAAACCCTACTCCGGTGCGGCGGGCTGAACTGAGGTCCGACTGCTTTTCCCGAGATATTCCTTTGCCCTGATCACGAACTTCAATAAAAACCAACTGATCTTCCTCGTGCATGCGAATCGTGGCGGATGTCGCTCCAGAATGCCGGTGGATATTGGTAAGGCATTCTTGAACCATACGGAAGATCGCGATTTCCATTTCATCCGACAGCCGGCCAAACTCCTCTGGGATGTCGAGGCTGACCGTGATTTGACTGCGTTCCGAAAACCCATCCACATACCAGCGGATCGCGGATACAAGTCCCGCAGCTTCAAGCAATGGGGGGTGCAGCAGATGCGAGATAGTTCGAATCTCACGGCTGATCTGGTCAACCATTGCCGTATTCTCAGAGACAGCCCTCGCTCCGGCTCCGTCAAGTTTATCCGCCTGCTGCTGCACCACTGCTAAGTTCATGCCCAGTGCCGCCAATAGTTGCCCAACGCTGTCATGCAACTCTCGCGCAATGTGCCGCCGTTCTTCATCGCGTATCTGCTGTAAACGGCCCGATAGTTCGCGCAAGCTGTCATTGGCACGGTTTAAATCTACGGTTCGCTCCTCTACCTTTCGCTCGAGTTCATCATGCGCTTCTCGCAATTGCTCTTCCGCCCATTGTATTTTGGCAAGAGAGCGGCGGTTCGTTTCGCCCAGCGCAATGATCAAACCGGAAAAGAACAAAAACCCCACCATTCCGAAAATTGCCCTCCTGGGATCTTCAAGCGCGAAGGATTGGCCGGGCGGCAAAAACCAATACCAGATCCCAAGGACCAAAATCAGGGTTGTGATAATCGACGGGCCCAGTCCGCAATACCATGCGGAGAATACTACCGCCGCCCAAGCCGTGTGATAGGGATTGTTTTCTCCCAGAAAAGGAGACAGCAGTTCGCGAAGCACCAAAGCAGCGGCCGCAGCGGTTACCGCCAGAGTGTACCGGCGCAGGCTTTCATTGGCCTTGCCGGCTTCTGCGTTAGGATCGGTCGGCATTTAAGGCTCTAGCGGACGCCAAAATATACAAAGTGAGCCAATACCGTAGCATAGTGCACGGATTCTTGTATGTCCGGCGTCTGCATTTATGGTACGCCGGGGTTTCAATCTACTGATCGCAGCCTACAGTAAAGACCCTAGAGTCAGCCTACAGTTTCTCGTGTTAGCTATGGGTATGAGCCGATTTACCCCCTAGGCTCGAGCCTCTGGTCAGATGGTTCGGTTCACTTTTTATTTCGGTAATTTCTGTGCCTTCGGCAGCAGGCGGGCGTCTGCTTTTTATCCCGCGAGCAAGTCCTTGATACAAGGCCAGATGCATTTCCGATCGTGGAGACGACGATGAAGAGAAGCACCCAAGGCTCGGGGGTTGCTGTTGCCAACGGCGCCCGCGAGGAAGTTCAAAAGAGTAAGCGTAACGGACATTCCGTCGTCCCCGCGACAGTAGATTCGGGCGACTTAGGCGTTATCTTGGCCAGCTTACAGGCCATGCGGGAAGGGGACTTCTCGGTTCGACTGCCCGGATCGTGGACTGGGTTGTCAGGAAAAATCGCAGACACTTTCAATGCCATTGTCGCGGTTAACCAGCAAATGGCACAGGAGTTGAAGCGCGTCGGACAAGTGGTTGGCAAAGAGGGAAGAACTCGCGAGCGTACTCGCTTTCATGAATCCAGAGGAGCATGGGGCGAGATGGAAGTCTCGATCAACACGTTGGTTGAGGATCTGCTTCGACCTACTGAAGGTGTAACCCGAGCCATCGCAGCCGTTGCCCAAGGAAACCTTACGCAGACGGTGCGTCTGGACGTGGACGGGCGGCCGCTGGAAGGGGAGTTCCTGCGTTCCGCAAACATTGTCAACACAATGATTCAGCAGCTCAGCGTCTTCACCGCCGAAGTGACGCGCGTGGCGCGCGAAGTAGGAACCGACGGAAAACTTGGCGGGCAGGCACAAGTGCCCGGTGTGGCCGGTACCTGGAAGGATTTAACCGACTCCGTAAACTCGATGGCGAGCAATCTTACCGGCCAGGTTCGTAATATCGCGGAAGTGGCGACAGCCGTGGCCAGCGGCGATCTTTCCCGCAAGATCACGGTCGACGTGCGCGGCGAAATCTTGCAGCTCAAAGAAGCTATCAACACGATGGTGGACCAGCTACGATCTTTCGCCTCGGAAGTAACGCGCGTGGCTCGTGAAGTAGGAACAGACGGCAAGCTGGGCGGACAGGCTGTGGTGGTGGGCGTGGCGGGTACGTGGAAGGATCTTACGGACTCAGTCAATGCGATGGCTGGCAACTTAACGGCCCAAGTTCGAAACATTGCTGAAGTTACGACGGCCGTGGCCCGCGGCGACTTGTCCCGCAAAATCACGGTGGACGTGAAAGGGGAAATTCTCGAACTCAAAGACACCATCAACACGATGGTCGATCAGTTAAACGCGTTCGCCGGAGAAGTTACCCGCGTGGCTCGCGAAGTCGGTACCGAAGGAAAGCTTGGCGGACAGGCGCAGGTGCCAGGAGTCGGTGGCACGTGGAAAGATCTCACGGACAACGTAAATTTCATGGCCAGCAACTTGACTGGCCAGGTGCGTAACATCGCTGAAGTCGCAACCGCGATCGCCACCGGCGACTTGTCCCGGAAGATTACGGTCGATGTCCGCGGCGAAATCTTGCAGCTGAAAGAAACCCTGAACACGATGGTGGATCAGCTCAATCGATTCGCCGGTGAAGTAACGCGCGTGGCCCGCGAGGTTGGTACGGAGGGGCGTCTTGGCGGTCAGGCCAACGTGCCCGGCGTCGCCGGCACGTGGAAAGATCTCACTGACTCAGTGAACTCGATGGCTGGAAACCTTACCGGTCAGGTCCGTAACATTGCCGAAGTTACGACAGCCGTGGCCCGCGGCGATTTGTCGCGCAAAATCACGGTCGACGTGAAAGGCGAAATTCTTGAACTCAAGAACACCATCAACACGATGGTTGATCAGCTCAACGCGTTCGCCGGCGAAGTAACGCGTGTAGCGCGTGAAGTAGGTACGGAAGGCAAACTTGGCGGACAGGCCCAAGTTCCGGGCGTCGCCGGAACGTGGAAAGATCTGACAGACAACGTGAACTTCATGGCCAGCAACCTAACCGGCCAGGTGCGAAACATCGCGGAAGTCGCGACGGCCGTGGCCCGCGGCGACTTGTCCCGCAAAATCACGGTAGACGTGAGGGGAGAAATTCTCGAACTCAAAGACACCATCAACACGATGGTCGATCAGTTGCGGTCGTTTGCATCCGAAGTGACCCGCGTGGCGCGCGAGGTAGGAACGGACGGCAAACTCGGCGGTCAGGCTCAGGTGCCCGGCGTCGGCGGAACGTGGAAGGACCTCACGGATTCCGTGAACTCGATGGCGAGCAACTTGACCGGCCAGGTGCGTAACATCGCTGAAGTCGCAACCGCGATCGCAAACGGTGACTTGTCGAAGAAAATTACTGTGAACGTAAGCGGCGAAATTCTGTTGCTCAAGGAAACCATCAACACCATGGTGGATCAGCTCAACGCGTTCGCTGGAGAAGTAACGCGCGTGGCCCGCGAAGTGGGTACAGAAGGGCGTCTTGGCGGACAAGCCAACGTGCCCGGAGTGGCAGGAACGTGGAAAGATCTCACGGATTCGGTAAACTCGATGGCCGGCAATCTTACCGGCCAGGTTCGTAACATCGCTGAAGTCACCACGGCAGTGGCGCGCGGCGACTTGTCGCGCAAGATCACCGTCGACGTGAAGGGCGAAATTCTTGAACTCAAGAACACCATCAATACGATGGTGGACCAGCTCAACGCGTTCGCAGGAGAGGTTACCCGCGTGGCTCGCGAGGTCGGTACCGACGGAAAACTCGGTGGTCAGGCGCAAGTGCCCGGCGTTGCAGGAACCTGGAAAGATCTTACGGACAACGTGAACTTCATGGCCAGCAACCTTACCGGCCAGGTGCGTAACATCGCTGAAGTCGCAACCGCCATTGCGAATGGCGACCTCTCGAAGAAAATCACGGTGGACGTGCGCGGCGAAATCTTGCAGTTGAAAGAGACGCTGAACACGATGGTCGAGCAGCTACGCTCGTTCGCAGCCGAAGTAACGCGCGTGGCTCGCGAAGTAGGATCAGAAGGCCGGCTCGGTGGACAGGCCAACGTCTCCGGTGTGGCCGGAACGTGGAAAGATCTCACGGACTCGGTAAACGCGATGGCCGGTAACCTTACCGGTCAGGTTCGGAACATCGCTGAAGTGACGACGGCCGTGGCCCGTGGCGACTTGTCGCGCAAAATCACGGTCGACGTGAAAGGTGAAATTCTCGAACTCAAGAACACCATCAACACGATGGTGGACCAACTCAACGCGTTCGCAGCCGAAGTAACGCGTGTGGCCCGCGAAGTAGGTACGGAAGGCAAGCTCGGCGGGCAGGCGCAGGTGCCGGGCGTGGCGGGAACGTGGAAAGATCTTACCGACAACGTGAACGTGATGGCCGCCAACCTGACGGAGCAGGTGCGCGGCATCGTGAAAGTGGTGACTGCCGTCGCCAACGGCGAACTCACTCAAAAGCTCACTGTGAACGCGAAGGGCGAAGTCGCCGCACTTGCGGAAACCATCAACAACATGACGAACACGCTCGCGACCTTCGCCGACCAGGTTACGACCGTCGCCCGCGAAGTGGGCGTGGAAGGCCGTCTCGGTGGACAGGCGAATGTGCCCGGCGCCGCTGGTACGTGGAAGGATCTCACGGGCAACGTGAACCTGCTGGCGGACAATTTGACCAACCAGGTGCGCGCTATCGCAGAAGTCGCTACCGCCGTGACCAAGGGCGACCTAACGCGCTCCATTCAGGTAGAGGCCAGCGGCGAGGTTGCGGACTTGAAAGACAACCTCAATACGATGATTGACAACCTACGGCTCACGACCGACCGGAACACGGAGCAGGATTGGCTCAAGACCAACCTTGCCCGATTCACCGGAATGTTACAGGGACAACGCGACCTGGCGACCGTAGGACGCATGTTGTTGTCGGAATTGGCGCCCCTGGTGAGTGCACAGCAAGGCGTGATCTACCAGATGGGTAGTGAAGAATCTACCGAGATGGTGTTGCTCTCAGCCTTCGCCGGAGATGGCGAGGACGGACATCTGCGCCGGCTGAAACTAGGTGAGGGACTTGTCGGGCAGTGCGCGGCCGAAAAGAGGCGCATGCTGATCTCCGACTTGCCGCCCAACACAATAGCGATCCGCTCCGGCTTATTCGAGGCGGTTCCGCGAAACGTTATCGTTCTGCCGGTGCTATTTGAAGACCGCGTAAAAGCTGTGATTGAGCTAGCTTCATTAAGCAGCTTTACCACATCGCAGCTCGCGTTCCTGGAGCAACTGACCGCCAGTATCGGCATCGTGCTAAACAGTATCGAAGCCACGATGCAGACGGAAGGCTTGTTGAAACAGTCGCAGCAGCTTGCTACCGAACTTCAGGTGCAGCAAAAAGAATTGCAGCAGACGAACGAGCAGCTCGCGCAAAAGGCGCAACAGCTTGCCGAACAGAACGTCGAAGTCGAGCGTAAGAACCAGGAAATCGAGCAAGCCCGGCGAGCCTTGGAAGAGAAAGCCAAGGAACTGGCTCTTACTTCGAAATACAAATCTGAGTTCCTGGCCAACATGTCTCACGAGTTGAGGACGCCGCTCAACAGCATTCTGGTGCTGGGCCAGCAACTCAGCGATAACCCGGACGGCAACCTGACTCCGAAGCAGGTTGAGTTCTCGCGTACGATTCACGGCGCTGGAACCGACTTGCTGAACCTGATCACGGACATTCTCGATCTGTCGAAGATCGAATCCGGAACCGTCTCGGTGGAGGCGGAAGAGGTCTTCTTCGCCAGTCTTCTCGATTCAGTACAACGTCCATTCCGGCATGAGGCGGAAAATCGGCACCTCAGTTTCGAGGTGCAAACCGATCCGCACCTTGCCCGAAGCGTGGTTACCGACAGCAAGCGGTTGCAGCAGGTGTTGAAGAACCTGCTTTCCAATGCTTTCAAGTTCACAGAAATTGGAGGCGTTCACTTATCGGTGTCCTTGGCTCGCAGCGGTTGGACGGAAGGACATCCAATTCTCAGCAATGCGGCGTCGGTTGTTGCCTTTGAAGTTTCCGATACCGGTATCGGCATTCCGCAGGAGAAGCAACGCATCATCTTCGAGGCGTTTCAGCAGGCGGATGCAGGCACCAGCCGTAAGTACGGCGGAACCGGTCTGGGACTGGCCATCAGTCGCGAACTGGCGAACCTCCTTGGGGGAGAAATTCAGCTGCGCAGCGCTCCGGGCCGAGGGAGCACGTTCACCCTTTACTTGCCGCAAACCTACGTGGGGCCATCTACGTCGATCGCCCTGCCGACGGAGGCGAAGTTCCGATCGTCTGCCTCGCAGGCGCAGTTGTCCGGCACTGGTGCGGTGGAGCATCCGGTCGAGAGAATTGAGGACGACCGCGAAATATTGCAACCGGATGATGCGGTCTTGCTGATTGTGGAGGATGACCCGCACTACGCGCGTGTCCTGTGCGATCTCTCGCGAGACAAGGGCTTCAAAGTTCTTGTGGCCACGCGAGGAGCGGAAGCTCTAGCGCTGGCCAAGGAATATCATCCGACCGCAGTGTCGCTCGACGTCTTCCTTCCCGACATGCTGGGCTGGACCGTCTTAAACCACTTGAAGCAAGATCCCGCGACTCGCCACATACCAGTTCAGATGCTCACACTGGACGAGGACCGGCATCACGGCCTGGCTCGGGGAGCATTCGCGTTTGTTACCAAGCCCACCACTCCGGAGGGCCTGGAGACTGCCCTGGTGCGCATCAAGGAATACTCCGCTCCACGCCGCAAGCGGCTGCTGGTTGTGGAAGACAATCCTGCCGAGCAGTTGAGCATTAAGGAACTGCTAGGTTATGACGACATCGACGTGACCGTAGTCTCCACAGGCGCGGACGCAATCGAAGCCGTGAACGAACAGTCCTTCGATTGTGTCGTTCTTGACTTGCGTTTGCCTGACATCTCCGGCTTTGAGGTGTTGGAGCGTTTCCGTGACACTCCCGCGTTGAGCGACCTGCCCGTAGTTGTATTCACCGGTAGAGAACTCTCGCCGGAGGAGGATGCGCGGCTGCATTCACTGGCGCGCAGCGTCGTAGTGAAAGGCGTCGAATCACCCGAACGCCTGCTGGATGAAACTGCATTGTTCCTGCACCGAGTGGTGGCTAATCTTCCGGTCGAAAAACAGAGACTGCTCGATCGCTTGCATCACTCTGACGATGCGCTGGTGGGCAAGAAAGTGCTGGTAGTAGATGACGACGTGCGCAACATCTTCGCTCTGAGCAGCGTGATTGAGCGTCGCGGTATGACCGTGATTACGGCGGGAACCGGCAGGGAAGCGATTGCGAAACTCGAATCGACCCCCGACATCTCGATTGTTCTGATGGACATCATGATGCCCGAGATGGATGGCTACGAAACGATGCAGGTGATTCGGCAAAATTCATCGTTCCGGCGGCTCCCGATCATCGCCTTAACTGCAAAGGCGATGAAAGGCGACCGCGAGAAATGTCTTGAAGCGGGAGCGTCCGAATATCTGGCCAAACCTGTCAACACCGAACAACTGTTGTCATCTTTGCGCATGTGGCTGCACAGATAACGGTTTTGCGGTAGGTACGGAATCGAGAGCGTCGAAAGGTCGCTTAGGTCATGGGTTCGAACGAGAAGATCAACATCCTCATGGTAGATGATCAGCCGGCAAAGCTGCTCAGCTATGAGGTTATGCTCGGGGGACTCGGCGAGAACCTGATCAAAGCGAACAGCGCCAAGGAAGCGCTCGAACTATTGCTGAAGAACGATGTGGCCGTGGTATTGATGGATGTGAGCATGCCGGAGCTTGACGGTTTCCAGTTGGCGGCTATGATTCGGCAGCATCCGCGTTTTCAGCGCACCGCCATTATCTTCGTTTCGGCGGTTCATCTCACGGACCTTGACCAACTGAAAGGGTACGAGCACGGCGCCGTGGACTACGTTTCTGTTCCGGTGGTTCCAGAACTCTTGCGCGCAAAGGTCAGAGTATTCGCCGATTTGCATCGCAAGACCCGCCAGCTCGAAGCCCTGAACCGCGATCTGGAGCAGCGCGTACTGGAGCGTACTGAAGAACTGGCCCGCAAGGCGGAATTGCTGCTGCAAGTCAACATGGAATTAATAGGGAAGAATCAGGAACTCGACGCCATTGTTCGCACTGCCCCAGACATAATCTTCAGCCGTATGACCGATGGCTCCAGGGATTACATCAGCGACCGGTTTTATGACTTCACCGGCGCTGCCCCCGGTTCCGCGAATGGTTTTGGATGGCTGGACTATGTGCATCCCGACGATAGCGACAAGGCCATGAAGGACTGGATGCGCTGTGTGGAATCCGGAGCGAATTACGAAGCGGAGTACCGGATCAGATCCAAAGATGGGAATTATCGCTGGTTCCGGGCCAGGGCGCTTCCCATTCACGAGGATGCAAAGATTATCAAGTGGTACGGAACCTGTTCCGACATTCACGACAGCAAACTGCTGGAACAGTCGATCCGCGACAATGCAGCGGAGTTGGAAAAAATGGTCGATCGGAGGACCGATGAATTGCGCCGGCTCTCAGTTCGTTTGATGACGATGCAAGATCAGGAGCGGCGCCGACTGGCGCGCGATCTGCATGACGGGTTAGGACAGGAACTTGTCGTGGCCAAGATGGTACTGGACAAGATGATCCTGCAAAAATCCACGGATCCCCCGGAAGAAACCTGGACCCAAGCGAGCAGCATCGTGGATCGCGCCATTCAGCAGGTGCGCACGATGTCTCACCTTTTGCATCCTCCTTTGCTGGATGAAGTCGGACTGCTCTCGGCGCTCTCCTGGTATGTGGAGGGGTTGACGAAGCGTAGCGGTATTGAAACCACTCTGGAAGTTCAGCCGCAGGACTTCCCGCGGCTGGGTGCGGAGGTCGAGACCGCGGTCTTTCGTATCGTGCAAGAAGCTCTCACCAACGTATTCCGCCACTCAGAAGCTAGCAAAGTATGGATCACTCTGGCCCAAAAAGACGGGGTGATCGTCGTTGGCGTGCGCGATGATGGCAAAGGCATCGGCAAAAAAATCGCCGAACAGCAACCGGACAGCGTGGGTGTCGGCATTGGCGGCATGAAGCAGCGGGCCAAAGAATTTGGCGGAGAACTACGTCTGACGAACGCTCACCCGGGAACCCTCGTAGAACTTATGATTCCCTATCGGTTGGTGTTGAGAGAGGCCACTGCTGTCTTGACGTCTTCAGGCGATGCGTAGATTACGCGCATCCAGAAAATATCAGATTCCTAGGTTTTGTTCCTCACAAGGCAACACCACTCCAGAATTCGGTCGGGAAAGTTCTCATCGGCGATGGTCGAATCCCACCTAAACCTCGCACACGTCGGTTTTCTCGTTTCTCAATACAGATAACGCTGTATCTCTCGCAGAGATTGACATTACTGTGCCGTAGATCGACGGAAGTGTGGGCTCACTTCTGAGGCCTGTACTTGATTCACTTTACAGGGTGAACCGGATGGAACGAGAGCCGTGGGGAAGTTAGCCTTGACTACGCAAGGCGATTCCACAGCTGCTCGCTTCGAGCACGAAAGAAGAGGTTTCAACATGACAAAGATTAACTCATTGCACAGAAGTCTCGTACTGCTTGGGGCAGGCTTTCTGGTCCTTGCAAGCATGGCATGGGCCACGGACGACAAAGACTCCGATGTCGATAAACGCATCGATGCAGCGGCTAAGGTCTTGAACGAAATCATGGGAGTTCCAGACAAGTCAATTCCCGACAAAGTAATGAGTGATGCCAAGTGCATCGCAGTAGTTCCTTCCATGGTGAAAGTCGCCGTCGGTTTCGGTGGTAGTCATGGTAAAGGATTCGCCACTTGCCGGACTGCGAGCGGCAAGTGGAGCGCGCCTGCGCCGATCACAATCACGGGGGGAAGCTGGGGACTACAGCTAGGCGGGCAGGCCGTCGACTTGGTTATGGTGGTGACGAATGATCAGGGGATGCAGCACCTGTTAGAGAGCAAGTTCAAACTGGGGGCGGACGCTTCGGCTGCTGCCGGTCCGGTTGGACGCGATGCCGCCGCTGACACCGACTGGAAGATGAGGGCAGAGGTCCTTACTTATTCTCGCGCCCGCGGCATATTTGCGGGAATCGATCTGAACGGTTCCGCAATTACGCAAGATAAAGATGAAACCCGGATTCTCTACAGCCGCTTCGTTCCTTCTTCCGACATTCTGAGCGGCAAGGTCCAGCCTAAGGAGTCGACTGAACCGTTCCTGGCGGCTGTTCGTAAATATTCAGGCGAAGCCCGGGAGCACGGGGAAGTGAAGCGCACTCCGGCTGGCACGGAGGCTTCTAACCGGTGAATGGAAGGGCTGCAATTTCGGGCAGGCCCGGCGGTTTGCAAACCGGGCCTGTGATTCGTGCAAAGCAAATTTAACGGAGGGATGTTATGTCGACGATTCTACTGATTGTATTGGTCCTGCTCTTGGTCGGCGCTTTGCCGGCCTGGCCTTACAGCAGGTCCTGGGGCTACTACCCGAGCGGCGGTCTGGGACTCGTAGTGGTCGTTCTGCTGGTCCTGCTGTTGGCTGGCCGACTGTAAGAACTTTATGCAGCGATGACTTTAGTGGTTTCGAATTGGTGGAAACATCGGTGCTCGGCATTTCTTAAAAGTTTCTTTCAGTGGCTCTCTTGTTCTCTGCCAAGTTCGGAAGAGCATTTACCGAATTAATAGTTGTTGTCTTTTTTAAGGAGCGCCAATGCCGAATCATCAGAGTACTCGCCACGCCCCTTACGCGATATCCCCAGTGTCTTCTTCGCTCGCGCTTGACCCTCTGTATGCCGGACGTGCAGCTGGGAATTGGTCGCAGGGGAAGTCTTCACCGCGGCAAACACAATCGCTCGCTCCGGAAGCAATCTGGGGGCAGTTCAACAATTATCGCTCCAACGGTCTAATGGGTTCCGCGATCGTTCATCTCGTGGCCTTGGGCTTAATCCTGAGCGGAATAACGTTCGGCCCTCAAGTGGTGCAGCAAGTCGAGAAACATGAAACCGTGACGCTCATTGCGCCCTCGCCGGATTCTTATGCCATGCCTGTTGCGAAGAAGGTCGTGAGTGGCGGCGGCGGTGGCGGCGATCACGACAAACTGCCGGCTACTAAGGGGAGATTGCCGAAATTTGCCATGGAGCAAATCACTCCTCCCGCGATTGTGGTACGCAATGAGCATCCCAAGCTTGCTGTGGCGCCTACGGTAGTGGTGCCGCCGCAGGTGCGCGTAGCGGAAAATCATATGCCGAACTTGGGCAATCCAACCGCAGCGCCACTTCCTTCCGCTCCTCCTTCGAATGGCATTGGATCGGGAGGTGGCATCGGTTCTGGGTCCGGTGGCGGCGTAGGTGTGGGTCATGGGCCGGGGGTAGGAAACGGGAGTGGAGGTGGTATCGGGGGAGGCGTGTATAAAGTTGGCGGCGGAATATCCGCCCCGCAGGCAATTTCGACTCCTGATCCTGAGTATACGGAAGAAGCGCGAAACGCCAAGACGCAAGGAACCTGCATTCTTTGGCTGATCGTTGACGACCAAGGGCGGCCGCGCGACATTCGCGTGGTCCGAGGCTTGGGATCTGGACTGGATACTCGCGCCGTCGACGCTGTAAAACAATGGCGCTTTCAACCTGCAATGAAGGACGGCCATCCAGTGAATGTGCAGATCAGTGTGGAGGTGGGATTCAAGCTGTACTAAGATTTAGAGAAAGAGTTTCGTCTGGACACTCGGGGCTTAGAGCTCCCGAGTGTTTATTTTTTGATTGAAAGTAATCCAACGATTCAATCGGTCGGCCAACCCGCCTGATCCGAAAAAGTTTCGCCTGCCCGGCCAAAAAATCGCAACCCTCAATAACTTGGCTCCCTAGGAGTTGTACAGCAAGTCTACCAGGCAATTACAGGAGCATCCTGATGGGCCGGGGGAGGGGTTGCCGCTAATCTCTATTTCGGAAGTGGAATGCTCCCGGAAATTTCGAGAGCACAGACACAAGCACCCTACGGATTGAAGGAGACTACAGTGGCGACTTGCGTAATTTCCGCGACAGCAACCAATTTCATCGGGGCCCTTGAAGAAACAAATCGGCCTGAATCCGAACGCACCCTGGTTCAGCGTGCACAGAGCGGCGACGAACAGGCCTTTGCCACGCTCTTCCAGAGTCACAAGAAGCGCGTGTATTCCGTGTGTTTGCTCATGACCAAGGATGTCGCTGAGGCGGAAGACCTGACACAAGAAGCTTTCCTGCAAGTATTCCGCAGCGTGGGTTCGTTCCGCGGCGACTCGGCTTTCTCCACTTGGTTATACCGGGTTGCCGTGAACACCGTGCTGATGAAGTTGCGGCGCCGCAAGGCCCCACCCATTGTTTCTCTTGACGAACCCGTCTCGGCCGAATCGCCTTCACTTCGACGCGACATCGGGAAATCGGACCCGCGGCTCAGTGGTGCGATTGACCGGATCGCGCTCCGCCGCGCCATGCAGGAACTCCCCGAGGGGTGCCGGAAGATTTTTGCGCTACACGAGGTCCAGGGATATCAGCATCACGAAATCGCCAAGATGCTTGATTGCTCGGTGGGAAATTCGAAGTCTCAGCTTCACAAAGCGAAGATGAAGATGCGCGATTTGCTATTTCCAAAACGGAGGATTCTGCGGCGCCCGGCGGGCGATCAGGCGATCGATTCATCGGCTCCCGAGAAGAACAATTCCCGCCCTCAACTCTCGCTGTCGTACAGCGGAGTCAGCAAGTAAGCGACGTGCGGAGTAACGACTGTAAAGGAACCAGCGAGATTCCGAACGAGTTCGAGAGAGGATAAAGTCTGTGGGTTTGGGAGCCATTGTAGTCATCGGGGCAGCGAGCGAGAGCTTTTGCTTGTCTGCCTTGGAAACGAAATCTCTTCTGGCGCAACCACTAGCGTGCACCGATATTCTCGGGCGCTCGATGGTGGAGCGGGCGATTGAACGCTTTGCGCGAGCTGAAGTCGAGGCTGTCACAGTCTTGGTGGCGGCAGAAAATCGCATGTTCGGGATCCCGGTGGGTGCGGGACCGGACCACGTCGGTGTGACGGTTCATCGCGTGGCTGACATTTTTTCCGCTGTCGCTCAGACGTTGAACGAGTATTCAGATCGAGGCATTGCGCATTCGTTTGTCACTTCTGCAAATCTCTACGCTGAGACTGACCTGCTCGACCTGTTTTATTTCCATCGCGAAGCACAGCAGGCGGCAACGCGATGTCTGAACAGTGAAGGCCCCTTGGAGTTGTGGGTTGTTGATTGTGAGAAAGCCCTACAGAACAATGTGGAGAGTTTGTTTACTTGCCCTGAAGAAAAGAGAGCTTCGTATTTCACGCGGGATTACGTCAATAGCCTGAAGCATCCGGCGGATCTACGGCGGCTGGTTTCGGATGCGCTCTCCGGCCGCTGCGCACTGCGTCCCTCGGGACGTGAAATCAAGACGGGCGTTTGGGTCGATGAAAAAGCGGAGATCCACCGCACCGCACGGATTGTTGCTCCTGCTTATATCGGTCGCGGTTCGAAAGTCCAGCAAGATACTTTGATTACGCGATGCAGCAACGTCGAGAGAGACTGCCGTGTCGATTGCGGCACGGTGGTAGAAGACAGCTCGATTCTGGCGAACACAACTGTGGGTATTTGGCTCGATGTCTGCCACGCCGTGGCCAGCGGCAACAAGCTCTTGAGTTTGGGACATGAGGTGGTGGTCGAAATTTCCGATCCCAGCGTTTTGCGTACCACTGCGGAAGCGAAGAACGGTTGGGAATTAAAGCCTTTGTATGCCGAGCAACAAGCCGTTGCCGGTATTCGACAAAAACAGCCTCGGGCGCCAGAAACATGGCAGCTTGGAGCCAATCTTATCCAAGGGTGAGTGATATGCATACCAGAGGTCCGGTGCTCGTGATGGAGTTGCCGGAAAACCTGAACCATGCGGAAGGCAAGGCATTCATGGCCGACATGCAGCCTCTATTGCAGGGACACCGTCCTCGCGTCGTCCTTGACGGTTCGCAGGTGCAACACATGGACAGTGCCGGAATTGAAATGCTGTTGCAGTGCATGGAAGAGGCGATGAAACGGGACGGAGATCTGAAGCTGGCCGCTCTTTCGCCGGCAGGGGCGGCAATCCTGGAGCTCATGCGAGTCGATCGCTTATTCGAGGTCTACGAGAGCACTGACGAGGCTGTGCGCAGTTTCCACGCCGTAGCTTCGATCGAAGAACCCCAGAATTTACCGTGGTATTCGGTTCCGTATGGACTGCCGGATTTGAAGTCCGCCAGCTAGGTCGTTATCTGCCCGACGGAGGTGGCCGTGGACTCATGGAAGAAGGCGTTGCTGTGTGTTGCGTGGAGTGGCTTGTTCATCATAGGACTTGAGGGATCAGTGTTACTCGCTTCGGCGCAGGAGGCGGGGGGCGCGGAGCAGCGCGAGTTGCTGACTGCAAAGCCGTTGCTTACAGCTGACGATGCGAGGCCAGTTAGCGAACTGCCGGACAGCCCGGGAACAACCCTGGCGAAGTCAACCGATGCAAAACAACAGGATACGAGCCAACAAGCAGCGGCGAGTGCTCTCTCATCTTCGTCGCAGCCACCACAACAATCGAGCGCTCTACAGCCAACTTCGCAGACGCCGGTGGGTACGGCGGTGGCGGAATCTCCCAACGCCAGCGGCGTTGCAGCGTCACAGCCCGCTGGGGTCGCGATCGCGCCGGCAAAACAACGTCGCGTTCGAACCATTGTGCTGCGTATGGGTGCGATTGTGGGTGCGGGTGTAGCTGTCGGATCGGTGGTCGCACTGACCGCTGCGACGTCAAGTAAGCCACCCGGGGCGCATTGAACCGAAATTTTATCAACCCAGCCTGGCGAAAGAAATTCTGGAGTCGGTGAACTGTGAAGATTGTGAGCTTTTCAGGAATCGATGGAGCAGGAAAATCCACGCAGATTAGCGCACTTGAGGCTTGGCTGGGCGAAATCGGATTGAGGGTGCAAATGCTCACTTTTTGGGATGACGTGGTTGTCCTCCCGAAGCTCCGCGAGTTCATGAGCCATGTTGCCTTCAAGGGGGATCAAGGGATCGGATCTCCGGAGCGCCCTCTGCAGCGTCGCGATAAAAACGTGACCTCGTTGCCGGTAAGCTTCATGCGCTTCGGGCTTTACTTTCTGGATGCAATCAATCTCTGCCGAGTAAGTGTTAAGGCAAGGAAGAGCGGCAGTGACGTAGTGATCTTTGACCGATACATTTACGACGAACTGGCGAATCTCCCGCTGAAGGGACTGCTGACTCGATCTTTCGTCTCTCTCTTGCTGAAGTTTGTGCCCAAGCCTGACATCGCGTATCTTGTCGACGCCGATCCGGTTGCTGCCCTGGCGAGAAAACCTGAATATCCTCTCGATTTTCTTCACCGCAACCGGGAAGCATATCTATCATTGGCCCGCTTCACCGGCGCTATCACTCTAATCGAGCCCCAATCTGTTGAAGCCATGGCAAGAAAAATCAGGAGTGTGTTTCTCCAGAGACTCTCCAGGCCGGCAGCGGAATACTCCGGATTGCCGGCTTTGCCCTAAATCAAAACCGGTGGTTTCTTTCCAAGCTTCACAACCATAGGTCTTCTATTTCAGTTAGATAGCCAACATCTGCTACGGGGAACTCATCGAATCTGGGACGCGAGGGCAATTTAAGAATGAAAATCTGTCTGGTCACCACTTTCCCACCCAGTCAGGGTGGGCTGAGCGAGTATGGATTGCATATTGCCCAGGAGCTGCGCCGCAACCCGTTCATCAGTCTGACAATTCTTGCCGATAAGATGTCGCCGCCGCAGCCTGAACTCGAGGGCTTTGACGTACAACGTTGCTGGTCGTTTGACGACCCGGCAAATTCGCTTCGCCTCTTGCTTGCCTTGGGAAAGTTGAAACCGGACGTCGTGTGGTTCAATCTTTTGTTCAGCACATTTGGCCGCAATCCACTGAATGCTTTCATGGGGCTTCTGACCCCTCTTTTTGCCCGGCTGAGCGGATGCTACACGCATGTGACGCTGCACCATCTGATGGACACTGTGGATCTGAAGGATGCCGGGATACGGCACCCGCGACTGTATCGCGCGGCAGGCGCAGTCGCGACCAGAATGTTGCTGTTGTCCAATTCGGTGTCCGTCCTCATGCCGGGCTATCGCAGCATTCTTTCCGAAAAATATGGCAGCGACAATGTGCACGTCAGGTCCCACGGCGTTCTGACGCGCAGACCCGAATATCCGGATTTCGCCCGTCGCGGCAATCCCGAGCACCGCATACTCGCCTTCGGCAAGTGGGGGACCTACAAGCGCCTTGAACTGATGATTGATTCGTTTCAGAGAGTTGTTGAGGTACTTCCCAATACCAAGTTGGTGATAGCAGGCGGAGATCATCCGCAAGCGTCGGGCTATGTGGAGTCGACGAAGACGAAGTGCGCCGGAAATCCCGCGATTGAGTTCACCGGATACGTACATGAGGATCTACTGCCCGACCTGTTTCAGAGCTCTTCGGTTGCGGTTATGCCTTATTCATCATCAACGGGGTGCAGCGGGGTTGCCCATCTGGCATGTGCCTACGGCGTTCCCATTCTTTGTGCGGACCTTCCCGACTTCCGCGAAATGGGAGAAGGGGAAGAACTTGCAATCGAATTTTACAAGCCTGGCGATGCTGAGGAGCTTGCGGCGAGCCTGATTCGCTTGCTGACGAATTCGGAAAAGCAGCATGCCATGGCGATGCAAAATTTCTCGACCGCTCTTCGCATGACGATGCCAACTATCGTGCAGAAATATCTGCGTCATTTTGAACTGGAGCAACGTACCGGTGACTTAAGGCGAGTGACTCGATTCCGCAGGCTGCCGAACTGGCTTCCTTCCAAGGCGCTTCTTTTAAGACTCATGACGCGAAATTCGCCCAGAAGTGTTCAACGCTCCGCCATTCATCGCTTCCCATTGGCGACTCCAGGGCAAAAGCTATTGAACGACGATGTTAACCGTGGTGGAAAGTTGAATGGAAGTGGAGCTCCCAAGAATGGTCACGGTGTAATTAGTGGAAGCGGGTATGGCGGTGCTTTTAGTGTTGGTTCCACCACTCCCGCAGGAAGCGCTAACGATCCCCAGACCCAGCACAACGACAAGGGCAAGGGCTTGAGCGTTACGCCTGCGGTTCACACTGCCAGCGAAAACGAAACCAGCCATACCCAGCGGCAAAAGCCAAGCTCCATGGATTGGGATCGAGTTTCTCCGTTGGGGGAAATTCATCCCGGCAACGGCATCGGCGGAAACGGTAAGAGTGGAAATGGCAGTGCCCGAACCGGGGGTAATCATAGCGGGCGAGAAAGCACACCTCAAGCCACTGGGAACCCCACTGCAGGAGAGCGCAATGGGGCTGTTGAACGATCCTGACTGCGGCTTCGCGGTAACCGTGAATTCTCCTGTCTGTCCAGCGGGGATGGTTAGTGCGGTCGGTGAAGCGTTGAACGTTACGCTCGACGAAGATGACCCTCCCCCGGAACTGCACCCCGGGCCGTAATTCAACGCACCAGTAATATTGTTTGCCACGCTGGGCTTACCGACCGCTTGCACCAGCAATTTGTAGCTTCCGTTTGGAATGGGAAATCCGCACAGGTTTAGAGAGCGATTTCCGGGCGCCATTTCGGTGAGCGGCATTAAGTCTTGACCGTCGGAACTGATGTACACAGTGTAGTGGTCAACGGTGTTCTCATTTCCCTGGATGGCCCACTGCAGAGAATTTCCGGATAGGGAAGCAGACAGTGAAAAACAGTTATCGATGCCGGATTCGACTTCCGTTGCTTCTTCGTAGTCATTCCAGGTTACTAATTGCAGGTCCGACAATTGTTTCCCAGAATGGTAGAGACCATTGATTTCGGAAAATGTCTGAAGCCAGGTTTGACCGCATTGTTGCCCCATAGTGCGCCCGGATCCCCAGGCAGCGAGAGTATCGTTGAACCCTTTGTAGGCGGCTCCCACGGTCTGCTGAGCCGGGAATGACATTGCGGTCTCATAAAAGCTTGAAAGATAACTCATGCCGAAATCCGTGGTGGTCGGCATCACCCAGGAGTAGCTGCCATCGCTGAGCGTGTGCGTAAACCCGCCGTTGTTCTGGAAAAGAAAGAGTGGGTGCGTGCTAAGCGAGGCATTGACCGCGTTCCAATCGATGGAATACGAGAGGTCGATATCGAAGTTTGTGACCACAGGCTGACCTTGCCTGGTCATGTACGCTGGCGATGGGAAGTAAGTCTGCTCAACGTACTGCATGATGCTGGTCATAGCCTGTTGAGGAGAGCAACCGGAACAGGAATAATCTTTGATCGCGCCCTGATCGACCATGATGGCAAAAGTGAAGCCGGGATGTTTTTCCGCCTCCGCCATGATTAGCTGGGTTGCCTGATCCGCGTAGTTGTTAGGCCCATACCAGTCGATGATTACGCCATTGATGCCACGGCTGATCATGTCGTTAATTTGATTCTTGATCTGCGTGGGATCGGTGGAACTGTAACCGACGTTCATGTGGTTCGACTGCCCGAACCAAACCATCAAGTGGGCATAAATCTTAGTCGTCGCGCCCGAATAAAGCAGGGAATGGACGTCGATCTTGCTTATGTTTCCGGCGCCTCGATTGCCGTTGGACTGGGAGGTGAAACTATTAGACGCGCTGGTGTTGTTCGAGGTCTGAGCGCTTAGGGTTGTGGTAGGTACTACGTAATTTGTGCCGGCTGAACACACGTTCGACAATGCCAGCAGAGTGGCTGCTACACCAAAATGTTTTTGAAACATCGGTCCTCAGGAGCGGGGTCTTGCCGAGGATCTTGCAAGTGGCCGCAATGAGAAAGGCGCGCCCGCCTATAAATTTCCTCATTGCTAACCAGATCTGTCTGGGAACGCGGCCAGCTTACAACCTAAACTGGGGCAATGAAAGATAACAACGGTCTAAGAACTTTAGTGCTAGGACCTACGGGCCACTTCATCGACGATTTCTGACGTTTCCGAACCTATCTCGAATAGGAAAGTTCGCCGCCACTCGAACCGTTTTCTAGTTGGCAAGTCCGATCAAGTTGACATTTTGAATGTATTCGCTCGCCGTTGCTTACTCTTCGCGCCGCTGATATCCAGCTGGAAGTTCAAGCCACTGTCGTTCGACCATCCCGCGGGGATTGGACCCGAAGGCTCCGTCGTTCCGAACTGGGTGTAGACCCCGTCGATCCCAAGCATGTCGAAGTGCATGCACGGATAACCCTCGCAACTCGTATCTCCATCCACACGATGCACCCACCACTGCACGTGATGCCACTTGCCGGCCGACAACGAACACACCAGCGCTGTGTCTTTCCATTGGGAATGCAGAGCGTCCCAGATTTGCCACTTGGCCCCGATCACGCATTGGCTCCCCCACGTGAATTCATAAGGAGACAGGTACTGGAAGATGTCGTATTCCAGCGCGTTGTAGTTGGTGGAGGGAAACCCGGTTGGAATGTAGATAGAAAAATCGCTCTGGAAATAACTGGCTGTGGTCGCGCCCACTTTTTCATAGGCCAGAAAGTTGGTCCATTCTGGCCCGGTGACCGAAAGCTGCAGCGAATTCGGGGGCCACTTGGTACCGGTTTCCGCAACAGCTGTGCTGCTAGGAATCCCGGTGCCTCCCGGATTGCACAGTGGCAACACGCATGTTTGCCAGGCGGTTGCCTTTGCATCCATGTTTGTATTGAATTGCGCCGCTGCCACCACCGGCAGAAGCGCCACGAGGCACATGCTCTTCGCAATTTTCAAGGTGTACGCTCCCCGCGGATTTTTTGGTGAGTCGGGAATTTCTCAATCCGATGTAGGGTAGAGGGCCGTGCTGGCGAATGTCTGTGTGATGTGGACACAAACCATGTGACCGATATCACTTCTCTGAGGGGTGCGCTCGAGAAGGAAGTTCGGGCGAAAGTTGCTTTTTATCAGCGACTTGCGATGGGCATTTAGGCTTCATGCCCTGAGATTTAGACCAACATTTCCACCGCAACGGTCATCCTACTGAGGCGTTTACCCATCCCTATCTGGCGAGGTTTTCATGGAAAAGTCGTGCCCGATGTCCGCCGTCGCTGGCCTGACAGTGTTGAGTCTGCTGATGTGTGGTTGCCAGGGACTGAAGAGTGATCCAACGCTGACCACCGCCGGGACCCTGCAATCATCCATCAATCACATTGTTGTTATGGCGCAGGAGAACCGCTCCTTCGACACTTATTTTGGTCAACTGCCGGCATATTGGGCGGCCAACGGATATCCCTCGCAAGCTTTGAACGGCCTGCCGGCGAATGCCTCGAATCCTGCCTACCAAGGTCCTAGAAGCATCTCTGCATTTCATTTCGCGACGCAGTGCGCCCCGACCTCAGGCACTCCGATGATGGATGGTTTTGTTTATAACGCGGCCAAGTTCGCCAATGACGAGAATGCGGGCGGCGCAAACCCGCCGTTTACCGATCTTATTGGCGCGCGTGCCATGGGTTATTACGACGGAACCGATTTGAATTACTACTACTATATGGCGTCCAACTTCGCCACTTCCGACAATTGGTTTGCCCCGGCCATGGATCGCACGCAAGTCAACCGGCTGTATCTGTACGCCGCGACCTCGCAAGGGTATGCGTATCCTCCTGGCACTGTCCCCGCGGATAGCTTCCCCCTGACGGCGCCGACGATTTTCGATTCTCTAAACGCCGCGGGCATTTCGTGGAAAATTTATGCCACCGATAATACTTGTCCAACGGGTATAACCGGCGATCACAGTCCCGCAGGAGGAGTGAATCTGCAGAGCGATACGACGTCCCCAGCATCCGCTACGGGCTTTTGCACCTATCTGACGCAATTCAAGAATTACGCTCCGCCCAACCCGCTTCCGGCGAACGTCGTAGACGCTTCGGAGTTTCTCGGCGATGCCTCGGCCGGCACCCTTCCTCAAGTTTCGTTCATCGAGCCCGGATATCTATCCCACCGCGACGAACATCCCAGCAGCGGTACAGATGCGCAGACCGGCGCAGCCTATGTGGAGGGTTTGATAAACGGATTGATGACCAGCACCTCCTGGAAGGACTCCGTTTTTATTCTCACCTACGATGAAGCAGGTGGAACCTACGATCACGTTCCCCCGGTGGCAATGCCTAATCCGGATGGTATTGCGCCCATCGATTTGGCGCCCACCGATATTTGCGGCAGTCAGAGCAGCGGCGGAGCGAACTGCGACTTCAATTACACCGGATTTCGCGTGCCTCTGCTGGTGGTGTCGCCGTTCACCATTAAGAATTACGTTTCACATACTGCCGCCGACTACACTGCAATCCTCACGTTGATTGAAGCGCGTTTCGGTCTGCAGGCGCTGACTCAGCGCGATAAAGCGCAGATGGATATGACAGAATTCTTCGATTTTCAGGCCGCTCCCTGGGCGACGCCCCCGAGTCCAAGCCAAATCCCGCAACAAAATACCAGCGGCACCTGCAACTCGGCGGTCTTGGGTAATCCCTAATATGATCTCGCAGTTCGAGATTCCGAAGGTCCAGGAAACGCAAATTAATGAACTCGCGTGCCTAGCGCTGATTCTGCGGATTCACCGTCACGGTCCGCGCCACATACCGGGTTCCATCAAAGCGCGAAAGCACGGTAACACCGGCGCCGGGTCGCAGACTGTCGTCTGTTGGAAGGAGAGCGGGATCGAGCGACACCTCATACGTTTTATGGTCAACCGAAGAGCTTAGGACAAGAAGACCCAGACGAAGATCCACGGCAGTTACAGTGCCCACAAATGTAAAGCTGGCGCCGGGAACGGCGAGTATCGACACTTCGCTGGCAACGTCACTGCCATTCTGTTGAGCGCCAAATTTGACCGCCACGAGCGTACCCTGGGAGAGTTTGCTGGCGGATTCAGTGCGGTTACCTTCGACTATCTTGGTTTGAGAGGTAAGGCGTATCTTCAACGGCCGGGGCGAGAGTAGATCGCGCAACTCCAACTCGCCTTTGTCTGCGCGGTAACCGATTACCACTCCCTGACTCTCTCCCGCCGATGCACTGGTTTTCAGGCGAATCGTTTTCGCGAAAATCGTGCTTCCGTCCAGGACCGTGTCGACATAAATCCGATCGCCCTTGCGAAGATCGGAGGTCGATCCCGGAGCGCCGTTGTCGTAGATGTGGGTCCGTGTGTCGAAGGCGATCTGCATCTTCCCGCCACCGAAGACCTGCACCGTGACTTGATCCCGAACCCGGTCCAGCTTGCTGATAGTGCCCCCAATCAGACTGGCCTTCGCCGGACGAAGCGCAGGCAGATCGGGAAGCAGGCTCGCCGGGTCGAGGGCAACCTCGTTGGTTTCCTCTATGGGCTGAACACTTTCGTTGGAGTGGGTAGGGGCGGCATCGTTGGTCCCCGGATTGTTCGCGGTCGACGATACCACGGCCTGTATGGCCTGTCCGTCCGCCATGCCGACGAGCATCGAACTGACCACGGCCATCCCCAAAATTGTAGTCCAGTAGAACCGACTCATTCGCGCTCCCCGTAAGCGTGTTCTTGACGCAATATTTGGATGCCAATTCGGGTCTTTAAGGTAGTCCCGATTTTGCGAAAATCGGCCATATCGGCGACAAACAATTCCCCATCGAAGGCATCATAAGTATGTTTTAATTCTGCCATTTTGCGAGAGGCTTGAAGGATGTCCTGGAAGGCATGGGTTGTTGCCGGTATTATTACCATCACCGTGGGATCGGTTCCCCGATCTTTCGCTGGGGACGTCAAGATTACGATCCCCAAACGTAGTCATATGACCCCGGTTCAACGCCTCAACCAGGAAGGCGTCGACGCGATCAAAAAGCACCGCTACGAAAAGGCGGAGACGGTCTTCTACAAAGCTTATCTCCTCGATCCAGACGACCCCTTTACCCTGAACAATCTCGGGTATATTTCCGAATTGAAAGGTCAGGTAGATCGGGCACTGGCTTTCTATGCGCTGGCAGGACAGCAAGCAACCGACGCCGTGATTGACCGCGCTACGTCCAAAAAGCTAGAAGGTCACTCGATAAAAGAAGCTCTAGCCATTCCGGACACGCCGCTGCAGATTAATCATGACAACGTTGAAGCGGTACGCCTGTTGTCCCAAGGGCGGGCTCCTGAGGCCGATCTTTTTCTCAAGCAGGTACTCGACAAGGACCCAAACAACATATTCACGCTGAACAACATGGGTGTGGCCAAAGAGATGGAAGGGGATTCGCAGGAAGCACTCAGGTACTACGATACTGCCGCCACTTCCCACTCTGAAGCGGCCGCCGTGGTTGCGCTCAGTCGCTCCTGGAGAGGGAAGCCGGTGAATGAAATCGCCGCCCAGAATGCGCGCAACCTGCGCAACCGCCTGGCCAAACAGGAAAGCCCCGAGCTGAGAGTGGCTGCGCTGAACGTTCAGGGAGTTTCTGCCGTCAACCGCAATGACTTCGCAGCCGCTAATCAAGCTTTTCGAAAGGCATATGCTCTCGATCCCAACAACGCCTTTGCCGTCAACAATGTTGGTTATCTGGCCGAGATTGAAGGCGACCGCGAGACAGCACAGTTCTTCTACGACAAGGCGCAGACTATGGCCGGGCCAAATGCGAAGGTGGGCTTAGCCACTCGGCAGTCTGCCGAAGGCGCAAAGCTCTCTCAGGTCGCAGCACAGAACGATACCAAGGTGGAAGCGAAGGTCCAACATGAACGCAATCTCCGCCGCAGTCAGCGCGAGCCAATTCTGTTGCGGCGTCGCGATAACACGGTGGTAGAAGAGCCTGCTGCGCCGCCGTCATCGTCGCAGCAAAACCCGCCTCCGAGCAACCAGCCACAATAGTCTCGTAAGCCGAGTGAAGTGATTTAGAGCTCGTTTTCCTGAAAGCGGTCGATGTCCGACTCAGGGTCGTAAGAGAGGTAACGTACAAGATTGGTGAAATAGCGCAGCAGCGTGTTCACATTGGTCGAGTACCAGCAGCAACGGATCATCTCGGGCGAAAATCCACAGACAAACCGAAGGCGATCCAAAGCCGATGCCTGCGAACCGAGCATGGCGGCAGCCATGCGATGATTGCCATCCAGAATCGTCAGGGGTCCAGTGTTGTCTACCCCGATCAACAGCACGGTGGGATTGATGAGGCTCTCCTCAACCGAGGAGCTTAGGGTTCGCAGCTTCGACAGAAAGTCATTCTGGAATGGCTCTTGGAGCCTTATTCGAATACGCTCCACTACATCGGTCAAATAAAAACTTCCCTTGGCCACGCGGCGCCACTGCGCTCGTGGGAAAAAACGGACTCGAGACAAGTCTTCCACAGTCAGTTCGGCTTGGAACCACCGTGTATCCGCAGGAAGCTCCCGCCACATTGCGCCTCGCCGCAGAAACAACAAGGCCTGCCTCACCGAATTCTCCCGTGAGCTCTCAAGGTTGGGATGCAGCACCAGAGAATTGAACTCATTGCGGTATTCGTCGAACTCGGGATGGTGAAATTCGCTGCGCAGAAACTCAGCCATTACCTCTTCTTCCCTAAGTTCCCGCAGCAACCGAAGGCTGCTGTAAATTCGCCTGGGCTCGACAGTCAATTGACTCCGCAGAAGGGGAATGATCAGGACAAAAAGTAAAACCACCATCAAGATCAATTGCACAAGAATGACTTGGCGCAGGGTGTGGTGAAGCAGGCAAATCCCCAGGGCCAGGGTGCCGCTGAAAGCCAGTTGGACCCAACTTGTATTCGCGACCTTGCGCGACATCTCGTACGTGATGATCACCGAACTCAGGGAATAGATTCCCGTAGTGATGGCATAAAGGATCAACAGAGGCGCGAGCGAACCGTAGTTATCGAGCGCAAAGTGGGATCCGAAGAGCGTCTTCCAAAGGAAATTCGGCACCACCCACAAGCTGAAAATCAAAACGGTAAGAATCAAGAGGACCATTCCCAGCGAAGTGAACAATACCGGACTGCCCTCATGCTCCTCTGTGTCGGCCCCTGCCGAGACGGGAAACATGGTGTTTACTACCGACCATGCGCACATGTTGACCAATCGTCCGACCAGAGCCACAGCTGCGTAGAATCCTGCCTCAGCGGGCGGAAAAAAGTGCTTCACCAGGACAATGTCGAAGTTGTTAATGACAGTTTGACCTGAAAAGAAAACAACGGCCTGCAATCCCTCGCGGCTTGAAATAGCAATTCGCCGAAAGCTGAACGAACGAAACCCGGGACTCGGCACTGCAACAAAATAAGAGACGACTACGGCCAACACGCTGGCCAGAACCGCCCCCTTCACTCCCAGGCCCAGTTCGATCAACAAGAACGCTCCGCCCAGACGAACCATTCCTTCCAGCATGAAATTGATCGACAGCGGACCGAAGGCGTGAATTCCTTGAATGTATCCGCGGCGCACCCCCAGAGGAATGTAGAAAGCCACTCCTAGCGCCAGCAGAGAGATCAATACGGGATCCGGCAGGTTCAGATATTCCGTCAGCGGACGCTCGAAAACAAACAACAGAAGGCCGATAGCAATTCCAGCAATCCAGGAGCGCTGATGCAGCGTAGCGAAGACGGCAGCCCGATCTTCAGGCGAACTGGTCTTCGCCACATATTTCGCGCACACTACCTGGAAGGACAAAGTGATGCCCGAAATCAGCATCAGGATTGTGTAAACCGCCGTGGCATGTGCGAAGCCGGTGGGGCCGAGCAGCCTCGCCGTCACCACGTTGTAGACCAGATTTGTAACTCCCACCAGCCCAGAGCCCGCTAGCAGCGTGAGAGCGCCACCGAACAGTTGAGCTTTTAGTGTCTTTACGCGCGAAGTCGCCTTCCCCTGACTCTCCTCCATCCGCGAGGAGATCACTTCGTTCTTTGTCGTCTCGGTCATCGTCAGGATGGGCAGTCTCAAAACAAGTTAAAGTGCACGACCGGAAGAAGTGTCGTCCGGGAGGAACCTGGGAAGTCATAAAACGTCTGCTGTTGCACTCCAAAGGAGAGCCGGAAAGGGTGCGCCGGCTCGCCGCCCACGTCACTGGACGAGGAATGGAATGGACGAGTGTAGGAAACTATGAGCTCGCTCTGTGCGTTGTCGTATGCGTGATAACCGAGTCCTCGCGAGAGCAAGAACGAGCCTTGGACGTTCCACCGAGGACTAGCTCGAAACTCGAACCTGCCGCCCGGAAGGAATGCCTGAGCGATTGCGTAATTCGTGCCTTGCACTCTCCATGAACGTAGATCCTCCGCCAGTACCGCCGCGGTCAGCCTGCTGCCAAATTTGCGCTGGAGCCCAATGTAGCTCGAGGTGTTGAAGTACTCCTGAACCAAGGGATGAAAAAGAAGGTCGCGAACTGTATAGCCGGTGAGCAGGGAAGTACGTCCCCACGGCCGCCCCACAGTGAACTCAATTCTGGCGGAAACATCCCGGGAACTCAGCTTCTGATCGGTGAACGGTCCCGCCTCATGAATGGCGCTACCGTTGATGGAGACCCAATTAAAGAACGAACTGGTCGACACATACAAGAACTGGCGAAACAGATTCTGGCTTATGTAAACCGGCGACAACGTGTCGCGCCGCAGCGTGTACTGCAGCCCGCCGTTGAAGGCGATCGAGTTCGAACCAAAATGCACGATTGGAGTGATCCCGCCATTGAAAATGGTGTCGTACGTATTCCGGTCTTGAATTACGTTCGTGCTCGGGAAAAGCAACCGTCCGGTGGTCATGCTTTCACCTACAAAGCCCGAGATCACCGGCATGTTTCCTAGATGAACCCGGTAGTGCGACGCGCCCAGGCTTTGATAAGAGTGCCGCGGAGGCGGAAGCAACGATGGGTCGGTGACGTGCAGGATTCTCGCGTCCAGCGTGTAGACATTGATGTCTTCCAGTGCCGGACCGAAGAAGGCTTCTGGAGACAAGCTAAGGTTCTGCGTGATCTGCCGGCCCTCTTCGCTGGCCAATTCATACTGTGCCGTTTTCGCGGTAGTCTGATCCTGCTGGGAGGTGACGCTGCTGGCTTGTGCAAACGCCGAGAGCGCATGCACCGTATCCTGGCGCTGGCGGTACAAATTCGCCGCCGTCATCATGTAATCGTAATCGTCGCGGTAATCGTCCGCCGGACCAAGCTTGGCCAACGCGTCTTCAGCTTTGTGTGTTTCCCCCTCCGCGAGGTAAGTGTTTGCCACCCCCAGGCTAACCGTGCGCGGATTTGCGCCAACCAAGCCCGCCTTATCGAAATAAGTTTCCGCCAAGTCAAAATCATGCATCGCGAGAAAGATATTCGCTGCTTCTGTAATGTCTTCGGGCGTGACCGGAGAGGCGTCAACGCGGGACTCGGCAAAGCCCAGCGCGATCTGCCGGCGAGCTTCATCGAAATGGCCCTGCCTCATGAATACTTGAGCGACGGCTAAGCGCACGCCGATGCGGTCGCCGTTTGGAATATCCAGCGCACGCGAAAAGCGCTGCATCGCGGCGTCACGGTCGCCCGTGCTCAATAGCGCACTTCCAGTGGCCATCAGGATGTCCACCTTGTTGCCGCCGTACTGCTCCGCCAGTTGAATGTCGTGCAGCATTTCTGGCCGTGCTGATTCCTTGGCATGAACCTGCGCTTCCAGGGCATACGAACCTGGTTCCGTCGGAGCCAGCTTTTGCGCAACTTCAATCGCGGCGATTGATTGCGGATACCGCCTCAGGCGAAAGAGCGTATCCGCATACGCCAACTGAGTCGAGAGGTCGTTAGGACCTTCCCGGAGGGCGATCCTATACTCAGGTTCAGCATGGGCAAAATCCTGCTCTTGCCGGAAGGCCTCGGCTCTAGCCAGACGCCAGGCGTGCGATTTCCCCAATAGCTTTTGCGCTGTTTCTAACTGAGTGAGTGCGGGCTTCGGCCGGTGCAACTGGAGATCGGCGAATGCCAGGCCCAGATGTGCCTCACCATAATCCGGCTGCAACTGGATAGCGGTACGAAAATCCTTGGCAGCGTTCCCGGCTTGGCGAAGATCGTTCAGCACAAAGCCGCGATTCACGTATCCCGTAGCCATCTTAGGGTCACGTTCCAGAGCGCGGTTGTAATCGCTGAGAGCTTCGCGAGTTTGTCCGTTGTGGGCATGAATGTTGCCGGCAATCAAAGGCAAATCTTTATCGTCGGGGAGAATCGGTTCGTACTTGGTCACCAGCGCAAGCGCTTCGTCGAAACGGCCTAGATAAAAAAGATCGTAAGCGAGATACACAACTCCTTCACGATCATGAGGAAGTTTCTCAATGACTGCGGATCCAAGCTTCGCCGCTTCCGCATAGTCGCCCTTGAGCGTGAGATAACGCTCGCGCTCGCGGCTGACCTGCAGGCTGTCATTCATCTTGCCCTTGGCGCGGTCGAGCCAATGTTTGGCCAGGTCATAGTTGTGCGCTTCCAACGCCGCGTTGGCACCCCCTGCAACAATCAGTGCATTGGTGGGCATGCGCTGGAAAGCATTCTCGTAATTTGTTTCCGCGGCATGGAAATCTCTCTCGGCCGTGTACAGATCGCCCAACGCAAGATAAGGCGTAAAGTCTTTGGGATGGGCGTTGATGGCGCGCGCGAAATAAGTCTCGGCGAGTTTGGTATCGCCCTTGTCGCGGGCAAGATAACCCAGCGATGACAATGCCGCCCGGTTGTTCGGGTCCAACTCGAGAACCTTTGAGAAGGTGGCTAGCGCTGCATCTTTCTGACCAATTTTCCATTGCAGATTGCCATAGTTCATCAACGAATTCACATTCGAAGGCGCTAATGCCAGCGCATCCTGCAAGTCTTTGTTGGCCGCATCGGTATTGCCTAGGCCTGCCTCAATCGCTGCCCGCAGTCTTAGCATTTCAGGTTTGGATTGAGGTGGGACGTTGACCTGATTAACGATTGCGAAAGCGGAGTCGAGTTGCTGTTTCCCGTCAGCTTGATTATCCTGGCGCAGATCGAGCTCATATAAATTGAGGCGCAACTCGATGGGATAGAGCGGCCCCTCCGGCACACTCGGCGGAAGGTTCTTGATCGCCAGCGTGTATTCCTTAGTCGCGTCCTCAAACCGGTTCTCCGCTTCGGCAATGGATCCCGCAATGGCGTGCAGCCGATAGCTGTTCGGATCAATGTGTCGAGCTTCCTCAATGAAAGTAGCGGCAGCATCCGTCTGGCCAAGGCCGGCCAGCGCCTGCGCGGCGCTGAGAATCAGCCCCAGATTGCCCTTTGCGCTCTTCGCCAGCCGTGTATAAATGTTGGCCGCTTCCTGCTGTTTTCCAGACATCTGATACGTGTAGGCCAGCTCCGCTTGAACGTCCATGCTCTTCGATGGGACAGCCAAAAGGGCGGCGATTGCCTGATCGTACTGACCTTGCTCCCTATACTGTCCCGCCACCGCCCGCAAGACTTCAGCATCTTTCGGGGCGCGAGCTAGGGCGCGGTTCAAGTAGCGGGTTGATTCATCGGACTTGCCCAGCCTCTGGTACGCATGGGCGATGAGCAGATCGGTGTGAGCTGAGGCTTGCAAGGCGTCGGCTTGCTGCAGGAGTTCGATAGCGTGCTCGGGATCGGAGTTGAGCAATAGCTCACCCGCAAGTTGCAGGCTGTTGGCATCCTTCGGATTCGCATCCACTACCCGCTTTAACAATTGCTCAGCTTCGGCAGTACGCCCCGTTTTGGCATACGTTTGCGCCAGACCCGCCATGCCGCGCACCGAACCGGGTTGCAACTTCAGGCCGTGATGGTAGGCATCAACCGCTGCCTGATAACGCTCAGCCAGCCGCTCACAATATCCGAGCAAGAACCAGAGTTCAGGATTTTGTGGGGCAGCTTTCGCCGCACGCTCCGCAAAAGAGACGGCGGCCACGTAGTCGTTTCGCTTCAACGCATCCTGAGCAGCCCGTGCCTGCCGGGCAACTTCAATGCTCGACCCCCATCCGATCTCCGGACTGCCCTGATTGGAATTTTGTTGTGAACTACCGGTTGACGTCTTGGGCGTAAAGCCGCTTCCGGCGCCGTTGACTTCATAAGTCTGGCCCAGGGCGCATCGAAAAAGAAGAATTATGCAAAAGGTCGCGAGCGGAAATCGGCTTTTCACAGAGTCACCACGCTTCACACAAGGTCTCGGGCATACCTGCGGTTCACATCAGATGCCACTCCTCGGGCTAAGGCTGCTTTCGGATCTACGGAATCCCCAGGCCTGAAACTGGAGTAAACCCTTAGAGGGCTTTCCGAATCCAAGTTCGTCGCTACGGCTACGGACACGCGGACCCTGGGGGCCTAAATCGTGAGCACGCAGAGCTACTCTCGTCCAATACCTCTCCTCGCCATTGTGTTGGTGGCACTGGCTGTCCATGGGCCCTTGTTGCTCATGCAATTGCCCGCCGGTTCGTTCGACGCGAACTTCCACATGTTTTTCGCTTCGCACTACATCCACCACTGGTTCAATCCCTGGAACGAAAAGTGGTTCGGAGGTTTCTCGCAGACCACCTATCCTCCGTTGACGCACCAGTGGATCGCGCTGTTCTCCAGCGTGGTGGGCTTGAAGATGGGCTACATGCTGGTGCAGTTAATCGCGATACTGCTGCTGCCGGTGGGAGTGTTTCGCTTCGCCAGAATTTGGGTGGACGATCGCACCGCCAGCTATGCCGCGCTGGGGAGCGTTTTCCTGGGAGCGTTGGCTTTTCTCGTGTACCAGGCCGGACAACTTGCCACCGTGGCTTCCGCCGCTCTCTACCTGAATGCATTGCCGTACTTTTACGAATGGATGACCGAGGCCCGGGGACGGTCTCTAGTTAAGGGAATCGCGATTAGCCTGGCCGCCGCGGCGGCCCACCACGTAACTCTAATATTCGGTGTCGTGCTTTTTGCCGGCCCGGTGCTTTGGATCGCGATTTTGGATGCGCGCGACGAACGCGTGTCAGGATCGATGGCCGGCGTTTTGTCACGAGCTGCGGTTTTTGGCGTTGTTGTTGCGGCAGGTGTAGGTGTTGTGCTCCTGCCCTATTGGCTGGCCATCATCCAACATCCGATTCATCAAATCCCGATTCCTCACGATAGCCGCGCCAATTTCTTACTCAATTCCACGACCGCTATCAACTACTTCGTGATCCCTTACGGCGCGTTGATTCTTGCATTGCCCTTCATTCTGTTGCGCGGAGCTGCGTCCCGCCGCCTGGTGCCCTTGCTCTGTGGCTTCTGGATGACGTTAATTTTTGGACTGGGCGGCACCACGCCGCTCCCAAGGTGGCTGCTGGGCCGTGCTTACGAAATTCTGACCTTCGAGCGCTTCACCTTTTGGGCCACGCTAATGGCCATGCCGATCGTCGGAGTTCTCGCGATCGAGTTGTTCGATCGCTTCCAGGCCAAAGCCGCAGTTGCGCTCTCGCTGGCGTCAGTCGGCACGATCGGCGCTGCGTTGTGGTGGCTGTCGGCAAATCCCTACCGTTCAATTGGCACCGCGACAACAGTCGACCCGGTAATCGCTTTCCTGAATCGCGACGGTCACGATGCTTTCCGCTACATCACTCTCGGCTTCGGAAGTGAACTTTCCAAAGTCTCGACCTATACCAGCGCCGGCAGTGTGGACGGAGACTACAACTCGGCCCGCCTTCTGCCTGAAATGACCCATTACGGATCGGCGCAGCTGACGAACGCCAAGTTCTATGGTTCGGCCGGCATGGCATCTCTGCGCGCCATGCTCGAGCATGCCAACCGTTATGGCTTGAAATACATTTTTGTGCACGATCCCTACTACGAACCGTTGTTGACCTTTGTGGGCTGGCGAAAGATCGAAACCTTCAACAACGGGGACATCACCGCGTGGTCGAAAGAGGATGTGCCGCCCGCACACCGCATTGCGTCGGACGCTATCCCAGCGCCGTGGCAAGGGCTGTTGTGGGGAATATTGCCGATCGGAGTCAGCTTTCTGGCAATTTTCCTCGAACTTTTATTGGCGGAGGAACGCCGCGTTCCTGCTGGAATGGGTGTACCACTTCGTGCCGAGCATCCTGAGCAACACTACGTAGCCTGAGGCCTAAGAATGAAATTTACTCTGCCAATCATTCTAGTAGTGGTAACCGCGGTATTGATGGTGCTGGCTGTGGTCGGCGCGGGCAATGCCCACGGCACTGTCGGTATCGCCGCCGGCTCCGCCGTTCGCGGGCTCACGCCGAAAGCCAGCACACCCGACCAGGCGCTCACCAATTTGCTGGTAGATCTGCAGCGCCGCAACTGGGATCGGGCCTTCTCGGAGTTGGCGAATTCCAACGGCGGAGACGAGCAGACGTTCGTCCAGGAGTGGCTGGGTTTCCATGGCAGCCTACGCTCCCTTTCGAATCTTGAGGGCTTTGAATCCCGCCCTCTCCACGCCACCAACGACGAAGCACAGTTGCGCACACGACTGCATTGGACGACACCTGTTGGCCCCATCGAGGATGTCCGCGATTTCAAGGTAGTTCGGAGCGGTGACATCTGGAAAGTAATATGGCCCAAGGCCGAAGCCATCAACACTCCCGCACAAGTGATTCCAGTGATTTACTTGCGGTGGGATTTGGTCGCCGGAGGCGGGGGCGACGAGTGGGGCTCGAAGAATATAGATGCTCCGCACGTGCGCATCACCTCGATGAACGCCGTGGACTCGGCTGAAGGTGTAATCGTAATGGGCGAGGTCGTGAACGAAGACACCGTACCCGCCTTCGTCAATGTGAATGCGACCGTGCTCGATGCGTCCGGGAATCCCATCGACGACGAGACCAGCTTTGACAAGATCGCACACATTCTCTTGCCCAAGCAGGTGACGCCCTACCGCATCGATTTCCCCAACCTCAATCTGAGGGATGTTAAGAACGTCCGCATGGATGTGAAAGCGAGCCTGGTTCCAGCCACTGCCGATCCAGTCGTTGGAGTGATGAATCAGAAAATTGATTCTGATATGCAGGGCAAGAGCATCCTTCACGGAGACTTGCTGAATGAGAGCGGTCAGACCGTCAATATTCCGCACGTGATCGCAAGTTTCTATGACAACAACGGAAAGGTAGTGTGGGTCTCAGATGGTTATGTGGATCGTGCGCTGGCGCCGCAATCCTCGGAGCCCTTTGCGGTGGAAATTCCACGAAGTTTGGCGGGCAAGGTGCAGAGTTTTCATGTTGTCGTCAACCACTACATTCTGGGGAATTCCTAAGTTATGGATCGCATCGTCCTGATGTGCGCGGTGCTCTGTCTCGTGGGCGCAACTGTGGGAAGATCGCACGCGCAGGAGATTCGTGTACCCACCTCCGCCGCGGCCGGCGAAGATGCGGCTCTTTCGACCACCGGAAGCGGCAAGGCAACTTTCTATCTGGTCGGTCCCGGAGTCTCTCGCAAGAGCGATGTCAGCCTCGGAGAGGAAATTCATCTGAAGGGTCAAGACCTGCGAAATGCAGGCGCATATCTGGCCCTTGTGTGCTCCAGTTCCTGCAACAGCGCGACGTTTTACCTGATAGCGGCCAAGCCCTCCAGCCTCACGTTTCTAGTACACCCTTCGCGGGTTCCCGTATCACTCAGTGACGCCGTCAGCGGCGTGGCGCTGCCCTTCGATCAATTCCACAATTTGGTGCTCCGTCCTGAACCAGTCAACTTTCAACTGACGGCCGGAAATGTTTCGTCCTTTTCGCGACAAGCCCGCACTCAGGATGGTGTTGCCTGGTTTCGCACCGCATCGGGCAAGTCCGCAGGACCCGTGCAAGCGGTCGCTGCCCTGGACGATCTTTCCGCGCGACGGGCTGTGCAGCAGGTGGCTTCCGATCCCTGCAATCTTCGTATCAAAGGCCAGCGCATGGCAGCCGGAATTCTGGTGGAAACTGAGCCCGTGCATGATTGCGCGGGAAACGTTGTGTCCGACGGTACCATCGTCACCTTTACCGCCACTGAAGGAAATTCGCGCAGCACCGTGGATGCCCCAGTCAAAAAGGGCGTTGCGCGCGCTCAAATCGAAGGATCGGGAGTGGCCTTAATCTCAGTCGCGTCCGGTGTGGTGATGGGGAACGAACTTCGCATCGGAGCAAAGCCATGAATCGCATGTTAAGAAAGTCTTGGCATTTCGCCGCAGCCGATCGCGGCATTCTGATCATCGCGGCGACGATTGTTTTTTCGCTCAATCTCCATGGCGCTGATACTCCGGTGCATGTGCAGCTGATCACGAATAAGAGCGGCCCCAGAACTGTCGAAAGCCTGACCCATCAGGGCATCCTTCGAGATTATCGCCTGGCCTGGACGAGTATGGCGCAAGCTCTCGAGTTCAATACCGCCGATCCGCTGGAAGGGCCCTTCGCTGGAGAGGCCAAGCATCAACTTGTTGAGACTGTGAATCAACAACAGCATTCCGGCCTTAGCCAACGTTATGCAGACCAGAATCATCGTGTCGAAGCTGTGTTTTACGCCCCCGAGGGGGACGTGATGGAATTGCACGACACTGCTGAATATCAACGTCAGGTCCTGGATGGTGGAAAGATCATCCACAACGAGCACGTGGTCATGCACTTCGTTGTGCTCATGACGCCTGCCGCTGATCGCTGGGTTATCCGGCAGTTGCAGGCGGTACCTCAGTTTTGAACCTTCTTCCCTCGGCCGGGCTTAAAGGCTCACGAATCCTCGTTATTCGTCCTCATCGAGACGCCAACCGCCGCGACGCACACAGCATCTTAATCTCTGCCCAGAAAGACGAAAGGATGGGGTCGTCATTTTGTCAAAGGCGTTGCTTTGCTTTTCCCTGGCTTGTTTCGTCATGGCGGGCGGCTGTACAACCCCCGGCAGATACCGTTCTACGCTGCAAAGCGGGCAAGCCCCCACACTTTCCCCAAAACTGCTCGCGGTCTACATGCCATGGTTCGGAGACCATACTCACATGGATGTTGGTTATTCCAGCCAGGACCCAGCCGTTCTGCGCAAGCAGATTCAGCAAGCTCGCCGCATGGGAATCTCCGGCTTTGTGGTCGACTGGTACGGCGAAAGCCGGCCTTACTCCGATCACAACTTTGCCCTTCTACAGCAAGCCGCAAGCGAAAACCATTTTCAGGTGGCTCTTCTCTACAACGAGGCGGAGGACGGCGACGCCGAAGCGACTAACGATGCCTTCGCCGCCTTCGACAAAGCCTATCAGGCTTATATTGGGCCAAACACGCCGTACCGCGATGCCTACCTCACCTACAATGGCCGGCCCATGGTGTTCGTTTTCCCTAAGAGCAAGCACGTCAACTGGGATCGCGTCGTGCAGCACTGCAATAACTGGGAGAGGCCGCCACTCCTGATCTACAAAGACGAGCCGCCCGCGCAGTATGGCGCCGATTTTTCCGGAGCTTACGCTTGGGTGCAGCCCGGGCCTGGCGGATGGGCTTCCGACGGTAGCAATTGGGGCGAGTCTTACTTGGACTATTTCTACAAGACCATGAAGAGCAAGCACGCAGACAAAATTGTCGTGGGGGGAGCCTGGCCAGGCTTCGACGATTCTGCGGCGAAATGGGGCCTCAATCGGCACATCCAGAACGGTTGCGGGAAAACTTTAGATGAGACTCTCAGTTTTTATGAGCGCTATTACGACAGCTCTCATCCGCTCCCGTTCCTTCTGATTGAAACCTGGAATGATTACGAAGAGGGAACGGCCATCGAGCAACGAACCGCCACGAACTGTAGCGGCGCTCCAACCACCGCTTCCGCGCAGTCCACTCCCCACTGAGCCCGTACGCGACTTCCTCAACAACCTGATGGCGAATTTTTACATCGAAAAAAAGCTGGATATTGCTGCGCTACGAACGACTTACAAATATGGATCGCGCCAAAAACTCGACCGGTTCCTTGATTCTTCTTTCTCATCTCCTGCTGTCAGCCGATGAAGAGAGTTCAGACTCTTCATCTACGTCGTCCCTCGACCGCACTTACGAAGTCTCCCAGGCTCTTTCCAGCTACGGTCCTCAGGAGTTTGGCGGAGTTTGGGGTCTAGCCAGCTCTCATCATGTGATCATGCGCGCCTTCCCTCGTTTGCACAAGGTGTTATCGGCGGCGGGCAGCGATCACTCTGAGTGGGTTGACCGTGCCATCGTAAAGGAGCGTGCCCGCATCGAGTATGCCTTGTCTTTCCTTTCGCCGATTTGTGATGCATTGTCAGAAGTCGGCGATCTCATTGTCATCAAGTCGCTCGACCACTGGCCCGACCTCGGAAGTGATATCGATCTGTACAGCAACGCGGAAGGGGCCGACATCGTTGCCGTTATGCAGCGGCGCTTCAATGCGAAAGTGGCTGAACGAAGCTGGGGAGACAGGCTAGCCAATAAATGGAATTTCGTCGTTCCCGGTCTGCCGGAACTCGTGGAAGTGCACGTTGGCAGACTAGGCCAAACCGGAGAACAAGTGGCGATCACCAACTCGCTGATCAAGCGGTCGACGACTACACAAATTGGCGGCTACATTTTCCGCGTTCCCGCGGCCGAAGACCGCCTGATGATCAGCACTCTGCAGCGCATGTATCGCCACTTCTATTTGCGCTTGTGCGATGTTGCTGATACCGCCCGCTTTGTAAATTCAGGCTCGCTCGATTACCACTATCTTCGTTCTCTCGCAAAATCGGCAGGGCTTTGGGATGGCTTGGCAACCTATCTCGTCATCGTGTCAGGATATGTTCAATCCTATGGCGGAGAAGCGCTCCCATTGCCCTCGCTAGTTACTAAGGCAGCGCGGTTCGGGAATGAACGCATCTATTTCAAGAGGAAGTTTCTCCGCATTCCAATTTTCCCGCAGGCCGCTAGATTCTATGTTTCGGAATGGGAAAGGCTTCTCCTCAACGGAGAACTCCAGAACACATTGCGCCTAAGCCTGTTGCCTGGCTTGGCGGCCGCGGCGGCGATTGAATTGAAGCTGACGGGAAGCGACAAGGGAATCTGGTAGGACCACGGTGTATTCGGAAGCGCTCAGGAGTTTACCGTATTGCTGATAAGTCAACGGAACTCTATCGTGGAAGTTAATAGCTCAAATCCGAGGCGTAGGGTGAGAGGAAGTGCCGCGTGGTCCGAATTCTGGTGGTAGACGACAACCCGGCAGTCCGGAACTATCTTCGGTCTTTGCTTGAACAACAGAGCACTTGGCAGGTTTGCGATGAAGCCCGAACTGGAAGGGAGGCAATTCAGCGCGTGGAGAAGAATCCACCGGACATGATCTTGCTCGATTTCCAGATGCCGGACCTGAATGGACTCGACGTCGCCCGGCAGATTACGAAGACTTTTCCTGACATTCCCATCCTGATGGTTACCATTCATCTGTCGAAACAACTGACCGACGAGGCGCGTCGAGCGGGAATCCGCGGAGCCTGTGCAAAAACTGACGTCGGCTCTATTGTTGAGGCAGTGGATGCGTTATTGCACGCCGGAACCTATTTTCCGGCGAACAATGTAACTCCCAATTGATGCAATTCAGAACTTACAGTGGTTAATATTGCATGCGGCCGAAAATACAGGATTCCCTGTATACGAACCTTGGTATTAGGATGTTAGTTTCTAAGCGATTGTGTAGTGAGGAGCAGGTAGAGAACGCGAGCCAGCCGGAAATCCATGCGATGTCCCGGGCTGCCTCAGGGGCCGGCAACCTTATGGCAGTTCGGATATTACTGGTGGATGACCATCCCATTGTGCGGCAAGGGTTGAGGACTCTATTGGAAGGGCGCTCCGGTTGGGAAGTGGTGGGTGAAGCATCCGACGGACTCGAAGCTTTGGAGAAGATTGACGCTTTGCGACCTGACGTTGTTGTGCTGGACGTGACCATGCCTCGAATGAACGGTCTCGAAGCCTGTCGTCAGATTCAGCAAAAGAAAGCGACCGATCTTGAAGTTCTGTTCGTCACCCAACATGACTCGCCGCAAATGATGCGCGAGGCCCTGGATGCGGGAGCCAGAGGCTATGTTGTGAAATCAAACGCAGCCCGCGATTTGTTGGAAGCGGTTGAGGCAGTGAGTCAGCATCGGGTTTTTACCGCGCTGGCGCGCAGCCCGCAAGCTTCATGTTAACTATGACGCGAATTGCGACGCAAAGTATTGTTGTCTCTCGGGTCTTGCCTGGGAAGAAGGATCTGCCATGAAACTCCGTATCTTGTTAGCCGACGATCACGAAATTGTACGCCGAGGGTTGTGCGCCCTTCTCCAGAAACATGAGGGGTGGGAAGTGTGCGGCGAAGCCTCGGATGGCCGCGAAGCGCTGGAAATGGCCAAGCAACTGAAGCCTGACGTCGTGATCGTGGACATTGGCATGCCTTACCTCAATGGGCTGGACGCCACGCGCCAGCTTTTGCAACACGACCCGCATTTTAAGGTCATCGTGCTCACCATCACCGATTCCGATCAGGTAATTCGCGAAGCGCTGGACGCGGGTGCGCGCGGTTTTGTTCTCAAGTCGGATGCGGCCCGGGATTTGGTCTCCGCGGTGGAAGCTTTGCAGAGCAAGCGCATGTTCTTCACGCCCAGAGTCAATGATCTGGTGCTGGCCGGCTTTCTGGATAAAGGGCACGCGATCTCCCGCAATGAACCGCCAAATCTTCCTACTCTGACTGTCAGAGAGCGCGAAGTCACTCAGCTTCTGGCGGAAGGGAAGAGTTCCAAGGAAGTGGCCTCGCTGCTGAACTTGAGCACCAAGACGGTGGAAACCCATCGCAGCAACATTATGCGGAAACTGAGCTTGCACTCTATCCGTGATCTTGTGGTTTATGCCATCAAGAACAACATCATCCAGATCCAGATGCCGCCGCAGATGCCGAGGCCCACGGAAACGACAGTCGTCTAGCAATTTGGCGTAACCGGACCCGCTTCAGCGAGCCGTGTCGCTGGGATAATACCCAGTCCGCGTACGCACCGTTAATTTCCCGTATCCCGGCGCGCGAGCCTCCACCTTCACCGACTGATACCCCGGCTTGGCGTTCTGATTTTTGGGCTTGTACGCGATCAGATACTGGTGGCGGATGTCGTGTGCAACCGTGTGAGTAGTGCTATCCACCTGGTCGAGCGTGTCTGGAAAATACGCCACCCCACCCGTCCTGTCGGCCAGCCGCTGAAGGGCCTCGCGGCCAGTGCCGCTAAGTCCGCTGCCCAACAGTCCGATCGCATAAATTGTTGGCCCATTCGCCTGTTGCAGCCGTTGCGATGCCTCTTGCAGCGTCTCCCGGCTCATGTTGTCCTGCCCATCCGTAATCACCAGCAAGACTTTCTTTTCCAGTGGACTGCTCTGCAGGTGCCCCGCCGAAGCTACAATCGCGTCGTAAAGCGCGGTGCTGCCCTTGGCCGAAACCTGATGTAATGCGGTTTGCAGCAGGTTTACGTCGGAAGTGAAATCCTGATCGAGATAAGGTTCCTGCCCAAAATTCACCACAAAAATCTGGTCTCGAGGATTGCTGGCGCGAATCAGGTTCAATACCGCCTGGTTCACTTTTTCCCGCTTTTCACGCATCGAGCCCGAATTATCGATCACGATCCCCATCGCCACCGGTACATCTTCCCGGCGAAATGAGGTGATGGCTTGGGGCACTCCGCCGTCGAGCACCTCGAACTTGCCTCGATCTAGATCCGAAACCAGCCGTCGCTGTTCGTCCACGACTGTGGCGTGCAGAAAAACCTCTTCCACCTGCTTCTTAAAAACAAACATGCCCTGATCGCCTCCGCCGGGTTCTGGCGATATCGGCTCTTGCGCCGGCGTCTGCGGCGCAGCATTCCCCTCAGGCGACGCTTGCTGACTGGCCGCATCTTGGCTGTTGCCAATAGGTGGGGTTGAAGGCGAATTAGTGGCTGGAACCTGAGCGAGAGCGCCCAAGCTTACGACCGGCAACAATACGGACAACGTCAGGACGATCCAAACCTTAGGCGCGAAGCTGGAAGCGGCAGATCGCATGTAATTCCTCCGTGCGCTGTTTTGGATGCCGTTTGCGGTATCGGCGGTAAGCGAAACTGCGCTCCTACAGTAAATACCTGACAAGTGTTTCGTTCTGGTTAAAACGAATTCCGCCCGACTATAGGTTTGCAACCGTACTGCCTCAGCACGCAACTATTCTTACGCAAAGTTTTCTCACATAACGGGCAGATAGTAGGTGGAGGTGGAATTGGGCGCGCTTCGAATCCTTATCGCGGATGACCACGAGGTGGCGAGAAAGGGAATTCGCTCACTGCTTGAAGAGCACCCCGGCTGGGAAGTTTGTTGCGAAGCCAAAGATGGACGCGAAGCAGTGGAAGGGGCTGCCAAGCTGAGTCCCGATATTTTCCTTCTGGATATCGGCATGCCAAACTTAAATGGTCTGGATGCCGCCCGCCAAATCCTGGCAAATGATCCTGACGCTCGCATTCTCATCCTTACCGTGCACGATTCCGAACAGACGGTGCGGGAAGTTCTGGCCGTGGGCGCTCGCGGCTTTCTCCTGAAGTCGGACGCCGGCAGGGAATTGCTGGCTGCTGTCGAAGCTTTGCAGAACCGTCGAACCTTCTTCACTTCCAGAGTCGCGCAGATGATGCTGGATGGCTACCTCCGCCCCCAGGAGGAACCCGATCTTGCCGGTCAGTGCATTCTCACGCCGCGCGAGCGGGAGGTGATTCAGCTCGTCGCAGAGGGCAAGACCACCAAAGAGGTCGCCACTGCTCTATCCCTGAGTGTCAAGACAGCGGAGACTCATCGAACCAATCTCATGCGCAAACTCGATCTGCATTCAGTTGCAGCCCTCACCCTTTACGCTGTACGTAATGGAATCGTTCAAATTTATTAGCCGTTTGCAGTAGATCTACTAAGAGCGCGACTCCGCCGCGCAACAACTTCCAAAATACCTTCAGGAGGAAACGACAATGAACAAAGATGAGGTAAAAGGTAAGGCCAAAGACATTGCCGGACGCGTTGAGCGTCAAGTCGGTGAATGGACCGGAGATACAGAGAAACAGGCCCAAGGAGCCATGAAACAGGCGGAAGGGAAAGTTCAAAACGCCTGGGGCAGTGTAAAGGACGAAGCGAGCAAGGCGGCCGATAAAGCGAAGACGAACGAAAAAGTGGAACGGGCTGAAGAGTCAGTGGACGCCGAAAACGAAGGCATTGGTTCTCGCAGAAAAGCCAGCTAGACAATCCTCGAAGTCATCTGGGGGACACTGACACAATCGGTGCTCCCCGCTACTCTTCCCCCAATTGTTTGATAACAGCGCGAAGCCGTGGATATTGGCAAAAACGCCATTAAGGAAGACCGCGTGTCGAGAGGGCGATCTAGAGCTTCCACAAGACGGCGAGAGCCTGCGCCGCCTCAGTCACTGCACGCTTCTCCGCATCCGCTTGGGATATCCCTAAGACCTTGCGTCGCGGAACAATGGGCATCCGCTTTTTGGCGCCGAAATCCGCCGGGTGTAATTCGCAGACCGCCGACTCGAACTTCCGCCTCAGATCTTCGGCCGATAAACTACGTTGTGGTTCAATGCGGTGATCGACAATTCTGTAGGCCATGGGAGAGTACTCAACTTTCGCTCTCCTCGCACTTTACGGTCGTACGTGCTCCGCAACAATACTGTGTAGCCCCAATAGAGCCGCGATACTTTCCCTACTTGCCGCCTCAGCTAAATGTAAGGTTGGGAACCAGGACCTTGGCACATACTCTGGTGGAGAAGGGAAGCGAGAATCGTCGAACTGCCGATAGAACCTACGCCGCGACCCGCAGCTGTAGGCAAGACTGTAGGGCCCGCAAAGCATAGAGCGCATCGTCCAGTGCCTGATCTTCCTCGATGGTGTCTGAGGCCGCAGAGAAGAGTTCGCGCGCACGGTCGATGATCGCTCGTTCAGCATCGGCGATTCGTCCCGCGAGTCGGCTATTGTCGGTTTCGAATAGAGCAGCAGTGTAAAGCTCCCGCCAGTTGCGAGGAGTGAGGTTCGCAAGGGTTGGATTGGTCATAAATACCTTCAAACAACGGGGGTTTTCGTGCAGAAACTGATTAGAAAAACCGTAGACGTACTGGCTGGCAAATGCTATACAGGGAATTCCGTATAGAGTTTCGAATCCAGCTGGCGAGCTTCAGACCTTCCTGTTGAACTATTTTCTCAATAGCAGCGATTTATCCTGATGAAAATAGGGGGATTTCAACTGGGTGGTCCCGGTATCCTGAAGCTAATTGACACTCTCGGCTTCCTGCTAAACAATGAATGAGTCATGGGTAGAGAGGCATAGAAGATGGTCATTCCTGGAGGGGACAATGGGTGAAGGCGGAGAAATGCACGTTGAGCACATGGAACAGCAGTCGACTGCGGGGAAATGGATTCTGCTTTTTCTGGCGATCATTTTCATCGCCGGAGCGGTTTATGGTTATGTGACCACACAAAAGCGGGTCGAGAAGTTGACTACAGATCTCAGCGCCAGTCAGGCGCAAGTCGTGGAACTGCAAAAGCGCATGCAATCCGCCGAAGCCCAGGAAGAGACTCTGGGCGAAAAGCTCGGGATGACTAAAAAAGAACTGGCCCAGCGTGCCGCCGAACTTCAGGCTCAACAGCGGATTGCTACGACCCGCCTGGAAAAACAAGCGGAGGCGCAGAAGGAACAGATTGGCCAGGTCAGCGGAGAAGTGGCTGGGGTCAAGACCGACGTCGGCGGGGTTAAGACTGACGTTGCCTCCACCAAGGCCGATCTCGAAGCCACCAAGGCGAAACTGCAGAGCGCGGTGGGCGACCTCGGCGTCCAAAGTGGCTTGATCGCAACCACGCGCGGTGATCTGGAAGTGCTCAAGCATAAGGGCGACCGTAACTATTACGAGTTCACCCTGCTTCGAGGGGCGAAGTCTCAGCCCATCGCCACCGTCGCCCTGCAGCTCAAGAAAGTCGACCCCAAGCGCGGTAAATACACCATGGAAGTTACAGCCGACGACAAGACCATCGAGAAGAAGGACCGTACCGTCGCCGAACCGATCCAGTTCTATTCGGGCCGGGATCATCTTTTGTTTGAATTAGTGGTGTGGAGCGTGGATAAGAACAAAGCCACCGGCTATCTCAGCACGCCCAAGGGCGCACCCACTCCGGTGACCGCGAATTGAACGGAGTGCTATTCCCGGCTGGCGGGCAGATTCTTCTTCAGATCGCTCTGCGCACGGCCGTGATCTATCTGGTGGTTCTGATTGGGGTGCGGCTCAGCGGCAAGCGCGAGGTCGGACAGATGACGCCCTTCGACCTCACCCTGCTGCTCCTTCTTTCCAACTCTGTGCAGAACGCCATGACGGGGCCCGACACCTCCCTCATGGGAGGCATTGCCGCCGCTTCCACCTTACTGATCCTGAACTACCTGGTCGGAACCGTCTCCGGGTCCAGTCGCAGGTTTCGCCGCGTCGTGGAGGGCGAGCCCAGCCTGCTGATTCATGATGGCAAGATTATCCAGTCGCACATGGAAAAGGAACACGTCAGCCTTGACGAGCTTCAGCGCGCCGTGCGCGAGCATGGCATTGCGCAATGCAGCGACGTAGCTCTCGCCGTGCTGGAGGTCGATGGCTCCATCAGTTGCTTGAAGTATGACGAAATCAAACCGGACGCCAATACTCACCTGGTCCGGCGGAGATTCATTCAGAAGAAATAACCGCGAAGCAACTCTCAGGGCCGTCATCCCGAAACGCGGCGTACTTCAGTCGCGTGAGGGATCTCCCATAGATATCGCCAGTGGGAGATCCTTCGTTCCGCCTGAAAAACGGCTACACTCAGGATGACCCCGAACCATAAGCCGAAAAATTCAAAAATTGAGCCACTTCCCGTCAGTCGACCGGCACAAATGTCACGCTGACTGGCTCAACCACCTCAAGCACCTTGTCCGTCGGCGTCAGCCGGCCGTTCTGCGGGTCGACGCCGAAGATGACGATGTTGTCCGATTTTTCATTAGCGGCAAATAAAGTCTTGCCCCCTGGGGCAATTGCAAAATTGCGTGGTGTCTCGCCCTTCGTTGGAACATCCTGAACCTGCGTCAGCGTTCCCTTATCAGGGTCGATGGCGAATACCGCAATGCTGTCATGCCCACGGTTTGAGGTGTACAGAAACCTACCGGACGCGTCGACTTCAATCTCAGCATCATCGTTATGCGCGGCAAAGCCTTTGGGTAAAGTTGAGATCGTCTGCAGGGGCCGGAAGCTCCCAGCACTGCCGTCGTAGGCAAATGCCGCAACCGAAGATCCCATCTCGTTGACGACATAGCCAAACTTGCCATTGGGATGAAAAGCGAAGTGTCTCGGCCCGGCTCCCGGATCAGCTTTGGCAAATGGCGGATCATTCGGAGCGAGAGAGCCCTTGCCACTGTCAAATTTGTAGACCAGCGTTTCATCGAGCCCCAGATCATCCACGATAGCGAAGCGGTTGTCCGGAGAGAGGTCAATCGAGTGCGCATGCGGACCTTCCTGCCGTTCCGGATTCGTCCCGTGCCCGCTATGCTGCACAAACGCCGAAGCCTCTCCTAATCGCCCATCCTCCAGCACCGGGAATACCGCCACACTCCCGCCCGTGTAATTCGCCACCAAAACGTTCTTGCCGCTTTTGTCGACGGTGATGTAACAGGGATCGGCGCCCTTGGTCGCCACTTGATTCAGTAGCGTCAGCTTGCCCGTCGTTTGGTCGATCGCGAAGGTGCTAACCGCCCCACTCTTCTGCCCTTTGTAGTTGCCTACCTCATTCACCGCGTAAAGAAATCGATGGTTCGGGTGCACCGCGAGAAACGACGGATTGATTGTCTCGGCAACTAAGCCAATAGGCGTGAGCTGGGCATTCTCTGCATCGAACCAGTAAGCGTAAATGCCCTTACTCTTGCTGCCCTCCTCGGTGTAGGTTCCAATGTAAACCAGATACTTGTTCTTCGCGGGTGTGGCCGCTCCTGCGCGAACCACCAGGAACAGGAATAAAAGCAGGAATGTGTTGCGTCGGAGGATCAGTTGAATTGCCGTCATCATCCTATACAACCGCATTCGGCGGATTCGCGCAAGTTGGCGGCTACTTCGTGAGCACCACCGGCAAGGGCTGATCGTAAGGTTGGATGATCACGCTCACCGAGCGCCGTCGATTGAATGTTTCCAGATTCACCGGGAAGCTAATCATCACCGTGCGCTTCACTGCCTGACCGGGTTGCAGTTTGTCTTCTGGAGCGAGCGCAGGTTGTGCGCCGGTCTTTAGAGCGGGGAAACCCTGATAGTACCGGTCGAAATCCACGGCGGAAACGGCATCACTGCTCTGTTCTCCAGTGGAGCCCACGACCCTTCCTTGAATCTCGTGCACCCAAAGTGCTTTTTCACCAGAATTGCGCAGCGTGAACGTGAGCGCGGCCAATACCGAATTCTGTCCTGGAATATCCACCGCCACTACATTATCGAGCGAGCCGGCCGCCTGCGGTTTGGCGCGATGGGAAAAAGAATAGGCTCCAACAATGATCAGAATCCCCGCTGTAGCCAACAGAAGAATCCCAACCGGAGGCAGGTTCCGCTTGGCGGTCCCAAATTCGTCGCTGATGTTAATCGTCGGTCCGCTCGGGACAATTTGTGGCTTGCTCTCTAAGGGCGTTGTCGCTTGAGGGATGGGGGTTTGAGGGGTGGGAGTTTGATCTGGCATGAAATTCCTTCGCCGCTACCGAATTCTACTCTACGATTTGCCGATGCCCGCTCACCATCCATGCTTCATCGCTTTAGCGAATGCTTCTGCCGGCAACGTATTCAACACATCATCTTTTGTCAGCCAAGCTCGCCGGGCCTGCAGCACACCATAGCGAATTTTATCTAGATGTGAGGTGTGGTGCGAGTCGGTGTTGATGACGATCCTCACCCCTCGCTGCTTTGCCTGGCGCAGGTGCACGTCATTCAGATCAAGCCGGTCAGGATAGGAGTTCAACTCCATCGCGACTCTATTCTTAGCTGCTGCCGTCAAGACCGTATCCATGTCGTAGCGATAAGCATCGCGGCGAAGCTGCAACCGTCCCGTCGGATGTCCAATGAGGGAAGTATTCGGATTCCCCACAGCTTTCAGCAGCCGTTCAGTCATCTTCTCGGGCTCCTGATTGAAAACCGAATGCACGCTCGCGATTACCACATCCATCTGCGCCAGCACATCGTCGGAAAGATCAAGGTCGCCGTCAGCCAGGATGTCCACCTCAATTCCGGCAAAGATCCTAATGCCGTCGATCTTGTCATTTGCTTCGCGAATCCGCCGGATGTGCTCCACTGCCCGCTTGTCATCCAGTCCGTTGGCGAATGCCAGGTTCTTTGAGTGATCGGTAATGGCCATATATTTGTAGCCGCGCGCTTTGGCCGCTTCCGCCATTTCTTCGATGGTATTTTTCCCATCGGTCTCAACCGTGTGCATATGTACATCGCCTTGCAGGTCTTCCAGAGTAATGAGCGTCGGCAGCGTGTGCTTATCGGCGGCATCGATCTCGCCCAGATTTTCCCGCAGCTCCGGAGGGACGTAATCCATCTTCAGCCTGCTGTAGATCTCTTCCTCCGTTCTTCCCGCGACCGCCTTCTCCGTCTCAAGGTCCGCCAGACTGTATTCATTCAGCGTGTAACCCATCTTCAGAGCACGCTGTCGCAGTGCAACGTTGTGCGCCTTCGATCCCGTGAAATACTGCATGGCCGCGCCAAACGACTCCGGCGGCAACAACCGGACATCCACCTGCATTCCGCTGCGCACCTGGAAGCTGATCTTATTATCACCCTGCGCGATGATGCTCATCAGCAGCGGATACTTCGCTACGTGTTGCACCGCCTTCTGCCGTTCCGTAGCATCGCAGCACGCAGCCCCCGTCACCAGAATATCCAGGTCGCCCACGGTCTCGCGTCCGCGGCGCAGAGAGCCCGCCGTCGTAATACGGTCGATGCCCGGGAACTTTTCCAAATACTCACTAAGCTTTGTGGCCTCTAGTTCGGCTGCGTCGATCAAGAATCGTCCTGAGATTCGCCGGTAGTCTTCAATCGCCTTTAGCAGCTTCTGCTCATGTTTCTCGCCCATGCGCGGCAATTCGCGAATTTTGCCTTCGCGCGCCAGCTTCTCCACGCCGTCAACGTCACAAATCTGGTAAGCACTCCAGATCAGCGCAATCGTCTTCGGCCCCAGCCCCTGAATCTTCAGCAACTGCAGCATCGACGGATGATATTTCTTGAGCAATTCCGCCTGCACCGTCAAAGTGCCGTCCTTCAGCAGCTCTTGCAGATTAACCAGCATTCCCTTCCCAATGCCCGCTATTGCCAGCACTCGCTTGGGTTCGCTGATGATGTCCTTGATCTGCTCGGTATTGTTTTCTACAGCCTGGGCAGCGTTCCGGTAGGAGCGGACACGAAAAGAATCCTGACCGTCGATCTCGAGCAGGTCGGCCGTCTCATAAAGAATGTTGGCGATCGCCTTGTTGTCCATGCGCAAGATTAGGGTAAACGAGTTACGACTGGAGAGCTAGAGCACCAGGCGTGATTCGGAAAGTAGGGTTGGGATTGTAGCCTCCGGCGCGGGCACGTCACTCCGATTTCTAACTGAAGCTGGTTTAGTGTTTTTGTTGCTTGACGCAGCGCTGAAGAACCGCTCTTCCAGGGCCTCATGCGCCCAAGAGGTGTTGTCTGAAAGCAAAGGAGGTTCGCCGGAGCGAAGCAGATTCCGCGGCGGGCTAGGGGCCCGGTGCGGAATGCCAAAGAGTCGACTGATAAGAGCTGAGGAGGACGCGAAGCCAAGGTCTAGCCGCTGGCCAGGCCGCGGTAGGGGCCTACCACGCCGGTGCGGCGACTGACAGAGGGGTTCGGCGGGACCTCGGCTACAGAGCGGGCGGGCAGGTTGTGGTTTTGCTCGGAGCGATATCGAAGCAGGGCTGCGATGTTGCCGATTTTGTCGAGTTGCGGATCGTCTTTCAAGAATAATACTTCGATGTTGTTTTGGATGACGCGCGGCAGAATCGCTCCGACTACGTCCACCACGCGGGTTGGGTGGACGCAGACTGGACAAGAGCTGACGAGATGGGCGTCAAGATGGCCGCAGTTGGAGCACTCGACGGCCTGGGCGCGATAGTTCTGTCCGATGAGCAAGGTCTGCACTTCGCCCAGTTCGAGCGAGAAGAGGACACGGCGCAATCCGGTGGCGCCGAGATTGTTGTGGCCGGCCTGCTCGATTGCTTCCCGAACCAACTCCCGGCGGCGCCGTTCTTGCGACTCGGCGAAAATCTTTTCAGCGTACGAGCGTATTTCTTCATTGCTCATGTAACCCACCTCAGGGTTGAAGCGGCCGAGTAATTTCTGCGAGGCATAAGGATGAAGCTGCGGCTCGAACAGAGGCCAATGATCATCCTGGCAGCCGAGGATCCACTTTTCGAACAGCCCCTTCTCTAACGCATCCTTAAGAACTTCGGCGACAGACTTGAAATGCTCGCGGACCTCGTCGGCGACGTGGCGCTCGGCGTGGCCTGCGTCGAAGCCCATGAATCCATCACCGCGGCCGCGGCGGGTGAGAGGATGAAAGAAGTCGAAACGCTCGCTGATTTCACCGATGCGCAGATCGAAGAGGCGGGCGCGGTGACGATCGAGCAGCACGACACCCAGGCTGGAAACGGCTCCCAGCAGTTGCGCCAGCGGCTTCAGGTGGAAGTGGCGGTCCACCGAGAGTTCCGAGCCACTCAATTGCGCGGGCAGATCATACTCGCGCCAGAATCCTTGCGCAGAGCAGGCGAAGACCGCCTTGGCATGCACGGCGTTGCCACGCAACTCCTCTGAGAGACGCATGACACGGTCGAGATCGGCGCGCGCTGCCTCATACTGATGCTTACTGCCGTTGCCTTTGTTTTCCAATTGGCGCAATGCTTCGCGCACCAGGTCTTTTGTGAGAATGGCTTCTTCTTTGTGAGCTTTGTTGCGGGGCGTGGCGGGCTGAAAGTAGAAACTTAGAGCGCACCCTCCCTGATCTTCAAATTGGGCTAGTTCGTGGATTTGTTCCCGAATAATCATTCGCGGTCCTTTTCTTATGGAATTGGATTTACGCGGTTCCTGTGGGCGCGAACCGTCCTCTAAATTGACGGGAGAAGCTGGGCGATTTGCGCAAGTGATCGCGCGCGGCAGAAATGGAAGAGGCTATGGTCTCCGGCGGAACGCCGGTGATGGCCGAGATTTCGTCGACGCCGAAGCCCTCAATGGCGTGCAGAATGAAGGCCTCGCGGTGAGCGGGAGTCACGTCATGGAGAGCGGCAGCGATGAGGCGCATCATTTCATCGGAGCCGACGATTTGTTCTGGCGTGGCAACGCGGCCGTCGGCAATGACGTTTTCTTCGGTAATGGCTTCGTCGGGCTGATGGAATTGGAGTCCGGGTTCGTCGCTGGCCTTGACATTGCGCTTGCGGGCTGAATCTTCGAGGTGCACGGCTCCGCCGTTGGTGCCGTCGGGGCGGGAAAGCTCATCGAGCGCGCGCATGGCGAGGCGGTACAGCCAAGGTTCAAGCGAGAGTCGCTCGGGTTTCTCCTTATCGGTGCCGTCATCGCCATCGCCGAGAGCGGCGGCGATGGTTTCATCAATCACTTCTTCTTTGCTGATGGAATCAGCCTGAATTAGGCCTGAGGCTTCGCGGAAGTAAATTTCACGTTCGACATAGCGCTCGAGGCGGGAGAGATTCGCGTTAACGTAGGAGCGGACATCATCGGAGGAGACCAGGGTAGGGAAGACGGCAGCGAGGGTTTCCTCGAAGGGGACGGATGTATTGCGGCGCGCGGAGGCTTCCTTCTGCCGGCGGGGCCACTTGTGGCTGGAGCGCAGCAGGGCTTTGTGTTTGTTGACTTGCTGCAAGAGATCTTCGAACGCAGTTTTCACTGCGGCCCCGGTGGTTGAGGCTTTGGCTTCGACCGCCATTTGTCCGGAAGGCAGACGAAGGTTGAGAGAGACGACGGTGCCTTCGCGGGCGGAAACTTCCTCCACCATGCCCTTGAGGTGGATGAGATCGGGGCGAAAGACTTGCAGACGTTTGCGCAGTTTTTCGATGTGACTCTGAATTTCTTTTTCTACGGCGGGAGTTCTGTGCAGGCGGTAACTGATGTGGACGTTCATAGCACCTCGAGCTTGCCGACGAAGCAGTGCAAACCAGTGCTTGCTGACAAAATTGTACACCCGCAAAGGAAGTGGAAAACCAGATTCGTGGGGAATGATTTCTGAAGAGCGATAGTCTTGGGAATTCGGCACGAGCAGGTTAAGGCACGCTCATGTACAACGAGGCGTTTACAGCAATGGTTGGGACAGATATCATCCGTGGACTATGAGATGGAAACGGTTTCTGCTGATGGCATGCATGGCGGGCGCCGCCTGGGCGCAAGCGCCGGCGTCGAAAGAAGTGGAAGCAGCCTATCCCGACGCGCATGCGCTGTATCTGGATGTGCATGAGCATCCGGAATTGTCTTCGCACGAGGTGCAGACCGCGGCCAAATTGGCGGGGCGGCTACGAGCGCTCGGATATGAAGTTAGCGAGCATGTGGGTGGAACCGGACTTGTTGCCGTCCTCAAGAATGGCGCGGGGCCGACTGTGATGCTGCGGACCGAACTGGATGCGCTGCCGGTGGAGGAGAAAACGGGTCTGGCTTATGCGAGTAAAGTTCGAACCAAGAATGATGCGGGACAAGATGTTCCGGTGATGCATGCTTGCGGGCACGATCTGCACATGGCGGCGATCATAGGAACGGCTGCGGTGATGGCGCACAGCAAGAATTTGTGGCATGGGACATTGTTGCTGATTGGACAGCCAGCCGAAGAGACAATCGCCGGCGCCGAGGGCATGATCAAGGATGGCTTGCTGACGCGATTTCCCAAGCCAGACATGGCGGTCGCAATGCACGTGGGGAACACGCTTCCGGCAGGGCAGGTTGGACTTGTGTCCGGGATTTACAACACGAATGCGGATTCGTTGCGCATCACGATTTATGGGAAGGGCGGACACGGGTCAGCGCCGCATACGGCGATTGATCCCATTGTGATTGCTGCGCGAACGATTCTGGCGTTGCAGACCATTGCTTCAAGGGAGGTGAGGCCGACCGAGATGGTAGTGGTCACGGTGGGCTACATCCAGGCAGGGACGAAGAACAACATCATTCCAGATCAGGCGGAGTTGGGGCTGACGGTGCGCACGCGCAGCGCGGAAGTTCGCAAGCAGGTGCTGGCGGCGATCGCTCGGATTACGAAGGCGGAGGCAGAAGCAGCGGGTGCTCCGCGAGCGCCTGCGATCGATCATTATGAATCGGCGGACTTGGTTTATAACGATCCTGCGTTGGCACAGCGGCTGAGGGGTGTGTTGGAGGCGAAGTTGGGCAAGGACCATGTCGTGATGGAAGAGCCGATCACGGCCTCGGAGGATTTCTCTCGCTTCGTCGAACAGGGAATTCCAGGATTCTATTTCAGTTTGGGGGGAGCGGACCCGGAGAAATTCGCGCAGGCCAAAGCTGCGGGGAGTACGCTGCCGTCGAATCATTCTTCTTTGTTCGCACCCGATCTGGATCCGGCGTTGAAGACCGGGATTGCGGCGGAGGTGGCGGTGCTGAGGGATTTGCTGAAGTGATGGCGGAGCAGTTCTTGGAGGAGCATCGTGCCCGAAACCGGCGACTGCGCAACCCGTCAGACGATCCCAGTACTCCGCCTCACTTCCTGACAGCCACTGCGTTAGGTCCAAACAACAGCCCGTTGCCGAACTGGCTCAGGTAGGTGCCACTGCTGCTGAACTTCTGAATGCGGTCGTTGTTTACGTCGCTGACGTAAATATTGCCCTCAGGGTCGAAAGCCAAGCCGACCGGATTGTTGAATTGTCCATCGCCAGACCCGAACGATCCGAACTGGCTCAGGTACTTTCCGTTGGGACCGAACTTCTGAATGCGGTTGTTGCCCGTGTCAGCGACGTAGATGTCGCCGGTCGAGTCGATGGCAAGATTCTGGGGGTAAGTGAATTGTCCGTCGCCGGAGCCTGAAGAACCGAAGGTCGAGAGATAGACGCCACTGCTGTTGAACTTCACAACGCAGTAGCCGGTCGCCTGATCGACATTGGTTACATAGATGTTGCCGCTGCGGTCGAGGGCAATGCCATACGGCTGAACCAGAAAGGGAGTGACGGGGATGCTGCATCCGGTTCCGACGTTGGCCATGCACACGATACTCAGGAAGTTCCCCGAGCCGTCGACCTTTTGCATGTAATAGAAGTCGGGACTCGTCACCCATACATTGCCGCTCGCATCGACGGCCATGCTGCCGATGTTGTCGAAGATTCCGAGACCGAGCCCCTGGGTGTCGCATGCGCCGAACCGAAAGAGGAATTGTCCCTTGCTGTTCAACTTATCCGCCTGGCAATGGTAGTTGCCGTCCTTTACGTAAAGATTGTTGCTGGCATCTAGCGCCATGCCGGTCGGGGAACTAAAGCCGTGGTTGAATTGGCCCAGTTGATTTCCGTTGGCATCGAAGATTGCCACGCGATGGTGGGCGGTGTCGAGCACATAGATGTTTCCGCCAACTCGGCTCGCCGGATCTGCACTCAAGACATTGTCGTAAAGGTAGGTCTCGGTGTTGTGCGTCGCCATCGGGCGAGACTGGGCGGAACTCACGCCCGTAACTGTGGCCAGCGTCAAGACAATCATCAGTCCGGCGTTAACCAGGGCCAAAGTTGGAACGAATTGCTTTGGAGGCAGAGTGTCCTTCATCAACGGTCTCCTTAAAGTTTCCCAGCGAACGGCGGTCCAGTGGCGGAAATCGATTTATCTTACACCGCAAGACCAAGACAATGAAGGGCTGGAAAGAAAAGGCGGCTAACTAATCTGGCCCAGAATCGCGCGTGCCTCCGCCGCAGGGTCCGCAGCTTCCGTGATCGGCCGGCCTACGACGATGTGGCTGGCGCCGGCGGCGATGGCTTCTGCTGGCGTGGCGACGCGGGCTTGATCTGCGTGAGCGGAGCCTACGGGGCGGACGCCGGGGGTGACAATGGCAAAGTTGTGGCCTAGTTGGGCGCGCACGGCTGCAGTCTCGCGGGCAGAGGTGACGATACCCTTACACCCGTTGTCCAGGGCCAGCGCGGCGAGGCGCAACACTTCTTCGCGCAGCGTTCCGCGGAAGCCAACTTTCTCCAGTTGGTTTTCATCCAGGCTGGTGAGCACGGTGACGGCGAGGACGATCAGGTCTGGGTTGTTGGTGCGGGCCGCGTCCACCGCGGCGTGGAGCATTTTGTCGCCGCCCGCGGCATGCACGGTCAACATGCTGACGCCGAGCTTGGCGGCTTCGTGTACGGCCGAAGCCACGGTGTTTGGAATGTCGTGATACTTCAGGTCGAGAAACACGCGGCGGCCTGAGGCGACGAGATCGCGCACCACGCGCGGACCTTCGGCAGTATAGAGCTGCATGCCGACTTTATAGGTCAGCACCGAGTCGCCGACGGCCGCCACGATCTTTTGAGCGGCCGCCGCCGTGGAGACGTCCAAGGCAATGATCAGCTTGCCCCGCGGATCGTTTTTAGGGACCTCGACTACACGAATCTTGCCACTGGGGGGAGAAGGGATGGGGTTGGGCAGATCTGGCATCCCTGACAGTTTAGAGTGTTTAGGGGAGTTCCGCCACGGGGTGGTTGGCGGCGACGGTTTGGTAGATAGGGCGGTGTTGCGAGGTGCCCCGCTTTACCACGTCAAGACGCACCTTCTGCAGGCCATGACCCTTGAACTGCAAAACTTGAGCGGCGCCGTAGGAAAGGTCTATGATTCGGCCTTGCACGATGGGTCCGCGATCATTCACTTTGACCACCACGGCCCGTCCGTTGCGCAGGTTCGTAACTTTCACGTAGCTTCCCAAAGGAAGCGTAGGGTGGGCAGCGGTCATGTCGTACATGTCGAAATCTTCGCCGCTGGCGGTCTGCCGGCCATCGAAGTACTCGCCATACCATGAGGCTGTCCCAATTTGATACGGTTGATGTTTGGCGGTCTGGTTACGGCTGTCAGGCTTGGCTGGAACTGCCCTAGATTGGGCTGAACTGGCCTCCGAGTTGTTTGGTCCCTGAGCCGCTCCCAGACCGACGATCAAGAAAGCGATCATCAGTCCTTGAGCTATACGTCCACGCATTCAGTTCTCCTCGCATCTCAAAAGTCGTCCTAGCTAGGCTGTTTGGTGTTGCTGTTCTGTAAATGGTATGGGGGGGAGGGGGGCTTGTCAATCCGAAAGTTCATTGGCCTATGGTGACGTGGTAGTTATCAATATCTCACGTAACTTGTTGTTAATTATGAGTAATTGGAGACATGTCGCTCATTACAATGAGGTTAACTATTTATAAATTAGTAAATACTCGGCTTGTGTACGACAGGAATAATTTACATCCTCAATGGATTCAGAGAGTTACAGCGAATTCGTTCTAAGTTGTTTATTGTAAGCATTTTAGGTACAAGGTTGCTTAGGGTTGAAGAAATATTCTTTTCGTTGAGCTACCTGGGAAGGCGGCTTGAAGGCTCTTTTTCGGACTGGCTACCATGGCGGAGAAGCCACCTGTTGTTCTCACAATCGCCGGTTTTGACCCCTCGTCTGGGGCAGGAGTGACGGCCGATATCAAGACGATTGCAGCCCATGGCTGCTACGGGGTGGCCTGTATAACGGCTATGACCGTCCAATCGACGGCTGGTGTTCTCCGGGTAGAGCCTGTCGACTCGGCTCTGGTGACGGAGACCCTGCAGGAACTTGCATCCGATATTCCCCTCGCGGCCGTGCACATCGGAATGCTCGGCTCGGCGGGGGTGGTCAAGGCGGTGGCGGATTTCCTGGGCCAGCGCTCGGGTAAGTTAAGACTGGCTAATGTCGTCCTCGATCCGATCCTCAAGTCATCCTCAGGGGCGGAACTTCTGGATGCTGCCGGAACCAAACTGTTGATCGAGAAACTCATTCCTCTCGCCGACGTAATGACGCCCAACGTGGACGAAGCGTCAGTCCTCACCGGTTTGAAAGTTACGGATCTCGACGAAATGCGGGCGGCTGCTGCGAAGCTGCGCCAGATGGGCTCGGTCGCAGTGGTGATTACCGGCGGGCATCTGGAGAAGGCCATAGACCTGTTGAGTTTTACAACAAAGCGCGGAGTCGAGGAAGAAGTGTTCAAGGCGGAGCGGCAGCGGTCGAATTCCACGCACGGCACGGGCTGCGCCTTCGCCACAGCGATGGCTTGCCACTTGGCGCTTGATCGCGGATTAGCCGAAGCTGCCTTGCTGGCTAAGACCTACGTGACGGCCGCCATTGCCGCGGGACATCCCTTGGGGCACGGAACCGGGCCGGTGCATCATCTTTACCGCATGAACCAACAGCGGAGGGCGGCGGGCTCGGGCGAAGCTTAAACAGGCCACCTCTGTGCTTGGAAGGTGGGGTTCTTGAGGCCCGCATGTGATGCGGGCCTCGAAGCGGTAGATTCCCTACGGTGTAATCTGAAAGACGGTGCCCTCTGAGGCTGAGCCTCCGCCCTGGGTGGTACCGTATAGGTTGCCGGCGGAGTCAAAGGTGAGGCCGGCTAGGGGGCCGTTTCCGTCGCCACTGGCGCCGAAGTTATGCAGAACCTTTTCCTTCCAACCGCCGCCCGACTGTGGCGACAACTCGAATGCCGTTCCTCCACTGAGGGTGCCGCCGAAGAAGGTGGTGCCGTAAAGATTGCCGGCGCTGTCGAATATCAGCGTGCAAATGGGTGAGTTTCCATCGATTCCGCTGCCGAAGGAGTGCAACACCGTCTCTTTCCAGCTTCCGTTCGATTGAGGAGCCAGTTCGAAAACAACTCCGCCACTATGAGCGCCCCCGCCGCCGCTAGTGCCGTAGAGATTACCGGCGTTGTCGAAGATTAAACCGGTACCGGGCCCAGCGCCATCCACCCCTCCAGTGAAGTTGTGCAGAATCTTTTCGCGCCACGCCCCGCCGGGCTGATGGATCAGCTCGAACACGGTTCCCATGCCATGGGCGCCACCGCCAGCCGTTGTGCCATAGATGTTCCAGGAGCTATCGAGGATCACCTCGCCATGGAGAAACGAGCCGTCTGTGCCATTGCCGAAACTGTGTAGTACTCTCTGGCTCCAGCCGCCGCCCGACTGCGGCGATAATTCGTACACCGTGCCACCGGTATTACTGTTGCCGTAAGCTCCTCCGGTATAGGTGGTGCTGTAGATATTGCCGGCGCTATCGAACGTGGGAGTTCCGTAGGGCTGATATCCATGCGTTGTGGTATCAGGAAAAGTGTAGAGCGTGGTTGCGGTCCAGGTGCCACCGGATGGCGTCAGTTCGAAGACAAGGTTCACGTCGCGGCAGCAGCCCTGGGTGACGCTGTAGAGATTCCCACCGGGACCGAAGACCGGAGATCCCTCTACATTCTGCAAAGAACCCGGAGCCATGTAGATATCGTTTTCGGCCCAGCCTCCTCCGGTTTGGGGCGTCAATTTGAAGATGGTTCTGGCGGTCGTGCCATAGAGATTGCCCGAAGCATCGAATACGACTGCTGCTGCCGGGTTCCCTCCGCTTCCGGTGAAGCTGTACAGCACGGTTTCATGTTGGGCGGCTGCTTGCTTGTCGGCTGCGAGCAGGATAAGAATCGCCATTAGGGTTGCCAGTTGAATGTGCAATTTGTTGCTGCGCATGGGTGTGCCTCCTTAGTTGGCAAGTTGAGACGAGTGACGGCGCTGCTGTCGAAGTATTCCTACTGAAAGGGGAGTGAAACGGCTTCAGTGGTTCGCGGACGTGAGAACTAATCTCACGAGGGGAGGAGACGAAATATAGTTCTGCCACCCAGCAAATGTCAACACTTTTCGCAGACTAAGTGGATCAGAGACAGGCGAAGGAGGCCCGAAGGACGCTAGTCGCCCGCTGTCTTTTTGAGCAGAATCCCGGCCACGAACGATGCGGTTGCCGCCAGCAGCCATTCGATGCGCCACATCTGAATGGCCTGAAACTCCGCCAGCGTCGACGCATGGTAGAAGAGGCTGACGCCGATCGCGCCGACAACGCAGCCGAGGCCAATCATGAATGCGATCAGTGACGCGGTCGGTAGGCCGATCCAACGCTTGATCTCGTGGAAGTGGAGATACTGCATCCACGCTGGGAAGGAAGTCTTGCGCCAGACAGCGGCGATGGAGGCCGACCCAGAACGTGCTCGCGCCATACTCCATGTGATACTGCGAGTCCAAAGGCCAGCCATGACAGCGGCATCCGCGCTGCTCTCAGCCAGAACAGGGCGGCGCAGGCCGCAAGTGTGGCAAAAACGGGCGCCAATCATGAACTCTGTACCGCAATCGGCACAAGCATCGGCCATTTCCGTGTTGTCGGAGGGAAAGGCCGCAGCCGGGAGAGCGGTCTCCGTGAGCGGATTGAGGACGGTTGGGGACCGCCAAAACTCCCGTTGCGTGTCTTGAACTACATCAGCCATAGAAAGGAACACTTACTAGCCGAAAGGCAAGCCGACAACCAAAACGCACCGCCTACTAAAGGTTTTCCAATCAAATACTTGCAACGTTAAGGTGCAGACCCGCCCAAACGGGTTCGCGCAATTATTACTCGCAGACTCGTAAAGATGCCCGGGTCTGTCTGATTCCTAATAACCCTTATCGGTTCTAACAGCGAGATTATAGGGTTCAATCGCTGAAAGCTCACGGGATTGTTGGTGGATCACCGATGACGTATTTGGTTCGTCTCGTGCTCCGGAAAACTACGTTAGACTAATGACGCAAGGGTTCATGGCAGGAATGCAGTCGAGATTGAAATCATTGGTCCGCGGGAAAGCGCAATTCTCCTTCGTCATGTTGTGCCTGCTGTCGTTGCCGGGGTTCGCGCAAAGTCGCGCGGCGTCAAAAACCACTCCTCTCATCAATACTGTCAGCTCTTCTGAGCATGATCCGCTGACGGACTCTGCGTTTGAGCATTTCTACAATATGGAGTATGACCGCTCGGTGCAGGAATTCGAAAAGGTGCTGGATCGACGCCCTGGCGAACCTTCGTCCGTCAATCACTTGTTGACTGCGGTTCTGATGCGCGAGCTTTACCGCATGGGCGCGATGAATACCGGCGAGTATGCAAATGACAGCTTCATCGGCGAGGCGCACCGTCCCGCCGACCCCAAAGCGAAGGAACGGATCAAAGAGTTGGTGGAGCGCGCCGAGAGTTTGGAAGAGCAACAACTGAAGGCGAATCCGAACAATGTGGAAGCGCTTTACGCGCGGGGTGTCACGCGAGCGCAATTTTCGGTTTACACCGCGCTGGTGGAGCGTGCCTGGTTTTCGGCTTTGCGCAATGCCGTTGGCGCGCGTCACGACCACGAGAAGGTTTTGGAATTGGATCCCAATTACGTAGACGCGAAGCTGGTGGTCGGCACGCACAACTACGTGGTGGGCAGCTTGCCATGGAGCGTGAAAGTTGCGGTGGCAATGGTGGGGTTGAGCGGGACCAAGGAGAAAGGACTCGAGTATCTGCACCAGGTGGCCGGCAGCAACGGAGAAAACAGCCTGGATGCCAAGGTTGTGTTGAGCTTATTCCTGAGGCGCGAGCATCGCTACGATGAAGCGCGCGCTATCATGCACGAATTGGCGGGACGTTATCCCCGGAACTATCTTTTCCCATTGGAGGAGGCCAATCTGCTCCGAGCCAGCGGGCACGCCCAAGAAGCTGCGGCGGTCTATCGCAAAGTATGGCAGAACGGGCGGGAAGGGAAGTACGGCAATCTGCACTACGAAACGGCAGCATGGGGACTGGGCGAATTGTTGCGCAGCCAAAAAGACTACGCCGGCGCCGCCGCCGCATACGAGATGGTGAGTTCAGCCACAAACCCGGATCCCGAGACGCTGCAGAAGGCGAATCTAGCGGCCGGAGAAATGTACGACCTGCTGCAAAAGCGCGATCTGGCGATGAAAAAATATGAGATCGTTCTAGCGCAAAACAGCAGCACACCTCCTGCCGAACAGGCGCGCAAGCACATCCGGGAAGCTTACCGGGAATAAGCACTGCCGGCCTTCCTGGAGGTTTCCCTTCATTCATCTGGAAATTATTTTTCGTTTTTTCTGCAATCTGGTGTATACAAGACCGAACAAAGGGGGGAATCGGGGAACTAAAACGGGCTAAGATTCAGAAAATCAGTTCGGTGGAGGAAGCGCATGCCTACTACATTTGGTCGCTCGGAACTCCCTTTAGATACGGTTGCGATTACGCTTAGTAGTTGGCCACCGCCGAGTCCAAACCCGTTTCCAATCCCAGCTCCCGATCCTTTCCCTCCCGAACCGTACCCCAAACCGGATCCCTTCCCTCCCGAACCTTATCCCAAACCGTATCCCTTTCCCCCTGATCCCTATCCCAAGCCCGATCCATTTCCTCCCGACCCATATCCGAAGCCTGATCCGCCCTTTCCATTTCCCGATCCACCCGATCCGGCGCCCGACCCGCCCGATCCGGTCGCATAGCCGGAAAACATTGCACAATGGGAGGAACTTTCGGGTTACAACTACGTATAGTCTTCTAACGGAAAGGAAGGGCCTCACTATGTATTGCAACTACTGCGGCAAGGTGATTCAGGATGACGCGGCGGTTTGTGCGTATTGCGGCATTCGCGTGGGGGCGTCGGTAGCTCGCAAGCGGTTAGTGCGGCCTCGCGTGGGACGTAAGATTGCGGGTGTTTGCCTGGGGTGTGCCGAATATTTTGACCTCGATGTGACCTTGGTCCGACTGGTGTGGTTGATCGCCTCTTTTATGACAGGCATTGGTTTGCTTGCCTATCCCATCGGGTGGATCGTCATGCCCGAAGAGCCACTCCTGCTGGCGGCACCGGTGGGCGCACAGCGCGTAACAAATCCCTAGGTCTTTTTGCAGAAAATCCATCCAGAGCTTCCTTTGCGGAAGAGTGAATTCGTGATTAAATCGGCGGCATGCAGCCGATGGCGCTGAGTCACATAAAAAGCGGCGACGCGGAGATCGTCTACCGCGTGATCGGCAACGGTCTCCCGGTGGTTCTGCTGCACCCGTTCCCGGCGAATCATGAATTTTGGTTGCCCGTGGCGGATGATCTGTCTACGCGCTATCGAGTCGTTCTTCCTGATCTGCGTGGACATGGAGATTCCGGAGTGGGCGAGGGTCCGGCCACGATGGAAAAACACGTGACTGACATTGCCCGCGTGATGGATGATGCTGAGGTCGGCCGGGTGCCGCTGGTGGGGGTCTCCATCGGCGGGTATGCACTCTTCGAGTTCTGGAGGAAGCATCGTGGGCGCGTGACTGCACTGGGCCTGTGCAACACCAAGGCTTCCGCCGATTCCGTCGAAGCACGCAATGGACGATTGCAGGCCGCCAATGATGTGCTGGAGCGCGGCACGGAGCCGTTTTTTCAGAGCATGGTTCCACGCCTGTTCGCCAAGACAACCCGCGAGATGCGGCCTGACCTGGTGGAAGGTGGGCTGCGCATGATGCGCAAGATGTCACCGGAAGATGTGGCGCAGGTACAGCGTGGCATGGCGGAGCGCGCGGACTCTGTGGAGATACTGAAGACGATCAATGTGCCTACACTCCTGGTGACTGGGGACGAAGACATCCTGACCGGAGTGAACGAAGCTGAACTGATGCGGCAGCACATTGCGGGCAGCGAGTTGCGCATAGTTGCAAAGGCCGGACATTACTCGCCGTGGGAGCAGCCGGAGGAAGTAGGGAGGCTCTTGCGGCAATTTCTGGAGCGGCTGTAGCTGCGCCCTTTCAAAGTTCGCTTCGCGTCTGCACTAGAATCGGAGACCCTATGAGAACATCCACAGTAATTATTTTTTTGGTTGTGCTGGCAGTTTGCGCTTCAGCGCAAACTAGCACTGTTGTTAGGCCGCGCATTCTCGGCATTGATCATGTGTCTTTTTACACCACGCAGCCGGAGCGAGCGAAGAAGCTTTACAGCGGTACGCTCGGCCTGACTTCTGCTGCACCGGTCGAGCGGGGCGGACTCGTGAGATACATGGTCGGTCAGCAGTGGGTCGGTTACAGCACTGCACCTGATCCAAAGTCAACGGACCGCATGGATCACGTTGCTTTTACCACGGACAGCATTTCGGAGCTGCGTAAGTATCTGATCGCCAATGGAGTGAAGGCGCCGGTAATCGAAGGCCGGGCCGATCACAGCCTGAGCTTTAGCGTGACCGATCCGGAAGGCCATCGTATCGAGTTCGTCGAGCGAGGCAAGGCCGAACCGGCCGCTCCTACAGCTAATTCCGCCGTTTCGCGCCATATGATTCACACCGGGTTCGTGGTTTACCACCGCGACCCGGAAGACCACTTCTATCGCGACATTCTCGGTTTCCGGCTTTACTGGCACGGAGCCGATAAGGCGGGCACGCCGGATGACTGGATGGCGCTTCAGGTTCCGGACGGCACCGATTGGCTGGAATATATGCTGAATCAGCCTGAGCATATGGACTTACAACTCACGGGTGTGATGAATCACATTTCGCTCGGCGTTGCCGACATGAAGAAAGCCCAAGCGATCATGGAATCGCATAGCTGGAAGCCGCACGGTGACGAACAGGCGGAGATCGGCAAAGACGGCAAATGGCAGCTCGACGTGTTTGACCCTGATTTGTCGCGGGTGGAGTTGATGGAGTTTAAGCCGACGCAGAAACCGTGCTGCAACGATTTCACCGGGCCACATCCTTCGGAGTGACGTGAGGAAATTAATGTCGAAACGCTGCGCAGATTACTTTGATAGAATCCTCTCGTCATGATTGATACGTTCCTGGTTGCAGAGAAGACTATGGTTAGCGCCAAAGGCGACGGCCCTGCCGTGGATGTGAGCGGCGCGGCTGGTCGCGTATTCTTACTGACCCTGGAGATCACCAAAATCATAGAGCAGGAGTCGCTCGAAGTCAGCGTCAGCGGTTCGGCGGACGGCGCGACGTGGGGTGCGAAGCCGGTAGCTGCTTTTCAGCAGAAGTTTTATTGCGGGCAGACTCCCATGTTGCTCGATCTCATCGAACATGCCGACGCAAAGTTCGTGCGGGCTCATTGGGAAGTAGCGCGATGGGGACGCGGCACCGAGACTCCGATGTTCGAGTTTGATGTTCGTCTAAAGGAAGTTCCCGCGGATGTGCTGCGTGAGGCCCGGGCTGAGGCCAAGGCGCTGGCTTAGTGCGATTGCTGATTGTTGATTAGGACCCTGGAGCGAGTTTTCAATCAACGATCAGTGATTATCAATTAACAATTCACTGTGTTCCAGCAATCAAAACCACCGCCATCCGTTATATTAATTTCTGAATGCAAAGTTCCTCCCATGCGATCGTGCGCCCCGCGCGCAATGTGCGGGGCAGTGTAAGTCTTCCGGGTGACAAATCCATTTCACACCGTTATGCCATGCTGGCGGCACTCGCCGATGGGCCATCGCGTTTGGAAAACTACTCGACAGGCGCGGATTGCGCCAGCACTCTCGGCTGCTTGCGCTCTTTGGGTGTGAATTGGGGGCGCGGCGCCGGCGCTGGTAACGTGATAGCAGTGCAGGGAACTGGATTGTCGTTCTCCACACCCAGCGAGCCTCTCGATTGCGGGAACTCCGGTTCGACGATTCGCATGTTGAGCGGCATTTTGGCAGGGCAGAAATTTTCCAGCGAGATGGTTGGGGATGAGTCTCTCTCTCGCCGCCCGATGGAGCGCGTGATCGCGCCGCTAACGGCAATGGGGGCGCACATCGAATCGCAGAGCGGGCGACCACCGCTGCGCATCACGGGCGCCGAATTGAAGGCCATCGACTACAAGATGGCGGTCGCCAGCGCGCAGGTCAAGACGAGCCTGCTGTTCGCCGGGTTGCTGGCCGAGGGCGAGACTATCATTCACGAGCCACTAAGAACGCGCGATCACGGGGAAGTGGCGTTGCGTGCTTTTGGCGCGCATGTGGAGCAAAACGGAAACGAAGTGCGGATTCGAGGCGGCCAACGGTTGAAGGGAATGGAAGCCGTAGTTCCGGGCGATATTTCCAGCGCCGCATTCTTTCTCTGCGCGGCTGCTCTTTTTCCCGGTTCACAACTGACCGTTACGAATCTGCTGATGAATCCTACGCGGGCACGATTGCTCGACATTCTGATACAGATAGGGCTGCGTGTTTCTGTCACTCAACTGGAAGAACTCCACGGTGAGCTGGTTGGAACGGTGCAGGTTGAGGGCGGACGGTTGAAGGGCGCAACCATTGCCGGATCCGACACGGCCGCAGTAATTGATGAGATTCCGGTCCTGGCTGCGATCGCTCCTTACACCGAGCAGGGGATCGAAGTGCGCGATGCGAAGGAGTTGCGAGTGAAGGAGTCGAACCGTATCACGGCGCTTGCTACCAATCTCCGACGCATGGGCGCACAGCTAGAGGAGACGGAAGATGGCCTGAAGATTCCCGGCGGACAGTCGCTTCACGGCGCGGAGATCGAATCGTTTGGCGACCACCGCATTGCAATGGCTTTCAGCGTCGCGGCTCTCCGTGCTAAAGGCGAGACCCTGATTCAAGGCAGCGAATGCGCAGCAATTTCTTATCCGGCATTCTTCTCGACTTTGGAGAGTTTAGTCGAGCGCTGATCACTAACCCTTCCCCTTGGCTTGCAAGTCATTGATTTCATAAGAGACGCGCGGTTACTTCCGTTCGATGACCGACGTGATCTAAACACACCCAGCCACATTAAGGACAATTCATCGTGAAAGGCTGTCGCTTCCGGGATACGTCTGCCCGATAAGTACGCCGGGGCGACTTCCCGAAAGCTCCATTACACTGGGGGGATTCCATGCGTTACAAAGCATTTGTTTTCGTGCTGATGTTGTCGGCTACGATGTCCTTTGCCAAAGAACCGAAGGCCTACCAGAGCGGCAAGTTGTTGCAGATGGATTCGGTGAGCTGCGGCGTCGATGAAAAAGATGCAAAGAGTTTCACCGGAGAATTGATTGGAACCGATTCCGGCCACAAGAAGACGCAAGAACTTCTCTGCCAGGAATACCTGTTGCAGACGGAGAAAATGATCTATCGAATCCGGCCGAGGGACGCAAAGCATCCCGTGTTGCTGCCAGTGGGCGAGCGCGCACAATTCCGGCTGGCCAAAGACAAGATGCTGCTGCGAGTGGAAGATCTCGACAGCAAGGAGCGCGAGTACATAGTGGTGTCAATGACTCCGCGCAGCGAAAGCACGGCCGACGCGAGTCCGGCTCATCTGAATCATCTGCAATAGCCATACTTCCCTGAGATTCCCTGGGGAACGGTTGCGGATATAGTCCAAAGCGGCCTTTTCGGAGGCCGCCTATTCCATTTCGGCACAGCGGCGTAGGGGCGGGAATAGCGCCACCAGCCTTCTAAATTTGCCGCTTCTCCGGTGTGTCAGTATGGTAAAGTAGTGCCGCCCGCGAATTGGCTTGGGCTCTTGGATCGAGAGCCTGCCACGTCCCTGAAGGAGCATGCCATGTCCTCCGTACGCGACCTTGTGCAAGACCGCAAAGTTTACTCCGTCGATGCTGGACGCACCGTGCTCGAAGCTGCGCGACTCATGATGGAGCACAATTTTGGCGCGCTGCCTGTGCTGCGCGATGGTGAACTTGCCGGCATTTTTTCCGAGCGCGACCTTATGAACCGCGTAGTGGCCGTGGGCCGCACGCCGGCGCACACTGCCGTCTCGGAAGTGATGACGCCAAACCCGCGTGCCGTGTCGTTGGATGAGAGTATTGAAGAGTGCCTGTTCATCATGCACGAGTTCGGCTTCCGGCACTTATGCATTGTCGAAGGAAAAGAATTGAAGGGATTGGTTTCGTTGCGCGACATTCTCATGCATCAGGCCGGTGAACTGCAGAGGCAATCCCGGCGCGCCGCATCCTAAGAAGACTCACGGCCTTTTCTGCAATAGGAATTCATTTTTTTCTGGCGGCAGTTTGAAAGGGAACTCGAAGACTTTGCCAGCCAACGGTACGCGCAGCACGAATTCCTCCTGAGACTTCCATCCTCCCAGCCATTTGTTCTCGGTGTTGAAGAACACCCATCCGGTTACTACGGGGTTAGCACTGTCCAAGTGGGCCGGGCGCAGGCTGTTGCGGCCAAGAAATTCGATCAGCTCGCTTACTGACTTTTGGTACTCCTGCAGGCGGGCTTCGCTGGCCTGCTTTTTTTCTGGATGTTTCCCGACTTCGCGCCGAGTCTCGTCGTCGAGCGTATCCGCGTCGGCCTGAACTTTCTGTGTGTAGTCGTCCGGGTCGAGCGAACTCTGGATGACCTTGAAATGCTTCACGAATTGCAGAGTGACAGCGTTCGAACTCGCGTCGAGACTGGCTGCACCGCGATAGTGAACTTCCAGCAGCACTGCGAAGATCGGCTCCAGGCGATGGCGCATGAGTTGAACCTCGCGCGCGTCCACGGCCAGGACGACGCCGACATCGCCCGACCACAGACCGTAACGATACTTGCCGTCGTCACCGCGGGAAAAGGTGCATCCCGGCTGCTGCTCGCTCCAGCGCACAATGGGAGGCTCGACTGGATTTTTTTCTTTGAGGGCTCGCGGTAGGGGAGAGCCGAGAAGCGTGCCGACGAAAATTAGGATCAATCCAAGTGAGTAGGAACAGGAAACCAGATTCCCGAAGCGCACCCGGAGACCTTGCCATGGACTGTTCCGGAGCCGCCACATGAGTTGAGGCCTGCTTAGTCCACCACCAGCGTAACGGTGGGCGGGCTGGTGGTCGCGTTGCCGGGGGCGGCGCCATTTTCGTCCGCGCCGGTCAACGTGAATGTGTATGTATTTTTCGGAGTGACTTGGCCACTGGGATTGTTCGTGGTGTTGGTGCTTGAACTGCACGCCGGCATCAAGAGTATGCCGCTGGCCATCGCGATCAGAAAAAACAGGCTCATTAATTTTTTATGCCAGTTCTTTTTTCCGAAGCCCGCCAACGCCAGCCCAGGAACCAGGAGCCACAGGGCGTAGAAGAGTCGCCGGCGCTCTAATCGTGTGACGGGCGTAGGGCCAAGGGTAGTGATGGTCAGCGTCGCGGAAGCTGGGCCAGAGGTGATCTGCACCGGCCCGGGCGTGGTGCCGTTCAGTGGTGTGAACGAGCAAACCGGCGCAGCTGCCACCACCGGAGTCACTGAGAGGCACGACAGAGTGACCTGATGGTTGGAATAGCTTCCGATCGGCGAGACGGTCACGGTGCTGGTGGCCGTGTTGCCCGCCGTCACCGGGCTGGGAGTGGCGGTCACCGGCAGCACCGACAAGGTGTAGTCCTCGGTTAAATTCACCACGGTCAGGCTCAAGTTCAAGGTGACGCTGGCCGACGCGCTCGTACCGGTCACGGCGAAGTTGTAGAGTCCAAAAGAAGTAGTGGCGAAGGTTGTGATGGTGAGCGACGGCGATGCGGGCGGAGTGATCGGGGTCGTGGGACTGGGATCGCACGTGGGCAGACTCACGGGCTGCGGTATTTGTGTGGTCACGACGCAGGTCAACGTGACGGGGGCGTTCGATCCGGCGGGCTGAAGGCTCAGCGTCGCAGTCGACGTGCCACCGGGATCCACCGGCGACGGAGAAAGCGGCGACGCTACGGTAAGGGTGAACTGACCATAAGCCACGGGCGCAGACGCTGCGAATACTACTACCAGCAACGCGAAGAGGAGAGGGCTAACGATCTGCCTGGGAACAATCTGCCTGGATTTCACCATGAATGGTTGGGAACTCACTACTTCGATTCCTCCAACGGCGCAAACGCTGCCCGAGCCGGCCCGAAAGAATGCCAGTTAATCATCAGCTGCAAAAATAAATAATCCACGACAGGCCGGGTGCAAATACGCCAGAGAGAATCTTAGACTAGAGTCGCGTATCGTGCCAAACGGGGGGAAGGCTAGGCCAGAAAAAATCAAGGCCGCCTATGGTGAGAGGCGGCCCGTGTTCTTGCTTCAGGAGTTTAGTTGACTGTCAGCTTTACGCTGGTAGTTTGCGTTACCGTGCTTGAGTCCGTCCCGGTCCCCGTGATGGTCACGGTATAAGTGCCGGCGGGAGTGCCCCCTCCGCCGCCACCTCCCCCGCCCCCGCCCCCACCTCCGCACGCCGGCATCACGAAGAGCGCGGCCATGACCATCCCGATCATCAAGAGGCCTAGCAACTTCTTGCGGCGTGTGCGGGCTGAACCGAACCCCATACCGGCCAGCGACATGCCTGCTACGGGCAACCACATCGCGTACAGGATCTTTCCGCGTACGAACATGGCAGCGTGGGGCCCCGTCGTAGTAATGGTAAGCGTGCTTGTAGCGCCCCCGGAGCTTGGGGTTTGCGGGTTGGGAGAGAAGCTCGTCGTCGCGCCGCAGGCCGGCGCTGGAGAGCCGCCACCGCTCACGCTGCAAGTCAAGTTAACTGGAGAATTGTAGCCATTGTTCGCCGTCAACGTGACGGTGGAGCTCCCGGAGGATCCTGGCGACACAGCCGCCGGGGTCGTAGCCGCAATCGTAAAAGAGGGCGTAATCGGCTGTGAATATTTAACTACGAAAGCATCTGTGTTGCCGGTGGCGCCGCCACCCGCGCTTCCTTGGAAAACTCCGCTCGTGCTCGGGAAATCCGTTGAAGTGGTCGAACCGGTCACATAGATGTTGGCGCCGGCGGTATCTACCGCAATGCCGCCCACATCGCCAGGATCTTCTTCGCCGGTCCCACCCAAGAACGTGGAGAAGATGAGCTGTGATCCAGAGCTGTTTAGCTCCGCCACAAACGCGTCCGAGCTCCCGTTCTTGTAAGTGGGCTGAGTGGCGCTTGCAGTTGGAAAATCGGACGAACCGGTTTGGCCCGTCACGTAGGCATTGTTGTTGCTGTCAAGTGCTATAGATGCGCCTGCGTCCACCCCAGTGCCACCGATGAACGTGGAATACCCGAGGGTGCTTCCGCCCGAATTTAATTTTGTTACGAACACGTCGGATAAGCCCTTGTTGGTACCCTGGTAGCTTCCGCTTGAAACAGGGAAATCCGACGATGTCGCAGAACCCGTTACATACGCGTTGCCTGCGGAGTCTACCGCAATGCCGTTGCCGCCATCCACGCTGCTACCACCCAGATACGTGGAATAAACAAAGGCACTCCCGGTTGGGTTTATCTCCGCTACGAATGCGTTCGAATTTCCGTTCGTGCAGCTCTTGCACGTCGCTTGAAATGGATTCTTGGTAGGGAACGACATGCTAAAGGTTTGGCCGGTTACGTAAACATTGTCGGATGAATCGACGGCGACGGCCGACACCAAGTCATTGTTGCTGCTGCCGCCCAGGTACGTGGAATATACCAGTGGTGAGGCGAAGGTAGAGTTCAACTTCGTGACGAACCCGCTTTCGGCACTTCCCGACACATGCGCCTGAAGGGGAGCCGCAGAAAGGGGGAAATCCGACGAAGATGTCCTCCCCACCACAATGACGTCTCCCGAACCATCGGACGCCAGGGCGATCCCAAGGGCCTCATCTGAACCAGTTCCTCCTAGAAAAGTGCTGTGTGTGATCCCGCCGCTGGAGCTGAGCTCGAGGACAAATGCGTTGATGGCGCCCTTAAGGCTAGATTGATACACCGGAGGAGTCACGGGGAAGTTGATGGATGAAGTACCGCCCGCGACAAACGCGACGCCCGAAGTCGGGTTCACGGCGATTGCGTTGCCGCTGTCGCCCATGCTGCCGGTGCCGCCAATGTAGGTGGAATAGTCGAGGGTTGTTCCGGCGGGGTTAACCTTCGTGACAAAAGCATTCGCCGTGCCGAGCAAACTGCCGGCAGTGTGAGGGAAATTTGGCGAGAATGTTTGTCCTGTCACGTAGGCAGCGCCGCTGTTGTCAAAAGCGATGGCAGACGCCGCGTCATTTCCAGTACCACCTAAATAACTGGCGTAGGTTACCGCCACTGATGGATCAATCACCAACTCGCGGCTGTGATCGTAGTTGCCTAATTCGAAGCTGATTTGATTGTTGGCTTTCAGAACGAAGCGCGCATCGACAGCTTGCCGGGCACCATTCTGTTCCTGGTAGGCGACGGGCTTGTGCAGTTGAACGTTGCCGGCGGTGGACGAGATGATCAGGTTGCCGGAGTCATCGGTCTTGATGCCCTGCGCGCCGGTGAAGTGAAATGCGATGGGCGCGGGATTCGCGCCGGGAGCCACTACGAAGTCGAACTCGGTTTGGCGTTGCGCGCCGTGGAAGGCCAGGTTCACGCCGGGATAAACGTCCTGATAAGAGACGCGGGCAAAGTGCGGAACATCCGCGTGCCACTTGCTGGGGTCATTGCCCAGAAAGTAGTTGCTCTTGCCCGGCAGTTGGCTGCTGGCCGAAACCTTGGCCACGGAGTTGCCGCCGACAAGCTGCATGTCAACCACTGCGTTGGAATCTTTCTGAGTGCGCTGTGAGGACTTTGCCTTCTGCGACGAGCGGGATTGGAGCGAGAACACCGCATCATTCGCCGTCAGGAAAAGAATGTAACCGTCTCCGCGGGCCATGTACTTGACCTGGGAATCGGTCTGGCCCTGATTGGCCTCAAAGGACAAGGGAAGCGCAGCATAGCTGGCCTGAACGCGTCCACGCGTGGCGGGCGTGACGCCTGCTTGCTTAGGCGCGACTGAGGCCGCCGAGTGCACCTGACCATGACGGGCCGGAGAAAAAGCAAGCATAATTACCGCGATAATAGCGAGCACCGGAACGATGCAGAGCGCACAAACCCATCCTCTAAACGCAGCTGGTTTCGACAAGACGATCCTCCTGATGATGACGCTGATGATGACCCGACACGATGAACCCGATTACGATGAAAAGCACTCGGCGGAAGCCTCGATATTTTCAGGCATTCGCACGCCCCCACCAAGCGGATGCAAAGTGTGAAACTTTTTGCAGCTTAATCGCGAGTATGGCGTTCGAACCCGAGGTTGTCAACGCAGTCTAGATAGCAATTCAGGTACCACCCCCGCGTTACACAGTGTGATAACCGCTGCCGGCGGGCATTGCTGAATCGCGCAACAGGAACTTGATAGGGCGGCGTGAGCACGCCTTTAGTGGTTGAAGCGGCATTCCTGCATCACGCGAGAAAAACTGGCGTGCAAAAAACATGCCAAAAAGGAGAAACCTCTACCGTCAGGCAGAGGTTTTTGGAGTTGCGAAGAGATCGTAAAAGTGCCCCGTCAAAGCCGTATCGCCCATCATTTCGGCTTCTTTTTGAACATTCCCGACAAGCCATTGAGGGGGCTATTTTGCCCGCTCTTATTCGAGAGGGCATCATTCAACAGACTGCCGGCCATTCCCTTCACATCCGGTACAAATTTAGGAGCGGCGGTTGTACCTTCCACCAGGAATGGAATGTTGTCCGCTTTCATTTTGAAGGCGAGAGCATTGCTTGGGCTTACCGTGCCCGCGCCGGTGACTGTGCCCAGCGACGGTACGATGAGATCGATATTGTCAGCGCGCGTGCCCTCGGGGGACATGTGAACGTCGGCGCTAAAATTCTGAATGGTTGTGTCGTTTCCGGAGGGAGCTTTGCCGCTGAGAGCGGAGACGGCCGACATCGCTGAGCCCAGATTAAATCCCGCCAGGGCTGAGTTCACCATTTTGAAGGCGCCAGCGGTTACCAGTTTGTCGACAGGTCCGGTAATCGAGAAAGTCATTTCCAGCGAGCCGCCCTTCAATTGCGACTTGGGCGGCAGTACCACTCCTACCGCGGGCAACATCGCTTCCAGATCGTCTACCGGCATGCCTTGTCCGGTTAATTTCATGTTCACGGAAGTGGTGGCGCCGTGTGCGTCATAGGTGCCGGAGAGATGCGCGACCGCTTTCCCCATGGAAACCTCGCCGGAAGTCAGAGTGCCTTCCTGCTTGGCCAGATTGTGCGTCACGGAATATTCTACCTGCACGGGCTTGGCGGCGGGTGCTCCTTTTGCGACCACTTGCAGCTTATCCACTTTGAGAGTGCCGCTGGTTTTTGCGTCGCGGCCATCGGAGGCTACGGTGCCGTCAAAATCCGCGATACCAGCGATTCCCGAAGCAGGATCTATAAAGCCGGAGGCCGCCAGATTCATTTGCCGTATTGTGACCTTGGCTTGAAGCGGGGTGTGCGCCGCGTTTTCGGCGTCGATTGGACCGGCTGTGCCGTCAAGTTTTAGAGTCCCGCCCGCGGGAAGGCTGGCGGTCATTTTGAAAGGGAAGGAATTCGCGAGGGAAAACTGGCTGACCTCAATGTCGACTTTGTCATAGGATCTCGGCTGTTGTCCTTTGCCCAAGCGGCTCACAGTCAGGCGTCCGTTGCTCACCTTGAGCTTGCCCACCGAGAAATTCGGATTGCTCGATCCGCCAGTTGCTGTCTTTGATTCCGCAGAACTCTTATTGCCCAGGCTGGAGAAATTCCATTTGTCGCCGTTTTCGGAATGGACCAGACTGATCTCCGGTTGGTTTAGAGTCAACTCGGTCACGTTTAGCGTCTTGGAAAAAATCAAAGGTAGCAACTCTACGCCGACCTTCAGCGACTTGGCTTGCACGAACGGAGTTTTGCTGAACGCGGAATCGTCGGCTATGGAAATATCGTCTGCCGATACGCTTCCGGATAACAGCGACAGTGAGAGATTACCCACTTTCGTCTGGCGCCCCAGAGCAGCGGTAATGTCCGATTCGAGCTTCGGGCGGAACGCGTTCGCGTCGATAAACAGAGGGATCGCGACGATGAGAACGATCAAGACGCCAGCGACGATAGCGAGAATTTTCAAGCCACGATTCATGAGAGTCCCTCCCTGCCCTGACTTGGATGCATGCAATAATGCGCGAGTAGCCGCTAAACGCGAGTTTATCACTGGTCGTCTTGTAGAAGTTCGGGCGACGGGACCGTGCCGGCCTCGACTTGCTTCTGGCGTGCGGCGCGGCGTTCATTGTCGATGCGGACTGAAGTTTCCAATTCTTTCTTGCCTTCCTCTTTGCGGCCCATGTGAATCAGCACCTGCCCGCGCAGGTAATGAATGTCGGTCCGGCCAGGATCAAGCTTGCCTGCTGCATCGATCGCATTCAGGGCCTGCTGATATTTTTCTTCGCGTTGGTAAATCTTGGTTAGACCCATGTAGGGATTGACGAGCTGCGGATTGCGCCGAAGTGCCTCTCGGTAGTTCTTTTCGGCATCGCCGTCTTGCTGCAGGAGCGAGTAGACATCGCCCAGTTCGTCATAGTTATTGACCACATCGGGTTCGATGGCAGCATCTTTCAGAAATTCATCTCGCGCGTGCTCGTAGTCCTGCTTCTTCAAATAAGTCAGGCCAAGATTGAAATGTAGGAACGTTAGTTTGGGATTTGCCTCGGCCGCCTCCCGGAAATCGGCCAGAGCCATGTCGTACTGCTCTAGGTTGAGGTGGGCCTTGCCCATAAAGAGATGGAACTCGGGCGAGCCTTCCCCGGTCTTGATGAGTTGGGCGGTGGCGCGCTCATCCAGTTCCTTCTTCCCGGCGCGGTGGGCGGCGATGGAGAGTACGTACAAATAGCTTAACTGGCCGGATTGTTGTGGCCAGAGCGGCTCAAGCGTATCGGCGGCGTCCCCCCACCGTTCCGCAAAAAAATAGCACAAGCCTAGCAAATGCCGGGCTTGAAGCGAGTCGGGTTGATCGCGAACCACCGACTCGAAAGGTGGAATAGCTTTAAGAAACTCGCTCTGCCGGTAGTAGGCGAGGCCAATATTCAGCCGGATACCTGCCACCTGCGGCATCAAACCCTCGGCTTTATGCAGTGACTCCAGGGCATTTGCCCACTGTTTTCGCCGCATATAAACGACGCCCAGATTTGCATAGGCTCCTCCGATCTGCGGATTCGCTTTCAAAACTTCGCGGAAATCGCGCTCTGCTTCGTCGAGGCGGCCGCGATGCAGCGCATCCTGGCCGGCCTGAAAAAGTTGTGCGAGATCCTGGGCTGTCCCTCCAGATGCAGCCACCGGCGCGCTGTTTCGAGGCTTGGCTGCCGCGGCCGGAGTGGAACTTTGCGGCGGCATTGACGCAGCTGCCCCAGTCAGCAGCAGGCAGGCCAACACCCTCCATCGAATGTGTGCGCTTGACACTCGTCTCACTCTCTGCTGTAGTGTCCGCCAACCTCCGCTTTGAATTCAAGCGAGAGAGACAGGCATTTCAGGATACGCGCAGTGCGGCCTTCCAAGATTTCGCCAACCAGGGGCAACCCGTCGATGGTAACGATTCGCGATGTAGCGAAAGCCAGCGGGTTTTCGTCCACCACGGTCTCGATTGTTTTGAACGATGCCCCATTGGCGCGGTATATCCCGCCGGTTACAAAGAAGCGCATCGAGCGCGCCGCGGAGAAGCTGGGCTACCGTCCCAACCAGTTTGCCCGCTCGCTGCGCAGCAAACGCAGTCACACTGTTGGCGTCATGGTTTTTGACATGACCGATCCTTACTGCACGCTGGTGTTGCGCGGCATTGAAAATACTTTGTATCAGGCGTCATATCTCCCCATACTCACAGACGTGCACAACGAGCGCAGCCGCTTCGAGCGTTATCTCGAGATGCTTCTTGACCGCCGCATCGAAGCGCTGGTCGTTCTTGCCAACTGGCTCTTCCTCGATATCAACCTGCTCGCCGATCTGGAAAAAAGCAGCATCCCAACTGCATTGATCGGGTGTGAGCTCAAGGGCGACTCCATGAGTTCGGTGATCGTGGACAACGAAGTTGGCGGCTATATTGCGCTCGAGCATTTGTACTCGCTTGGACATCGCAAGATTGCATTCATTCGCGGGCCGAAAGCTTTGTCCGACAGTTCGCCGCGCTGGCGTGGAGTGCGCAACTTTGCCAAACAATGCGGACTCGAACTCGATCCTAAGCTGATTGTTGATCTGCCGGAATCGCGCGATCCGCTTTCCAGTTTTGAGGCAGGTCAGAAGCTCACCGAGGACCTGATTAAGCACAAGCATCCGTTCACGGCGATTCTAGCCTTCGACGATGTAACCGCCTACGGTGCCATCCGTGCTTTGGCCACAGCCGGCATGCATGTGCCGGAGGATTGTTCGGTGATAGGTTTTGACGATGTCGCCGCTTCGGCGCTGTGCACTCCGCCTCTCACCACTGTGCGCCAGCCCATGGAAGCGATGGGTGCAGACGCGGTTGGAATTGTTCTTGAGGGCATCAAGTCGGTGCTGGAAAAGCGTGAGGTCAGCGCCAGCCACCGCAAAGTAGCGCCTGAGTTGGTGGTTAGGGAATCTACCCGCAAACTGTAAAGCGAGCGCGCATGACCCAGCAATAACGGTTTTGCAGGAGGCACGAAGCCTCGAAAGCTTCGGCGCCGCGTTTTTTTCTTGACAGAGGATGTCGAAAAAACGCACTATTCATACGATTTAATAAGCGGTTTTGGAAGTATTGCTATATCGCCGCTTCCTGGGGATGCTCAACAGAATTTGCCGGCCTGGCGCTGATGAAGCGCACGGCTTTTGAAAGACAAGCGTAGCGCCAACGCGCAAAGGGGAGAAGCCTGACCATGAAATCTCATCGTGTGGTATTGCCGACCGTCCTGCTGGCTCTGACGTTCTGTGCGGCGGCCTGGGCTCAGGACACCGGATCTATTACCGGCACTGTAACGGATTCGTCAGGCGCGGCCGTCGCCAGCGCCGCCGTAGTGGTTGCCAGTCCAGACCACGGCATCGACCGCCACACGGTGACCAACTCCGCCGGTGAGTACAATGAGTCTGCGTTGCCGGGCGGCACCTACAACGTCCTCGTCACCGCAGCCGGCTTCAAGAAGTACCAGGCCAAGGGAGTTGTCCTGGACGTCGCCCAGAAAGCGCGCGTCGACGTTACCTTGCAGGTCGGCGCAGCCACTACTGAGGTGGTGGTCGAAGGCACGAACGTGGCGCAAGTGGAGACTCAGTCCTCAGACCTCACCGGAACCGTAACTGGAAAAGAAATTTCGCAGCTCGAACTAAACGGCCGGAACTTTACCCAACTCGCGACGTTAACCCCCGGCGTAAGCAATCAGACCGGCCAGGATGAAGGCACGGTCGGGGTTTACGGCAGCGTCAGCTTCAGCATGAACGGTGGCCGCGTTGAGTACAACAATTGGGAACTCGATGGCGGCGACAACATGGACAACGGCAGCAACGGCACGTTGAACGTGTATCCCAGCATCGACGCTATCGCCGAGTTTAAGGTTCTCACCTCCAACTACGGTGCGCAGTATGGCCGCAACGGTTCCGGAACGGTCGAGGTCGAGACCAAGTCCGGAACCAACAAATTTCATGGGGATGTTTACGAGTTTGTGCGCAACGACATGTTCAATGCGCGCAACTATTTCAACAGTACGGTGCCCGAGTACAAGAAGAACGATTACGGCTACACGCTTGGTGGCCCGGTCTACATTCCGCACGTCTACAACAACAGCAAGAGCAAGACATTTTTCTTCTGGTCGGAGGAATGGCGAAAGGATGTGGTTCCGGGACAGAGCTTCCACGTTCCGGTGCCGTCCATGGCGGAGCGCGCTGGCGATTTTACCGACATTTGTGCGCTTGGCTCGGGTGATTGTCCGTCTGGAGGGCCTAATATCTCGGGACTGCCGGCGTTTGCGGCCAACCAAGCTGTTGCGCAGGGGCTTTTGTTGATGATTCCCCAGCCAACTGGGTCAAACGCGTCAACCTGCGTTCCGGGCAGCGGGGCTAACCAATGCTTCTTCACTGCCGCACCGGCCCAACCAACTAATTGGCGCGAAGAGTTGGTGCGCGTGGACCACAACTTTAGCGACAATATCCGAGCTACATTCCGCTTCATCCACGATTCCTGGCAGACCACCACCGCGGTTCCGCTCTGGACCAACCAAACCACCTTCCCGACGATTGGGACTGCATTCAAGGGACCCGGTGTAGGTTTGGTTGCCCGTCTCACTGCGACCGCCTCTCCGACACTATTGAACGAATTCGTATTCAGCTATACCGCCGATCACATCATTCTCAACGATGTCGGGAACTGGAAGCGGCCCTCTGGGTTCAACGCCGGGTTCACCGATCTATTTCCGGGGAACGGTCAAGGGGTCTTGCCGGGAATCGCGTTGACGGATCCTGCGGGCATCTATGGCAACTTCGGTGAAGATGCGGGTTATATCCCAAACGGCGTCTACAACTCCAATCCGACCTATACCTTCCGCGATAACGTGAACAAAGTCGTGGGCCGGCACATATTGCAGATGGGCGCCTATATCGCTGCCGCGCAGAAGAATGAGTTTGGCGGCGAACTCGCGAATGGCTCCTACCCCGGCTACCTGGGCTTTAACCCCTCGCAGTTTCCTAGCGGGTCCACCGGCAACCCCTTCGCGGACCTGTTGCTGGGCAACATTGCGAGTTTTGGGCAGCAGAACCACCTGCTGAAGTACTACAACCGTTACAAACTCTTCGAGCCCTATTTCCAGGACGACTGGCGCGTTACGAACCGGCTGACTGTGAACCTCGGTATGCGTTTCAGCCTCTTCGAGACCTATCGGGAGAAACAGAAGCAGGCCTTCAACTTTGATCCGAAGCACTACGTTCAAGGCCAAACCTCGCTTAGCACCAGTACTACCGATCCCAACCATCCCTTCGGGAGTGTCATCAACCTGACGGCCGATGGTCTGCCTCCCTCGGTTACGGACCTGCCGAACGGTATCGTGCAATGCGGCGTGACCCCTGGCGTCCCAGACGGCTGCATGAAGCCGCACTGGTTCAACCCTGCGCCCCGCATTGGTTTTGCCTGGGACCCCAAGGGAGACGGCAAAACTGCGATCCGCGGCGGATACGGTATTTTCTTTGAGCACACCAATGGCAATGAGGGCAACACGGAATCGCTCGAGAACTCACCCCCTTTAGCTCTGGACGCCCAGAAAATTCAGATCTTGGGTTACGCAAATATCAATACCGCCACTGGAGCTCCGCCACAGTTGCCTCTGGGTGTGGTCGCTGTTCCTACCAAGGTGCAGTGGCCCTACATGCAGCAGTGGCACTTCGATATCCAACACGAAGTAGCACGCAACACCGTTGCAACCATTTCTTATGTAGGCAGCAAGGGTACCCACCTAACGCGACAGAGCAACTTAAATCAACTGCTGCCTACTTCACTTAGCCAGAATCCGTATCAAACGGGTGAGCCAATCACGCCTAACCCGAGCGGGAATTCGCCAGATTGCGGAACTACCTTCGACGCTGTCGGAGTTCCTACCAGCGCCATGACTCCAACCAGTCACAACGCCATCACGGGTCAGGCAGCCGTCAATCTGGGTGTAGCAGCTTGCGGAACTAACCCCAACTTCTTCCGCCCCTATCTTGGCTACGGAACCATAACGAACTTACAGGATGCAGCGTCCTCCACTTACCACGCCATGGAGGCCTCGGTGAGGCGCAATGTCGGCCAACTCACCGTGAGCGCTGCTTACACCTATAGCCACTCGATTGACGACTCCTCCGATCGCGGAGACGGCACCTTTGTAAACTCGTACAACTTCGCCGCCAATCGGGCCAGTTCCAATTTTGACCAGCGTCATGTCTTCAACTTCAGCTATGTCTGGGACATTCCGCTGTTCAGGAGCCCTGGAATCGCTAACAAACTGTTGGGGGGATGGCAGTTCTCAGGAATTACAACGGTAGCGTCCGGTTCGCCGTTCAACCCCGTCTTTAATACGGATAATGCCGGCGTGGCGAACGCCGTTGCCGGGTCGGGCTCTCGTCCGGACATTGTTGGCGACCCACGCTCAGGCGTTGTGCAGGTTCCCGGTTCGGGGTTCGGGCCCTTGCTGTACAACCCAGCTGCCTATGCGGCCCCGCGAGGGTTGACCTTTGGGGACGTGGGCAGAAACACGTTGACCAACCCACGCCGTACCAACTTCGACATGATGTTGGACAAGCACTTTGCCATCACCGAGAGGGTGGCTTTCGAGTTCCGGGCGGAAGCCTTCAATGTCTTCAATCACACGGAGTTCGGCGCTCTTGCCGGCGGTGGCGGATCGGGAGCCAATGCTGTCAACTCAGGGACAAACGTTTTTGGCAGCAGCGGATTCCTTTTCATCAATACCGCGCACAACCCGCGCATCTTGCAACTGGGGGGTAAGATCATCTTCTAGAGTAGGCGGCTACAAAGCTTAAATCCCGGCCCCAGCGTTGAGGCCGGGATTTCTTGTTTTTGAACCGCAGGCGAGAGAATCGAGGCGGGGTAACCTGGAATCCCTTCACCCCACAGGCATTCGCTCCCGCGCTGCCATCGCTTCCAGCGCGCGCTCCAGGTCGGCGATCAGATCATCCGCGTTTTCGATTCCTACCGAAAGCCGGATCATCTGTTCGGTGATTCCGATTCTCTTTCGTTCTTCGGGAGGAACTGTCAAGTGCGAGGTCAGGACTGGAATCGACACCAGCGACTCCACGCCGCCCAGGCTTGGAGCCAACGTAAATAGCCGCATAGCCTCGCTGGCCCGCCTGGCGTCTTTGCCGGTGCCTTCGACCTCAAAGGTGACCATTCCCCCGCCTCCGGTCATCTGGGCGCGCGCCACGGCATACTGTGGATGGCTTTCTAAAAACGGATAATGTACGCGCCGCACTTTCGCCTGCTCTGCCAGAAACTCCGCCACGCGCTGCGCATTTTCATTTTGCCGCGCCACCCGAACTGCCAGCGTCTTCAGCCCTCGAACCAGCATCCACGAGGCGTGCGGATCCATGCAGTTGCCGAGCGTTGTGCGCGTATCCCATATTTTTTTTATCAATTCATGCCGTCCCGCGACCACACCGCAAATCAAATCGGAATGCCCGCTCAGATACTTCGTCCCGGAATGCATGACCAGATCGATTCCGAATTCGCCGGGACGCTGGTTGATGGGCGTGCCGAAGGTTGAGTCGATCATGCTGATCAGGTTGTGCTGCCTGGCCAGTGCGGCGGTTTTTTTGAAATCAACTACGCGCAAGGCAGGATTGGTCGGCGACTCCAGATATAGAAGCTTCGTGTTAGGGCGGATTGCCCGCGCGTGCTGCTCGTACTCCGTGGTGTCGACGAAGGTGGTCTCAATCCCCATCTTCGGAAGCCATTGCGAAAGAAACTTGGTTACGCCGCCGTAAATGTCGCGCTGGGCTACGATGTGGTCGCCGTTCTTGAGCAGCGCCATCAAAGTCGTCGTGATCGCTCCCATGCCCGAGGCTAAGGTCAGCGCCGCGTCTGTGCCTTCCAACCTGGCAATTGTTTTTTCTGCAACCGTGTTGGTGGGATTGCCGTAGCGCGTGTAATAGCGGTCGCTGCCCGTAGTCTCGACTTGCTCGTCATTGTCGGTGACTTCAAAAGTGGAGGTCTGATAGATCGGAGTGCCGAGCGGTCCGTTCTTCTTTTCCAGATCGGCAGCGCCGCGCACGGCGCTGGTTTCGGAGTGATGGCCATTGCATTTCATCGGTGCCTCTTCATCGTGCCAGTCTGGTCCAGACTAATTGCGGGCGAAGACTCTCGCAAGGGGTGCCGAGCGTCACCGTTTATAATTGTTGCTCCATGGATCTGGGCATTAAAGGACGTGTCGCTCTTATCGCCGCTTCCAGTCAAGGGATCGGCCGCGCCACCGGAGAGGCCTTCGCCGCCGAAGGTTGCCGCGTAGCCATGTGCGCGCGGAATGCAGACGCCTTGCAAGCCGCTGCAGGCAAGATCCGAGAGCAATACAAAGTAGACGTTATTGCAGAAGCCCTCGACGTAACCGACGCGCGCGCCGTCAGTCACTTCGTTGCCAATGTCGCCGCCAAATTCGGCACCGTCGATATTTGTGTGACCAACGCCGGCGGCCCGCCTGCCAAGGGTTTTCTAGCCGCCACGCTCGAAGAATGGCAAACCGCACTCGAAGCCAATTTCCTGAGCACGGTTTATTTCGCGCGGGAAGTCATCCCTCACATGCAGCGGAAGCACTGGGGTCGCATCATCACACTCACCTCAATCACCACCAAGCAGCCGGTGACCGATCTTGTGCTCTCGAATGCCGTACGTGCCGCGGTGGTGGGCTTGGTTAAGAGTCTGGCCAATGAGTTTGGCAAGGATGGGATCCTGGTGAACAACGTTGGCCCCGGATTCACCGCGACCGATCGGTTGAAAGAATTGGCCAAAGCGCGTGCTTCAGCCTTAGGAAAAAGCGAGCAGGAAATTTTCGATGGCTGGGCTGCGGACGCTCCAGTTCGTCGCCTCGGTGATCCGAAGGAAGTCGCCGATACCATCGTATGGCTTGCTTCCGAGCGCGCGTCCTACATTACCGGGCAGACGGTGCTGGTCGACGGCGGCATGTATAAAGGGTTGTAGAGTTTTGGAGACTGCATGAGATCGATAGCATCCCGGATGTCGGTTATGAGCGGCGAAGGCGCGCTTTCGATCTACGCGCGCGCCAAGGAAATGGAATCGCAGGGCCGCTCCATTATTCATCTCGAACTGGGGGAGCCCGATTTTCATCCTGGAGCTTCGGTGATCGAGTCTGTTATCCGAGCATTGGCGGAGGGCAAAGACCGCTACTGCCCGGTGGCTGGAGTGCCCGCGCTGCGTGAAGAGCTTGCCACCTACCTGCAGCGCACGCGCAACCTTAGTGTCTCCCCGGCGAATATTGTGGTCGCCCCTGGATGCAAAACTGCACTGTTTTTTGCCATGATGGCCTTGCTCGAACCGGGTGACGAAGTCCTCTATCCCGATCCTGGCTTTCCTGGCTATGCTTCGATCGCGTTAGGGCTTGGTGCCGTGCCGGTACCGTTTGAACTCTCTTCCCGGAATCACTTTCAGCCAGACCTCGCGGAAATTTCTGCAAAGATCACCCGCCGCACGCGGATGCTGATCACGAACTCACCCGGCAATCCTACGGGAACGGTTTATACCGACGCCGTGCAGCGTGGTTTAGCGGAGCTCGCAGTGAAGCACGATCTATGGGTTGTCTCCGACGAAATCTACGCCCGCATCATTTACGGGGGCGAATATATTTCCATGTTGAGCTACTCCGGCATGGAGGAGCGCACTGTGATGATCGATGGCTTTTCGAAGAGCTTCGCCATGACAGGATGGCGTTTGGGCTACACGATTGCGCCGCCGGACGTGGTCTCAGCGCTGGCGATGCTCGCGGTTAACAGCTACACGTGCGTGACCGAGTTCACGCAGTATGCCGCGATTGAGGCGCTGCGCGATCGCGAGGGCAACACACCGCGCATGGTGGCAGAGTTTACCCGGCGCAGGGAACAGTTTGTCCGGGACTTGAATGAAGTCCCCGGCTTTCGCTGCGAAGCTCCCGCAGGCGCGTTTTATGCTTGGGTGGATATTCGCGGAACCGGTACTAGCGCAGAGGAAGTCTGCCGAATCCTTCTGGAGAATGGTGGCGTGGCAGCGATTCCCGGAGCCGCATTCGGCTTGGCGGGTCAGGATTTCGTGCGCTTCTCCTTCGCCTCATCCGTGGTGAATTTGCGGGAGGCAGCGTCACGCATAATGACCGCCGCCACAGCCTGGCAGGAAACCCTGGTCGAACGGTAGAAACGTTCAGAGAATTCCCTTGACACGTTTACATTAGGACGCAGCCAATGAAACACACTCTTGTTGTCTCTTGCGGGATAATGTTCCTGTCGTCCTTCGCCCCCGCCCAAGCCCGCCCATTCCCCGGTTCCGACGTCGAGCAGATCTACCAACGCCTGCTGCCGCGGGTTGAAAAGATCCCCGCTTTCGACCACCACGCGCACCCAGGTTTTTCCGACGATGCTGACGTCGATGCCATGGCCGCCCCGCCCAACGCCAGCGCCGCCCTGCGCACTCGCGATGACAATCCCGAACTGATCGCCGCGGCGAAAGCCCTCTTTGAATACCCCTATGCAGATTTTTCGCCAGAACATGCCAAGTGGCTGATTGCGAAAAAAGCGGAGCTGAAGAAACAATATCCCGGCACGGCCTATTTCAACATGATTCTGGACAAGATCAACACGGAGAGTTCAGTCGCCAACAGGGCGATGATGCCGGATTATCTGGATGCCACGCGGTTCCCCTGGGTATTCTTCGCCGATTCTTTTATGTGGCCGTTCAACAATGAGCGCGAGACCGCGCGCAACCTTGATGAAGGAGTTTTTATTCCACTGCAGGAGAAAATGCTCCGCCGCTGGATGCAGCAGGAGAAGCTGAGCACTCTTCCCGCAAAGCTTGATGGCTATCTGGACTTCATCGCCCATGTGCTCGTCGACAATCAGAAAAAGGGTGGCATCGCCATGAAGTTTGAAGTTGCGTATTTTCGCCCTACAACATTCTCCGATCCAACTCGCCAGCGGGCGGAGACCATTTATCAGCAATACGCATCGGGCGGAGTGCCCAGCGAAAAAGATTACCGCACTTTCCAGGATTACATCTTTCGCTATCTGGTTGAGGAAGGCGGACGCTTGCATCTGCCCGTACACATTCACAGCGCGGTTGGCATTGGCGACTATTTCAATCTGTCGCAAAGCAACGTTATGAACCTGGAGAGCGTACTGCGCGATCCGCGCTACCACGGCACCACGTTTGTCCTCATACATGGCGGTTATCCGCTGGAGCGCGAGGCTGTCTGGCTGGCAGCTATGAAGAACGTCTACCTCGACTCTTCTTTCGGCGAGCTCGCACAGTATCCTTCCGCCTTCAAAGACACGCTGAAAATGTGGTTGGAAACTTTCCCCGACAAGATCACTTTCGGCACCGATTGTTTCCCGTACAATGAAGTGCTGGGCGCGGAAGAGAGTTATTGGCTGGGAGCGAATTCATCGCGGATGGCGCTGGCCGCGGCTTTGGCCGAGATGGTCTCGGAGAATGAAGTCAGCGAGGGCAGGGCCTTGGAACTCGCCCAGGCTTATCTGCATGACAATGCGGTGAAGCTGTACGAAGGCCGGGTGCATTGAACGACGGAATAAGATGTGCGCTGGGGCAAAGATCTGATATGCCCAAAAAAGCAAAAACGAAAAGTTCCTCGACAAAATCAAAAGAGGTGAAGTCTCGCACCCGCGCGCAACGCGCCGTCACCAAGCATGCGGCCAGCAGAGTCCAATTCGTTCCCTGGCACACCATCCCGCTCGAAGAGTTAAATCCTCTACTGCAGCGGCAGTTTGTGGTCGGCCAGGAAATTATGCTGGCGCGTGTCCTGCTGAAAAAGGGGTGTGTCGTCCCCGAGCACAGCCATCACAACGAGCAACTTACATACATTCTTGATGGGGCGTTAAAGTTTTGGATCGACGGCCGGGAAGTTGTGGTTCATTCCGGAGAAGTGCTCTGCATCCCGGCGCACGTGCCACACAAGGCCGAGGCGTTAGAGGACACCGTTGATCTCGATGTTTTCAGTCCCCCGCGCGCCGACTGGATCAATAAGACTGACCAATATTTGCGAGGCGAAAAATAGTCTTCGACTCCATGCCTTCATCCGTCACTTCTGGGAGCGCCTCCGAAGCGGGCCAGCCGCAAGCCACGTTTTGTTTTCACTGCATCGGTTGTGGTTCCGTCACGCACGCCGCAGCGCAGGATTTCCGCTGCTCGCAATGCGGTAACTTGCTTGAGATCAGTGATTCTGTGTGGAACTCGCGCAGCCCCGCCGCGCTGAAATCGCTCTGGCGGGAGCGCCGCGCACTAAATGCCCCTCTCGACCTCAGCGGCGTATGGCGATTCCGCGAACTTCTCCCGCAGCCCGCATCCGAGCAACACGTGGTTACGTTGCGCGAGGGCAACACTCCGCTCTACGAAATGCCGCAGGCATCCCGCAGCACAGGTGTGCCGCGTCTGTATGCCAAACATCAGGGGATGAATCCCACGGGCTCGTTCAAGGACAACGGCATGTCGGTGGCTGCCACCTTTGCGCGCCAGGCGGGATTCAGTTGGGTAGCTTGCGCTTCCACCGGAAACACCTCCGCCTCCATGGCCGCTTACGCAGCACGTGGCGGCATGCGCAGTCTGGTGCTTGTTCCCGAAGGGAAGATTTCCTGGAGCAAGCTCTCTCAGGCCCTCGACTATGGCGCCCTCACCTGCCAACTGCGTACAGACTTCGACGGCTGCCTTCGATTATTGCAGGAGCTGGTGCAGCACGCTCCCGTCTACCAGTTGAATTCCATCAATCCGTTTCGCATCGAGGGACAGAAAACGCTTGCGTTTGAATTGCTGGAACAACTCAACTGGGAGCCGCCGGATCACATCATTGTTCCCGGCGGCAACCTTGGCAACAGTTCCGCCATTGGCAAGGCTTTGCTTGAGATGGTTGATCTCGGTCTGATTCAGCATCTGCCGAAGCTCTCGGTGATTCAAGCCGAAGGCGCCAACGCGCTGGTGCGAACCTTGCGCGAGGCCGGTGGCAAGCATCTGGTCAGCGTTCAGGCTGAAACACGGGCCACTGCGATTCGCATCGGCAACCCCGCTTCCTGGGAGAAAGCCGTCAAGGTTCTTCAAGCCACGGGTGGCGCGTGCGAGCAAGTCAGTGAACTTGAGATAGCCCAAGCTAAGGCCGAAATCGGTGCCGAGGGCATTGGATGTGAACCAGCCTCAGCTGTCACGCTCGCTGGCCTGAAGAAATTGCTGCGGCAGAATTTCGTGAAGCCCGAAGAAAGTGTTGTGCTGATCCTCACGGGAAATCTGCTCAAGGACCCTGACTTCACCATGGGATTCCACCGCGGCGATCTTTTTCAGGGAACTGCGGACGAACGCGAAAGCGCCAGTCTCGACAAGTTCCGCCATCCTCCTGTCGTCCACGACGCCACGCTGGATGCTGTGATCAAGACGCTGGAGCGAGCTGAAAAATCCGGCCCAAAGCCCTCGAATGGTTAAGAAACAAAGCGCCCGCCACGGCACGCTGCACCTAGCCCTTCCGGCGACCTCGGCGAACCTCGGCCCGGCCTTCGACGCTGCGGCGCTGGCGCTGGATCTTTACATCACTATTGATGCCCGCCCTGCGCCGAAGTTCTCCATCATTGCCGCGGGTCGCGACAAAGAAATTTGTCAGGCCATGGAGAATCATCTAATCCTCGCTACCTACCAGGAAGTCCTCCGGGCGCAAGGTGTTGCTGTAACGCCTTTGGCTCTCCGGATCAGGAACGAGATTCCCATCGGCAAAGGCTGCGGCTCGTCTGCGGCCGCGCGGCTCGCCGGCATCGCGATGGCAAATCATTTCGGCCGATTGCGCTGGTCTGACGCCCAGATCGTCGGCGAAGCAGCCCGCCGTGAGCACCACCCTGATAATGCCTCCGCCTGCTGGATGGGCGGCCTCACGGTAGCCCGCCTGTCGGGAGAGGCCGAGGCTCAGGTCGCCTGCATTCGCCCGAAAGGGAAATGGCCGCTGCTTCTTGCCATTCCGGAACAGGCGCTCTCCACCGAAGAAGCGCGCCGTGTGCTTCCATCGCAGTATTCGCGAGCAGACGCCGTCACAAACATACAGAACTCCATGTTGCTGTTGGCCGCTTTCATTCAGGGACGGTACGATCTACTCTCCGTCGCGCTTCAGGATCGCATCCATCAGCCTTACCGTGCTCCGATGTGCCCTTTACTTCCATGCCTGCAAGAATTGACTGGCAAGAACGGGGTTCTCGGGGCAGCACTGAGTGGCGCAGGCCCGTCGGTCATCATTTTTGTCGATCCGCAATCCTCCGCGCAGAAGACGCGCAAGTCCATCGTCGGCCACCTTGCGACAAACGGGTTGCGTGCTGAATTACTTTCCACCCACATCACTCTCCGTGGGGCCCGGCACTCGTAAGCGAACTTCTCGACAGACCAGCACGAAAGTGCCATTTACTGATTCAGCTACTCCGGTTATTTTGAAATTTCCCCCCAAAAACCGAAACTTCCCCGTTGTCCGTGTGTTTAAGGCAGCAGTGCGGGTCGCGAGCTTGCTTGGAAGCTCGAGCTAAGTTTCTCTGGGGACAAAGCAGGAATGAAGTCGAGAGTGCACGATCAGGTCCAGCCCCGTCCGATGCTTGCACCGCGGAGTGAGCCGGTGCCGTTCGTGCAAGCTGAAGGTCGAGCCCAAGATGAGATCCGAAAGTTTTTTCAGGCCCTTGATTCTTACTCTGCCCGGGCCGCCAGGGAACCGGGCGTGACGTTTCACCAACATCTGCGCAGTATCTTTACGACTGGCGATGGCGTCCAACGCCGGCCCGCTCGCGCCCGCCACGAATAAGCCAGCCCTATCGACTGGCCGGCGGCATGATGCCGTTCATACGTAAGTACTCCACCATCTGGCCGTAATGGTCGAAGCCGTGTCCGGAGACGCTGGTGGCCAGCCCCAAGCGCGTAACCTTGCCTTCTCCGAACGGACTCTTCACCAGTTCCACAAGATTCTTGTCGTTCACCGTTTGTACCGCCTTGTGAACGTAGACGAACGATTCCTTTAAGTACTTGATGATCTCGTCCTTAGTCTTCAGCGCTGCCGGCCCGGATTCCTCGCCCACATCGACTGGAACTTTTTCTCCTAGTATTGCCGCGCCAAAAATATAATTCACTGCTGCCACATGCTTGATCTGCTCACCGTAGGTCCTTGCCCCTTTGAACTCTCCGTTGGTCGGTACAAACCCGAATTTGTCTTCGGGCATCGCTTCGGCGGCAGGAACAAACTCATGCTCCATGCTCGAAACGGTTGAGTCCAGCACCTGCGTCACCGTGCGTCGCTCATCTTTGTTCTTTTTGTCCTGAGCCACGTTTACTGCAGCAAGCACCAGCATGCAAAGCGCAAGACTGCCAAGTTTCTTCATTATGTTTTGCTCCAATTGTGAATTGAGATTTAGTCGCCCACTGTCGCTGGAGTCATCTTCAACCCAGTCGCAGTTAAGCGATGCCGCAGGATGCTGCTCAACCCTATCACCATTGCCAGCGCCGACCAAGCCAGAGCCACCGGAACGCCCTTGCGTGCCGCCAATTCTCCCCAAAACGCACTGCCTAATGCCATCCCGCCCTGCAGTACCAGCAGGTACATGGACAAAGCGCGTGCCCGCATCCAAGAAGGACACATTGTCTGCGCGACTACATTAAAGCACGCCAGAATCCCAATCCAAGCCGCGCCCGCCACGAATAACACGGCACAAAGCCATTCAAAGGAGTGGACCTGTCCCGCCGAAAAAGTCATGCCGGCAAAAACCAAGGTCGCCGAGGCCACGAGCCCATCCACCGAATAGCGTCGCCTCATTCGCGGTAGCAGAGTTGCTCCTGTCAGCGCTCCCAATCCAAAACAAGTCAGCAGGAAGCCGTAACCTTGTGCTCCGTGCGGCTGACAAATTACTGGCAGCAGCGCCAGGAGCGAAGTCGCGCCCACGCTAAAGGCTCCTGTCCGTATCAGTACGGATCTGACTTGGGGGGATCCGCGCACATAGCGGAAGCCCTCCAGGATCACATCCCGCACAAGGCGGTTTGCCAGCGGTTGATGCGGAGCTCGCTGCCAGCGCCACAGAAACAAGATCACGCCCAAAAACGACACCGCATTCAGCAGAAATGACCATCCTGATCCCGCCGCCGCCACCACAATCCCACCCAGAGCCGGACCCACCGCGCGCGCCACGTTGAACCCCGCCGAGTTTAGCGCCACTGCGGAAGCATGCCGTCCCGGCGTAACCACCTCCGGCATAATAGCCTGCCATGCCGGATCATTTAGCACCGCCCCCACTCCCAATACCAGCGTGAATAGCAGCAGCGTCAACGGCGTCACCGCGTGCCTTAGGGTAAGCACGCCCAACGCCGCCGCCGCAGCCACCATCCAACTCTGGGTGAACAACAGCAACCGCCGCCGGTCCACCATATCGGCCAGCGCTCCAGCGGGAAGCACGACAAAAAATACAGGAACCGCTGCTGCTGCCTGCACCAGGCTGACCATTAATGGCGATGCGGAGAGCTGTGTCATCAGCCACCCCGCACCTACGTTCTGCATCCACGTGCCCGTGTAGGAGATCACCGCTGCAATCCACAACGACCGGAACAAAGGCTCACATAGAGGCCCCCACGCCGCGTCGGTGTGCCCAGCGTCCATCCCTGCCACTGCCGGAAGTGAAGCCTGATCAGCCACTTAAATATCTACCCCGTGCTCCCCCGTCTCTTCTGTGGTCAAGATCTTGATTTAGATGGAAGGAAAATCGCTATCCGGAAGAATTCACCACGCCAAACGGCCACTCCCGCCCTCGCCAAGCTCGAATCATGTAGATCGCCAGTCCCGCAACCAAAATTACAACCGCGTACCGTATTTCCTTCTGCCAGTTCATACGGTTAAACAAGATGAATAAAAATCCCGCAATCGCTAGCAAAGCCGGCACGGGATAAAGCCACATACGAAATGGACGCGGCACCTCTGGCCGTGTTATCCGGAACACGATCAAACCGACTGCCTGAACCAGAAATTGCAGAATCAGCCGAATCACCACCAGTGCTGCGATCGCGTCTCTAAGCCGAAGAAAGCAGAACACAGCCGCTACAACCCCGAGCGCCAGCAGCGAAACATGCGGGAAGCGGTGCACCGGATGCACTTTGCCGAATGCCCGGAAATAGTTCCCATCGAGGGCTGCCGCGTACGGAACCCGCGAATATCCCAACGTCAGCGAGAAGACTGATGCAAACGCAGTCACGATCACCAATCCGGTCACCAGCCGCGCCGCCCACATCCCGTAAATCCGCTGCATAAACAACGACACAACGTACAGTCCGCTATTGTTATGCCCGGCCTGCAGCATCTCCCGCCACGGAATCACGGCCAGAATGCACAGGTTCATCATGAGATATAGACAGGCGACCAGCAGAATGGAAAGCAGCAAAGCCCGCGGAATATTTCGCGTTGGATCTTTTATTTCGTCGCCCAGGTAGCAAACGTTGTAGTAGCCCCAATAGTCATAGGTGGCCACGAGAAGCGCTCCGCCCAGCCCTGTGAAAAACGCGGGGGAGAGCGTGAACGCCCCAGGAGGAAAATCAAAAGCTCGAGCAGCATTGAAATGCGTCAGCCCAGCGAAGATGACCCAACCAATCGTACCCACCACGACCATCCACAATAGATTCGACAGACGACCGATTACCGTGATGCGCCGGTAAAGCAACACGACTGTGAATAAGCAGATGACGATCGCCAACGCCGTTCCAGGTGTCACAATCCAACTCACTTGAAGCGACCCTGCCCAGGGGATATTCAAAGCGGCAGTGTGCGCCGCGTACACCGTTTCCAGGCTTGGCCAGTAGTAGGCAGCGTATCCTGCCAGCCCAATGCAGCCGCTCGCGATCGACAAAGGAGCGCTGAAAGAAAGTTGCCAGATAAACAAGAACGAAATCAGCCTCCCCCACTTCCGTGGACCATAAATTTCGCTGAGATAGCGGTACGATCCGCCTGACCCCGGAAATGCCGCGCCCAATTCTGCGGACACCAGGCCGTCGCACACGGCCAGAAGCGCGCCCACAATCCATCCCAGCATCGCCTGCGGGCCGCCCATCGCGCCTAACACCAGCGGCATGGTAATGAACGGACCCACGCCGATCATGTCAATCATGTTGAGCGCAGTCGCGCTCCCGAGGCCCATGCCGCGAATCAGGCCGGGAGAACTATCCGGTTTTGCTGGAGAACCCATGCTTAGGTCGGACGATACAAGGAAAGCGGCCAGGTCCTTACTGGCAACTGGCGGCTGGCAACTGGCTACTGCTTCTTCTCATGCCCCGCGCTCAACAGATTCACATACAACCGTACCGCCCCCGGCACACCTGCTGGCAACTGACGGAAAAACGCATATCCGGTGTAGATATAAGTTCCCTTGCCATACTGCGCCCGCAGCAGGCCGCCTTTTTGCGGGTCCTCGCCCGGATCATGACAGCTCAGTAGAGGCTTGAAATGCTCATCCCACTTGTCCATGAAATAGAGCCCGCGCTCTTGTACCCAGCCATCAAAGTCGCGCGCTGTGGTTTCATTCGGATAATGAAACACTCCATCCTCGGGCGCGAGCATCTCCACCGGAGCCTCCTCCACTGAAACCCGCGCCCGGCTTAGCTCTGCCGTGAAAGGAGTGAAGCTGCCCTTGTTGAAATCTCCCACGCTGGCGTTGTATTGCACCACCAGCGTTCCACCGGCCGAGACATAGTCGAGCAGCTTCTTATTATTAGTGGCTACATCTTTCTGCGTATCGTAGGCGCGAATCCCGAGAACGATCGTTCCGTACTGGGCCAACTCTTCGCTGCCGAGCCTTTCCGCCGGAACGATTGTCACGTCCAGGCCCACCTGCTTCAGGACGGTGGGAATGTCGTCGCCCGCACCCATGATGTAGCCAATCTTCAAATCATGTGGGACCTTTACGTCTACGATGCTGACGCGCTGCACCGCCGGCTGATAATAGTAGAAGCTGCCGAGATCTTCGCGTGTTACAAGGGTGTAGCCCTCGGCAAATTTCTCGCCATTGATATCGAGAACGGCGCGCACCTTTGCTCGACCTTCCTGCAAGCCGGCAGGGAAGACTTTGAACTGGAAATCTTTTTTCTCGCCGCGCCGCTGTAACTCCACTTCCAGTTGTGCGGGTTCAGAACGCCAACCCGCGGGCAGTTCCAGGCGCAGCACCCCCTGCGCTGACCGGTTCAGATTGCTGGTCACTCCTACAGCCACGTTCGTGCTCGAGCCGTTGTGAGTTGAAATCGCCTGTGTCCCCGGTTCCAAAGCAACCGAAAATGTCGGCACCACGGCCAACGGACGAGCCCGTTCTTTCCCGGTGGCGTCGACAAACCGCCCTACCACGGTCGTCCCGATGCCATTCTTTTCATGACGGCCGTCGGTGTCTGCCATGGAATATTCAACTCGAGCTCGAAGCACCGGCGGCGGGAAGGGCAGAGTGACGTATCTCTCATCGTCGATCTGGTTTACACTCTCGGTTTCTGGATCATCGCGATGCCAGTATGGCCGCGTATAGCTCGCATCCTTCGGAACTTGCAGCCGAAAAACTGCATGCTCATCGCCACCGGGACTAATGGGGACGCGTTTTGTCTTTTCGGAAATTGTGCCCCAACCCTGAGGTACCTCCAGTTTCAATCCATCGACGAACAGCTTCACCTTCGACCCATTGTGGAAGTCAACTCCGACCAGAAACTCCTGGCCAGGAGAAACCGTAGTGACCGCCGCCTCTTTCTTGGAGCCCTCGCTCACTGGTTCACCATCCTGCCCCACACCCGAAACCACCGTCGCCTGCAGCGTTACGCCCAGGGCCAGATTCAGCGCTGTCTCTGCCTGCTCGCGTTTCTCTTCCAGAACCTGAAGTATGCTCGGAGTGGCTAGGCTTTGTACTCCGCCCCGATGTAAACGAGTGAGGATGTCGTCGAGTTCGCGCAGTGTGGCCATAAGTGGCCTCACCGTGTCAGCGCTGTTTTTTGCGGACGTCGCCTGAGCGACGTCCGCGGCGATTCTCTGCAATCCTTCCGTGAGCCATGGATCATTCGTTCCTTCGAAGCCCAAACGCCTCATCAGTCCCGGCAGCGTCGTATCGATCCCATCAAAAAAATCCTTTTCGTGTCCCTTCTCATCCAGCTTCGCCGGCTCGATGGAATCCACTAGTTTGTAAAACGTGAACCGGTCCCCCGGTTCCACGGTCCAGTTTGCAGAGCCCTGCGAAAGCTGATGCCGCAATCCTTCCATCGCGAACTGCACATAGGACGAGCCCAGGTCAGCGCTTCGCTCACCCGTATTCAGCTTGATCGTCCACTTCGCGTCCTCGCACGTCATCGCCCCAAACCCGCAAACGTTACCGATATAGAGCTTCTTCGCCTGCCAAGGCTGAAGCCCTTGCGCAATCTGCTCGGGAAACCGCTTCGGATCTGCCGCCGCGCGAAAGGCCTCTTGTGTCAGGATGCTCGATGCCTGGTGATGCCCGTGTCCATCTCGCTCTGTTCCGGAAAACCGCGCCACCAGTACATCGGGACGGAACGTTCGAATCACACGCACCATATCGCCGAGAGGCACATCGTGCCCGCCCCACTTGGCAAAAGTCTCCTCCGCGCTTTTTGAAAATCCAAAGTCGGCCACGCGCGAGAATCTTTCCTGCACCCCGTAATATTCATCCGAGGCCAGCAGTTCTTCCGCCCGCAGCACTCCCAGCACATCCGACAAATTACTGCCAATCTTGTTCTGTCCACCCTCGCCGCGATTTAGCGTCATAAGCAGCACGCTCGCACCGTGTCCGCGCGCCTCCAGCGTAAGCATTCCTCCATCTTCATCATCCGGATGCGCGTCGGTCTGCATAAGCCGCGCAGTCGTCCCCAGTTGCCGCAGCACCAGCCGCAGCCTGAGAATTCCATGATCCTGCGGAAGTTCGGGAGGGGTTCCCTGATAAGGAAGCTGCGGAAAGTTGGTGACAGTATGTCTTGCAGCGTCCGGCGTTGCCGCAGCAGGCCGCTGCGACGTCTCCGCAGCTTGCTGCGGTGAAGCCACCAGAGCGGGAATCAGCAGCAGCAGCACGAATGCAGGGTGCACGAATGATGTTTGAGGAAAATGTTTGCCCAGACGACGGGCGCGGCGGCCAATTTTCTTGCTTCCCGGAATGTTCACCCTACAAGGATGGGGCCTACCCCCGCTCGGACGCAAAATTTTCTCCTAAAATACTCCATTCAATTCACGCTGCCCACACGCACGCGCGCAGAGTTTCCGGGATAGGTCGGAAGAAAAATGTTTTATCCAGATCGGAATGTTCGGTCCTGGGTTTGCAGCTCAAAGTCTTTGCGCGGCTGTCACTGTCCGCGCCCTTCCTTCAGCGCTTCCTGACAAGCGCTCCCTGCGGTCAAGACCTGATTGAACGCCGTGTCCTTACGCAAATCCTTTAGCAGCGGATCTTCCAGTAGCGCCGAGTACGCACAATAATTCTGTTGCACCGCGGCCTTCAGCAAACGCAGCGCTGCGTCTTTCTGACCGCAGTACGCCATCAACGCCCCCACGTGATACCAAGCTTCCGGATCGGGCTCCATCATCGCCGAAGATTCCGCCTCCCGCACAATCCGGTCCATATCAGCGGGCCGCTGCGCCTGTGTGCAGGACACAAGCAACTCGCGATGATAAGACGGGGATTTCGCGACGTTCTTTGTACTCTCCCGCGCTTGCGTAACATTCCCCGCAGCCAGATACACATATGGTGTCACCCATGACGCCCACTCCGACCCCGCGTCAAGGTGTACAAAATCCATTGCCCGGTCGGTCTTGCCCAATTCTAGAAAAGCCCACGCACAGGATCTGAAATCGAAATTTCCCGGATCCAAAGACCGTGCCGCGTTGCATTCTTGGGTGGCCTGCTCCAGCATGCCGGCGTAACGCAGCACGTAGCTAAGGGCGAAATGCGCATCTCCACTCTGTGGGCGCTGCTTTACAAAATTCGTCGCCGCTTCATAGGCTCGGCCCAGTTCGCCACGTTCAACCCGGTTCGTGATCAAATGACTTGCCGCCAGCATCCGATTCGGATCCAGCCCAACCGCCTTCTCAAACGCGGCATTCGAGCGCTGGAACATCTGTTCTCCGCCGCCGCCGAAATATGAATCGTAGTAATAGCGAAGCCCCAGAGCTTCCCACGCGGGCGCATATCCCGGGTCTTCTCCGACCACATGTTCCAGCACCGTGATCGCATCCCGGTTCGGTCCCGTGTCGTGAGGCAAGGCTAGGCTATGCAAGTAGAGGTCATAAGCCTCCTGACTCTTCGGACGCGACGCCGTACTCAATGTCCCACCCGCGCCCAAAGCGGGTAACAATCCCTGCTGCACCTGCGTGGTCAATTGATTCTGCAGAGAGATCAAATCATTCACCGGAGCCGATACCGTCGCTTGCCACAACAGACGATCGCTGGCGACGTCAATGGCCTCCAATGTCACATTCAACTGTTCCCCCCGCCGCATGAAGTGGCCGGTGAGCAGCCGGCCCACATGTAATTCCTGGCCTAGCTTGCGCGAATCCTGGTCCCCTTCTACATACTTCCGCGTCGCCGAAGAAGGCCGTACCTCCAGCGAACGTGAATACGTCAGTACACTGGTCAACTCATCCGCCAGCGCGAAGCGCAGGTAATCCACTGCGAAATCCCCATTCATGTTTTGCAGCGGCAGCACCGCAATCGCATTCTGCTGCTCCAGGCTTGCCACGGAGCGATGTTTGAACCAATACGCCGCCACCGACGCGACCACCGTCACCAATAGTGCGGCCGTTCCCAACAATAGCCAGAACAACCACCGGCTGTTGGTGGGTCGTCCGAAAGTCTTACTCGCAACTCGCAACTTGCTGGGATGCAGGCCGCTTCTTACTTGCCCGGATTCATGCTCGCGCTTCAGTTGCTGAAGGTCCGCCTTCATCTGGGTGGCGCTTTGATAGCGCTCCGTGCGGTCCTTCTCCATCGCCTTGCCGATGATGCCTTCCAGTTCCACCGGCACTTTTGGATTCAGCTCTCCCGGCGGCACCGGTCTGTCGTGCAGCACCGCATCCAGTGTCATCAGCGAGTTCTTCCCGGAAAAGGGTTTTTTCCCGGTCGACATTTCATACATCACTACGCCAAAAGAAAACAGGTCGCTGCGGAAATCGATCTCCTCGCTCCGCGCCTGCTCAGGAGACATATAAACTGCTGTGCCGGGAATCACTCCCACTGCGGTCAGCGAATTATCCGCGGCCAGGGCGTGGTCACTGTCCGTTCCTACGTTGTGAACCAGCTTGGCCAGGCCGAAATCCAGCACCTTGACCTGCCCGCTCGGAGTCAGAAAAATGTTCGCTGGTTTGATGTCGCGGTGCACGATTCCTTTGGCATGAGAAGCCGCTAAGGCATCGGCGACCTGGGTGCTGATATCGAGTAGCTTCTCGGTGTCGACCGGCTTGCCTGAGATGCATTGCTTCAGGCTCTCACCCTCCAGCTTCTCCATCACAATGAAGGGATGCCCGTGGTTATCCTCGATGCCGTGGATGGTACAAATATTGGGATGGTTCAGCAGCGAGGCTGCCCTTGCTTCCCGCGTAAAACGTTCCAGCGACTTGGGGTCGCCTACCAGATTTTCAGGAATGAACTTCAAGGCAACGTGCCGCCCCAGCTTCAGGTCTTCCGCCTCGTATACCACTCCCATGCCACCGCCCCCGAGCTTGCCCAGGATGCGGTAGTGCGAGACTGTTTGGCCAATCATGAGAAGACCCAACCCCCGGACGCGGTAATGTTAGGCCCGCCAGCGAGTCCGGTCAACTGGCCCGTTTTGATTGTGACTGTTCCCAAACTGACAAACACCCTGTCCTTTTGTGTCCACTTGCTGCCCTCAAGTTGCCTGCAGGCGACTACTATGAATTTAGCAATTCCAACCGCAAGGCAGGCTTTGTATGGTCCAGATGTTCGGAGACGATTCTACCCAACTGCAGGAAGCCATTCGCCGCCGTGCCACCGAACTCTTCCGCAAGGGCGGCAGCATCGCTGGCCGCGACACCGATAACTGGTATCAGGCGGAGGCTGAGATCCTACGTGAATCCGCCGGTACTCCCGTACGTCGCGCTATTGTCGTTAATGTCCAAGGCGTGGTTTACACGGGGGAATACGAATGTACCTCGGCAGACGGCTATACTCCCGGAGAATGGAAAGCCGGTGATCCTGTTCCAGTTCGCCTCGCCGGCGACAAACTCTACCTCCGCCGCCCCAACGGTCGCGAGCTTCAAACCACCATTGTAAAAAGAATCGGCTGACCGTACTCTCTAACCAGTTGTCATCCTGAGCGAAGCGCCTGGTTCGCGAAGCGAAGCATTCACGCAGTCGAAGGACCCCTTACCCGCTGGCATCGCCACAGATCCTCGCAGGGAGTTTCTATCACTGGCCTGCCTCCGCTCGTCACCCCTCCACCCACAGTCCCGCCGACGCCCCCACCCAGTCCATATTCTTATTGTGGTCCACTCCCATCATTAACCCCCGCCCCATGCGGATAATCGTCAGCACAGCCTTCAGCTCCGACTGCCACACATACATCACCCGCACCTCTGCCTTCGTCGCGCCAAACGGAGTCTCGATCACCGGCTCAAAATTGACCCGCTCCTGCAAGATGAAATCTCCGCGCTTGTCCGCCGGGATCGCCTCAATGTCTTCTTTCTTCGGTGCAATCACCACCCCTAGCCCCGCAAAAGAATAAAGCGGTTTCAATACATAGTTCTGCAAATCTTCGGGGATCGTCGCTGCCCGGTCCAGAAACCACGTCTTCGGCACCGACTCGTGCCGCAAATACGGGATCGAGAACTTGCTGATGCGGAAATACCAGTTCGGATGTCCCGCCCACTCCACATCAAGATCATCGCGCCAATCGAATCCCAGCTTCACTTGCTTGCGCTGCAATTCATCCACAATTGCCCGGTTATAGATCCGCCGGATCGGCACCCGGCCGCCATTTCGATCGTAATAAAGCTGCCGCCCCTGCTTCCGGATGGCCTGAATATCCACCGTGCGCACTCCAAGCATTTTCTCCGTCAGCAGAAAATCCGGCAGCGTCTTCTGCTCTTGGGGATGAATCTCCATCAGAATCACGTTCTCCGGATCATGCGTTCCCACAATCGCCGCCCGCAACAGCTCACGGTAAGTTCGTTCATTCAGGCCCCCAAGGAAAAACTGCAATCCTTCTCCGCCTTCAAACCGATTCAGTCCATACACATCGATATAGCTCTGCGCCAGAGTCATTTGATAGGCATAGAGGGAAGGGAAGGCCTGCAACTCCACCAGTTTGGGCTGCAACTCTCCCACGTCGTCGCGTACCAGTCCAAAATCTACCTGCACAAACATCGGATGCGCCGGCTCATTCGGAACCCGGAACTCTTCCGGAATCGATGCATTCGATCGTGCACGGTACTCAGGACTCTCGACGAGTTGCCGGATGAGTTCCTTTCCATCTTCAGCCATCCGATCCAGCAGCGGCTTGGGAAAGAAACAAGCAGTCTCCGACAGCCGGAACTGCACATGCGTCCCGCAAGCGTCATCAATCTGCCGCAGGAACGTCTGATATTGTTCGGGGGTAAAATGGGTATTGAACTGTCTTCGGAGGGAGTCGATCATGGAAGAAGATTATCCGGCATGAACATCATGATCGCCGAAAGAGATTCAGAGTTTCTGATTTCCGAACAAATTGTCTCTTAAAGGTGCCATCCTGAGCGAAGTCGAAGGACCCCTTTCACTGTCCCTTGATTACGGCCGGCAAGCAGTTTCTGCAAGGATGTTCTAAGGCTACGCTTCCACCAAGAACTTACCATCCCGCATAATCTGCTCCTCGTCCACCCAGATGTTGAACTTACGTCCCACCACATCGATATGAGTCGACGAATCCCACTCCGCGCCCGTATGCGCTCCATAGGGATTTCCAAACGCAATATGCACGCCAGGATACTTCTCATCCTGCAGAATCTGCCCAATCACTTCCTTCAGATCAATGTTCGTCCCGATGGCAAACTCGCCCACGCGGTCGCTGTTCTCATCCGTATGCGTGTACTTCCAGAAATCGTCTTCCAGTTCGCGATTGTCCGAATGCGCCTCGGTCAGCCGGTTCTGCTTCATTCGGATGGTCAGCGGTGTTTCGCGCAGGTTGCCGAACTTCGCGCACAAGTAATCGCCCACCACGCCGTCGATAACGAACGTCCCATTCACCTCGCCCGGCGTCGTGAATATCTCTCCGCCCGGCAGGTTCCCCCATTTTTCCGGCGTGATTATCCCGCTCGTCTTAAGCCACTTGTAATTGTGATTCAAATCGGCGGTGAGATCAGTTCCTGCCTCGGTCGTCGCCCGCACCCGCTGCGCCTTGCGCACCATCGCCACAACCTTCGCACTCAGCCGGTCCACCTTCTGAAAATCCGCTCGCATCCCCTCCAGCATGATCTGCCGGTTGATGTTCACCATGTGCGCGTGCCGGATCTTCTTCCGGTTCACGACGTCGGTCATCTGCATGCGCGACCGCAGTTCGTTTCTCTGCGCCTGCACCGCAAAGATAGAAACTTGGCTGGATTCCAGATCGTCCACAACCTGTGGCGGCAGATCTTTCAGCGGACGCTCCGCCAAATCCTCCAGCACCCAGGCCCGGTAGGGTGCGCCGAGTTTCTCCAACTCGCAAACAATCGCCGCAGCGATCTCGATCGTCACTTCGTCAGTGATGACGCAAACCTTCTCGTCCGGTTGCACCCGCAAACAAACATTCACCGCATTGCGCGCCCCTTCAGCAAACTCCGGATCAAACGCAATCTGATTCGCCCGCGTGCCCCATCCTTGTCGCGCAGTTTGCGAAGGGGTAGGGCTTTTGACTTCCTGTCCTTGTATCGTCATCCTACTTTTCTCACGGACTCCGGCTCATCCTCCGCCAGCCCCGCTTCCGTCTCCTCGATAATGTAATCGACCACTTTCTTCAAATCCCCCGTATCCTCGTACACCTTCAACTGCCGGTCCGCACCGCTGCCAGTTTCAAGCATGGTGTGGATATAGTTCAGTTCCTCGCGCGAATCCAGTTCATCGACCACATCGTCGACGAATTCCAGATACTCGTGGATTAAATCTTTCGCCGGCACTTCCGTCTGCTTGCCGAAATCAATCAGCTTGCCATTCATGCCGTAACGTGCCGCCCGCCACTTATTCTCCATCAGAAGCGCGCGGCGGTATAAGCGAAATCCCTGATTCGCCGTATGCAGCTTATACAGCTTCGCCACCGTGGCCTGAATCAAGGCCGCCAGTGCAATGGTCTCATCCGCGCGCATCGGAATATCGCACACCCGGAACTCGATCGTGTTAAAGAATGGATGCGGCCGGATGTCCCACCATATCTTCTTTGCGTTATCGATGCAGTTGGTCTTAATCAGCAGCTTGATAAAGTTTTCGTACTCGCCCCAACTCGGGAAATAATCCGGAATATTCGTTCGCGGAAACTTGTCAAACACCTTGCAGCGGTAAGACTTCAGACCGGTATTCATCCCCAGCCAGAACGGCGAGTTGGTCGAGAGCGCCAGCAGATGCGGCAGAAAATATCGCGCATGATTCATCATGTGGATCGCTGTCTCACGATCCTCGATACCAATGTGTACGTGCAGCCCAAAAATCAGGTTCGCCCGCGCCACCAACTGCATGTCCTCGACAATGTTCTTATATCGGTCGTCGGGATAAATCTCCTGCACTCGCCAATCCGCAAACGGATGCGTTGCCACCGACGCCAGCTTCAGCCCATTTTCCTTGGCCAGCCGCACAATATCGCGCCGCAGCATCTTCACTTCGGCTTTCGCTTCCTTGATGTTCTTGCAAACTCCAGTCCCGACTTCGACGACAGACTGGTGCATCTCCGCCTTTACCCGCTCTTGCAGGATCAACCGGCCCTTCTCAAGGATCTCCGCCTGAATATGCGACCGCAGATCCCGCGTCTCCGGATCCACCGTCTGATATTCCTCTTCAATCCCGATACTGAAAGTAGGCTTCATGGCGAAATACAAAGTGTGGCGCGGGCGCCCTCGCCCGCGAGATCTAACCAGGATCACAGTATTCGAATGCCCATCCTTTAGCGTGCTTGGCGAAAAGACAGGCCCAATGCGAACCGTATCAGTATATCAATGCCCCAAAAATAGTTACGGCCAGCCACCTCAGTCCCATTCCTTATTTTCCTTGACCCGCGCCTTCACAATCTTCTTCACGAGTCCATCCGGCAGAGGTTTATCGGAAGGGAATTGAATGGTCCCTTTGGAAGTCCGGTAGCCCCTCAATTCCTTCTCGAACCGGTCGAGTACGCCAGATCCGGTCGGGAACAAGCTGCAATGCTTCTTGAACGCCGCGTACCCCACCAGCATCCCTCTGTACTTGAACATCGGAATCCCGTAGCTAATCACCTCGGTAGTCTCCGCCGGCACTACCGACCGAATCACCGCGCGAACGTGCTTCAAAGTGTTCTGAGCCGGCTCCGGAACATCCGCGAGGTACTCATCCACTGTCTTAGGAGCGGCCTTGCCTCTCATTTCGCCACTCTCCCCCGCTTCCTCTCCCCCACCCACTTCGGCTCCGACTTCCGCGTCTGCTTCACCGACGAGCCATTCAAGAAACTAGCCCACCGTAACTCCCGCCCCGGATCTTCCCCCGTCACCGCCATCCTCACCGCCATCTCCGCCACCGCATTCACAATCCAATCAAAGTTCTCCTGCCCCACGGAAGTAATCTCCGCATCCGGCGCCGGATTCAGAAAATCAATCGCATAAGGCACTCCACCCTCCACCGCAAACTCCACCGTATTCAAGTCGTAACCGAGGACGCGGCACAAATTCAGCGCATCCTTCTCAATGCGCTCCTTCAGCGCCTGCGACGACGGCGGCGGATTGCCCTTCACATACCGCTCATGATGCGGCAGCCGCGGATCGTATTTCATGATGTGAACTTTTTCCTGCCCGACCACATAGCAGCGGTAATACTCCTCGAACACCACGCCATGCTGCAGCGTCATGCACAGATCGCCGGTGTTGTTGTAATGTTGAAAAAATTCCTCGGGTGAATGCACGTGATACACATGCTTCCACCCGCCGCCGGAATAAGGTTTCAGAAAAGCAGGGAACTGCACGTAGTCGAACAATTCCTGCCAGTTCAGTGGAAAAATCAAATTCCGCATCGACCGATCCGTCGTGCCCTCCGGATGCTTGTTGTGCGGCAAAATCACCGTCGGCGGAATAGCCACGCCCAGCTTGTGCGCCAGCGCATAATTAAAAAACTTGTCATCCGCGGTCCACCAGAACGGATTGTTGACCACGATCGTCCCGTGCAAAGCCGCATTCTTCAAATAAGCGCGGTAGAACGGAATGTCCTGCGAGATGCGGTCAATGATGACGGCATACTTCTGCGGTTCATCCATCCGCACCCCGCCCACCTGCACAAACTCCGCCGTAACCTCCTGCACCTTCATGGAATTAATCTTCTCCACCACCGCAGGCGGAAACGTATTCTCCATCCCAAAAAGAATCCCAATTTTCTTCACAAATTTATCTCCAAATAAAATCTGCTCATCTTAGATTTGTCATCCTGAGCGACGATTGTTTCGTGCAGCGAAACAGTCACGCAGTTGAAGGATCCCTACCATCTGAACCGCACCGGAATCGCCGCAAGGCATTCTCATAACTTAAACCTGCGCGGCCAACGACCAACGACAGACGGCCAACGACTAGCGACGGTTCTAAAAATACTTCCCCGCCATCCTTACCCACAACGGCCAGTCATGCTTCGAATTATCCCCGTAAACATCCAGCCAGTGCGGCACCGCCTTGCCATTCAAAATCGCCGACAGCTTCACATTCTGGTCCAGGCACATATCCCAATCCGCCGACCCCAGCACAATCTTCATCTGCCGGTAGCGGCTCAAGAACCAGTCATCATTCTGATTCGGCAAATAATCTGGCGGACAATTGAAATAGCAATCGTCATCGTAATACCCATCCAGAAACTGATGGATATCGAACGCCCCGCTCATGCTCACGCAATGCGTCACCACATCCGGATGCTTCAAAGCAAAATTCACCGCGTGATACGCTCCAAAGCTGCATCCAGTCACCGCCAGCTGCGGCGTTTGATTCTTCCACCGGATGAACGGCACCATGTCATGCAAGATATAACGTTCATACTGCAAATGCCTCAGCACTCGTACCTTGGGATGAACGCTCTTGTTGTACCAACTCTCGGTATCGACCGCGTCCGGGCAAAACACTTGCAGATCGCCGCGCTCAATCTTGTGCGAGAGCGCCCCAATCATCCCGCGATCTTCATACTCAAAAAATCTTCCCATCGAAGTCGGAAACACCAACAGCGGCGTCCCCGCATGCCCGAACACCAATAGATCCATGTCCCGATGCAGTTCCTGACTGTATGCCTTGTGATATTCGCGATTCATTCTGGGTGAAGTGCCTTCCGTGCTGCCTTTGTGATCAGAATTACGAACGGAGTATCTTACCTGAAGCGTGGCCCCTCAGACCCAACTTTGTGCTCACCACTCCATACCGGCAGTCATCAAATGATATCGTGATACGAGATATGTCGTGGACGCCCGCCAAACTGATTCCTCGCTCCGCGCCAGTCATCCTGCTCATCCTTATATTTTCTGCCGCGGTTGCCTTCGCCGCCGTTGGTCATCTCGTTGCCCGCTTCAACGCCAACCAGCAGTCGCGTGGACGCAAGCTTTATGCCGAAGGTCTTGCCGACGCCAACGCCGCTCACTACGATGCCGCCATCTCCGCTTTCCGCGCCGCGCTCACCTGCGATCCTACCAACTCCCAATATCAGCTCAGCCTGGCCCGCGCCCTGCGCGACAGCAACGATCCCCGCCGCCTTGACGAAGCCGAGTCCTACCTCCTCGCGCTCTGGCAGCGTACCCCGCAGGATGCCACTGTCAATCTCGCCCTCGCCCGCGTCGCCGCCCATCGCGGCAATGTCGAAGACGCTACCCGCTACTACCACAACGCCATGTACGGCGCCTGGAACTCCGATCCCGACGCCAACCGCAGCAAAGCTCGCATTGAGCTAATCGAGTTTCTGCTCAAGCAAGGCGCGCCCGACAAAGCCGAGTCTGAACTCATGGCCCTCGCCACTGCCTTGCCGCCTGACCCCGCCGCTCATCTTCAGGCCGCTCAGCTCTTTTCTCAGGCTCACGACGATGCCGGTGCGCTGGCACGCTATCGCGAAGTTCTCCGCCTCGATCCCGCGAACCCTCAGGCTCTCGCCGGAGCCGGCCAAGCTGCTTTTCGCTCCGGTAACTACGTCACCGCGCAACACTACCTGGCGGAAGCCGTCAAAGCTAATCCTCAGGATGCCAACTCGCGCCAGCTTCTCGAAACCACCGACCTCATCCTGCGGACAAATCCCTTCCACAGTCACATCTCCGATGCCGAACGCAATCGCCGCATCACTGCCGCCTTCTCCCAAGCTGACAAACGGCTCACCGAATGCGCCCAGCAAAAGGGCGTCGATCTTAAGGACACGGCAGCGTCTTCGCCCCTCTCAGCCCTGCAATTCCGCTGGACATCGGCCCGGCCCAGCCTGGCTCACCTGCGCTCTCCCGGCGAAACCGATCTTCCGGACGCTCTGATGGACGTTGTCTTCCAGATCGAACGCCAGACCGCCACCATCTGCGGTCCCCCACAAGGTTTGGATCTCGCGCTGCTGCTGATTTCTCAAAAACGCGAGGCCGCCACCCAATGAGCAGTCCCACCGTTGGTCCCGCGTCACCGGCATCTCCGTCCGTCGTGCGCTTCCGCACTACGCGCCGTCTGTTTTCAACCCTTGAGGGCGTCTTTCACGAGGAAGTGTTTTTCCTAATCCTCTCCGTCTTCATCGGAATCTTCTCCGGTCTTGCCGTCGTCTGCTTCCGTCTGGCCATCGACTGGATGCACCTTGCCCTGCTCGGTCCTCTTCCGCAAACTCATAGTTGGCGCTTGTTTGTGGTTCCCGGTCTCGCTGGCCTCGTCGTCGCCGTACTTGTACTGCACTTATTTCCCGGCATTCGCGGCAGCGGCGTAAACCAGACCAAAGCCGCTCTGTACATCTTCAACGGCGTTATCCCATTTCGCACCGCCGTGGGAAAATTCATCTGCGCCGCGATTGCGATTGGCTCCGGACAATCCCTCGGCCCAGAAGATCCTTCTCTTCAAATCGGAGCCAGCATCGCCTCCGCTCTCGGACGCTGGCTTCATATCTCGCGCGAAAAACTTCGCCTCATGGCCCCCGTGGGCGCCGCAGCTGGTCTCGCCGCTGCCTTCAATGCTCCCATCTCCGCAGTTCTCTTTGTCATCGAAGAGGTCATCGGACGCTGGAGCGCCGGCATTCTCGGTTCCGTCGTCCTCTCCGCTGTCTCCAGTGTCGTGATCGTCCGCTGGTTTCTGGGCAGCGAACCTCTCTTTCGCATTCCTGTCACCACGTTTAAACGCCCCACCGAACTGATCGCCTATGCGGTCCTCGGCATTGTCGGCGGCCTCGCGTCCGTTCTCTTCGCCAAATCAATCGGCTATCTCCGTCCCCGTCTCAAACTTCTTCCGCGTTGGACGCAATACGTGCAACCCGCCTTTGCCGGTCTTCTCGTCGGACTCATCGCCTTTCTCGGCTATCCCCAAGTCATGGGCGCAGGGTATGACTCGATGGACCAAGCCATGCACGGCCAGTACGCCTGGAAAGTCTTGGCCATCCTCGCCGTCCTTAAAATTATCGCGACCACCTTCTCCTTCGTCAGCGGCACTCCCGGAGGCATGTTCGCCCCCGCACTCTTCATCGGAGCTATGCTGGGCGGTGCCGTCGGCGACCTCGAACGCATCTTTTTTCCCCACCTCACAGGTTCGACCGGTACCTACGTCCTTGTAGGCATGGGTGTTCTCTTTGCTGGATTTCTCCGTGTCCCCATGACCTCCGTCTTCATGGTTCTCGAGGTCAGCGGCAACTACGAGATCATCGTTCCCGTCATCGTGGCCAACACCTTCTCTTACCTCGTGTCGCGCAGTCTGCAAAGCATCCCCATATTCGATCTCCTCACCCGCCAGGACGGCCTCATTCTCCCCTCGCTCGAAGAGAGCCGCGAAGAAACCATTCTCCGCGTCGAAGACGCCATGCTCCCCGTCCCCTTCGCCATCCTAAGCGCCCAGGACTATGTAGACGCCAACGCTCGCCGCATTCAGGATTCATCCGATTCCACATTTCTCGTGCGTATGCATCCTAGCGGCTGGAACACGATCACGCGCGACCAGCTCCTGCGTCTTTTCCAGGAGGGCAAAGGCGAACTCACGCTCGGGTCGGTTCTCCCCGCGCAGTCGTTGCCCAGTCTCTATCCCGATCTCCCGCTCGATTCTGCTCTACGTTATGTGAATGATTACCCGCTCGTCCCCGTGGTCAATCGCGGAAACTCCCATCAACTTGAAGGCGTAATCTCCCGCGACTCCGTCTTCCAAAAATACGGAGCACGTCGACCGGGAAATTGATTCTTGTCTTCTCCTCGTATTTTCTCCGCACACTCCGCGATTCAGGCTCTTAAGCCGCAAAAACAAAAAACCGTCCCGGAATCTCCGGGACGGTCAAGTTAAGTTCGTTTCCGAACTAAAACTTTGTCTAGTGGCAGGTCGTAAACTTGAACGAAGCCATGTGCGTGCTCCAGTTAAAGCTGCCGGACGTCTTGTAATACTCTTGCGTATACCAGAACGTGCAATCATCCACCGGATCAATCTGCATGGAGCTGTAGTCGCCCCAACGATTGAAGCTGGACTCCTGTACACCCCCCCCGGTCACGATCGTGTGAGCCGATTCCATCTTGCCCAACGCGTCAGTCGGAACCCGTCCAACGTACGCGATGCTGGGCTTGAGGGTGCTGCCCGAGCGACTATATCCCAGAGCGATGTCGCCGTTCTTGTCCATGCCGATGCTACCCATCCATTGCGAGATGGTGCTCGTTCCACCACCGACGGTACCGGATTGGAAGATCACCGGACTCGAACCAGGGCTTCGCACTTCATACCAACGTACTGCCGACGGTGCCTTGCCGGTGCCGGAAGCTTTGATCGAGTGGTTTGCTACCAGCGATTCGCTAGTGCCGAAGTTACGGTACGCCAGCCGGTACATCAGCCGGTCTCCTAGAGCATCCAGCTTTTCGCCAGGTGAGGGTTGCACAATGCAAGAGCCGGTGGTGGCGCAAGCATCTGTGTAAGACGCCACTGTCAACTGAGTAGGACCAGTAAACGTGGAGTTGGTTGGGACCGCGAAGTCCACGTGGAACTGGAACAGGTTGAGCTTCGTAGACGTCGCCAGCTCCATCTCATAGTTCGGCGCACCCGACGGCGGGGGCGTGCTGCCATCTAGATCCGCCGGCAACAGTGCAAAGTCGCCGCTACCTCGCTGGAAGCATACCGAGGTCGCCGGATTGCCCAGCAGCATGTTAGTCCGGTCCAACGCGCAGCTTTCCGCTCCGGTGAATGCTCCACCGTTCGGGAAGCTGTCCGTGGTCAGGTAATAAGCATCGGGCCATACCCCAAGCTTCGGATAATCGGGCAACGTCCGGCCGTAGTTGAAGGAATAAAGGTGGTAGGTGCCAGTCGCGTCCGAGGTCGTCGAAACTGCCACGCAAGCATTGTTCTGGCTAAAGCTGTTGTTGAACGCGATCATCGTGATCAGCCAGACTCCCGCCGCTTTGTCGTAAGTTGCGACTGGATCGCTCAGGTTGCCCGTCGCGCACTGTCCGCCCAACGGCGTGTACAGCGTCTGGATGCTCTTCGGCGCCATGATCTGCGCGCCCGTCGCCTTGTCGTAAACGGCATAGGCTACGTTGACCGTTTCTACCACCTGGGTTGCGCCCACGGCGGCGTTCGTATCCGGCGGCACAAAACCTCCGCCCTGTGCATCCGTGATTCCGTCGAAGCTCAACAAGTTTGTCGTCGCCACATCCGGAAGTTTTTCCGTCTGCAATACCGCGTCAACTCCGCTGCCGATGTGTGCCGCTCCGTTCCGCTTGTGTTCCGGCATCACTTTGCTAACGTTGTGCCACGGAACTTCTTTCATGTCACGCAACGCCTGGGTTGTGGTTACGGGGGTCGAGTGGGTTACGATCGGGTTTCGTTGTACGGGCACATTCTGGCCGGAAGCCAGGTAGGGCAATACACACAGGAGCAAGGTTCCCGCAGCCTTGCCTGTAGGATGCAAATTCATGTGATCTCCTTAGGATTTGTTTCTTGGGTTGTGCGGTGTCAGCAGCTACTATTTTCTCTAGTAGTCGCATGATCATAGCGCGTCTGCCGCCGCTGTCAATGTCTTTTCTTTGTAAAAAGCGCATCAGAGCCGAACGGCCCTATTCATTTTTCAGAAACGTTGCAAGAATTTGCAAACTAGCCGCTCTCGCTTCCAAAACTTCCGTAATCCCCAACTACTTTCCGCTCTCTCTGCCAGTCTTTTTATACCCGCTATACTTCACAGTCTCCCGCAAACGTATAGAACCGGTCTGGAACCGAAGCGTATCGTCGGAGCGCGTATACGCCGGAAACCAGTGTCCATCCACCACCTGGCGGTAGGTCACAAACACCGGATGCAACTCCGGCCGGTCTTTCTTCTTTATCTGAATTTTCTCCGGCCCGCTTTTGCCGCACACTTTCACAATCTGGAAATCCTGCGCGTCCACCCAGATCCGCCCTTGAAAATATCGCTTGCCCTTTTCTTCTTTTTTCGGCTCCACGTGAAACTCGTATGTATCCAGGTCGTCCACATGTTGCTGCCCGGCATACTTTAAGTTGTATTGCTCCAGATCCTCCGTCGCCAGCATGAGCGGCATGAACGTGTGAATGTCTTCCATGTCTTCCTGCGTGAGTTGGATTCCGCGCAACGAACTTTGCGCCGCGAATGTCACCTCCTCATGCCGTTTCCCTTTTTCGTCGTAGGAAACATTGGTCACCTCGTGGAACTCACCAGTCACATCTTTCCCGCTGAGTGTCTGCATCAGCACATCCTGCTTATAGGTGTAATGCAGGCGGGCCCCTTTGGCGGCCGCCTCCGCCGCTCCCATCTTCTGGATCACTTCCTGCACGCCGATCGTCTTCGGCGGCGCAAAATCCAGAAGCCCATTCCCCGCCTCGCAATCCGTCTGTCCCCACGCACACGCAGTCAACAGAAATGCAAAAATAATCGCTGACCGAAAAACGCTTTGTGCTGACACTCGCATAAATTGAAATGTGCCAGTATATGCCAGAATCGCTGTTTCTTAGCGCCCTTCGCGGTTAAGATCTTTCTCTCGCGCAAGCGGACTCCCCGCTGAATCGCTCCTTCTCAGCGTCCTCCGCGGCTTTTCTCAGCGCTCTCCGCGGGTAAAAGCTTTTTCCCCCAGCCCACAAAATGCCCACCCCTTCCACATATGTGCAAATCCTTGCATCTCCGCGCCCCGAAACCCGCCTAACTCGAATCCCTTCCACCCGTCTTTGGTATCCCGATTGCCCCTACCACTCCCGGAAGCCGCCCAGAAGGCATTCCAACGAAATTCAAGTTCCCCCAGACAGGGACAATTCTATGAAGATCAACTTTATGAAGATCACTATCGTCGCATTCAGCTTTCTTTGTATCCTTTGCGCTCCCGCTGCCTTTGCTCAAACCGCGGCCGTCCTCAGCAACACTCCTGCGCCGATTCACATGCAGGACCACCCTCTGCACGCCGCCGAGCACGAAATGGGGATGGAGACAAGTCTCCTCGGCACCGTCTCTCCCTACACCTACGCCAAGGGTGAAGTTCCTCTTGCGGAACTCGGTTCGCCCATATATCAAACTCCGCTCGGCGATATCGCCCGCGCCTGCAAGATCGAACACGCCAACGATCCCAAAGCAATCAAAGTCCTCGAACAGTAAATTCGCTCACGCGTAAAATTCGCTCACGTAGGGACAGCCGCCTCGGCTGTCCCCGTTTTTTGCGTGCTAGTTCTTGAAACCGCCACTGCGAACGATTCTTCGCCCAGCGGAAAGCACGCGTGGAGAATCGCAACGCCTCCTCTTCCTTTTCTTAGCGGCTTGTGCGCCAGCGTACTTGTGAAACGTACCGCTCCGTACAGCATTGATTGCATGCAGTTCCCAGAGCAAGCTCCGCAAAAAGAGCATTGGCGGGAACTCTGTGCCCAGGCTGCGGTGGAATCAAATCCCGAAAAACTCGACCACCTCATCGAGCAGATTCTTGCTCTTTTGCAGGAGCGCGAGGCACATCTGAAGCAGAGTCAGGTGCTCTGACCTATGTCGAACCTGATCCGATGTTCTTGTGTGTCGAACGTGGCACGCCCAGAATTATGCCGTGAGGGCCGATAGTGAATGGTTTTTATGTCCCGGCTGCGGCTATGTTGTAAATGACCAATCATCCTCCCTATCAATGCAATTGCCACAACTGCATGAAGCTTGCTCCACCTCCAAAACTTAAATCCTGAGCCAGCCGCTTCACTTGTCGAATTGTTTGCTAAAGCGAGCAATTGTGAACAGCGCCACCTAACCTCTCAGGCGCATCATCAAACAATGACCGCAATCGTAGTTGGCCTCACTCTGCTGGCGTTGTTGTTCGCGATTGCGGCGGTTTACTGGATGCGGCGTCTTGAACCACAAAAAGCGGGCTATGCTTCCCAAAGAATGTGCCCGGCCTGTGGTCTCATTACGCCTCGCTCGAAAGCGGCTTGCCTGGAATGCGGAAGGCTCTTCATAGCTCCCGCCTCAAAATCCTAGATCGGAGAATCCCGGATATTTCTTCTCCGTCAATTTTCCTTCCGGTGGCATCGGGACTATCATGGAAGGCATCCAACTATTTATGGGAAAGAAACTCATCTTCGACGAGAAGTATAGAGTCGTCGGCGTCGAGGCAGACCGTTTGCTGTTGCGCGGAGTGCGCACCGGCGACGTGCTCACCGTCGTTAACCCTGAACCTGCGACTCCACTCACCCAGGAAGAATATCCCGTAGGCAAGCTCGTCGCCCTCTCTGACCCGTCCGCCGCGCCTCTCAACTAAGGTTTTCTCTCTCACAAAATAAGGTCGTCCTGCAGACTGTTTCGGAACCATACGCGGGCAATCCGCATCGTATTTCTCGGGGAATGTGTCGCCCAGGGTGAACCGGCGGGTTACCTGCTAAGTTAAGCGAATCAACCAAGCGAATCGGGTAATCTATTAGCAGATAGGAGGGATGTGTGCGCTGTGCAAAATGCGGCAATGACAATGCCGGAACCAACCGCTTCTGTGGCATGTGCGGCGCCCCTCTGGCTGCAAAAACTGAAGTGATTAAGACCGAAGCCGCCTCCGCTTCAGCAACCCGGCAAGTCGCTGCTGTCAGCACCACGGCGGAACATCACCTGTCTTCCGTTGCGGCTGCCGACCGTGCACCGAGATCTGCGCCCGTGATCTCGGGCCCATCCTTTCTTGGACTGAGCACCCCCGGCCCCGCTCATTCCAACTCGCACGATTCATCCTCGGGAAATCTCGATTACCTTCTCGAGGATGAAGAAGAACCGAAGTCCGGTCACGGCAAGCTGATCCTGATATTGGTGGCGCTAGCTCTGGCCTTGGGATTCGGCTACATACGCTGGCGGCAAGGCGGCTTCGACTGGCTGAACGCCAGCAGCAAAAAGCCGGCCCCCGCTTCCGAAGTTTCGCATAACGACGTTTCGCAGAGTCCCGATTCCAGCGCAGCCACTCCGCCCGCTCCAGATAACACTGCATCTCAAAGCGCCGCCAGCTGTACAACTCCTGCTCCGAACAGCGCTGCTGCTGCTCCGGCGGATTCTGCGGCAACGCAGACCACTCCCTCGCAGAACCCGCCGGCAGATTCTCCCCCCAACAATGTGGCACAAGATGCAAATGCTGCACCGAAGCCCGCCGACTCAAACGCGGCTGCCGCTTCCACCTTACCCGCTGATTCCGAAGCACTCGCCGAAACCACTGCCCCTCCGAGGGCTCCAGTCAAAGCGCGCAAGTCCCTCCCCGCCAAACCCCCCGCGGCGCAGTACTACGATTCCGTTGCCGAAGCCGAGCGCTACATTTACGGCCGCGGCGCGCGCCAGGATTGCGATCACGGTGTACGCCTCCTCAAGACAACAGCACAATCCAATCCGAAGGCGATGATTTCCCTCGGCGCCCTCTACTCCACCGGAACCTGCACTCCGCGCGACCTTCCCACCGCCTACCGCTGGTTCGCCCTCGCCCTCCACAAACAGCCCGACAATCAGGTCCTGCAGGACGACCTGAAATCTCTCTGGGACAAAATGACCCCGCCCGAACGCCAACTCGCCATCAAACTCAGCCAGTAATCCGCGCAATAAATGATTTGAGCAACATTCGTTTGTCATTCCGAACATTTTGTCATTCCAAACCGGCGTTCTTTGCCGGTGAGGAACCTGCTGTCCCCGGCTCCGATAATCGATCTCTTCGCGCGAATGACATTCCGGCTCAAGCTTTTCTCCGCGACCTCCGCGGCATTTCTTAGCGCTCTCCGCGGTTAAATGCTTTTCACCCTGACGACGCAAGAAAAGCAAACACCGCAACCGCTTGCCCCGCGCCCCATCCCCCTGTTATGTTTCGCTCAGCTCTTCAAAATCCATCAGCCCGCTTATTTCGTACATCTTGTAGACAAGGAAGAGACCGAGCGTTTGTCGAGTCCGCAACCACAAACCACCTCGCCGGATCTGGCCCTGGTAACGGGTCTCAAATCCGGTGATCAGGGCGCGATGGCGCAGCTCTATGACCGCTATTCGTCCGTGGTCTACGCGGTCGCATTGCGCGTGCTCGGCGATACCGGAGCGGCGGAGGACGTCTTGCAAGAAGTTTTTCTGCAACTGTGGCGCAAGCCCAGCGCGTTTGACGCCGCCCGCGGCAGCCTGGCCAGCTGGCTCGCGGTCATCACTCGCAACCGCGCCATCGACTCCCTCCGCAAACGCCGTCCCGAAACCGATATCGAAGATGTAGTTTTATCCGTCGCGCCCGATCTCGCCGGCGAAGCCGATCGCAACCGCGCCGCCGAAAAAGTTCGCGGCGTCATGGTACAAATGGCCCCGGCCCAGCGCAGCGCCCTGGAAATGGCCTACTGGCAAGGCATGAGCCACACCGAGATCGCCGACAAAACAGGAGAGCCCTTAGGCACCGTAAAAACCAGAATTCGCTCCGGCCTCATCGCCCTGCGAAAAGCGTTTCAAACATAAATGACCGAGCACGAACAATACGCTGACGATCTCGCCCTCTACGCACTCGACGCGCTGCGCGGAGAAGATCGCGTCCGCCTCGACGCCCACCTCGCCGCCTGCCCCGCCTGCCGCCTCGAGCTCGAACAGCTCCGCGGCGACGCCGCCCTGCTCGCTCTTTCCACCACCGGCCCGCACCCGCCCCAACGCGCCCGCCAACGCCTCCTCGACGCCATCGCTAAAGACGAAGAAGCCCGCCTCCCGAAAATAGTTCCAACCGCCTCACGCCGCTCCTGGTGGGGAATCCTCGGATGGGCCGCCACCGCCGCCGTCATCGTCTTCGCACTCTCTCTCTGGAAAGAGAACTCCATCCTCAAAGCATCTTTGTCGGACGCTCAATCCGAGTCCGCCCGCAACGCCCGCGAACTCGACGACCTCCGCCGCATCGCCGCCCCCATCCTCGCCCCCGAAGCGCAACACATCACGCTGGTCTCAGCCAAAACTCCGCCGCAACCGCAAGGCAAAGCTTTCTATCTGCGCAACCACAACAGCCTCGTCTTCCTCGCCAACAACATGCCGCCGCTGCCGCCACAAAAAGCCTACGAGCTCTGGCTCATCCCCACCACCGGCGCTCCCATTCCCGCCGGAACTTTCAAGCCCGACCCCCACGGCTCCGCTACCGTCATCAACCCTCCACTCCCCCCCGGAGTCGCCGCCAAAGCCTTCGCCATCACCGTAGAAAACGAATCTGGCTCGACCACTCCCACCATGCCGATAGTGATGATGGGCGCCGGCGAATAAGGTTGGAGTCGCACGCTGCGGCGGTCGGCCGCTGTGGATTTCTCCCGCAAAATAAATTTGCTCACGAGCTGCGACAGTGTCGGCACTGGTCCCGGTTTGTACCTTTTGAAGGGTATCCCCCTCTCCCCCCATATTGCGAATTGCCAGTAAACATGCGGGTTGGCGCGACCATGAGTGCGCACAAGCGAAATGAGTCTTTGTTTCAAATAACTTACGGGCAAAATCTTGACAACAAAGACTTTAAGACCCATCATGCGCACTCTGCGCACCGTCACGGCCTCGACAATGATTGCGCGAATTCGATGAGTGGCGCAAGGTCAGATGTCACACGGGGGCTGTGGAAATGCTTGAGAGCGAGAGAGGTCTCTCCCTGGACTGTGCCTTGGGCGTCAGTGGCCCAATAGGCGACTTGGCCCGGGTCAGGCCCTACCGATGCGCCCAACTCGGCGCCGGCTTGATTACGATCCATCCCCCCGCAGGAGTCCACATTCTTATCGGCCTTGGACGCAGCCGCTCAGGACAGCTCGCCAAACTGTGGTTTATCTTTCCCTCGCGTTCGAGCTTGTTGTGCAGCAGGTCGTAATTGGTGTCGAACTGTACCGATACAGGGTGAATTGGACCGTCGCTTCTAAGGAGATACATACTCCCGGCACCAATAGTCGACTCCGTTTCTTTCTTGTGAATCGCGATTTCGCTATCCGTAACTCTGATCGTGGACACGCGGTCCTCATAGAATTGCGCTAGCTCGTTGATCTCCGAACGCGGGAACACAAAGTAATAGTCTGGATCGCCTCTCGGGCAGCTTAGGCATTTGTGGTTCGTACCGTCGGTCTGAGGCGACACAGCGAAACTCTTGGCCTCGTCGATCACGGCCAAACTACCGCTGTCATATTCGTTGTTAAATCCTCCAGCCAGCAGGAAGTTTCCATGCTCGGTTGCCAATTCATTCAAGGTGACAGTAGTGCCGCTGTTCACGTAGCGCAGAGTGTCCTTCCCGTTTTCAGGATCGAGGCTTACGATGAAGGAATGTCCCCAGACTGCGTGATCCACAGCAACCCAGATCTGTTTTCTCCCCTGGTGGTCTGAGACGAAGACGTCAAGCGCATTCCAGCTATCTTTGAGATCGTGCGTGGCAAATACCAATCGACCGTGAGGAACGTAGGACCAAAGCAGTTTTCCGCGGCTGGAGAACATATCGACTTCGGAGTGGTTTGTGTAGGTAGCGTTCGGGCCGACGCGCATCCTCATCGCAGCCAAAACCTCCCGGTCACCGTCGCCACGAAAATCAGCAATTCGTACGCTGTGGTCTAATCGTCGCCCGTCGAAGAGATCGTTAGGATCCACAATGCCGGAAAGGGTGTAAGACCAAAGCAGCCGCCCGCCGGCATCGAAGGCTTGAAGTGAGTTGAGGGTAAAGCCTACGCGCATCGGTAGACTCGGCCCGCTGGCGTGTGTGCGCGATTCGAACGCGATAACCACGGTGGCAATGACGACCACTGCCGTGATCAAAGCCACGTAATGCGACCAACTCAAGCGCCCAGAGCGTTGGTCCTTTGCACCTCCGCCAAGAGACCCCTTTTCCTCTTGGCTTAACCAGGCATCAAGCTCGGAAGAATAGGCAAAAACGGCCTTCCTCTGCCCGCCCGGCACCCGCCGCACGGGCAGCCCCTTCTCTTTCTCCCATCGGATCACCGTTCGCACGTCGCGGCGAAGATAGGTCGCGATATCCTTCCACGAATCGAGCCGCGCACTGTTCCCGTTGCCGTTAGGCATAGCCCACCCACATGGACTTACTAAGCAGATAGATTGTTTTGGGCCCCGCGCCTGGTTCAAGGAGGAAGGAACAGGGAAGAACCAGCACGCATGTCAGCAAAAGTCAGCTCCCGCCACCTTCTGCCAGTTGCCAAGTGTAGCGCGGTAGTGTCTACTTCGCAACTGCATAGGCCTGTAACCGGCGAGGAACGAATGAAAACCGTGCAGTGCGTACCCGGCGGGCATCAAGTCGACCTTGAGCACGCTTACTGGTGCAACAAGTGCAGCTTTTACCTTTGCTACAAGCACCTTAGAACTAGCGTACTCACCACCAGCAAGACATACGACAGAGGTCACGAGGTCAGCAAGGCTAAGTAGTCTGAACGGCAGATTCTTGAGGCGAGATTTCTGATAGGAGGACTCACGTGAGCGCAAATCCTGTACAAACCCTCACTGCATCACAGCCAACGGCCCACGTTCACCTGAAAAGGGCCTACGGATTTATACGCGAGGTGGAATCGGCGACAGAAGACTTCCGGCAAGGCGCGGTCGCTTACCAAGCACAGGAGAATTCAGACCAACCCCTTCTCAAAGGGATGTTGGCAAGCTTCCGTGGAGGGGCACAACTGCGACAGCAGAAGGCTGCGCTAATCAACGATCTCGTTCTTGCCGGGGGCGAAATCGAAGCGGCAGCAAAGATCGATCCGGATGCGGCGATTCAGGTGCGCGAAGGAGTTCTCGGTGTTTCACATCTGCGCTCTCTCATCCAGTACTTGCGAGGGCAGTTGGAGATGATCTTTGGCACTGACGAGTCTGCCATAACATTTTTCCAGAACTCCTTGCAGATCGTTCCTTTTCCTGGCGCGCATTACATGCTCGGGCTGATTTACGAGTCGAAGTACATGCCAGTTATGGCGCTCCAGCATTTCGAAAGCTGCTTGGCCCTTGATGCGGACGGTGAATTGAGCGTTCCCGCCCTGAGAGAGGCGAGCGCGATGAGGAATTACCGGAAGCGCTTCCGGGGAAGCTGGGGTGTATTTCTGGTGCTGTTTCTCTTGTTTTTCCCGATTGCCTTCGTCTACTTGGCTATGAAGTGGAAATAATTGATCGACGAATGCCAAGAATACCGTCCCCCCGTCTAATTCGCAACTAACCTTGGAACGCCCGCTAGTGGTCCCGGTTCCGGAGCAATTTATGGCCTGCTCGCAATGCGGCAACGAACTCGTTCTTGGAGCGACAGCTTGCCTCACCTGCGGTGCACCGGTTGTTCCTCCCCTAACGCCAGCCGCGTCCCCCGTCAGCGAACGAGTCCAAGCCCGATCAAAGGACGCTCTTGCAGCGGTCAAAACTATTTTCGTCAATCCCGTCGGCGGCCTTTCGGAGGCTTTTCAGTCCCTTGAAAAGCGTCAGGCGCTGGAAGTTGGGATCGTCCTTGCGGTTGTATTCGAGCTATGTACGGTCGTGGGACTGTACTTGATAATACCGCGCTGGGCGGGCAGTCCTGGACTCGGCGAGATTCTCAAGTTCCTGATTCTTGGTGTGGTTCCCTTTGTATCTGTCGCGGGCGCTGGCGCTCTTGCGCGCCAGGTTTTTCGCGGCGCAACTGGCAACTTCGAGGGCGACATTTTCATTGCGGGAATGGCGGTTCTGCCTTTCGGCTTTGTGTCCCTTCTGGCCGGAATTCTGGGTGTCGCGAACATAGAAGTAACTGCGGTCGCTGCCGTATTCGCACTCTCGTATTCGATTTTGATTCTGTACACAGGCTGCACGTGCATCTCTGGAATCTCCCAGGCCCGCGCCGCGCCCGCGGTACCGATCATCATTCTTGCTGCTGGTTGGCTGAGCAAGATTCTGTTCGCCGCGATGCTGTGAGGCTTCCCGTGCATTTGGGTAGGAGGCCCCTTGACAGAAAGACTACAAACGGGGAGAAGTCCAGGAGAAATCAAGGAGAAATCAACATGAGAAGGATCATGGTCCGAACCCTTGTTCTTGTTGCGGTATCTTCTCTGTGTGCTTGTAGCCCTTCAAAGTCCCTCTCAAGGAGCCGCGCAGCGGAGTTGATTAACAGGAGCGCCTCTTTCAAGCCTCAGCCGGGGAAGATACCGTTAACCGACGAGGAAGTGAAGAGAGGAGTGAGTGCGGGATACTGGGAGATTCGGCATGCAATTTCCTTCGGCGACCTGCTGTATACGACTCCCAAGGGTGATCAACTGTTTGCCGGATTTGAGCCGCAGATACAAGGAAGTATCCTCAACTTGCGGCAAGATGTTTCGCTCTACGTTGTGGACGTCACCGGGATTGTGGACAACGCAACGCCTGATCCTAGCATTTCGGAGAAGGTCGTCGAATTTACATACAACTACAAGTTTGGAAATGTGCCGCCAGAAGTTCGCGCATTGTTCAAAGATCATCCTTCTCATCCCGCAAGTCGTGTCTTTCGATTGTATGATGACGGCTGGCGGGTCCAATGAGGCTGATGAGATAGCCGTGTCGGCTCCTCGCGGGCGAGTAGGCTTGGAAGCGGGTGGCGCACATCTGGGGTGCCCACTTCTCGCGTCCTTTGCGAGAACTTAGCAAAGCCACCACTGCACCCCGCCTACTCTCCTGCCGCCTTCTTCACATCCTCAAACTGATTAATCTCCACCGTCCCCTCCGGGAACCGCGCCGTAATCTTCAACTCCCCGCCCATCGCCTTCACAAAACTCTGCAGCGTGCTCACGTACATGTCCGCGCGCCGCTCCAGCTTCGACACCGCCGCCTGATTCACTCCCAGGATTTTCGCCAAATGCACCTGCGTCATCTCCCGCGCCTCGCGCAGTTCGTCCAACGGCATCTCTGCGATCATCCTGTGCGCCTTTGCATCGGACCGCTCCCGCGACTCCGGCGACATCTTAGCTTCCAACTCACGAAAATTCCTGGCCATTTGTTTCCCCCTTCAATTTCGTTCTGCTTCAATCTCTTTCAAATGCCGGGCATAAATCTTGTCAGCCAGCGGCACAAATTCCTCATACCAACGACTGTTTCCCGTTTTGTCGCCGCCGATTAGCAGAATGGCGACTCGTCGAGGATCGAACGCAAACAGCGTACGGTAGGGCCGTCCGGAATGTTGCGTTCGCAACTCCTTCATATTCGAATATCGCGATCCCGCCACGGAATCGACATGCGGACGTCCCAAACTCGGCCCGAATTGCTGCAAGACTCTGACACTGGCCCTAACATCTTCTCGTTCGTCGGCATCCAATGAGCCCCACCAGACCTCGAATTCGTCGGTGAACTCGACCGACCATTCCATTCATAGAATATAACACCTAAGGAATATTAATTTCAATCGAAATCTATGGTGTTCAAATACCAGTCCCTTTTGCTTTCAACAACTTACCTCCACCCAATCCCCCATATCCCCGCTAAACCCCGTTTTTCCCCCGTTCGTTGGGATAAAGATGCGCAACTCCTTCCCCTCCAATAACATCACTTCATATAACTACCCAGGGAAGAGTGTACCAACCAGGTTCAATTCCTTGGGAGAGCCACAGGCAATGGGTTTTGTGGGCTAGGATCTCAGGTAAAGCCAAGGCAAATTTCTGCCGGGTTTGTCCCAAGACCGAACACCCAAGACCTAAAACCTGAAAGCCAGAAGCCAGGAGCCGCTAAAGCATGCGCAAGCCGATCAAGTATGTAGAAAAAGCAGCCGTAGCCGTCGCCAAAGGCGCGTGGGTTGTGTTCGACCGTTTGAACCGCATCAACCCCGGCGTCTCGCCCACACCAAAGTGGTCCGACAAGCCTCTGCTCAAGTCCTACGAGAAGTCGAAGCCGCCCCTCGGCTGGCCCCGCTCCACCGACTCGCTCTGCCCGAAGTGTGTGCCGGAAATCCGCCAGCAGATTCTCGACGGCAAACTGCCGCACGAAGTTCTGATGAACGAAAAGATCGGCGAGATCAAGGCCACCATCGTCGAGCGCGATGGCAAGATTTTGATGGTGAAAGACTGCCCCGTCCACGGACATTTCGAAGACGTGATGTCCATCGACACCGATTTCTCCAAGCACCTCGAAGACGTTTTCCCCGGCCGCGACATCGCCGCGCACAACGACGAGAAGTTGCATCACCACGGCTCTTCGACTGTGAAGTACGGACGTGGCTCGGTGCTGACCATCGATCTGACCAACCGCTGCAACATGATGTGCGATCCCTGCTTCATGGACGCGAACCAGGTCGGCTTCGTCCACGAACTGCAGTGGGAAGAAATCAAGCAGATGCTCGACAACGCCATCACCATCAAGCCGCGTCGTCAGATGAGCGTGCAGTTTTCCGGCGGCGAACCAACGCTGAGCCCATACTTCTTAGACGCAGTCCGCTACGCCAGAAAAGTCGGATACAACTCCGTGCAAGCTGCAACGAACGGAATCGAATTCGCAAAAAGTTTTGAGTTCTGCCAGCAAGCAGTAGAAGCCGGCATGCGCTATGCGTATTTGCAATTCGACGGCATCGGCAACGCCGCCAACGCCCACCGCATGGTAGGCAACCTCTTCGACGTAAAATTAAAAGCAATTGAAAACCTCCACAAAGCCGGAGTAGAAATCGTCCCGGTAGTAACAATCGTAAACGGCATCAACAACGAACAAGTAGGACGCATCATCAAGTTCGCGCTCGACAATCCGCGCACAATCAGCTTCCTCAGCTTCCAGCCAGTAAGCTTCACCGGCCGCGACGAAGCCGTAACCGACGACCGCCGCCAAGCCCAGCGCTACACGCTCTCTCACCTGGCCCACGACGTAAAAAATCAAACCGGCCTAGGCGAACCAAGCCGCGACTGGTTCCCCATCAGCTTCATGGGCACCTTCAGCGATTGGGCCGACCTAATGCACGCCAACGACGTCAAAAACGACTGGGGCCAACTAAGTTGTGGTTGTCATCCAAATTGCGGGACGGGGATGGCGGTGATGATTGATAAGGAAACGAAGGAAGCCGTTCCCGTGACTGCGTTCTTGGCGGGGGATCAACTCGCTAAGGATATTGCGAAGGTGAATGATGCGGCGCGGGGGAAGTTTTTGACGGTGGTGGGGATGGCGTTGTGTTTGATGAAGAATTACGATCCGTATCAGGCGCCGACGCATTTCAAGTTGATGGATTTACTGCGGAAGTTTGATAAGAACTTTAATGCTACGGGGAAGAATTATGGGAAGGTTGGTCCGGACCGGACGGTCGAGGATGTGATGAAGCGGCGGCAGGACCGGTGGAACTTCCTGTTTATTGCGGGGATGTGGTTCCAGGATCTGTTCAATTATGACTTCCGGCGGACGGAGCAGTGCATTATTCCTTATGCGACGCAGGAGGGGGAGATTTCGTTCTGCGCTTACAACACCGGTGTGGGGTGGCGGAACATCATCGAGAAGATGCACATGACCGCGACCTTGACCAAGTGGTATGAAGAGCATGGGCGGCACGAGATTTTTGCGGGCGGCAAGAAAGTGAAGATGGATGATGAGACGCATTCACTGCTGCTGCGCGAAAATATTGTGACCACCGAACTGCAGCACGATCTGGATAATCTTGGGATCGCGAAGAACGCGCGCGAGGAGAAGAAGCGGGCGCGGGATGCGAAGGCGGCTTTGGCGGTGGATCATTCGGAGACGCCCGTCGCGGGACATCGCGGGCCGCAGAAGAATGATGAGGCGTACAACGCGCGCATGGCTGCGATGTATCGCGAAGTGGTGTTGAAAGAGAAGCCTGCGGTTGCCGAGAATGGATTTATTCCGCTAGGCGCGCTGGGGAAGGCGAATGGCGGAATCGCCCCGGCTCCGAAGCCGGAGGTTGCAGAGCCGGTGGCGGGGGACTAGTCAGCTTTTAGCTCTTAGCCTTTAGCTCTTAGCTTGAAACCAAACGGGCCGCCTTCGAGCGGCCCGATTTGTTTTGCATGTTCGCGAACGCGAACAGCGAGTTCAGAACCGCCAAGCTGTCGGCAGCATCGTACCCGCCCTTGCAAAGAACGCAAGGACGGGGCACCCAGAGTTCCGGAGCGTGAAAGTTAAAGCGAGACAGAAGGGCGGGCCACCCGCCCGAACAACACGATCGAAACTGCATCGGAGCGGATGGCAGGGGCTGGATGCCAAGAAAAACAAAACCTCCCTGCGAAGGGTAAAGTGTTTTTACTTGACATCCCCTTTTATAGAACCCGCCATTTGCCTCGTCACGCTGAATCCTGTCCGACGAGGACGCCCTTGGCAACCGTATGCGGCTTGCCGGTGTAGGGCTCGAACAAACGCCAATGCTCACGATCGGCAGACGCATCAGGAAAGACCTCAAGACGAATCGCATTACTGATATTGATCTGTAGACGACCTGCACGATCTATGGTGATGCTTTCTATTAAAAGCGGGCCGCTCTCGTCGAACAGCCTATCGAGGATTACGTCACATCGGTTGGCCATCATGATGTCCCAATCGAAATCCGCTCGCGGATCACTTCCATCGGCTGGATAGTATAAGTCTCCCCTGCCTACAAGCAGCTTTTCATTCGACGTAATCCGCCAAGGGCATTGAATGTGCAGCGCGAACTCGCCCACCTTCTTAGCTTGCCCCTGACGGTCGGAGACCGTCCTTTTCCTGCCAATCTGAAATGAGATTAGGTCGGCTGCGCGGCCCCTTCCCCATAATTTCTTTACCTGTCAGAAGCACTGTGTATTGATCCATGCTCGTCAGTTCCCAGGACAGAACATCCCCACACCGATGTCAATTATTTCCCCAACGTTGTGGCCTTGCCCGGTGATCTCGTCATGAAGACGACGCCGATCGCCGGGACTAAGTGGCCGCCCGCATCTTCTTTCCCTGTAGAAACCGGGGACAGACGGGACTGACCCCAATTTCTAAGTTCTGAAAAAATGGGGAACGTCCCGTCTGTCCCCGCATTATTCCCGCATTATTGAGGGCTAGGATCTTGGTTTTGGAGTACGCGGTCGACAAGTTGCCTGAGCCACCTTGCCAGATGGTATGCACAGTTGGGCCAGCAAAGAAAGCTCATCCCTACGCCGCCTCCACCTAGGCGTACGTACCCAAGACCTTCGCCCGAGATGCTGGCTGTCAGAAAGCCGATTGCCGCAACTATCCAGCGAAGCGCTTGTGCAAATCCATCGAGATGATGGTCAATTTCATACTTCCTACGAAAAGCCCACACAAATAGCCATATACAAGCGACTTCACCCGCAACATTTCCGGCACGAGGCACGGATGCCCCCTCAGTCGAATCGAGAATATACCAAAAACCGTGTCACCTGCCGATGGGGCAGAGGATCCCAGCAGAAAACACTGTAGCACCAATGTTGTAGGGGTTTACGATTTCCGAAAGGAACTCTTCTTCATCGAGGGCTGCGTTACTTTGCCAAAAATCTCCAGCTGTCTCGCCCCCACCCCCCGGTTTACAATCTTTCCAGCAACACGAACTGTCCCCAGTTTCTTTGTCTCACGCGAAGGGTGCACTTCGCCCGTCTGTCCCCGGATTGTCAAAGCTCCAACAACATATACCCGAAGAATATTCCGACAGCGAGAACAATAGATAAAGTCCTCGCGTTGGAGTTGAATTCGTGGCTATTGATCAGCTTTCGAACGATAAACAGCGCTCTAAACAATGTCGCCCAAGGCAGGGCAACTCTAATCGGTATCATCCATTGATGAAAAGTCAGCGTAGATCCTGTTGCTAGATATTTTGCCAAATCGCGTATTCCTGAAATCTCGAGATACATCATGTACATAGTTGTAGCGACGAAGATAATCAACAGGGAACCCGGAAAGTTGTCGATGTTACTTTGATCGTCGCTGGAACCATTTACACTAGAAAGTGTGTGTATCACGCCTTGGCCTCCATTTTATGGCTGCATCTCAACAGCCATTTGAACTTCGCATATATTTTCCATAATGTTTTTCAGCAACCCCAATCCCGCCTGCTATCGCGGCAGGTGGTACGAGTGGTGGGTAGAGAAGCCCCCCCAAACCTACAAGTTGCGCTAAATCTACGGTGTTGTCACCCGCATTCATCAGCCATTGCCCGTCGCTGCAAGGGTCAGTGCCATACCACACCTTATTCATCTCATTACTAAGCTGGCATGCGGAATCGCACACGCCCCATGTCCCGGCCTTTGCGTCCCACACGGTACATGCGCCCGAGACGGGATCACAATACACTTCGCCATTGCGTTGCCCCACCCAATAGCCCTGTTGGTTTGTGGTCGCGTCGCAGATTGGGAGGCAGTTCGTCACAGGCGGAATAACGCCTGATTTCTGCAACGCGCCCGCCAAATTGCCGGATAGCACCTGCGCGAGGATCTGCATCACTGACGGACCCAGCGGCCAGCAGATCTGGCAGTCTTGACCGCTGAGGAGGCCCATTGGACCCGAAAACCCGGTGAAAGTGGTTTGCACCTCCCACGGGGCGTTGGGCACGTCGTGCGAGCCACAGGCACCGTCTGGAATATCATAGCCGTATGGGGAAAAATTAGTTAATGAGCCGAAAAAAAAGGCGGCACCATTGCACAGATTCCCGTCCAATCCTGACGGATCTGTAGAGCCCAATGGGTTATTCGCCACATATGCATATCGATTCAACGTCTGGGGGTTGGTGAAATCCACCGCCGAAATTCCTGCGGGATCAGGAGAAATCCAGCGGCCCTGATTGGGATGCAGTTCACGGTTGGGAGTGTCGAAGATGCCCGAAATCGTGTCCTGTGTATCTCCGGTGAAGTTATAGTTCGTCGTTGCCCCGAAGTTGTCGTAAACCTCTCCAAAAGGGGCGAAGGCGCGGTCATACGTGCTGCCACGATTTAGGATGGTAGAAGCGAAGCGCGCACTGCCAAGCCAGTCCTTGTGCCAGAAAAAACGGTTGCCGCCAGTGCTGCCCGACTGGAAATACGTCGCCCCTCCGGGCAGGGGGAAGTAAGCGCTGCTGGGGGTTTGCCCACTCATGACTGCCGTCTTCCCAAGCGGGCTGTAGAGGATTTCGGTGTAGGTCCCCCCAACACTTTTTTCAACCATATTCCCATTTGCGTCGTAGGTCAGGCACGTGCCGCTGGATCCGCAGACCGCTGAGGTGTTGCCGCTGCGAACGCTGGACATTTTTCCGTAAACATCCCAGGTGTAGGAATTAAAGGTGTCCCGAATCAAATTGCCGTTGGCGTCGTAGCAAGGAGAACCGCCAGCCGTGAGGCAATTTGTCGGCGTGGTGTACTGATTTGTGCTTGCGGTATAGCCGGGCTGCCAGGTGATGCCGGGATTGGCGGTTTTCGTGAGGTTACCGAATTGATCGTAGGTAAATGTTTGACGCCAAAAGGAAGGACCGCAATCGACACTGTAAGCGGAGGAGTTCGGCGGAGTGCCGATTCTGCCCAAATCGTCGTACAGGTAATTGCAAGTTTGAATTCCTCCGGAGTTGAAATCATCCTGGGTGATGGCCAATTGTTGCAGAGAGCCATTCTGATTCCAGTTTAATGTGCCACTAATGGACTTGGGCGTGGAGCCCACCGTGTAAGTATAAGTTTTCAGTCGCTCTGTCGCCGGCCAGTACGTGTAGGTATCGTTATCGCTAAAACCACCGATCTTGACGATGAGTGGGTTCCCTCCTGGGTTAAATGTGGTGCTGAGGGTTTGAGAGCACGCGGAATCGCATACTATTTTGGTCGTTCCCTGCTGGGCTGTGCTCATTCTGCCTTCGCCATCCAGTCCATAGGACATGGCGCCGTATGCGGGGACACCGCCCAGCGACTGAAGAGCACCGTTCGCGGCGTAGCCGGCGGTCGCGTGGTAGTAACCCCCGGAGTGCGGAGTTGACTCGTAGGTGTCCGTCTTCTCGCCGCGTTTCGAGTAGCTAAACCATTCGTCGGTGATCATGGAGGCTTGAGTGATCGGCGACGCGCAAGTGTCGGTTTCCGCCTCTGCAACACGTCCCAATGGGTAAAGGATACTGACGCCCGTGGGGATCGCGTTCAGGACTCCCGTGGAGTTGTCATAACGGAACCGTCTGCACGGATTGGTGGTGCCCTGGTTATTATTCGCCGTATCCGTCAGGCGGTGAAAAGCGTCGTAAGCATAGCAAAGATGATTCAGGCTTGCGTCGGCCTTCGCAACAAGGTCTCCTGACGAAGTGTAGGCGGAAGAATTCGTACAATAGTTCGCCGCCACGGAATCGTAGGTGTAGGTGGTCGTTGCAGATTCAGGATTGGTCTCAGAAATCAGGCGTCCCAACCCATCGTACACGTATGTTCTAGTCTCTGCGCCCTGGGTGACTACCACCTGGCTGCCGCCAGCGGTAGGCACGCTGTAAGTGTAGGAGGTCAGGTATCCGGATGCGGTCGTTTTCTGACCGCAGGATGTTCCCCCGCTGGTAAGTACCTCGCAGACCGACGTGAGGCGGCCTAGCCCGTCATATTCATATTGGCGGCTCTTAGCGTTTTCTCCCGTGGGCGGTGGCCCCAGAGTGCTCAGAACGTCCTGCTTCAGGTAGGTCTTCGTCTCCGTCCCCCCGCCACCATCCGTCGTTACAAGCGGACGGTTTAGGCCATCATAGGTTTGCGTAGTCGCCGGCGTGGAAGGACAGAGCGCTCCCGCTCCAACGGAGCACGGGAGTGAGGTACTGTACAAATGCCCAGCCGCATCGTATTGCTGACTGACAGTGTCGAAAGAAGTTGGGGTGGGAGCCTGCGCTCCTTGAACGTCGATCGTACGTCCGAGGCCATCGATTGTTGTCGTAACATCATCGGTTGAGGCACTCGAATTGAAGAGCATAGCTCGTTCGGTTGTAGTTGCTGTGTAAGTGTAGTTTGTGGCGTTAGTCAATGGGTCGATGACTGCCTTAATGCGCCAGAAGGGATCAGCAACGCTGTTGGTTGTGTGATTAAAACTTGTGATTTGCCCGTTCTCATCGGTGACCGACGTTATCACGTCACCGTTACAATCCCAGGTCATCGAGCGCGTCAGAGAAAGCGGCAAAGAAATGAGCGTCGGACGAAGGCCGTTGCATGCTCCATAGGTGTAGGTGGTCTTGGCGCCGTTCACAGGATAGTTTACATCGTAAGAGATAGCTACCGTGCCATTCGTATTATAACTGGCGGAGGTATGCAGGAAAGTAGTACCACTCACCCACTTCCACAAATCTGTCCGGTTGCCTTTTGAATCATACGCTGCGCGCGTCAGCGCCTGTTGGTTGCTGCCGCTGGAGACGGTTACCGTACAGGGGCGATTGTTAATGAGGCCGTAATTTCCGATTCCCACGCACGTCGACCCGTTCCACGTACCATACACGATTTGCGTTTGAGTGGTCGCCGTCGACGCACCAAAATCAAACTGGTTTCTGCTGAGCGGCAGCAGCAAGGAAGCGTAGGTAACCTGGACGCGAGACGATGTAGTCATGCCGCCCAAAGTGTCATAGGTGTCCACGGCAGTTATGTTGTTAATGTCAATGTTCGTCGCGGTGGGGCAGTTTGCAACCGCCATTCCGTTGTAGCAGGTCACACGCGTATCGAGAACCGTTCCGGCCGTCCGTGAACCTTGATAGGTAATGCGCTGCGTTTGAAAGTTTTGAATAAAAGCACCTCCGCCCGTGGTACTGACAGAGAAGGTGTAAACCGTGTCGTTCCCACCTGGGTTAGGCGTTGTAACTACGGTCGAATTAGCGACGACTGTAGTATCGTATTTCTTTTGAGAAGTGTGTCCGAGCCCGTCATCCAAGGTTTCCGTCAGCACCGCGCCTCGCTCTCCAGACGTAGAAGTTGGACATACTATCCCGCTATTTCCGCCAGAATAAGCGAAGGTTTCGGATCCACCCTGTGGATTTGTGATCTTTTGGATTCGGCCCGTAATGTCGTTAGGGTAGCCATTCGTGGGCTCATAAGTAATTGAGTAGTTGCCCTCTGGCGTAGTAATCGTGGTTGGGAAGTATTGGCCGGTCTTAGTGACATCTCCAAACATCGCGCACCCATAGGTTGTTTTCTGAGTAAATGAGCTGTAGGTAACGGTCACCGATCGGGGATTAGTCGCCGCGTCATTCCAAGTCAAGGCGTCAGAAGTCAATTGATTCGGATTCCCTCCAGTCAGTGTCTGTGTTTCTGTCATGGGTGTTATGCCGCCGGGAAAAGAGTAGGTAGTAGTACAGCTGGTGTTACCCGTTCCTGTGCAACTTACGGTTGCCGATGAAACGTTACCGTTGGGGTCGCCTATGCTGATACTTCCGGGAGTTCCAGACGCAGAATTTGAAGGACCATATCCATTCCCTGAAGTGTCATAAATTCCCGGGGAATAACCTTGCGTGAGATATGCCGTCAGTGGTCCGTCTGTATCCCTGTAAATGTCACCGGTCAAACAGCTGTTCGTATCAGTGGTGAGTTTGGGGAAGATGTAGACGGTCCCGCTTCCGGAAATGTAGGTCCAGCCACTTAGCTGGTTGGTACTGCCCCCTTGTCCGTTGTTGCAGGGCACGTTGACCGTAATGGTGCCTGGGTAAAGCTGCGAATATGGACCAAGTCCCGATCCGTCGGTAAATACAAAGCGGTTACTAGAAGGAACGGTATTACTAAACACCAGAGACATCGGATGAGGAGATTTTACAGGGACAATGATCAGCGTGGTGAGATCATTCAGAACAACATCGCCGTCTCGACTCACGAACTCAGGCAGTCCCGGCGTGTTTTGGGCGCCGCACAGCGTAGTGGCTACCAGGAAAATGAACGACGCAAACATGCCGCTCGCGGCGCAAAGAGTGGTTTTTGAGAGAAACAGACGGGACGTTCCCCAGTTTTCTGAGGCTAGGCAGTCAAACGTTGCAAAGCGGCGAGACATAGTAGATCCCCTTAGTGAAATGAACAGATAGCCCATCCGGCCTATGCCGGTTTACCGATGCGACGATGTCCGCACGATGCGTCGGCAATGCGTTGCCAGCGCACTCTATTCATACTTCAGGGGAAGCTGCGAGAAGAGGCCGATGGAACTGAAAGTCGGTGCCTTCCACGAGTCCCGGTTGTTGATTGCGAGGGATAATACTTTCCGGAGGTGTTGATGTCAACGCAGAAATAAAATCAAAAACCCCGCCCTGTCCCTGCGAAATGCGGAGGGACAGGGCGGGGCAGCCGTTCGAAACACCCTTGCAAAGAACACACGCGAAGGGAAATCTCCCGGCTCTCGGCTGACGAGTGCGCACCCTTCGACTAAGCTCAGGGCAGGCTCTTTCGAAAACCGCGAAAGGTGCGGCAGCCTCAGTTGTGGCAGTGCCAGCTTAGAGAATCAAAGGTGAGCCAGCTCCTAAGCCGCAGCGGAGACCTTCACACCCCTCGCCGCCTGTTCGATTAGAGCTGCGACGGCCTTGGGTTGCGATACGTAGATGGCATGGCTACCCTTGGCTTCGACGACCGTAGATCCCGCTCGCTTGGACATTGCACGCTGGGCATCCGGTGGGATCATCTTGTCGTCGGTAGCGATCAGATACCAGCTTGGTTTGGTCCTCCACGCCGGTTCGGTGATCGTGCCGCCAAGAGCTTCCAAACCCCAGGGCACTTGGGAGTCGGCCATGAACGCGGCTTTTTCGGGGTCCACGTCGCCAGCGAACGAGGCAGCGAACTTCTTGCTGTCGAGAAACAAATAGCCATCCTGTGGCGGCAGTATGGGCGGCACGGGTGCGCCGGGCGGCGGATCTTTGATAAGCGAGGCCACCGACTCGCCCTTGTCCGGAGCAAAGGCGGTGATATACACGAGCCCTGCAACCTTGGGATCGGTTCCCGCCTCTGTGATTACCGCTCCTCCGTAGGAGTGGCCGACGAGAATTGCAGGCCCGTCCAGCGCTGCAAGAGTCCGCTTGGTAACTGCTACGTCATCCTTAAGCGATGTTGTGGGATTCTGGACGATGCTGACGTTGTAACCATCCTTCTTCAGGATGTTGTAGACGCTCTCCCAGCCAGCGCCGTCGACAAATCCGCCGTGGACTAGAACAATGTTTTTCATTGGCCCTACCTCCGTAAGGAAAGAATTATAAGTCTGCCGCAAGTCGGGGTGTCAACTGGCCAGGTGCTGGGAAGATGGAGGCAGGCGCCGGCAGAAAAATCAAAGGAGGGCCAGCTCCCCAGAGTCAAAAGCCCCGCCCTGGTCCCTGCAAAATGCGCAGGGTCAAGGACGGGGCAGCCATTCGTCGAACAATTCTTAGCGGAGGCCGCCGCTGGCTACGAGTTGTTCGCCGGTGAGCCAGTAGGAGTCGTCGGAGGCGAGGAAGGTAGCGATGGAGGCGACGTCGCCGGGCTGGCCAATGCGGCCGAGAGAGGTCTGCTTGATCAGGTCCTTCTCCCAATCGGAGCCGATGAAGCCGGCGCTGACCGTGCCTTCGGTTTCAATAATGCCGGGATTGATAGTGTTCACCCGGATCTTTTTGGGACCGAGTTCGCGGGCAAGGACTCCGGTGATGGCATCTACAGCTCCTTTGGTTCCGGTATAGATTGAACTGCCGGGAGGCGTGATACGGGTGACGGCGGAGCCGATGTTGATGATGCTGGCGCCTTCTTTGAGATGCTGGACAGCGGCTTGCGTGGTGAGCAGAAGGCCGAGGACGTTGACGTTGAATTGCTTGTGAAACGAATCGATATTGACGGACTCGATGGGGGCGAACTCGTAGACGCCGGAGTTGTTGACGAGAATATCGAGGCGTCCGAAGTTCTTGATGGCGGCGGCGATGATGCCCTGGGCTTCTTCTGCCTTGGAGACGTCGCCGGCGACGGCGACGGCTTTGCCTCCAGCGGCGGTGATGGCGGCGACAACTTTATCGGCGCCGGCTTTGCTGGAGGCGTAGTTCACGACTACGGACGCGCCTTCGGCGGCGAGGGACCTGGCAATAGCGGCTCCGATACCTTTGGAAGCGCCGGTGACGACTGCGACTTTACCAGTCAGTTTGCTGCTCATGATATGTGACTCCTTTGGGCGGCGTTGAGCCGTTGCTTCTGGATGAGATGGCGGAGTGCAGCTTAACGATTCATTAGTTCGGGATATATGAACTATTGAACTATGACTGGGGGCGCGAGTACGATCAGGGGAATGCGGCCTCTTTTTCATCCTTCGATGGAAGATGTGACAGTGGAAGGGATTCTTCATGCCTTGTCGGATCCGGTGCGAGTGGCTATTTTTGCCGATATTGTGGGGGCGGGGTGTCCGCAGATTTGTTCTAACTTTTTGAAGGTTAGCGAGAAGAGGATTCCCAAGTCGACTTTATCGCAGCACTTTAAGGCACTACGGGAGGCGGGGCTGATTCTCGGGGAGCGGGTGGGAGTGGAGATGCGGATTACGTCGCGGTGTCGGGAGATTGAGAAGAGGTTTCCGGGACTGATTAAGGCGATCGTGAGGGCGCATGAGAGGCAGGGGGAAGGGAAGAGGCGGAAGGACAAGCTTCGAAGGCGGAGGGCGTAGGGATTGGCTTTCAGGCGGCAAAAATTGAATTGAAATTCCTTGCGGCACGGGCAGTGCGGAACTGAAAGGGATCCCTCGACTTCGCATGACGTCCACTTCGTGGGCGTCATGCTGCGCTCAGGATGACAAATGTTAGGGGAGCATGCTGCCGATGCGGCGGATTTGGGCGCCGACGGCTTTTAGTTTTTCTTCTATTTTTTCGTAGCCGCGGTCGAGGTGGTAGACGCGGTCGATGATGGTCTCGCCATCGGCGACCAGGGCGGCTAATACCAACGATGCTGAGGCCCGCAGGTCGGACGCGAGGACGGCGGCGGCGCTGAGTTGCGTTTTTCCTACGACGACGGCACGGCGGCCTTCGATTTTGATGTTCGCACCCATGCGAACTAATTCCTGCGCGTGCATGAAGCGATTCTCAAAAATATTTTCCGTGATGATGCTGGTGCCTTCGGCTTGAGTGGCGAGGGCCATGAATTGCGCCTGCATGTCGGTGGGGAAGCCGGGATACTCTTCGGTAGTGAGGTCAGAGGCGGTGAAGGGATTGTCTCCCATGACGCGGACGGAGTCGGAGGTGGTTTTTGTTTTGACTCCGGCGGCTTTCAGTTTGGCGAAGACGGCGTCGAGCTGAGTTGGATCGCAGCCGGAGATGTTGAGGTCGCCGCCGGTGAGGGCTCCGGCGATTAAGAAGGTGCCGGCCTCGATGCGGTCGGGAATGATGCGGTGCTTGGCGCCTTTCAGCTTGGTCACACCTTTGATGCGGATGGTGGCGGTGCCAGCGCCTTCGATTTTCGCTCCCATCTTAATTAAGAGAGCGGCGAGGTCAGCGACTTCGGGTTCGCGGGCGGCATTTTGCAGGATGGTTTCGCCTTCGGCGAGTGCGGCGGCCATCAAGAGGTCTTCGGTTCCGGTGACGGTGATCTTGTCGAAGACAATTTCTGCGCCTTTGAGGCGGGAGGCGGTGGCTTCGACGTAGCCGTGTTCTTGCGTGATTTTTGCGCCGAGGAGTTCGAGGCCTTTGATGTGGAGGTCAATGGGGCGTTGACCGATGGCGCAACCGCCGGGAAGCGAGACGCGGGCGCGGCCACAGCGGGCGACCAGCGGGCCCAGAACTAGCGTGGAGGCGCGCATGGTCTTTACTAACTCGTAGGAGGCTTCGGGCGTGGCGAGGTTTTTGCAGTGGATGGTGGTGCGGTGCTGGGCACGTCCGTAGCCCAGCTCGACTTCGGCGCCCATGGCGGCGAGCAGGTTGCGCGTGGTTTGGATGTCGCGGACTTGCGGAATATTTTCGAGGATGACCGGCTCATCGGTTAGAAGAGCGGCGGCCATACAGGGAAGTGCTGCGTTTTTTGCTCCGCTGACGCGGACGGTTCCCAGGAGTGGAGAGCCGCCGCGGATTACCAGTTTGTCCATAGGGATGAGTTCGTGAGTACGAGTTATTCTAGCGGGGAAATGGAGTGGGGGAGGGTAATCGAGAGGGCACGGGCTTCGGGAAGGTGGATACGCAAAGAAGGTCAAAGGCAGCGGGCGGGGCGCCCGCTCCACGCGGGCTCATTTTGCTAGCGCGATTGCCTGGCGGACGTTGGAGTTCGCTTTCTTTAGAGCGGCTACTGCTGCGGCGCGAGAGACTCCGGTGGCTAGCATTACTAAGGCGACTGGAGTGCGATTGCCGGAGGCTCTCAGGGCGCGGATGGCGGATTCGTGATCGGCTCCGGTGGCGCGTTCGAGGATTGCGATGGCGCGCTGCGTTAGTTTTTCATTTCTGGGGACAACATTCACCATCAGGTTGCCGTAGATGTAGCCAAGGCGAGCCATGGCTGCGGTGGAGATCATGTTCAAAACCATTTTGTGAGCGGTGCCGGCTTTCATGCGGGATGACCCGGCGAGGACTTCGGGGCCGACTTGAGTGACGATGGCGGAGTGGGCGGCGCGTTCGAGAAGAGAGTTGGGATTGCAGGTAAGCGCAATCGTATGAGCGCCGCGGCGGTGGGCTTCGGCGATGGCGGCGACGGTGAAGGGAGTGCGTCCGCTGGTGGCGATGCCGAGGACGACATCTTTTTTGGTGGGCTTGAGGCGAGAGATTTCTTTGCGGCCGGCTTTGCCATCGTCTTCGCTGATTTCGGAGGCGGAGGCGAGGGCTTTGGCGCCGCCGGCGATGATGAAGTGGACACGATCGGTGTTGAAGGTGGGGAGGACCTCGACGGCGTCGAGGGCGGCGATGCGCCCGCTGGTTCCGGCGCCGACGTAGATGAGGCGTCCGCCACGGCGAAGGGCGGCGGTGACTTGATCGATGGCGCGGGCGACTTGGGGAACAGCGCTGGTTACTGCGAGGGCGACGGTAGCGTCTTCGGCGTTGATGAGGGCGGCGATTTCGAGAGAGGATTTTTGGTCGAGGTCGTGGGTGGACTGGTTGGATTGTTCGGTGCGGAGTCTGCGGAGAGTGGGCGGAGTCGTCTTCAAAGTTTGATCTTTCAACGGCGTGATCATTTTAAACGTTTCGAGCGAGGTGAGGAGCGAGGCAAAACCTTTAATCGCCGAGGAAGCTGAGAACGGCCGCGGAGGACGCAGCGAAAGGCGCGCTACGAAGATCGCTTCATCCGATCATACGACTTCGGAGGCCAGCGGGCGCGAGGCGCCGACTTCGTCCGGTGGGAGCGGAGCGAGGAGGGGCCAGCCCTTGTGGAGGACGTAGTCGAGCCAGGCTCCGGCGATTTGCGAGGTGAGGACGGCGGCGATGACGAGTGTTGTGTAGAACTGCGGGCTGATGATGCCAGCTTCGAAGGCGACGCTGGCGAGGACGATGCCGGGGCCGCCGCGGGCGTTCGTGGTGAGAGCGAGGTTGAGGAGGTCGAGGCCGCGGAATCCGGCGAAGCGAGCCGCCAGCGAGACAGAGAGGATTTTTACGATGCAGCTTCCAAGGATGAATGCGGCCATCATGCGGAGGGAGAGGCCACGAATGAGATCGAGCTTTAGTCCGACCAGGGCAAAGTAGACGGGAATGAAGAAGGCGAAGGAAACTTTGCTAATGGCGTCCAGAGCTTCAGCGAAGAGTTTGCGTTTTTTGTGGACTACGGCAAAGCCGGCGAGGAAGGCGGCGAAGACGACGCTGACGTCGAGCAATCCGGCAAGAACGCAGTAGGCGAGGAGGACGGCAAGGGCGTAGGCGATGGGGGAATCCTGTGCAAAGACGTTGAAGCGGGATTTGTTGATGCGCTTGACGAGGCGGGGCAGCAGGGTGAGACCGAGTGCGAAAAAGACTACGGTGGTGATGAGGTGATAGGCCAATTGGCGCGGGTTTAGAACGGTGGTTCCGGCCATCGCGGTGGCGAGTGCAAGCGCGAGCCAGAGGCCGATATCTTCGAGAACGGCGACTCCGAGAACCAGGCGGGCAAAGCGGGTATGGAGGATTTTAAGATCGGCGAAGATTTTCGAAACCACCGGGACCGAGGTGACCGCGACGCCTACCGCGAGAATGATGATGAGCGAGAGGCGGTTGCCGTTGGGGCCGGCGAGTTGCGGGCGGACCAGCCAGGGGCCGAGTAGTAGCGCGAGAAGAAATGGGATGCCGGTGCCAACGAAGGCGAGCCATCCGACTTCGCGGCGTTCATCACGAGTAAAGAGCTGGCGGGTTTCTGCTCCGGAGAGAAACATCAGGAGCAGGAGTCCGAGCCAGTAGATGAAGCTGAGAATGCTGGCCTGATGAGTGGCGACTTCGTTAAGGCGGGATGCGATGTGGAAGCGGCCGAGGAGAGCGGGACCGAGGACGACTCCGGCGAGAATTTCGCCGACCACTCTGGGTTGGCGGAGCTTTACGAAGAGAAAGCCGAGCAGGTGCGCTAATCCCACGAGAAGCAGGAGAAGAAAGAGAATTGAGGTTAGGTCGGCGTTGGACACAGTGGGCGGTGCTACCGGAAATAGGATGCGATTTGCCGGAAAGAGTTTGCTGTGGAAGTGAGCCCGCTCTACGCGGGATCGGAAGAGTTTTCGAGGGCTTCGATTACAGCGTCGTGGAGTATTGGACGGATTGTTTTGATGGCCTGATTGGAGCAGTCGGGCCAGGTGCGGTTGGTGAGAAGAGTGATGGAGAGTTGTCGGACGGGGTCGATCCAGAGAGAGGTTCCGGTGTAGCCGAGGTGCCCGAAGGATTGCGAAGAAAAATACTTTCCGGATTGCGATGGGGAGTAGGGAGTGTCCCAGCCTAGGGCGCGGGATGTGCCGGGGGGCGCGGGTTCGCGGCGGGTGAAGAGGGAGATAGTTTCGGGGCGGAAGATGGGATTGGTTTTGGTGAGGATGGCATGGGCGAATTTTGCCAGGTCTTCGGCGGTGGAGAAGAGGCCGGCGTGAGCGGCGACGCCACCCAAGACGCTGGCGTTTTCATCCTGAACTTCGCCTTGGATGACGCGGTTGCGGAAGGTGCTGCGGGGGCTGACGCTCGGCAGTTGATCCGCTTTCGGCAGTTGTCGGACAAGAGTGTCCGACCCACACACATCCTCTCTCTCGTCGGCGGTGGAGGGGATTCGGGAGCGGAGATTTGCGGGCGGGTTGAAAGTGGTGTTGGTCATGGCGAGCGGGGAGAAGATTTCGCGCTGACAGAAGCGGTCGAGGGATTCGTCGGCGAGGCGTTCGAGGGCAAGGCCGAGGATGATGAATCCGATGTCGCTGTATTCCGTGCGAGTGGCGGGATCGGCGGTGAGCGGAATGGTGAGCGCGGCCTTTAGTAGTTCGGTGCGGGTGCGAGCCTTCAGGAATAACTTTTCGTAGGCGGGCAAACCGGAAGAATGAGACAGGAGCATGCGGATGGTTACATCGCTGCGGCGAGGATCTTTTTCTGCGGTGGTAGTGAATTCCGGAAAAATGGCGGAGACCGGGGCGTCGAGATCTAGGAGGCCTCGTTCGTAGAGAATCATGGCCATGGGTGTGGTGGCGACAACTTTGGTGAGGGAGGCAAGATCGAAGAGGGTGGTGGGTGTGACAGTGCCTTGCCCACTTCTCGCAAAACCAGCGAGAAGTGGGGCACCCGCTTTCAAGGCGGTTGACTCGAAGTCAAAATCCCCACCCTCTCGCACAGAACGCGAGAAGGGTGGGGCACCCTCGGCCGAATTTTCTGACAGAGTTGCGTAGGTGAAGTGGCCTAAAGCCTTGAGGGCGACGAGGCAGCCGCGGTGAGTTACGGCGACGGAGGCGGCGGGGAATGCGTGGTGCGCGATTCCTTCTTGCAGGATAGAAAAAGCTGAGCCGAATATTTGCTCTTGATGCTCGAAGGCTTCGAGCAGCGAGGATGAGGGATTCGGAGCGGTCATCGAAAGACCATGATATGGCATAGACGGCACCCCCTTACTTGAGTTTCTTGAGTCCTGCCGCCGGGGTTGTTAGAGTCAGAGCATCCTTTCTTCACGGTCCAATTCGATGAGTCGAATACTGTCCTTTCTCTGCAGAACCCGGCGGGAGAGAGTTTTGGCGCGGCTTAAGGCGACGCTTGCTATCTCCTTGATGATGGCTTTCGTCGTGTCTGCGACTGGACAGAAACTAAGCAAGAATGGAGGTGGCGAGCCTTCCGGGCTGCGCCCGGATGGGCAGGCGAGGGCTGCTGTCCCCATACGAGCACTCTCGGATGTTGATGCTGTGATTCAGCAGGGAATTTCTGAGGGCATCCCAGGGGCCGTGCTGATTGTTGGGCATGACGGTCAGATTATTTACCGGAAGGCTTATGGTCATCGCGCGCTCGAGCCGCGTCCAGAACCCATGACTCTGGACACGGTTTTCGATCTCGCCTCGCTCACCAAGGTGATTGTCACGTCTACGGCGGTGATGCAGTTGGTGGAGGTGGGCAAGGTGCGAATGAATGATCCGGTGGCGAAATATTTGCCGGAGTTTGCGCAAAATGGAAAAGAAGATGTCACGGTGCGGCAATTGCTGACGCATTATTCGGGGCTGGAGCCGGACCTCGATTTGAAATCGACCTGGGGAGGGAAGCAGACGGCGTACGCGATGGCGATGGCGGAGACGCCGGTGGATCCTCCGGGGTCGAAGTTTTCTTATAGCGACATCAATTTTATTGTTCTGGGCGAATTGGTGGAACGCGTTTCGGGGGAGAGTTTGGATGAGTATGCGGTGCGGCATATTTTTACACCGCTGAAGATGCTGCACACGCGATTTGTGCCTCCGGCGGCGTGGCGCGTGAAGATTGCACCGACGCAGTATGACGAGAGTGAGCATATGTTGCGCGGGATGGTGCATGATCCTTCGGCGCGGCGGATGGGTGGAGTGGCAGGGCATGCGGGTTTGTTTTCGACAGGGGACGATCTCGCGAAGTTTGCGCAGGCTTTGCTGAACGGAGGCGGCGGAATTTTGTCGGCGTTATCGGTAGAGAAGATGACGCGGCCAGAGCAGCCTCCTGCGGCCCCGGTGTTGCGCGGGTTTGGGTGGGACATTGATTCTCCGTTTTCGTCGAACCGTGGAGATTTTTTGCCGGTGGGCTCGTACGGGCATACGGGGTTCACGGGCACATCGATGTGGATTGATCCGGCGACGCATTCCTACATCATCTTGCTGACGAATGCAGTGCATCCGCGAGGGAAGAACAATGCGATAGCGTTGCGGTCGAAAGTTGCTACGGCAGTGGCCGCGGCGCTGCCGCTGACCGCGAGCGAAAAAGAGTCGCTGCGCTGGCTGGCGATTACCGGGTATAACGAGGCGCAGAGCGCGGCACGGCGGATGAACTCGCGCAATGGCAGCGTGAAGAATGGAATTGACGTGCTGGAGGCGCACGGGTTTGATGTGCTGCAAATTGTGGGGCGCAAGAAAAAAATTGGAGTGCTGACCAATCAGACGGGAATCGATGGCGACGGGCGGCGGACGATTGATGTGCTGGCGCAGGCTCCGGGAGTATCGCTGGAGGCGATATTCAGTCCCGAACACGGAGTCACGGGGACGCTGGATACGACTCACGTGAGCAACTCGACCGATGCGGCGACTGGAGTTCCGGTCTACAGCGTCTACGGCGGGACCGATGCTGCGCGACGTCCTTCGGTAGATGTGATGAAGCAGCTGGACGCCGTAGTGTTCGATATTCAGGACGCGGGCGTGCGCTTTTTCACGTACCAGACAACGCTGGGATATTTTCTGGAAGCAGCGACCGCCGCGGGAATTGAGATGATCGTGCTCGACAGGCCCGATCCGATTACCGGAGTGTTTGTGCAGGGTCCGGTGTCGGATGCGGGGCGGGAGAACTTTACGAATTATGGCAACGTGCCGGTGCGGCAGGGAATGACCATGGGCGAGCTGGCGAAGATGTTCAACGCGGAGCGAAAGATTAATGCCAAGTTGACCGTCGTTCCCATGGAAGGCTGGCAGCGTGGCGACTGGTTCGATTCGACGGGGCTGGCGTGGGTGAATCCTTCCCCAAATTTGCGCAGCGTGACAGAGGCCGGATTGTATCCGGGAGTGGGAGTGATCGAGTATACGAATGTTTCTGTGGGACGGGGTACAGATACTCCATTTGAATTGCTGGGTGCGCCGTGGATCAAGGGGAAAGAGTTGGCGGCGTACTTGAATGCACGCGGAATTGCCGGGGTGCGGTTTGTTCCGGTCACGTTTACGCCGACCGCCAGTAATTATGCGGGGCAGAAGTGTGAGGGCGTGAATCTTGTTCTGACCGAGCGCAATGCGCTGGATGGGCCAGAGTTGGGCATGGAGTTGGCGTCGGCTCTACAAAAATTGTATCCGGCGGATTTCAAGATTGGAAGGATCACCGAATTGCTGGTGAATCAGGCAGCCTTTGACGGGCTGATGGCGGGGAAGGATCCGCGGCGGATTGCGCAGGACTGGCAGGAGGAGTTGGAGAAGTTTGAGGTGGTGAGGAAGAAGTATTTGATTTATTGAGAAGTGGAACGAGGCACCTTAAGCGGGGTTCACTCGCATCTCATGCGTTAACTGCGTTATAGTCTGAACCAAACGCACCGGCGATTCGGAGGTACGTCATGCGGAAACTCTTCTTCTTTCTTTTGCTTTCAGGGATGGTGTTGGGACAGACGCCGGATACACCGAAGCCTCCTGCAGGCGCTGAGTCTGCGCCTGAGGTCGAAGTAACGCAGAATCCGGCGCCAACGGCTTTTGACCCCAACCTCCTTACAATTCCGGCGGGGAGCAGGATTCCGCTATCGTTAGCGCAAGCCATCTCGACCAAGAACGCTCGTGAGGGCGATGCGGTTTACGCTACGACGGCTTTTCCCTTTGTTCTCGACAATCGTGTGATCGTGCCGGCGGGATCTTATGTTCAAGGGAAGATTTCGCGCGCGTCGCGAGCCGGGCATGGACATGGCCGGGCGGAGATCCTGATGCATTTCACGTCGATCATTTTTCCGAGCGGTTACACCGTCATGCTGGGAGGCTCGGTGGAGAATACGCCGGGCGCCGATAACAAAGGAGTGAAGGATTCCGAAGGGACGATCCAGCAGGATAAGGAGACGGGCAAGAAGGTGGAAGACGCGGCAAGAAATGGTGCGTACGGAGGCGCGATCGGCGGCATTGGCGGCGGCTTGGGCGGAGGTTTAGGTGGCGCGCAGATCGGAGCCGGGGCGGGCGCCGTCGCGGGAATTGCGTGGGCACTGCTGAAGCGCGGGGCGGATGTGAAGCTGGAAGTTGGGACATCCATCGAGATGGAAATTCAGCGGGCGATCACCGTGGATGCGAGGCGGATTGCGGTAGCGAGGGCGGGGCCTTAGAGTTGGGTCAGAGTTAAATCAAAGTCAAAGTCCAAGACAAAAGCAGCGTGCGAGGGCGCCCGCTCTGCACATACTCATTTCAAATTAAATAGCGCGTTCACGTGGGCGGTAATGGTTACCGTTTGCGGAGTGAATTCCTCCGTCGGTGCGGGGGCGGCTGGAGCCATGGCGGCCATGGGGCGGGCTAAGCCACGGGTGACGATGCGAGGGTTTTCCAAGGTATCGACTGAGGCGTAGGAAAGTTCTCCCAGGGCGCGACCGCTGGCACGGGCGATGGCATCGGCGGAGTTGCGGGCGCGGCGGTAGGCGTCTTCGACAGCTTTGTTCTTGGCTTCGTCAATGTTTTCCAGAGTGTAGTTCAGGGTCTGCGTTTCGCTGACATTGGCGTCGGCGAGTTGCTGGGTGATGGGGCCGATTTTGGAAAAATCCTTGAGCTTGAGCGTGACGTCGGTGGTTACGCGATAGCCGATGACTTTCTGCTTGGGATTCTTCCAGTCATACATCGGTTGGACGGAAAGAAATCCCAGATTGGCGGCTTTGGGGTCGATATTATTGGCGCGCAGAACTTGGCGTACCTGTTCAGCCTCCCTCGAAGCGTGCTCGTAAGCGGCTTGAGAAGTATTCTCCTGGACCGAAATGTTGAACTGGATGACCGCAGTGTCGGGTGCGGATTCAAATTTGCCATCGGCGCCGACGTAAATGGTATTGGGCAGAGCGGTGATCGCGGGATGCTCTTGCGCAAGGGATGCGGCGGTGAGGATGCAGAGCACGAGTACAGAGAGTGCAGATTTCATAGTGCGCCTCCGGGGCATGGCTTAATTGTAGAAGAAACACAAAGAAACCAAGATCCCCTTCGACTTCGCCCCGGGCAGGCTCTCACTTCGTTCGGGATGACAATGCTGGAGAGTTCTCGAACTAGTTGCTCTTGGCGCTGGCGGAGTAGCTAAAAGGATAAGACTGGGCGTTGATTTCGCGGCGCAGGTCTTCGAAGATTTCATCAGGCATCTTCAAAAACACTTGAATGACTTCGGGATCGAACTGGCGTCCGGACCAGGCGTGAATCTCTTTGCGAGCCTCGGTGAGAGTTCTGGCGGGACGATAAGGGCGGTCGGAAATAATGGCGTCAAGAGTGTCGGCAACAGAGAAGATTCTCGCTCCCAGCGGAATCTCCGTGCCCTTCAGTCCGCGCGGGTAGCCGGTTCCGTCGAAGTGTTCCTGGTGAGAATAAACAATGTCGCAGGCCTCGGTCAGGAAGGGAATTTTCTTGAGCATCTGGTAGCCGTGATAGCAATGCTCCTTCATGATGGCGCGTTCATTCTCATCGAGCTTGCCGGGTTTGCGAAGAATGTTATCCGGGATGGCCATTTTGCCGATGTCATGAAGGAAAGCACCGCGGGCGATGACGAGAATCTGTTCGCGGGGCACGCCCATGGCGCGGGCAATGGCGATGGTGAAAGCGGTGACGCGGCGGGAGTGGCCTTCAGTTTCTGCGTCCTTCAAATCGAGCGCGTCGCCTAATGCCTGCAGAGTGATGTCGTAAGAGCGCTCCAAGTCCTGCATGGCGGCCTGAAGTTGATCGGTGCGCGCTTCGACCAGAGATTCCAGATTGGTTTGGTAGGTGCGGTTCTCCACCTTAAGGCGGCGATTCTCCAGGGCGCGGCCCACGGCGTTCAGCAATTGTTCACGCTCGAAGGGCTTGAGCAGGTAGTCGTAGGCTCCGTTGCGAATGGCGGCGAGAGCGACTGAGATGTCGTGGACGGCGGTCACCATCACGACAGGCATATCGGGGTATTTTTCTTTGGTGCGTTCGAGCAGGCCAATGCCATCGAGGTCCGCCATCATGAGATCGGAAAGCATCAACTCGAACTTCTCGCCGGAATTGAGTAGCGCGAGGGCTTCCATGCCGGAACTGGCCTGGAGCCAGGTATAGCCGGCGGCGGCCAAAATGGCGCAGACAATCTCCCGGATGGCTTCTTCGTCATCAACTACCAGAATGCGGTCAGCCATAATCCCTGTGAGTATACTCTCGGCAAATTTATCCTTTCGTGGTAGGTGCCGAAAGTAACCATCGTGGTCCGGAAAAGGCATGGATAAAGGGTGGGCGCATGATATTCAAGAGCAGGGGCATAGTTACGCCTGGGCTGAGATCTCGAGATCGATGAACGCGTCTCTTCAAACAATTTGGAGCACCATGCAGCCGGTACTCGCCGGGCTGAAGGCCGGAGAGTGGGCGCTGTTGTTGGTGTTGGCGGCTGCGCTGGTAGTTCTCTTCGCGCTGCGGGAGCGCTGCCTTCTGGTGTGGACGGCGGGCTGGGCGATGCTGGCAAGCTCGCGGCTGGCGGAACTGCACGGGACCGCGCTGGGAATTTCGCTGCGTTATGTTCCGGCGGTTGAGCAAGCGGCGTTCGTGGCCGCGGTCGGTCTCTTTGCGGCTGGGATTGTAGTTTACATCCGGGGACGGAATCTGCTGGCGCCGCTGTCGGCGATCACGGTGAGCGTGGCAGGGTTTGCGGTAGCGCGAGTGTTATTGTGGCCGGATTCGATGCCGTTGCGGGTCGCTCTGGAAATTTCCTATCTGATCATCCAATTGACTGCGGCGATTGCATTGCTGCGTGCGCGCCGGGGACGCGCCGAACTGACCCCCGCTCTGCTGGCGGCATGTCTGCTGGTGCAACATTTGAGTTGGCCGCCTTACACAAGCCAAATTCCCGCGGGAGTTTTCGTGGCGGCAGAGGTCCTGCTTGGATTGTGCATGCTGCTGCTTGTCTTTGGAGAAACCCGCGAGCGAGGGCGTCGATTGAACGTACTGCGCGCCCTGACCGAGAGCATTGTTCTCTCCCAACAGCAGGGCGGCATGATGGAGTGTGCGCTCGCGGAGTTGCAGCGCCTGACTCGCAGCAAGGCTGCGTGGTTTCGCCTGATTGAAGGCGGACAGTTGGTGGCCACGCACGCGGTGGGGGTTTCTGCTGACTTCCTGCGGGAAGCGGGTTTTGCCGAAGTGTCAGAGAATGTTTCGCAGATGCTGGAGCGGGGAACGCCTGTGATTGCGCACCGGGCTGGAGCCAATCCGGAGGATGCCGGACTACTGAAGTCCGAGAAGCTGCAGTATGTAGTCATGGTGCCGATCCTGGGGAAGAAGGCGCCGATCGGATTACTGGTGCTGGCCAGCAATCGAGCGAGAACACTCACCAGCGAAGAACTACAGTTCCTTACGACTTGCGGGCGGCAGTTGGGCATTGCGATCGAGAACTTCCGTCTGCTGGAGCAGGCTTTGCGCTCACAGCGGCAGTGGAGAAATACGTTTGACTCGGTGCACGACATCATCCTGGCGCATGACGCGAATTTCCGCATCATCAAGGCTAACCAGATTCTGCTGGAGCAGGTGGAGCGGGCTTCGGCCGACGTGATCGGCAGCAGTTGCGAATCCGTCCTGCCGCATAAGCTGGGTGAGTGGACGGGATGTCCTTATTGCGCGCGCGGCGGCGAGGAAATCACTGAGGGAGCCGATCCGTGTTTTGGCGGATTCTCCGTTGTTTCCACTTCCTCCTATGCAGAGCAGGGAAGCACACAAAAAGGAACTATCCATATTGTTCGCGACATTACGGAACGCCGTTCGGCGGAAGAGAAGTATCGTCTGCTGTTCGAGCAGGTGCAGGAAGGCGTTTACGTGGCCACGCCACGCGGGCGGTTGCTGGATTGCAATGATGCCTTCGTACACATGCTGGGTTATGAAAAGCGGGAAGAGTTATTGCCCCTGAATCTGGACGAAGATATCCGGGTGGACGCGGGTCAGAGAGACGCATTTCACCGCGATATCGAGAAGCAGGATTTCGTCCGGAATTTCGAAGTGACCATGCGGCGAAAGAATGGCACGCTGTTGCTCGCGTCGGAAAGCAGTTTCGCCACTCGGGATGCAACGGGAAAGGTCGAACGGTTTCAAGGTTTTGTGCTGGACGTCACCGAAAAGCGGCGTGCGGAAGACGAGATGCGGCGGCGCAATCGCGAACTGAATGCGCTAAATGCGATGGCCGTGGTGGCGACGCAATCTTTCGATCTGGATGAGATTCTGAATCTGACCTTGCGTCAAGTCGTTTCGTTATTTGGGGCGGAAAGTGGAGCAGTCTATCTTTCGGATTCCGACGCTCCAACCTATCGCCGGCGAGCGGCGTGGGGACCGCGCAGCCGGGACAAATCGCGGCCAGGAGAAATTAGTTTTGCAGAAGGCTTTGGGGATTTGGTGATGCGCTCGCGCGCCGAAGTGCTGACAGCTGAGTATCTCCCCCATCTCAAGGGAGCGGTCGCCGAGTTCATCCGCTCGGACACGGACGGGGCATGGATCTGGGTTTTGTTCTGGGGCAAGGATAGTCCGATCGGAATGATGGGACTGCGCAGCCACGCGGAGTACGAATACTCCAGCGGAGAAGAAAACCTAATGGTGGCCATCAGCCGTCAACTGGCGACCACTATCGAAAAAGTTCGTCTCTATGAAGAGACATGCAAGGCCTATGAGGACTTGCGCCGCACCCAGGAACAACTGTTGCAGAGCGAGAAGATGTCCGCCGTGGGCCAGTTGATCGCAGGTGTGGCGCATGAGTTGAACAATCCACTGACCGCGATCCTGGGATACGCGCAGTTGCTCGAGAGCGAAGGATTGAACGACCGTGCGCAGGATTATGTGGCGAAGATGTTCAAGCAGGCGCAGCGAACGCACCGGGTAGTGCAGAATCTGCTCTCATTTGCGCGGCAAAGAAAGCCGGAGCGTTCGGAAGTGGACGTCCGCAAGGTACTGGAAGAAACCCTTTCATTGCGCGACTACGATCTCAAGGTAAACAACATTAGCGTGGAAAAAGATCTGGGAGGCGAGGCCGCATTGGTGGTTGCGGATCCGCACCAGATCGAACAGGTATTTCTGAACATCATCAACAATGCGGTCGATGCGGTGCTGGAGACTGGGCGGTCCGGAAAGCTGAAGATCCGGGTCTTCTGCGAGAACGGCGACGTCTGCACGCAGTTTGCAGATGATGGTCCGGGCATCAAGGATCCGAAGAGAATCTTTGATCCTTTCTACACCACGAAAAGTGTCGGGAAGGGTACTGGGTTGGGGTTGAGCATCTGCTACGGAATTGTGAAAGAACATGGCGGTGACATTACGGCACACAATGCTGCCGAGGGGGGAGCGGTGATCGAAGTTCGCCTGCCTCTGGCTGTAACCGAAGGCGCGGCAGTGGAAGCGGCTCTGGTAGTTCCTCCGAAGAGGGAAGGCGCTCTTCAGGGCCGGGTCTTGCTGGTGGAAGAGGACGAATCGGTGCTGGAGTTCGAGCGCGATGTGCTGATGGGGGCTGGCGCGAGTGTAGTCACCGCGGCGCGCAGTGAAGACGTGAAGACGCGGCTGCTCTCCGAACACTTCGATGCGCTGATCATGAGCGGCAAAATGCCTACAGACTGGAATGCGAAGGATGCCTGCCTGTGGTTGAGAGAGCACTGCCCCCACATGGAGAAGCATGTGCTGTTTACTTTTTCAAATGGCGTGGAGCAGGGCGATGAGCGGGCGTTCCTGAAACAGAGCGACGTCCCCTACCTGGTCAAACCGTTCGAAGTGGCCGAACTGATACTTCAAGCTCGACGATTGTTGCAAAAGGCTCTGGCGGCCACTGCCGGCGCCAACTAAGAGTTACCCTTCTATCTTTTACAGTTGAGTGCGCAAGCTCTTCACCAACCGGCGAAGAGCTTTTTCGTTGCGCTTATACCAGCGCCACTGGCCCTGTTTCACGGCTTCGACCAGGCCGGCCTTGGTGAGAATCGCCATGTGATGTGAAATAGTGGATTGGGAAAGCTGCACTCGTTCTTCAATGTCACCGGCGCAAAGGCCGGCTTTTCCCGCCGCAGGTGCACTGGAGGGAGCCGGGCCGCGTAATTTGAGAGCATGCAGGATACGACGACGCGTGGGGTCGGCGATGGCGTGGAGTGTGTGGTCGAGAGACGGGGATGAGGCGGTCATGTGGACAGAAATATCTGGTAAATCGACGGTTGTCAATATGAGGGCGAAGGAAATCTCAGGCGCGTTGCCGCGTGGCTCGCAGCCACTCGATGCGCGTGAACTCGAGGTAGCGGACGTCGCTGTCGGGCAGAGAGCAATTCGACTGGTCAAGCTGCTCGGCCAGAGTTCCACCGCGTATCCAGTAACCGGTAGCGTCCTGCTTCAGAACGGTTGAGTGCAGCGGCTCCATGCCGTGCAGTTTGAAGACAACACGGCGGTTCAACAGGGGAGCGGGCCTCATAGAGTGCTTAACTTTCCAGCTACTTTGCCACTACTTTTTCAGGATGGGACTGTAGCCATCGTTGATCAGGCGAGTGCGCATCGCTTCCGCCTCTTTGATATCGCCAAAGGGGCCGACCTGCACGCGGTACAGCTTGTCGGTGGTGCTGTTGCTGGCCACGAATGCGGGATATTGTTTTTTCTTGAGAGCCTCGACTAAGGCTTCAGCATCGTCCGGTTTGCTGACGGCGGCCACCTGCACGAGATAAGTGCTGGTGGAAAGAGCAGCCATGGGATCGGGCGGAGTAGCCGTTGGCGACTGTGTCGCGGGTGCGGCGGAAGACGACGTGTCAGTTGAAGACGAAGGGGATTGTCCAGATGCTGCAACAGGCGCGTCCGTGGATGCCGCAGGTGTCAGTTGGGCAGTGGCGTCTTTCTGCTCGACGGCCTTATAAAAAGTCATCGGAGGCTGGTTTGAGGCGGAGCCGGCGGGTTTGGATCCGTTGGATGCCTTTTGCAGCGGAACCGCAGGACTAGTCGTCGTAAGTCCGGCATCCGATTTTCGGCCGAGCGTGTAACCCAGCGCGAAAAAGACAGCACAGACCATCACCAGGCCGAAGAAGAGGCCCAGCAGTTTCGCGGTGCCAAGCGTAATTTCAGTGTCTTGTGAGGAATCCACAATATACCTCAAAGGCTAAAGCCCATGTCGATTGTGAAACACTTCTATTGTCTTTTGCTTCATGCCGCAGTTTTTTCATCGCCTTTACCGAGTAACTTCTGCAAGCCGGAGAAAAAGTCGACTGGGACGGGGAAGATCACCGTAGTGTTTTTCTCGACACCGATCTCCGTCAAAGTCTGCAGATAGCGCAGTTGAACGCTGACCGGTTCCGTTGCCAGCAGATGGGCGGCATCCACCAGGCGTTGGGCGGCTGAGAATTCGCCTTCCGCATGAATAATCTTGGAACGTTTTTCGCGTTCGGCCTCGGCCTGCTTGGCCATGGCGCGCAGCATGGATTCCGGCATATCGACCTGTTTCACCTCGACGTTCGTCACTTTCACGCCCCAGGGTGAGGTGTGCTGGTCGAGAATGCTCTGCAGCCGCAAGTTGATTTTTTCGCGATGGGCAAGAAGTTCGTCGAGCTCCTGTTCGCCGAGGACGGATCGCAGAGTAGTCTGGGCAAATTGCGATGTCTGGTAAACGTAATTAGAGACCTCAACCACGGCCTTACTTGGATCCGTTACGCGTAAAAAGATAACGGCATTCACTTTCAGCGTAACGTTGTCGCGGGTAATGATGTCCTGCGGTGGAACTTCGAGAGCTTCCTGCCGAAGCGAGACGCGCACCATGCGATCCATGGGAGCGAGCACCAAAATGATTCCAGGACCCTTCGCACGATGGTAGAGGCGTCCGAAGCGAAAAATCACTCCGCGTTCATATTCCGCAAGAATCTTGATCGAACTCAGCGCGTAGAGGGCAAAAACGACTAGGGCGATGGTGATGAAGCCGACACTGATACCAAGGATTTCCATGATTGCCTCCACAGCTGAGCAGGTTACGCCCTACCGCGGATTGTAGCGCAGTGAGCAGCGCTGAGAACGGAATTCGGAGGCACCCGGTTGCTTGCGCTGGTGCGCGGGTCCAATCAGGGAATGACCGATGCCGTCGCTTGGCTCAAGGAGATCGGGAGTGGATCGACTTGAAGCACAAGGCCATCGACCTGCCGCACGACCACAGATTGTCCGGCGGGGACTTCCACAGAGGAGACTGCATCCCAAAGCTCACCGTGCACGAAAATCTTCCCGCGCAGCGACAGCGCCGTTTGCGTGACGCCGGTTTCTCCGATCAGGCCTTCCACTCCGGTCACAACCTTGTTTCGCCTGGCTTTCAGAGCCAATGACATCAGGAACGCGGTGATCAGGCCGAGCGGAATGCTGACCCCGAGCGCGGTGAGCAGGTGCACGCGCAACTCCGGGATGGGTGAATCGACGAGCAGTAGACCTCCGAGAGTGAGTAGAACGATGCCGCCTACGGTAAGCACTCCATGGCTAGTGAACTTGGCCTCGGCGGCGAAAAGCGCGAATGCAGCCAGAATTAGGCTCAGCGCGGCAAAGCGCGTGGGCAGCAGGTTGAGCGCGAAGGCCGCGATCAGGATGAATACGATGCCCACAGTCCCGGGAACGACCGCGCCCGGATGATTGAACTCGGCGTATAGGGCCAAGGCTCCAATGGCGAGGAAGATAAAAGAGACGTTGGGATCCATCAGGAAATCGAGGATCTGTTCTTTGAGCGTCATGCCAAAGAGCACAACGGGTTGGCCCGAGAGTTTCAGTGTGGCCGGCTGGCCGTTGAAGCGCTTGAAAGGCTTGCCCTCCATCTGGCGAAACAGATCGTCTTCGCTGGAGGCAACGTAATCCGTCAGATGTTGCGCCAGCGCTTCCTGCTCGGTAAACGCTTTGGATTCGAGCACCGCGCTTACTGCGACTTCAACGTTGCGCCCTCGTTTTGCCGCCACGGAGCGCATGAGCGCGGCGGTATCATTTTCGAGCTTCCGTTTCATCTCATCATCGACCTTGGGAGCGAAAGGTCCGAGCAAAACAGGATGCGCCGCACCCGCGTTGGTTCCGGGAGCCATGGCCGCCACATCGGCCGCTTCAAGGATGAAGATTCCAGCCGAACCGGCGCGGCTTCCGGTGGGTGCGACATAAAGGATGACCGGCACGGCGGAGTTCGAGATCTTCTCGATGATGTGGCGGGTGGATTCGACAAGCCCTCCGGGCGTGTTGATCTCGATCAATACAGCTTGATCGTTGCGCCGCGCTGCTTCGTCGATGGCGCGGGCGATGTATTCCTCGCTGATGGGCTGAATGGTGTCGTTGATGGCGATCTTGAGAATCTGGGCAGAGGAATCGGAACCGAGGGCCAGCGCGGCCACAAGACCAACAATAATTCGCGAAACTAAATTACTTCTCACGGGTCGACAACACCTACAACATATTCTTACTCTCATTTTCGGATCGTGGCGGAAATTTCTTGTGCAGCTTCGGTGGCTGGATTCTCTGCTTGCAGCCCGTTCCATCCGGGAAGGCTAGTACTGCCTGTGATGAGGCGGGCGCCGCGCTCGTATGTGAAATACGACCACGCCCATTGAATGAGGACCAGCACGCGATTGCGGAACCCAATCAGGAAAAGAATGTGCACGAACAGCCACGCCATCCAAGCCATGAATCCGGAGATGTGAATCTTGCCGAACTGGGCCACTGCGGCGGCGCGTCCGAGGGTAGCCAGGCTGCCTTTATCGCGGTAGTGGAATGCGGGGCGGGGATATCTCGCCCCCGACTTGACTTCTTCGGCAATTACTTTTGCCACGAAGCGGCCTTCTAGAATTGCCACCGGAGCGACACCAGGGAGCATCTTGCCCGAAGCATCTTTCAGCGCCACGAGGTCTCCGATGACGAAAACTTCGGGATGACCGGGCAAGCTGAGATCGGGATTGACCGGCACCCGTCCGGCGCGATCGGTCGGCACTCCGAGTTTCCTGCCGAGTGGAGACGCGGCCACGCCTGCGGCCCACAGGATGACCGCGGCTTCCATCCGCACACTGCCCATGCTGATTACGCCGGGCTCAATCCCGGTCACCATGGTGGAAGTCAGCACTTCCACACCCAGGCGTTGCAGTTGTTCCAGAGCGCTGCGGGAAAGATCCTCCGGGTAAGCAGGCAGGACCAACGGACCGCCTTCAATGAGATGAATGCGGGCGCGGCGCGGGTCGATGGCGCGAAAATCGTGAGCCAGAGCATGACGGCAAATTTCTGCAAGGGTTCCAGCGAGTTCCACTCCGGTGGGGCCGCCTCCTACAACTACGAAATTCAGCGGCTCGTTAGCGTCGCCAGCTGTGCCTCCGCTCGCAGAAGCCCGCCGTTCGGCCAGTTCGAAGGCCAATAAAACGCGCCGCCGGATTTCGAGCGCATCCTCAATCGTCTTTAATCCGGGCGCCAGAGTTTGCCATTCGTCGTGGCCGAAGTAAGCATGGCTGGCTCCAGCGGCCACAATGAGGGAATCGTAAGGAACTTTCATGTCCGGCGTCTTCACCACGCGTCGCTCTAAATCGAAGCCCGTCACTTCGGCCATGAGCACTTCGACATTCTTATGACGGCTCAGAATGGAGCGGATGGGAGCAGCGATTTCACCCGGCGAAAGGCCCGCTGTGGCCACCTGATAGAGCAGCGGTTGGAACGTGTGATGATTCATACGGTCGATGACCGTGATGTTCGCAGGTGCATTGGCCAGCGACTGCGCGGCGTTAAGGCCGCCGAAGCCCGCGCCCACGATCACCACGCGCGGGACCGCTTGAGTTCCCATATGATCGGTTTTCTTGCCGTTCATGGCCTTACTCTATAAGATTCACCGCGATGGCAATTGGCTCCACAACTTCCGCCCAAATTGCACATCCTCCAGCCGTGCATTGGCTCATCCCGTCTATTGCCGATTTATTCTTTGTAGCGCTGCTCGGGCTATTGACCTGCACCAGCCTCTCGGTGCGGCTGCTGGGAGATGCGGGAATTGGCTGGCACATTCGCGCGGGACAGATGATTCTTGCGACTCACCTCGTTCCTCGGGTTGATTCCTTTTCAACGCTGGCAGCGCACCCATGGTTTGCCTGGGAGTGGCTCTACGATGCGGTCGTAGGTTGGCTGGAGAATGCGGCGGGCTTGAATGGAGTCGTGCTATTCACCGCTCTCCTTATAGCCGCGGCGTTCTCGTGGAGTTTTCGCCTCTTGGTCCGGCGCGGCACAAATGTTCTACTGGCGGTGATACTGGTGCTGTTGGCGGCGTCCGCATCGATGATTCACTTTCTGGCACGGCCGCACGTGGTGAGCTGGTTGTTCGCCGTGGCGTGGTTCTGGATTCTTGATTCGTCTGAGAACGGTCATGCCGGGGCCCGGCCCAATTCAACGCGACTTCTCTGGTTACTTCCTCTCACGATGCTGTTGTGGGTGAACGTGCATGGCGGATTCCTATTAGGCTTCGCACTGCTTACGATTTATTGGGTGAGTGCGACCTGGCACTCGCAGCGGCCGAGTGGAGATCGATTTGAGGACGTTTTGCAAAAAATTCAAGCAGGGAAGCGCGCCCGGACCCTCTTATTGACAGGTGGTCTGAGCGCGTTGGCGACATTGTTCAATCCCTACGGCTTCCGGTTGCACGCTCACATTTACCGCTATCTTTCGAATCGCTTTTTGATGGATCACATCGACGAGTTTCAATCGCCGAATTTTCACTATGTCGCGCAGAAGTGTTTCGCGGTTTTGCTTCTGCTCACGCTACTGGCGTTGGCGGCGAAGGGGAGAGAAGTCCGTGTCAGCCACGGGCTGGTCATATTGTTCGCTGTGTATTCCGGACTGTACGCTTCTCGGAACATTCCCGTTTCGTCCCTGCTGCTGATCCTCGTCATAGGACCGTGGTTGTCAAATGCGATGGAAAGACTTGCGGAGCGCTTCCGCTGGGGCTCTTTGTCAGCATTCTTTCAACGCATGCAGGGTACGGAATTGTCCTTGCACGGCCATCTTTGGCCAATCGCAGCCATTGCGCTCAGTTGCTGGACCGCGGCGCATGGCGGGAAGCTGGGAGCAACTTCCTTAATGGGTGCCCACTTCAGCGAGAAGCGATTTCCCGTGGCGGCCCTGAATAGCCTCGCGAAGCAAGATCTAAAGGGAGAAATTCTCAGTCCTGACTATTGGGGCGGATATCTTATCTACCGACTTTATCCCCGCATGCGAGTGGTCGTAGATGACCGCCACGACTACTATGACGAGGAATTTCTGAAGTCGTACTTGAAGATGGTGAACGCAGAGCCGGGATGGAAGGATTTTCTACGGCAGTACCCCGCTCAGTACGTCCTCTTACCAAAGGACTCTGCCCTCGCCAACCTCCTTCTGGAAACTCCAGGCTGGACTCCTTTCTACCGCGACGAGGTTGCAATCGCGTTCGCGCCCGGCGGAACTGCTGTCAAATAAGGCCGTACGGACAAAAGTTGCAAAATTCTTCACATTGACAGAGCAGAAGATTCCGCGATATGTTCAGCCGCACGGCAACTACTGCCGCGCACCGTTGAAACCCGCGAATGCCCTGCCATTCAGGGAAAAGACTCTGTGTAGCCATTCTCCGTGTCGAAGGATAAAACTCCGATGAATCGATTTCTCTGTGGTCGTAGCAGTAGAATTTCTCTGTTCGCATGCCTGTTCGCGGGCCTTTCAATCGCGGCGGTTGCCGCACCAGCGCAAGACGCTCCTTCGGTGGCGCTCACCCAGATCAGTTCTGACCCATTCACCGTTGGTCCCGGCCAGCACGCCACGGAGGTTGAGCCGCATGTGTTGTCGAACGGAACCACCCTGGTTGCCGCCTTCCAAACCGGCCGCATTGTCGGCGGGGGCGGCACGGCCATAGGCTGGGCCACTTCAACCGACGGCGGCAGCACCTGGTCCCACGGGTTTCTTCCCGGCCTGACCACTGGCAACGGCGGCGGTCCCTATAGCGCGGCCAGTGATCCCGCTGTTGCCTACGACGCGAAGCATGGCGTGTGGATCATCGCTACGCTGCCCATCGGAAGTTCCTCGACTCCGGCCGTTGTCGTGAGCCGTTCCACCGACGGAGGCTTCACTTGGGACAATCCGGTAAGCGTCGGCGGAAATGTTTCCAGCTCCGACAAGAATTGGATTGTCTGCGACAGCACTTCGACCAGCCCGTTTTACGGCAACTGCTATGTCGAGTGGGACAATCCCTTCACCGGCGATGGAATTCTGATGAGCACCTCGACCGACGGCGGCTTGACCTGGGGCGCTGCGACGCAAACCGCGAATCGCGCTACCGGCATTGGAGGGCAACCGCTGGTGCAGCCGAATGGCACGGTAGTCGTGCCGATTGAAACCAACGGAATTTCCGCATTCACCTCCACCAACGGCGGCGCGAGTTGGTCCGCTCCGGTGACCGTGGCTAGCATTCAGAGCCACGGCGACGCCGGCGGAATTCGCAGCGGACCACTGCCCTCGGCGGCGCTTGATGGCGCTGGCACGGTGTGGGTGGTCTGGGAGGATTGCCGCTTCCGCAGCAAGTGTTCCACCAACGATTTGGTCTACAGCACATCGAGCGATGGGGTGAAATGGTCTGCGGTCACACGCATTCCCATCGATGCCACCACCAGTGCGGTGGATCACTTTATTCCGGGAATCGGCATCGATCCAGCGACCTCCGGCGCCGCTGCGCATGTTGCGATTCACTACTACTTCTATTCGCAAAGCAAGTGTACGACCTCGACTTGCCGGCTGTTCGTGGGCTACATTTCGTCGCACAACGGTGGCTCGACGTGGAATGCTCCGGTGACCCTGGCCGGACCGATGAAGCTCAAGTTCCTGCCCAACTCGCAGAACGGCCTGATGGTCGGGGACTACATCGCCACTGCGTTCACCAATGGCGTTCCGCACGGAGTGTTCGCCGTCGCTGGCCCCAAGTCAGGGTCAACCTTCAATGAGGCCATGAACACCGCGCAGGGTTTGACGGTGCCTGAGACCGGTCCGCAGTTGTCCTCCGCGGGCGACAAGCCGCTGCACAAACTCTCTGACGTAATCGAGAAGGAGCGCCCGGAGAAAGGTGTGGCACCGCCTTCAAAACGCTCGGCGAAGCGCAGCGCGAAGTAAGCGTTTCAAGGTTGTGAAGTGGCCGCCAAGTGCGAACTTGGCGGCCACTTTTATTACTGCGCTTCTCAGCCTTGGACTTCGTCGCCTCCCGACTTGCAGACCATCCTTTTACAAATTACTGACCCACGCGTGACACGAGAGCGCGTGGGTCAACGTATTCTGCCTTCACCTGATCTGAAGTCCCTGCCTCGATCGGTAAACATCATTCCTTCGAAAACTTGGAGCGCAGAAACTATGAGCAACGAAAAACTACCTTCCCCCGCTTTGACATCGGAAGCATCTCAGCCGTCGCTGGCAGACGATGTAAACCCGCAACCCTCGCGCCAGATCCGCAGACGCTCCTTCCTGAAAGGTCTAGGCATTACCAGCGCTGCCGCAACCCTTGGCACCGGGCTCCTCGCGAAAAGCGCGCCGCTTTTTGCGGAAGAACGCAGTGGCTCGCTCTCCAAAGGCGACGCCGCAATCCTGCGTTTTCTGGCCGCCGCCGAACTCATTGAGAGCGATCTGTGGCTGCAATATCAGGAGCTGGGAGGAGTTCAGGACAATGAAGTCTCCCTGCTGGCCAGTAAGCTGATTCCCGGCTATCCGGCACAGCCCACCGGCGGAAATCCCGTTTACATGGCCGACCTGATCCCGCTCGATGGCGACATGTCGCAATACATTCACGACAACACCGAAGATGAACTGAGTCACGAAGTTTTCATCAACGCCTATCTGGCCTCGAAGGGCGCGGACACGGTTAACCTTGATCGCTTTCGCACTTTGCCCAGCAGCAAGGCGACCGGCGCCAACCAGTTCGGGCGCCTCACGAATCTGATGCAACTGACTGTTGACACTACCTGGTGGACCCGTTACCGCAGCCGCGCCAAGAATCCAGACCTCGGCGACACGTTCACTCCGGCCATCCCCACACTGGCCGTAGGACAGCACACAGCGATTCCACGGACTGACGCCGACACCAACGATGCGAATTTCATTCAAGCCATCGCTAATACGGCCGGCTTCCATTTTGCCTTCATCGAACAAGGCGGAAGCAGTCTCTATCCCCAACTGGCGCAGAGAGTCACCAGCGCGGAGGTGCTGCGGATACTGCTTAGCATCGGCGGGACCGAGATTTGCCACTTCCAGACCTGGCACGACAAGGCCGGAAATGCTCCTCACTTGACCAATGTGATCGATCCCGTAACGGGTGTATCGGTTACTTTCCCCGATCTGAATTCTGCGCCGTTTGGCGGCGAGGATTTTCAGACCAACCTCATCATGCCGGAGCCAACGGCATTTCTGAGCCGAAAACTTCCGCCGGTTTCCATCATCCGCCCGACGGCAACGAAGGGCGCGGCGATGGGAGCTATTCGGTCGTTCACCGACGACGGGCTTTTCATCGGCCAATCGGCGGAGTTTCTTCAGTATCTGCATGATCTCGCGGAAGACGCGGATGAGGCTCAGCGCGATCGCTGACCACAGATTGATGCTGCCTCCATATTTTTTGTGCGCCGTGCCCGAGTGTTTCGGGCACGGCGCGCATAGATCTCTCACCAGAGTTTGAACTCTTACTCTTTCTTGCCCAGGAGGGCCAATGCTTGAAGGACTGTTTCAACCCACGCACTTGCTGCTGATTTTTGGAATCGCCCTGCTTGTCCTGGGGCCTAAGAAGTTGCCGGACTTGGGGAAGGGACTCGGCGAAAGTATCCGCGGTTTCAAGTCAGTCATGTCCGCAAAGGAAGACGAACCGGTGGCCGCAAAGAGCGCGGCGGGTGCTGATCTAGACGAACAAGATCCCAAGCGGAAATAAGCTCGCCACGCGGAGCGGCGAAGGTCAATCTGCCGTTTCCAATGCTAGACTCTCTTCGTGTCGCGCCTAACTCATCTTGAATGCACCCGCTGCGGCGAGCCCTACGCCGCCGACCGTCCCCAAACTGTTTGCCCGAAAGATGGCGGCATTCTCTACGCGCGCTACGATCTTTCCGCCATCAAGAAATCGTTTTCGCCCGCGTCGCTGCTGCCGCTTGCTCCCACCATGTGGCGCTACGACGCCGTCCTTCCCGAAGCCAAGCCCGTCTCGCTCGGCGAGGGCCTCACTCCCATGTTGCGCAGCCGCGAATATTCCAACGTCTTCATTAAAGATGAAGGCCTGAACCCCACTGGATCATTCAAAGCGCGCGGACTCTCCGCCGCAGTCACCATGGCTCGACATTTCGGCCTGAAGAAATTGGCTATCCCCTCCGCAGGGAACGCCGCCGGCGCTCTCGCGGCCTATGCTGCCGCCGCCAACCTCGAAGCCCACATCTTCATGCCCCAGGATGTGCCCATGGCCAACCGCATCGAGTGTCACTATTACGGCGCCCACATCACGCTGGTCGATGGTCTCATCTCCGACTGTGCCCGCAAAGTTGCCGAGCTGAAAGAAAAACCGGAATGGTCGAGAGACGGATGGTTCGACGTCTCTACCACCAAAGAGCCCTACCGCGTCGAGGGCAAGAAGACCATGGGCTATGAAGTCGCGGAACAGCTCGGCTGGAAACTTCCGCAGGGCATCATCTATCCCACCGGCGGCGGAGTCGGACTGCTCGGCATGTGGAAAGCCTTCGACGAGATGGAGCAACTGGGTTTTATCGGTCCCGAACGTCCAAATATGATCAGCGTGCAATCAAAAGGATGCGCGCCAATAGTTAAAGCATGGGATGAAGATAAGCCAGCTTCGGAAATGTGGCCGCACGCTTCCACAATCGCAGCCGGCCTGCGAGTTCCCAAGCCTTATGGCGACTATCTGATTCTGGATATTTTGAAAAAAAGCGGAGGTCTTGCCCTCGCCGCCACCGACGCAGAAATTCTCGCCGCCACTCGCCACTGGGCAAAAGTCGAAGGCATCTTCGCCGCACCCGAAGGCGCTGCATCCCTCGTCGCCTATCAAAAGCTGTTGGCCAGCGGCTTTTTCTCCGACGATGACACCGTTGTCCTTTTCAATACCGGCTCAGGTCTGAAATATCTCGACGTTCTCGACACCAAGGAAGCTCAGTCAGCACGCCCGCCCGCCGCCCGCGCCATCGCCGGCATCATTGGCCCTTACTAAAAAACGAAATTGGCCGTCGAGGAAGCGCCCGGTCGACCGACACTGCGAGCGCAGGAAAGCAAACGATCCCACTGAGCGGATCAGGAGAGTAACCGCCCGCTCATCAATTCTTCTGGTAGAAGCAACACTACGGACTGCCGCAAGCCATGGGTAGCCATGCCCGAAAACCCTTGTCCCATAACGGTTCTCACGCGATCATTTACCAAAAATTGTTTTGACATCACAGCCGCGAGCACGGTAGACTCCATCCAATCTTTACTGCTTTTGTGCGACCACAACGTCTGTAGTTCCCAGAGTATTTCGTTCTTGAGTCCGTTTCGAATTGTCGTAGTTCCCAAAATTAGTCTTCAGGATTCGTGTGAGCAAACGCGTTGCCCCCAACTCGCTCTCGCTCTGTCTGCTATTTTTGTCGCTGCTTCTGCTCCCTCAAGGCTCGTGGGGACAGGCTGTGGTGAACGAAAGTCTGGAAACCGCCTTCGTCTACGTGGACGTGATCCATGGTAGCGACATCACCGGGAATGGCACCAGCAACAGTCCCTGGCAGACCATCAATAAAGCCGTCACTGCCGCCGTCAGCAACAATCAAGCCGGCATCGGCACCCAGGTCAATATCCAGCCCGGCACTTACCGCGAAGCCGTCAACATGGCCTCGTCGAAGAGAGACACCTCACTCCCCATCACATTTCAAGCGGTTACGAACGGCACGGTGATCATCAGCGGAGCCACGGTGATGACAGGATGGACCGTCTACTCCGGCAACTCGAAAATCTATACCAACAACTGGACCTACAACTTTCCCGCCTGCGCCCAGATCTCAGGCTGCCCCACAGCGCAGAGCATCGCCCTGCAAACCGAAATGATGGCCGTCAACGGCAAAGTCATGACGCAGGTCCTCAGCGTCGCCGAACTCCTACCTGGCAGCTTCTACGTAGACCAAACGCACGCACTCGTATACCTCTATCCCCCGAGCGGCACGAAGATATCAAAGGCAACAATAGAAACCGCCACCCTCCCCGCACTCTGGACGCTCTTCGGCAAATCCAACATCGTCATCCGCGGCCTCACGTTCCAATATGCCAACTCTTGCCTTGGCAGCGCCGCAGTTCAAATCGGCGGCTCCGCCACCAACGTTCTTCTCGATACGCTGACCATCCAGTGGAACAACGGTCAGGGCCTGTCGATCTCGAATCCATTCACAAACTTCACTGTCCAAAACACGATCGCCAATCACAACGGCAGCGGTGGCTTCCAGGAGTTCCAAACTCTCAACGGCCTCTGGACTAACGACACTGCTGAATACAACAACTGGCGGGGCGCGCAAGGCGGCTACTACGCCTGCAACACCGGTGGCAGCCATCCCTACCAAGCTCACGTCGACACCATCAACGGCATGACCCTCGCCTACAACCAGACCTACGGCATCCACTGGGACACGGACAATGCCAACATCTCAGTCAGCAATCTTGTCTCGACCAACAATCTGATCGGCGGAATCTTCAGCGAGAAGAACGAAGGCCCCATCGCAATTTCCAACAGTCATCTCTGCAACGGAAATCCTCTCAACGGCGCGGGCGGTCTCGCCATCCGAAACTCCACGGATGTGTCTTTCACCAACGGCACCATCGTCAACAACCCACCGGCTGAAATCGAAGTCTTCGGTCAGGCCGGAGGCATCCAGATCACCAACTGGCAGACCCAGCAGACCATCAATCTAGTCAGCAGCAACTTCACCAGCACCGGCAACGTCATCCAGGGTGACAGCACAAGTCAGGGCGTCTTCGATGACACCCTCGGCGGCACTGACTGGACCACTTTCACAACCAGCTTCGTCTCCGATCAGAACACCTGGTGGAACTCCAGCAACTCAACCACTCCCTTTGCTGTGCCCACCCCAAATTTCAACACCCTCCTTGATTTCCCCGGATGGCAAGCCACCACCGCTCAGGATTTGCTCTCCACGTGGGCAGCCCCGCAATCTGATCCTGCTGCGGCTTGCAACGCAATCGTTCCCGACATGCCGGACTACTGGCTCGACATCGACAACACTGCTCTCACTTTAAATGCCGTCGGGCAGGCAACTTTCAATCTCACCTCTACTCCGCTGAATTTTTCCGGAACTCTCAGCCTTCTGCTGGATGGCCTTCAGGGCATCACCGGGATGAGTTCGTCCTTCAGTCCCACCACCATCTCGCTCTCGGGTGGCCTAGCCACAACCTCCGTGCTGACCATCACCGGTTCGACTAAAGCTCCCGCAGGCACATATCCCGTCACCATCGTCGCCAACAACGGCAACCTCACTCGCATGGTCACCGCACAAGTCACGGTGCCCGCCCCCGGCTTCCGTTTGTCTACCATGCTTTTGGCCTTTGGCAACCAGCAAACCAATACTAGCGCTTCGCAAACCGTCACCCTGACGAATAACGCGAAGACCTCAACCTCCATCACCAGCATCGTCCCGAATCTCTCCGTCTTCACCGAGACCAACACCTGCGGAACCAAACTCGGCGCCGGAAAAAGTTGCACCGTCACCGTCACATTCACTCCGACTTTCGCCGGAACCTTCAACGGCACCCTGACCTTCACCGATGCCGATGTCACCAGTCCTCAGGTAGTCACACTCACCGGCACCGGCACCGCGGCTCCCACAGCGACGCTTCTGCCCGCATCGATGCGTTTCGGTTCAGTAATCGTTGGCACCACCAGCGCAGCCAGCACCTCTACTCTGACAAATACCAGTCTGACCGCCGCCTTGAACATCACTAGCACAACTCTCACGGGCGCAAATCCCGGCGATTTCAAAATCACGTCTGCCAGCACCTGCCCTGGCTCCGGCACAGTCAATCCTCTAGCAATCTGCCTCATCACTGTGACTTTCACTCCCGCCGCCAGCGGCGCTCGTTCCGCCACTCTGACAATCAACGACAATACCAAGAGCGGTACTCAAACCATCAGCCTCAGCGGCACCGGCACAGCCGCCGTCCCCACCGCTACGCTCTTACCTTCCTCGCTAAGCTTTGGTTCGATTACCGTTGGCAAGACAAGTTCAAGCAAGAGCTCCACTCTCACTGACACCAATTCCTTCGCCGCTCTCAACATCACGGGAATGACGCTTACCGGAGCGAATCCCGCCAATTTCAAAATCACTTCCGCCAGCACCTGTCCCAGCTCCGGGACTATCAATCCCCTGAAGACCTGCCTAATCAAGGTAACTTTCACACCCAGCAAGACCGGATCCCGTTTCGCCACACTGACCGTCAATGACAATACCAGCGGCGGAAAGCAAACCATCAGCCTGACCGGCACAGGCAAGTAGGCGCTCGTGTGGCGCGGGAGCCCACGCTTGCGTTGGTCCCACGAATAATGCCCGGGCGCGACGAGACTTGGTTCACGTGCCCCGCAACGCATTGACTTGCCGCCTTCCCGCCCCTAATATAGTCGCGCACGTAGCGTGCCCTTTTCCTCGACCGACACGATGACCGATACGATAATCGACACGATGCTCGGCAAGACTATCTCGCACTATCGCATCATCGAAAAGCTGGGCGGTGGCGGCATGGGCGTCGTCTACCGTGCCGAGGACGTCAAACTTGGCCGATCGGTCGCGCTCAAATTTCTTCCTGAGGAACTGGCCAAGGACCGCCAGGCCCTCGACCGCTTCCAACGAGAAGCCCGCGCCGCCTCCGCTCTGAATCATCCCAACATCTGCACCATCCACGAGGTCGATGAAGAAAACGGCCAGGCCTTCATCGTCATGGAGTTCCTGGAAGGCCAAACTCTGAAGCACAAGATCGATGGCCGCCCCATGGACATCGAGACGCTGCTCAATCTGGCCATCGAAATCGCCGACGCTCTCGACGCTGCGCACTCCAAAGGCATCATCCATCGTGACATCAAGCCCGCGAATATCTTCGTGACCAAGCGCGGTCAGGCCAAGCTGTTAGATTTCGGTCTCGCCAAGCTGTCTCCTGCGAACCATAACGGCTCGGCAGAATCCGCCCTGCAAACCGCGACCGACGGCGCACTAACGATGATGACCACTCCCGGCTCTACGATCGGCACCGTTGCCTACATGTCGCCGGAACAAGTTCGCGCCGAAGATCTGGATCCCCGCACAGATTTATTCGCTTTCGGCTCCGTCCTCTATGAAATGGCCACGGGTGGCTTGGCCTTTCCCGGCAGCAGCAGCGGCGTCATCTCCGAAGCCATTCTGAACCGCACTCCGCCGTCGCCATCGATCGCGAATCCCGCCATTCCTCCCAAGCTGGAAGAAGTGATCTTCAAAGCCATCGAGAAAGAACGCGAATTCCGCTACCAGACCGCCGCCGAACTTCGCGGAGACCTCAAGCGCATCAAGCGCTCGCTGGACACATCCCGCGTGCGAGCAGCCACAGCAGCTTCTTCCGCCTTGGGAATATCAATGCCTGCTGCCGTTACACCAACCGGATCGCGAAAGCCCTTTCTCGTTGCTGTTTTGGCCACGGCCGCCATCGCCCTCGTCGCTGGCCTCGCCGCCGGAAAGTTCCTGCTGCAACGTTCGGCGGTACAATCCGCGCTTCCTGTTTATCACCCGCTCACTTTCCGGCGCGGCATGGTTCACGCCGCCCGTTTCGCTCCAGACGGCAAAACCATCATTTATAGCGCCGCATGGGAAGGGAAGTCCCTTCAGCTATTCACGACCCGGCCCGAGAGTCCTGAGTCTCACGAACTCGAACCCGCAGGCGCCGATGTGCTCGCTGTTTCGGCCTCTGGTGAGATGGCCCTCTCGCTGCGAAGCCATCCCGTCGCCCAGTTTCTTTACTCTGGAACGCTGGCGCGCGTACCTCTCGTCGGCGGTGCGCCGCGCGAGGTTATGGAGAATGTCGAATTCGCCGACTGGGCTCCAGACGGAAATACACTGGCCATCGTTCGCCAGGAACAAGGCCGCCACCGCCTCGAGTTTCCCCCGGGCAAGCTTCTCTATCAGGCCGACGGATGGATCGGCCACATTCGTCTTTCCCCCAAGGGCGACACAATCGCATTCATCGATCATCCTCAACTGGGCGACGATGGCGGCGAAGTCGCCATCGTTGATCTTGCAGGAAAAACGACAACTCTTTCCACCGGATGGGACAGCATTCAGGGCATCGCATGGTCGCCTGCCGGAGACGAGATTTGGTTTACTGCCACTCGCACCGGCGGCGACCGTTCGCTTTATGCCGTCACCCCTTCCGGCACTGTTAGATTGCTGGCCCGCGTCCCCGGAGAATTGACCCTGCTTGACGTAGACCGCGAAGGCCACGTCTTGCTTACCCGCGGCAACGACCGCGCCGGCATGATCGGTCTCGCTCCCGGTGAAGCCAAAGAACGCGATCTGTCCTGGCTCGATTGGTCCACTCCCGGCGATTTGTCTGCGGACGGCAAGACTGTGCTGTTTGCCGAAACTGGCGAAGGCGGTGGTCCCAAGTACGCCGTCTACCTTCGCAAGACGGATAACTCGCCGGCCATCCGTCTGAGTGAAGGAATTGGGATGGCACTATCTCCCGACGGTAAATGGGCACTCGCCCGTCCCAACATCACTCCGTCTCCGATGGTTCTGCTGCCAACTGGTGTCGGCGAAGCCAAACCCCTAACCCACGATTCCATCAATCACCTCTGGGCGCACTGGCTTCCCGACGGCAAGCGCTTAGTCTTCCTGGGCAACGAAGTCGGGCACGGCTTTCGCCTGTACATGGAATCTCCGGGGGAAGGCAAACCCACTCCGATCAGCCCCGAAGGCGTGAACCCGCCCGTGGCAATTTCACCCAAGGGGGATTTTGTTGCCAGCGTCGGCCCCGATCACAAGATTTATCTTTATCCTGTCGACAACGGTCAACCCGTCCCCGTTTCCGGCACTGAGCCCGACGAAGCTCCGACTGGCTGGTCCGGCGATGGAAAATTCATTTACGTTTTTCGCTTTGGAGAGATTCCCTCAAAACTCTATGAACTCGATCTCTCCACTGGAAAAAGAAAACTCTGGAAGGAATTAGTACCCGCCGACGCTGCCGGCATCGACACCATCCGCGGCATCACGATCACCCCCGACGCACGCGCCTACGTCTACGGCTACATCCGCACCCTCTCCGACCTCTACGTAGTTGAAGGTTTGAAGTAGCACAGCGTAGCGCGCCGTCTCGGCGGTCCAGCGTAGCGCCGCCGTCCCGGCGACTGTCCGGCGGGCGTCCTCGCCCGCCGCGCTGTCGGCGTTCAATGACTCTCAGTTTCAACGGGCTCGGGAAGGGTACTCTTTGGCTGTGCCGTCAATGTACCGATTTTAGCCGCGAAGCGGCGTCAGAATGCAGCCCACGGCGTAAGCCGTGGGGCAAGACGCTGGGAGGAAACAAGCCCCGGAGGGGCGATAGACTAGTTCTCAACCAACACGCCGAGAGGTTGCCGCATTTCGTCTCGGTTCGTTGCTCTTAAGAAAAAACTTTGTTCTGCAAATCCCGCTCCGCCTGAGCCACATTCTCCGGCCGTCCCAGATCCCGCCAATAGTACTTATCTGCGCGAAAGGCAATTATTTTCTCTCCCTGCGCCGCGAGCCGCAAATAGGACGTGATGATCGAGAAGGCTCCTTCTTCTGTCATCATCGCAAGTAGACGAGGCGAAATAACGTGGATGCCGGAAAAAGCCAGCGCCTGCGGCGAAGATACTTGTGTGGGGACGGGCGACTCGCCCGTCCAGCCGCGCCGCGGCGCATCCGCTCCCGCCTGCCGCCCGCAAAGCCGCCCGTGCTCATCGAACATCAAATATCGTGAACTCTCGCGCTCCTGGACCGCCAGTGTGGCCAGAGCCTTATGCTCAAGATGAAACTGCACCATGCGCTCCAGATCAATGGTGCTGATTACATCCACGTTATGCAGAATAAAAGGCGCGTCTGAATCGCCCAGAAAAAACCAGGCAGCCTTCTTCAACCCCCCACCGGTATCCAACAAAGTCTCTTCTCGCGAAACCTCAATCCGCATTCCAAAATTCTGCTTTGCCTTCAGATAGTCCACAACCATATCCGCGAAGTGATGCACATTCACAATCACTTCGCGCACTCCAAATTCTCGCAAGCGCGCCAGCGTAATCTCCAGCAAAGTTCGTCCGCCCACCTCCACCAGCGCTTTCGGACGATCATTCGTCAGCGGCCGCAACCGCGTTCCCAGACCCGCCGCGAGAATCATGGCTTTCATTGAATTGTCATCCTGAGCAAGCGTCTTTTGCGCAGCGAAGGATCTGAGCGAGCCGCGTGAAGTGTCGCGCTTTTTGCGACACAATAATCACGCGTTTGGCTCGCTTCCGTATTTCCATACACCATCGCCCTCCAACTCGCGATGCCGCAGCAGAACTTCCACTCCATTTCTTCCGCGCAACCGCTTCGCCAACTGCTCCGCCAGAAAAACAGACCGATGCTGCCCGCCCGTACACCCAAACGAAACCATCAAACTCTTGAACCCTCGCCGCTGATACTCACTCACGCTGGCATCCACCAGCGACATCACGCTGGCCATAAACTGATGCACGCTCTCCTGCTGCTGCAAGTATTCAATCACCGGAGCATCCCTGCCGCTCAGCGCCTTGAATCGCTCCTCGCGCCCCGGATTCGGCAAGCTCCGGCCATCAAATACAAACCCTCCGCCATGCCCGCTCTCGTCCTTCGGCATCCCGCGATGAAACGAAAAACTCAGAATCCGCACCGTAAGATTGTCCGCCTCCGACGCCAGCCCTTGCAGCTTCTCCGACGCCAGCATGCTGTTAAACGCTTCCATCAGCGTCGGCAGTGCAATCGGCAATTTCACGTTGTGCAGCAGCCACCGCAAATTCTTCAGCGCATAGGGCACACTCTGCAAAAAATGCGCCTTCCGTTCGTAGAACCCGCGAAACCCATATGCCCCCAACGCCTGCAATATCCGCACATACACGTACGAGTAGTAGTGATGCAGGAATGCATCGCGTTTTATTTCTGCAAGGGCAGAGATTTTCTCGATGTAGAAATCGAGCAACTCCTGCCGCAGCGCCGGCGGCAAATCCGCCTTGGCATCGTAGAGCAGGGAAGCGATGTCGTACTGAAGCGCTCCCTTGCGCCCGCCCTGATAATCGAGAAAAAACGGCTCCCCGCCCCGCAGCATAATATTTCGAGACTGAAAGTCGCGATAGAGAAAGTAATCGCAGTCAGCACTCAACAAGAAATTCGTCAGGCTCTCGAAGTCATCTTCCAGTGCTTGCTCGTTAAACGAAATTCCCGCCAGCCGCAAAAAATAATACTTGAAATAATTCAGGTCCCAGAAAATCGACTGCCGGTCAAAACGCCCTCGCGGATAGCACACGTCATAGTTCAAATCACGACCCGCCTCGATCTGAAACCGCGGCAACACGCCCACAACTTTTTGGTAAGCCTCCACTGCCTGTGAAGAAATATTCTCCCCCACCCGATTCTTCGACACGAAGTCAAACAGCGTCGTATCGCCGAAATCCTCTTCGAGATAAGCCCCCTGGCTCAAGTCTTCCCCATAAATTTCCGGTACCGGCAATCCATGCTTCCGAAAGTGCCGCGAGAATTCCAGGAACGCCACATTCTCTTCCCGCACGTTATACAGAATCCCAATCGCGCTGACCCGCTCATTCGACAGTCGGATAATCTTCCGTCCCGACCCGCCAAGCTCTCCCTGCAGCGCCTGCACCCTCGCGGCAGGCGCGTGAAACCGCTTTTCGAAAAGTGTTTTCAAAACGTCCATAAGTGAAATGTCTGTGGTGACTAATAAAGATACCATCGTCCACACTACGAAGACGTTCTACCCCGTGATCCCCTGCCTGCCCTGAGCGCAGCCGAAGGGTGCCCTCTGTGTTTAGAATTTTCGAAGTGAGAAATGTTCGATTGCCCCGTCAAACCGTTGTCATTTCGAACCGGGCGACAGCCCGTTGAGGAATCTGCTGTTCTCGCCACCATTCCAGCTCATGTGGGGACAGCCGCCCTCGGCTGTCCGGCGGCCCAGCCTCATCGGGCCGCTAGCCGCGCAAGCTTGATAACGCTCCCCTCAATCCCTATCCTTGAACTCATGACCGACCGTCTCTACTACCACGACTCTTTCCTCTATGACTTCGATGCCGAAGTCCACTCCGTCCTCGAAACACCGCGCCCAGCCGTCATCCTCGACCGCACCGCCTTCTACCCTACTAGCGGCGGCCAGATCCATGACACCGGCTCGCTAATCTCCGGGGACGCCAAATTCCGCGTCACCGAAGTCGCCGATACCGAGGACGGTCACATCGTCCACTACCTCGAAGCCCCACTCAAAGACGTAAAGCCCGGAACCCGCATTCGCGGCGAGATCGACCCCGCCCGCCGCCGCGATCACATGCAGCAACACTCCGCGCAACACGTCCTCTCCGCCGCCTTCGTCCGTCTCTTCAACATGCCCACCGTTTCTTTCCACATGGCGGACGATTATTGTTCCATCGACCTCGACACGCCCTCGCTCACCAAAGATCAAATCGAATCCGCCGAGCGCCTCGCCAACGAAGTCATCCTCGAGAATCGCAGCGTTGACATCCGTTTCGTCACCCGCGCCGAAGCGGAAACTCTCGGCCTGCGCAAACTCCCGCCCACCGAGCGCGACCAACTCCGCCTCATCGACATCCGCGACTTCGACCTCACCGCTTGCGGCGGCACCCACGTTTCCAACACCGGACAAATCGGCGCCATCCTCCTCCGCAAATCCGAAAAAGTTCGCCACGGATACCGCGTCGAATTCGTCGCCGGCCAGCGCGCCGTCTCCACCGCCCGCCGCGACTTCTCCACACTCACCGAAACTGCGGCACTCTTTTCCGCGCAGCTCTACGACGTTCCCCAGCAAGCCCGCAAATCCTTGGACGAAATCCGTTCCCTCCGCAAACAATGCGAACAATCCCAGGACGAACTTGCCTCCGCCCAAGCCACAACTCTGATAGCCGAAACTCCCGAAACCAACGGCCGCAAACTAATCGTCCGTACATTCTCGGATCCCCACTCCGGCCGCGACCTCAACTTCCTCAAACTCCTTGCCCAAAAAATAACGCGACAATCCACCGCCGTCGCGCTCCTCGCTGCCGACTCCCCGCAGCCCGCGCTGGTCTTCGCCCAATCCGCCGGCCAGCCCCACGACATGGGCAAGCTCCTGAAAGAAACGTTGGCCAAACTCGGTGGCCGCGGCGGCGGTAGCAAAGACCTAGCCCAAGGCGGCGCCCTAACTGCCAAAGGCTTGAATGCTGCCCTGGCCGCTGCCGCTCAATCTCTCACCAGATAACGATCGGGAAGAGCACGAGTTCACTCGTGCCGCATCAATTCGCAAACTCACAACGGCTTAGCCGCTGAGGATCGCTGCCCTACTCACCACCCAAAAAACAAAAGCCCTCACCGGACCCAAGTCCAATGAAGGCGCCATAAAAATTCTTCTACCAACCCGTACTAGCTCGAAAAACTACGCTACCCGGTTCCGCCGTCCGCCCTTTTCCCACCACACCCGTGGATCTTCCGGCCTATTCAGCATCTGCGACAATTCTTTCTTGATCTCCGCCAACCGGTTGGCCCGCATTTCCACCGCCGACTGGTCAATCTGGCTGTCCGTGCTCCGGGCCGCCGACTTCGCGTTCATGTTCCGTAAATCCGTGATTTCCTGACGAAGGCTGGTTAGATGTTCCAAAATATAAGGCATGTCTCGATCATACCCCAGATTTCTGATCGCACCGTTTATTAATTGCCCGTTGCAATAGAGAGAGACGAGGAGCCAACGACGAGGATTTTGTGGTGTTTCTTTGCGGAAGAGTGCGGTGTTGCGCTGTGGATTTCTGCGGGAATAAAAATTTTCGGTCTCCGAGTATGCCGTTGCAGAGTGTGCAGATTTCTGCACACTCGTGCGGCCGTGGAGCGGTATCCCCCTCCCCCCTGGTATTGTGAATCGCCAGTAAACATGCGGGTGGGAGCGATGATGAGTGCGAAACTCGCGAATTTGATCTCTGTTTTCAATAGCTTACGGGTAAAATCTTGAGCTGAAAGGACTTAGGTGCTGCTCATTCAACGCGATCACGCCCCCGCCTCGACCATGATGGGCCAAATTGCTGTGAGAGGCAAGGTCAGATGTCACAATGGAGGTGAGGAAAATAGTTGAGGGAAAGTGAGTCATGCGGCCGATTGACGCTCACTGGTCATAGAAAAAGGTGCCACTCCCGTCTGTCCCCGGTTTATTGTCGTCCCCGGTTTATTGTCACCGCCTCGGCCTCGACCATGATGGGCCAAATTGCTGTGAGAGGCAAGGTCAGATGTCACAATGGAGGTGTGGAAAATAATTGAGGGAGAAGGAGTCATGCGGCCGCAGCGGGCCCGCCCGCGGAGATGTGGTGCAGGATACAATACCCCGCGAGCGACGCGTCAGTGGAAACCCACCCTTCAAAGAACGAAGGGTGGGCCACCCGCCTTCAACTCTGTGTCCACGGTCTCTCGACTGTTTGTTAGACATTTGTCTTAGACACAACCGACTGTTCCTTTACTCACAATTAAGGTACACTCAGCGCCGACAAACTTGGGAGACCACAGTCATGAGCGTAAACCTACCGCCCCAAGGTACTCTGGCACTCCTCGTAATAACTGTCCTAGTTACTCTCTTCCTGAACAATACAGGGGCCAAGATCCTACAGGTATTGGCTGCCCCAGTCCTCTGGTTGTGGGAGGCTGGTTACAAGAAAATCGCCCCCTACAATCCGCTCTCCATCTCCCTGCGCAGCTACAAGAAGCACCTTAAGAACTCGGATTTCCTGTCGCTATTGGAAAATCCAGTCGGGCCAGCGTTGAGGGTTCCTCTCGAACAGTCCTTTGCACCTCTTCGTCTCACGTCTGGACAAGACCAGCCGTACGTTGAGCTATTCACGTATGCCGGCGCTACTCCCCGTTTCGTTGTGCTGGGTGGTCCGGGCACCGGCAAGACTACTCTGATGAAGAGTCTACTAATGAGCATGCTGAACGGGACCTGCGCTGAAAGCATGAACAATCTCATACCGGTGTTCGTGGCGCTTAGGAAGCTGTCTAGCAGCCAACAGAGTGTCGAAGGCGCGATTGTCAGTGCATTCGCGGAGCATCATTTCCCTGGGGCTGAGTCGTTCATACGGGCAGCGCTCGAACAAGGAAGGATGGTAATTGTTCTAGACGGTCTGGACGAGGTCGGCTCAAACAGGGAGTTTGTGGTGAGCCAGATACAAGACTTTTGCAGATGGGACAGCAATAACCACCGCAATCACGTCGTCGTTACATGTCGGGAAAACAGCTACATCACCGAGGATCTGCGCGACGAGATGCCCGATGTGGTTCGAGTAGAGCCTTTTGCCGCCTACCATATGCGTGTCTTCCTAAGAGGATGGCCCGCCTACCATGGAAAAGTCGCGATGAACCTATTTGGCCCAATTCAGGGCGATAGGCAAATACGCGAGATTTGTAGCAATCCCCTTCTTCTCACGATCCTTACTGGGCTCTACTTTGAAGCCGAGAATTTTGAATTGCCCTCCTCGCGAGACAGATTTTACGTCGAGGCGATAAGGGAACTCCTTGAAAAGCGACCGGCACGAAGGGCTCTAAAACAGGCATTTGGGGCTTATGACAAGCAGCAGATACTTCAACGTGTCGCGCTTGAACGTCTTGAAAGCGCTAGCCCAGGCGAAGACCCTGAGGAGTTCACGAGAGAAGCGATCCAACGAAAGGCGACAGAGGTCATAGGTGGTCCGCTGACGCCCGCCCAGACGTCGGACCTGATCAAGGAGCTGACGGAAACAAATGGAATTATAAGACCCGCGTCCGATCAGTCCTATACTTGTTCTCACCGGACCATTCAAGAATACCTGGCGGCTTGCGAAGCACGGCGTTCGCTCGAGGCCAAAGACGTCATTAGTCAGTTGGGTGAGAAGATATACCTCAGAGAGGTCATTTACTTCTACTGCGGCTTAATAGACAACATCCCCCAGATTGGCACCGTCGTAACGCACTTCGCTGATCGGCGGCAATGGGAGGTGGCAGGCCGATGTCTGCTAAATGCCACCCAGATTCCCAAGAACGAACTATTGGTTAGGATAGCGGATGGCCTGTTCCAAGCTAATTCTTCTGGTCCCGCGTTGGAGATTCTTTCATCGTTGGCTCAGCGTCGTGGGCCAGCCTTCGATCCTTTCGCGCAGCGACTAAACGATGCAATCACTTCACTAGTAGGCGATGGAGCGGGTCCAGCTGTTTCCGGGCTGGGGATGGTGCTGTCATCGCACCCCGAAGTCGCCGTCCCACTAATTCCTGCTCTGCTCAGGAACAAATCCGCGGTGCTCCGCAAGTTGGCGATCTCACTGTTGCGGGATCTCGGGACCGACGAAGCGCTCGATCAACTGGTTAGGCTGCTGGTGCAGGCGCGAGCCGAAGACAAAGCCGAAGTGGCGCGTGTCATCTCAGGCCTCCTTGTCACTCGGCCTAGCGAGATGAAACAAAGGGCAGACTTTCTCCCGGACAGAAGTGACCCTGCGATATGGCCATTAGAGGCGTATTTTCCTGGCAGACTGGCAATTCCAGTGGCAGAAGCCCTGGCGGGGAGTACGGGGACCGACAACCGAGTTATAGGTAGCGCCGCAAAGATATTGGAAATCAAAAGGAAGTCCGCTCCTAGCCGACAGGAGAGCAAGTTCGTGCGCCAGTGGCGGCGTGTGGGACTCTACGCTAAGTTTTTCGAGGCCAGACAATGGTGCGCCGGACACCTAGCAACAGTGGGGATCTATGGTGGATGGCTTGCGATTACGTTTATGGTATTCGTCTTTATCTTGAATTCCAAGGGCTACGTGGTCATAGCGCAAGCCCACCCTACGGGAATAAGAGTCGTGGATAATTTGGAGGTTCTGCATTCCCTAACCGATGCCGCGAAGCGCGTCGTTTCAGAAACGGAGAGTAAGTATCCGCCGAGCGTGCATGGAGTGGCGCGTATGTTGCCGTGGAATTGGAGCGTCCATCCGCTAGTGCCCGACTCCAGCAGGATGGCCTTTGAGTTGGTGAGTCGGATCGAGGCTCGCCGAGATCCGTATTCGATTCCTTGGAAGTTACTGCATTATGAGGAGCTTCCGGCACGGCTGGGACGCGAACCGATCGCGAATTTCGAGCGCGCCGTGTCCGTGTTCCGTGCCCAGCCCATCCCAGTATCAGGGAACCTCTATATAGTCTATGGAACACAGCCGCTCTACTTTGCGCTTTTCGTCGTGGCGGCGTCAGCAGCTGTTCTATTTTTCGTCCGCTTCTTCGAGAAGAGGTTACTTTCGGACAGATGGTACTCTCGGCGTTTCGCTCGAGTGGCAGTTTCCGACCCACCTAACCTGATGGAACGATGGGTACTCTTCAGTTTCGATTTTCTGCCGTTTCAGGCGTGGTTAATGTGCGTCACCTGGGGCGCAGGTCCCCTGACCTCGTCGCATTGGATCGCGCCCACGACCATCGCAACCCTCAGCGTATTCCTACTTGTCCTCAGAACGAACTGGCCCACCAATCCGGCATTTGAGTCGGTCAAAGACCTGCTTGCCGCAGGTGACGCGGCGATAGTTGGGCCGATGGAGCGATCGATCCGGAACGGAACGCCGTGGAGCGGGGCGTGACCCCTCGACTTTACAGAGACAGTAGCGTTCGAAACACTGCGTTCCTAAGGGTCCCTTAAGAGCTACGAATCTGGGACAACCTGCATAGCACTCACGAGGCTGCCCAAAAAACGCGACCACAATAAAAAGGCCCCGCTCTTGCGAGCGGGGCCTTTTGAGTTACGACGGCTGATTGCTGACGACTCGCGGGCGAGGGCGCCCGCGCTACACTTTTAGTACATGCCTTCCATACCGCCGCCGCCGTGGCCGCCGCCGCCCATGGGAGCTTCCTTCTTTTCCGGAATCTCTGCCACGAGCGCTTCGGTGGTCAGCATCAATGACGCGATCGAGCCGGCGTTGGTCAGTGCGGTGCGCACTACCTTCGTCGGATCGAGCACGCCGGCCTTGACCAGGTCCTCATACTCGTTGGTCAGGGCGTTGAAGCCGTAGTTGCTGTCCTTGGAGTCGAGCACCTTGCCGAGGACAACCGCGCCTTCTTCGCCGGCGTTTTCGACGATCTGCCGCATCGGCTCTTGCAGGGCGCGCTTCACGATGTTGACACCGATCTGCTCATCCCCTTCGAGCTTCAGCTTGTCGAGTGCCGCGACGCAACGCGCCAGTGCCACTCCGCCGCCCGGGACAATGCCTTCTTCCACGGCTGCGCGGGTTGCATGCATGGCGTCTTCCACGCGGGCTTTCTTTTCCTTCATTTCGGTTTCGGTTGCAGCGCCGACTTTGATCACGGCTACGCCACCGACCAGCTTGGCCAACCGCTCCTGCAACTTCTCGCGGTCGTAGTCGCTAGTGGTCTTGTCGATCTGGCTGCGAATTTCGCGCACGCGGCCTTCAATCTCCGAGTGCTTGCCCTTGCCTTCGACCAGAGTGGTGTTGTCCTTGTCGATGGTGAGCTTCTTTACCTGGCCGAGATCGCTGACCTGCACGTTCTCCAGTTTGATGCCGAGATCTTCCGTGATGGCTTTGCCACCCGTAAGAATCGCGATATCCTGCAGCATCGCTTTGCGGCGATCGCCGAAGCCCGGAGCCTTGACGGCCGCGACTTGCAGCGTTCCACGCAGCTTGTTGACGACGAGTGTAGCGAGCGCCTCGCCCTCAACATCCTCCGCGATGATGAGCAGCGGCTTGCCGCTCTTCGCAATCTGCTCAAGCAGAGGAAGCAGATCCTTCATGGAGCTGATCTTCTTCTCGTTGATCAGAATGTAAGCATTCTCAAGAGCAACTTCCATCCGCTCCGGATCAGTCACAAAGTAGGGTGAGAGGTAACCGCGATCAAACTGCATCCCCTCGACCACTTCCAACTGTGTCTCCAGCGTCTTCGACTCTTCCACGGTGATGACCCCATCCTTGCCGACTTTCTTCATCGCCTCGGCAATAATGTGCCCAATGGTTTCATCGTTATTCGCACTAATCGTGCCGACTTGTGCGATCATTTCGCCGGAGACGGGTTTGGAGAACTTGTCGAGTTCGCCTTTGGCGCGTTCGCCGGTTTTCTTGTCGAAGGCTCCGCAGACGAGGGAGACGGCTTTCTCGATGCCGCGCTTCATGGCCATTGGATTGGCGCCAGCAGCAACGGTCTTTACGCCTTCGCGGTAGATTGCCTGGGCAAGGACTGTGGCTGTGGTGGTGCCGTCGCCGGCTACGTCAGAAGTTTTGCTGGCGACTTCGCGAACCATCTGGGCGCCCATGTTTTCGAGGCCGTCCTTGAGTTCGATTTCCTTGGCTACGGTGACGCCGTCTTTGGTGATGGTAGGCGAACCGAATTTCTTTTCGATTACCACGTTGCGGCCTTTGGGGCCGAGAGTGACTTTTACTGCGTCGGCTAGAAGATTGACGCCGCGCAGGATTGCCTGGCGGGACTCTTCTCCGTGTACGATTTGTTTTGCCATTTTGATTTCTCCTAATTTTGTGCTGCAGGACTGGCCTGCGGATTCTTCTAGTGCCGTCAGCTATCGGCTTTCAGCTACTAGCTGCTAGCTAAACCGAAAGCTCTTCTTGGGGGAGATCCTTCGCTCCGCCTGAAAGCGGCTGCGCTCAGGATGACGCCCCGTCGAGACTACTTAGCGGCGTGCGCCTACGGTTTCTTTCTTGCTCGAACTGGCGGCGTTCGAGGATCCGGTTAGGACGCCGAGGACTTCTTCTTCTTTCATGATGATGAAGTCTTCGCCGTCGATCTTGATCTCGGTGCCGGAGTACTTGCCGAACAGGATGCGGTCGCCTTCTTTAACGGCCAAGGGGAAGGTCTTGCCTTCGTCGTTGGTGCGGCCCTTGCCGGTGGAGATGACTTCGCCTTCCTGCGGTTTATCTTTGGCGCTGTCGGGGATAATGATGCCGCCCCGGGTGGTGGACGCTTCTTCCACGCGACGGACCAAAATGCGGTCGTGGAGTGGGCTGAATTTTGCCATGGGTGTGACTCCTTTCAAAGTTGGGTGAAGGTTGAGTTTCGTAAGCCTATGAATTGTTAAGGGTTAGGGAGTGCTGTTAGCAGTCTCGCCTACTGAGTGCTAATTATAAGGAGGGGAGTGAGGGGTTGTCAAGGGCAGTGGCGTGTGGGGCCAGTCCGTTGGACCGTTTGGAGAATTGTGGTTTTGCGACTGTTTGTAGTGTTGACATGTGTTAAGCTACAGGCTACGGTGTCGAAGTGAAGATACGAAACTTCGCACATAAGGGGCTGAAGCTGCTCTACGTGGAGGATGTCGCAAAAGGCGTTCCGCCGGATACGGTTGGTAAGTTGCGCAAGATGCTGGCTTTTCTTGACGACATGCAAGACCCCGAGGAATTGCGGTCGCTGCCGGCATGGAAGGTGCACACATTGACCGGCGATCGCAGAGGCACATGGAGCCTCAGCGTAACGCGCAACCGCCGCTTGACGTTTCTTGTGGATCTGGTAGATCGAGAGATCGTCGATCTAAACTTGGAAGACTACCATTAGGTAAAAAGGAGCAGATGCCATGGCGATGAAGAACCCGCCGCATCCCGGCGATTTTATTCGGACCGAGATTATCGAGCCTGCGGGTCTCACGGTAACCGCAGCGGCGGCGGCGCTTCAGGTTTCCCGGCCCGCCCTATCCAGCCTGCTCAACGGCAGAGCGAGCCTTTCCGGGGACATGGGACTGCGCATCGAGAAGGCCTTTGGGGTGAAGATGGATACGTTGATGAGGATGCAGGCGTCCTACGACATAGCGCGCACGCGCAAGCGGGAGAGCAAAATCCGTGTGCGCCGGATTTCGCAGCCGGAAGCAGTTGTCATGTTGTAACGTGCGAGGCAAGCGTAACGTACGACGAATAGCCACCTATTCATTGCCAAGGCTCTCCCAAAATCTTGATTGCCTCCTGGTCACCTCGCGAGTATAGTTGGGCCCGCTAAGAGTTTATTTCAACAACGATTCCGCTTTTCCGGTCGTATCCCCCCTAGTGTCGGCGGAATTGCCACGAAAAGGCAGGTCTCCATGACAACCACGAAGCTCCCGATAATTCTGCTGGTGTGGATCGCGGCCGTTTGTCTGACCATTCCCGCCCACGCCGCCGACCGCGAAACCGTGATGTTCAGCTTCGTCCGGGCAACCGGAACGCAACCACAAGGGCAAGTAACCCTTGATTCCGCAGGCAATGTGTACGGCGCAGCTTTTCTTGGAGGTTTTGAGCAGGGCGGCGCGATCTTCGAGTTAAGTCCAAACGGTTCGGGAGGCTGGACCAACACTGACATCGTCCAATGCGTAAACACATTGTGTTATGAACCCCTCGGTTCCATGGTGTGGGATTCCGCCGGCAACCTGTATGGCGCAGGGTTCCTGTTCGGCAGTGTGTTCGAGTTGTCCAACGTCGCGGGAGTTTGGTCGGTGACCGCAAGTTACGACTTTGGGACGACCGGCGCTCCCAGCAACGTTGTGATCGATGCCTCTGGCAATCTCTACGGCATCAGCGGCTTTGGGGGCAGCGCCAACAAGGGCTGGGTGTTCGAGGCCACTCCCGCTGCTGGGGGAACGTTTACCGTGATCGATCTCTACGACTTCACCGGCCCCGATGGCGCCGAGTCGGGATGCTGCGTCTATTCCGGTGTAGCTCTTGATCAGTTTGGAAATATCTATGGGACCACCCCCTCAGGAGGCTCCAGCGCCAACTGCTCCGGGGGGTGCGGAGTGGTGTTCAAGCTGACGAAGAGTTCCGGCGTGTGGACCGAAACCGTACTCCACAGTTTCAACGGCACAGATGGTTCGCTGCCTCAGGCGGCGCCTTTTGCGACCTCGAACGGAACCGTTTTTGGCACTACTACTACCGGCGGTTCGGCGGGCTTCGGCGACTTATACGAGTTAACACCGGTTTCCGGCGGATCGCGCTATCACGTCATTCACAGCTTCACCGGCGGAAACGATGGCGCCGGACCGAATTCCCCCCTCGTGCAGGACGCTGCGGGCAATCTCTACGGCACCACTCCCGGGGGTGGGTCTGGCGGCAACGGCACGGTCTTCGAATTCTCCCACGCGTCCGGCTCCTGGCACGAAACCATCCTGCAGGCCTTCGACGGCGCAGATGGCTCATCGCCTACCGGAGTGACTTTGGATTCCCGAGGAAATCTGTATGGCGTAACTGCCTCTGGCGGTCCAAACGGAAACGGGGTTGCCTACCGGCTCTCGCCAGCATCAGGTGAGGGCGATCAGTAGGGGCTTCCTTACGAAAACGCATTCGCCTTCTTGCAGAGGAAGGCGTGTGCGTTCCTTTCTCCGAGCTGTTGTGATCTCAGGGGCACCAGCCAGAGTAAAAGCCCAAGAGGGATGGGAGCGGGAAATCCCAAGTTTCGCAAAGAACGCGAAACATGGGGCGCCCGGCTGCCGGCCCTTTCAAAATTCATCACGTCGTAGGGCACGACTGAAGTCGTGCCCTGGTACGAGTCGACGTCTTCAGATTCTTTCAGACTCTCAGAAACGTGCATCAAGGTGGCGGCTACGGGAAATTAGTGGCGCCAGTACGGAAACCTCTCGAGGGCATGCCAATTCGATTCCACGGTATTAACCATCAAGCTGGGGACGAGCCTGCCGCTTCGGGTTACCTTCCTTTGCCACTTTAGAATTGGGAGCCACTGCCTATGCAAGCCACTCCGCATACACCTGTGCGCCGCCAAGCGCGCACGTTACGGCAACCACTTACTCTGATAGCGGGGCTGGTTGCTGTTCTTGTGATGTCCCACCCGGGTTGGGCGGATTCGTGCACAACCATTACTTTAGGTAAGCAGCCGATAACCTGCAAAATTCCGGAGCAGACCCCGGAACTGTCGCTAACCACAACTCTCACCGGCCTCGGTTTCACGGCACAAGCGCAGGGTATGGTGCTGATTTATGACGATGCCAACCATACGCTGTTGAGTGACATTGTCACGTTCACCAATGTAGGGGGCGTGGCGACGGTGAGTTTTGTGTCGGATACGGATGGGATCCCGGTCTCGGCGCAGGGACTGCCCGTCCTGGGTACGTTCACTGAGAGCAGTCAGCTCATCACCCTTTCGCTGGCGCTGACGAACGGTCAGTTTGTCCACGCCAAAATCTGCAGTGACCTGGAGAGCCCGAACTGTTATGGCATGAGCGATTCGATTACGTTGTCCACCGGCGGTAGTACGGTTCCTGAGCCGGGAACGCTGCTCCTGCTGGGCTCGGGATTGCTGGGCACGGGCGCGTTGAGGTATTCGTCCGGGTCATTGGGACGGCGTCTGCTAAGACGAGCACGGAACTGAGCTTTTGACGGTATCGCTTTGGGGTGAGGCGCGCCACGCGAAAACGGCCGAAGCGAGGCTGGGGAGGGCTCTTAAGTTTGTTCCTTGCCAAGCTGGGCTGGGGTGGGCACTCGGTGCAAGGGGGGGACTTCGCCGGGTGCCCCCATTCGCTGGCCACTGGCGGGTCTGCAAAAATTCCGAAGAGAGAATCCTGGCGTGCGCTCCGACACAGAGAAAGGACTTATGCGTGTATAGCTCTGCGGTGAGAACATAAGGCCTTGCAAAAGGGGCAGAGGTGGGGCAATCTCGTAGACCATGAGGCTAGCTCGTGTTGTTTTGCTCTTTTCTTTCTTGCTCTTCTCTTTTGTGATTGTGGCAGCGGGTTTTGGGTTTGGGCAGGCGGAGCCTGGGCCGGAGGAGGGCGGGCATGAGGTGCAGGTGTGGGCTGGGGGTGGACATTCGGTGCCGGGCGGGACTTCGCGGACGGGGATTTTTGATTTGGGGCTCCGCTATGGGTGGGTGATTACGGGGGCGCATTTGCCGGGGATTTTACGGGGGCGGTTTGAGTATGCGGTGGATGCGGTGCCGGCTTATTTAATTTTTCAGCCGGCGAATACGGCGTATGGGGTGGGATTCAATCCGCTGGGGCTGAAGTGGAATTTCGAGCGGCGGGGGCGGCTGTCGCCTTATTTCGAGTTAAGCGGCGGGACATTGTTCAGCGATCACAATGTGCCGGCGAACACGAATACGGTGAACTTTACGTCGGCGGCGGCGCTGGGGACGCATGTGCTGGGCGCGAAATATAACTGGAGTGTGGAGTTGCGGTATTTGCATATTTCGAATGCAGGGCTGGCGGTGCCGAATCCGGGGTTGAACACGGTGCAGGTGAGAGTGGGAGTGGGGAAGTTCTGGAAGAAGTGAAACGTTGGGGAATGACGCGCGTTGGCTTGCGCGGGATTTAGCGGTGAGGGCAAAAGCCCCACTTCTCGCAAAGAGGCGAGAAATGGGGCGCGGGCGGATACTGAAGGGCCACTACAATCTAGGGCACCGTCACGTTCTTGGGGGCGTTAGCGGTACAGCACTCCACGATGATTTGATAGACGCCCTGACCCACCGCGATCTTGATTTGAGTGTTTGACACGGGCAAGAGATTAATCGGATGTGGGACGTTGAACGGCCAGGGCGTATTTCCTTTCAATATCTGGCACCCGGCTGAAGGGATCTGTTGCCAAGCCACGATGTCGCCAGTGTTGGCGGTGAAGTCGGCGCACATATTGGGCATCACAGTGATGGGGATGCCATTTCCTGGCCTGGATTTGGCCTGGGGTCTGGCCTTAGCCTTGGCTTTAGCCTTTGGCTTTGCTTTGGGTCTGGCCTTGGGTTTGGCTTTTGGTTTCGCTTTGGCCTTCGATTTTGTTTTGGGTTTTGCTTTCGCTTTTGTCTTCCTTTTTGCTTTTGCCATTCTTGCGCTCCTTAAAGAGTGTGAGCGAAAAATCGTGGCGTTCCCTTCGGGACTCGCTCCTGGTCCCACCGCCGCCCCCAGACTTACGTCCGGGGCTAACGAATATCGCCCCCGAGGGGGGCCTCTCCCTGTACTGCCAGGGCCCTTCCCGAAGATATCTGACGGGAATTTACGGATGCGAAGACTTCATTAACTGCTGGTATCCCGGGGTAGCAGCCAGATTATCGAACTCGTGCAGGCTGCGGATCCTGTTCGCCGAATATCCGGCCTGCACCATCTTGGCCAGCCATTCTACAGCTAATCCGGTTTCGCCCAAATGGTTATACACCGAAGCAGCGTCCATGAGAACAGATTTGTCATTGTGGCCGAATTGCAGCGCTTGTCCGATGTAGAGCAGGGCGTTTTTGCGGTCGCCCAGCATAGCGCAATAGTTCGCCAAACTGCTGAGGACGTCTGGATCGTGCGGATTGACCTTCAACTCGGCTTGGGTGAGTTCGACCGCCTTACGCAAGGGCGCCACAGCCTTTTCCTTCGCGCCTGAGCCGTAGTAGGCTTCTCCGAGATTGCCCCAAGCCACATACTGATCGGGACCGAGTTTGGTCGCTTCTTCACACGCGCTGGCGGCTTCTGCGTATCGGCCCAGTCCGAAATAGGAGGAACAGAGGTTCACATATCCGGCGTAGCTCGGCCGGATGGCGATGGATTTTTTCAGAGGATCAATTGCCTTCTCGTACTGACCGAGATCGCTGTAAATAGCTCCGACATTTACGTAGGTTCCGTACCACTCGGGAGCGATCTGGATGACCTTGGCGAACATCTGCAATGCTTTCTCACCCTCCTGGCGGCGTTGATAAAAGGTGCCGAAGGAGTTGTAGCTGAAGCGGCTGTTGGGGTGGGCCTGGATGGCTTGCTGGTAGGCCTTTTCGGCTTCGGTGATTTTGCCTTCGTGTTCATAAGCTTGGGCAAGGCCGATCACGGCGACTTCGTTGGTGGGGTCGAGGCCGAGGGCGAGTTGGAATTCGGAGACGGCTTCGGGCGAGTGTCCGGTGCCGTCGTCGATGAGGCCGAGGCAGACGTGGCCGGCGGCGCCGGAGTTGCCTAGTTTGACGGCGTCTTCGCAGTCAGTTTTTGCCGGGGCGGTCCATTGCTTTTGCTTAGTGTTGGAATATTTGAGCCAGTAAGTTTCGCCGAGGACGGCTTTGGCCATGCCGAAGTTCGGATCGAGCTTTAGCGCTTCGCGGGCCATCAGGATTGCGTTCTCGATGTTTTCTGCTTTCGCGTAGTCGAGAAGATAGCCGCGAGCTTGGAGATAGTAGCGGTAGGCTTCGGCCTGGTCGGTGCCGTGGACATTTAGCGCGGCTTGTTCTTCGGGACGAAGCTGGAGGCGGAGAGCTTTGACGGTGCCGTCGGCGACGTTGCCTTCTACGGCGAAGACGTCAGAGGCGGGGACGGACATGGTGTCTCCGCCGAGGCGGGCACCGGTCTGGGCGTTGAAGATTGAGTAAGTGAGTTTGATGAGGTCACCGGCGGGTTCCATGGTGACGGTGAGACCCAGGTTGGCACCGAAGAAGTGGGCGGCGTCGGAGAGAGTGGCGATTTTGCGGTCCTGTAGGTTACGGGGCGGGACTACTTCAAAGGCGCGGTCTTCGGTGAGCTTGCTGAGTTTGGCGGCGATGCTTTCGAGAAGTCCTTCACCGAGGGCGGCAAGTTTGGGATCAGCGTTTGGAGTGGAGAAGGGAAGGACTGCGACGATTTTTGTTTGGGGCAGTGCACCAGGTTGGGACGGCTGAGATCCAGTGCTGGTTGCAGCGGCGGGGAAGAGGATTCGGCGGACTGGGCGGTAGAGGAAAAGTCCAGCGATAAGCGCTAGGGCAATCGCGAATACCGCGAGAGCGCGGCGTTGAGGAAATCCTGAGGCTGAGGGTGAGGCTGCTCGCTTCGGCTTACCACCTTGTTGAACGCGGCGAAGATCGTCCAACAGCGCGGCGGCGTTGGGGTAGCGGGCTTCGGGATTCTTGGCGATCGCTCGCGTGATGACTGCCGCGAGCTGGGGAGAGACATTTTTTAGCGGAGGCGGCTCTATGTGCACGATCTTGGCTACTGTGGTGGCGAGGCTGTCGCTTTGGAAGGGCTGATCTCCACCGAGCATTTCGTAGAAGACGAGGCCGATGGAGAAAATGTCGGAGCGCCCGTCGTCGGGTTGTTGAAGCAAGACTTCGGGAGCCATGTAGGCGGGAGTTCCACCGCTGGCCGTCATGGTCTGCATGCTCTTGGTAGCGTCGTCGGGAGCGGCGGCCTTCCAGACGCGGCGGGCGACGCCGAAGTCGAGAATCTTTACCCGGTTGCCGGGGGTAAGCATGATGTTTTCCGGCTTGATGTCGCCGTGGATAATTCCTTTTTCATGGGCGGCCTGAAGGCCTTCACAGCATTGAGCGGCGATAACGAAGAATTCTTCCAAGGAAATGGGTTGCTTGAGGCGGCGGCGGAGGGTTTCGCCTTCCACGTACTCCATGACCAGCCAGAGTTCGCTGGCATGCTCAACTACGTCGTAGATGGCTCCGAGGTTGGGATTATTGAGGGCGGAGGCGCGCTGGGCCTCTTTGAGCAGGCGTTTGTGGTCGGCCGCTGAGGAGTTGGTTTGCGGGGCCATGCGCTTGATGGCCACGGTGCGCTTCAGCGTGGTGTCTTCGGCGCAGTAGACCTGTCCCATGCCGCCGGCGCCGAGGCGACGCGAGATGGCGAAACGTCCGACTGTCGTGCCGACTAAGGCATCCGCAGCAGGATCTGCAGGAGCGGCCGCAGGGGGCGTCTTGATCTGATCTGCCATGAACGATAGTGCGCGTCAGTTTTCGCAATTCTAATCTTAGTTATAGGGGAAAGCCAAAGCGAAAGTGAGATTCGGGATAGTGTTCGACACGATCAGATGCACGAGGATGCGAGGGTCCAGGCTGACCATCCCTTTGAGCCAGAGGCAGGCGGAAAGATGAAAGGGATCCTTCGACTCCGACATGGCCTCCGCTGCGCGGAGGCCATGTCTCTGCTCAGGATGACACGGGTGATGACACGGGTGAGGAGTTGCTTCGATCCGTCGGAGCCAGATATTCTTCTGACCTATGTCTACGCTAGTGGAGTGTGTGCCGAATTTTTCGGAGGGGCGCGACAGGGCTAAGGTGGATGCCATTGTTGACGCCATGAAGATGGAGGGAGTTTTTCTGCTGGATCGCGAGATGGACGCGGACCATAACCGGTGTGTGATCACGCTGGTGGGGGAGCGCGAGGCGATCCAGGAGGCGGCCATTCGCGGGGTGGGGAAGGCAGCGGAGTTGATTGATTTGTGCGCGCATCAGGGGGCGCATCCGCGGATGGGGGCGGCGGATGTAGTGCCGTTCATCCCGATTGATGGGGTGACGATCGAGGATTGCGTAGCGATGGCACGGCATGTAGGAGAGGAGATTTGGAAGCGGTATCAGATTCCGGTTTATTTGTACGAGGCAGCGGCGGTGACGCCGGAGCGGCAGAATCTGGAGAACATCCGGCGCGGACAGTTTGAAGGGATTCGGGCGGAGATTGCGACGAATGCAGCGCGCAAGCCGGACATCGGCGAGGCCAGGGTACATCCGACAGCGGGCGCCACGGTGGTGGGGGCGCGGAAGTTTCTGATTGCTTACAACGTCTTTCTGAACACTCCCGATGTTGAGATTGCGAAGAAGATTGCGAAGGCGGTGCGGGCTTCGAATGGCGGGATGCGGTTTGTGAAGGGCGCGGGATTCTTGGTGCGGGGACTGGCACAGGTATCGATGAATCTGACGGACTTCGAGCAGACGCCGGTGCATCGCGTGTTCGAGATGGTGAAGCGCGAGGCGGCGCGGTATGGAGTGATGCCGGTCTCGAGCGAGATTGTGGGACTGATTCCGAAGAAAGCGTTGGAGCAGGCGGCGGAGTGGTTTCTGCAGGTGGAGAATTTTGATTCGTCTTTGATATTGGAAAACCGTCTGGCGGCGGTGATGAGTGGGAAGATGGCGGTGGGAGGGCTGAGGGCCGGAGTTGAGCCGTTTATCGAACAGTTGGCTGCTCCGACGGCGACACCGGGCGGCGGCAGCGCGGCTGCGGCGGCGGGTGCGATGGCGGCTGGGCTGGCGGTGATGGTGGCGTCGATGTCGCGAGGAAAGAAGGCGTATCTGCAATACGAGGCGCAATTGAGCGCAGCGATTGCGCGGCTGGGGCCTTTGCGGGAGGCGTTAAAGGCAGCAGTGGATGCGGATGCGGAAAGCTACGACGCGGTGATGAAAGCTTACAAGCTGGCGAAGACGGGCCTTGGTGGTGCTGAAGCTACGATCGATGCGGCTTTGAAATTGGCGACCGGAGTTCCGCTAGGAGTTGCGGAGAAGGCGCATGAAGTGGCGGCGATTACCGAGAGTCTGTTTGCGATCAGCAATCCGAATATGAAGTCGGATTTGACGACGGCAAATGCGCTGGCGTGGGCGGCGATTACGGGAGCGCTGGCGAATGTGGAGATTAATCTGGCGTCGCTGAAGGATGAGGTGTTCGCGGCGGAAGTACGAAGGAAGGTGGAAACGGTCAGGCTATAATCTGGCATTCGGAGGCTGGTGTGGAAGGCGAGCGTTCGCAGACATCGACGCAAGAAGCCTCGGCACGAGGTGGTCGGTGGGCGACTGTCCTGATCGTTTCAGTCGGACTGTTGGCACTTGCCAGTTTTTCTTTCCTCAAATTCGCAGGCACTCCTTCATTCCGACTAGAGACTTGCTTCCAGGACGTAAATGGTCTTCGCAGCGGCTCAAAAGTCCGTTTGGCCGGTGTCGACATTGGGGTCGTCCGGCAGGTTCGCGCTCAGCCGACCAACAAGGCTTGCCCCGGTGCTGTTGAGATGGTAATCGAAACTCCCTATGAGTTGAAGATACCGAGAGATAGCGTGGCATCGACCGCAACTGCCGGTGTTTTGGGTGAGACGTATGTGGAAATTGACATTTCGGAAGCATCCGGTCAGCCCATTCAGGCTGGCGGACAGCTACCAAGCAAGGAGAGCGTGAAGTTCATAGATCAGGCGCTGAGGGTCGTCGAGTCACTGAAACAGCTTTCGGAAGAACAAAAAAGCCGTAATACTCAGCCCTCAAGCCCTCAGTCTACTGGGAAGCCAGCTCCCAGGCGTTCGCTGTCGTCGACTCCTAGATAAATTTTCTTGGAGGGAGTGGAAATTTCGCATCCGGGGTTGGCACAGTATGTACGTGTACTCCCAGATTCCCTCGATCTAAGGAAATTGAATATGAAAGCATCCGCGGCGCTCACGCGGTTGACCTCATTGGTTCCCTTTGTCGCCCTTGCGATAACTATTCTAGACTTGACCGCCTGCGGCGGAAGTGGAACAAGTACGACCCCGCCCCCTCCGGCTCCGCTTAGCGTAACAACCACTTCGCTTGCGAACAGTACTTTAGGTGCCGCTTACAGCCAGAGTTTAAATGCGACCGGGGGAGTTCCGCCTTATCGGTGGACGGTTTCGAGTGGAAGTTTGCCTGCCGGACTCACGCTGAACGCGTCAACTGGATTAATTTCGGGCACGATTGGCGGGGTGCAGACCGCGATCAGTTTCACCGTGACTGTGAGCGATTCGCAGGCGGTGGCGAAGACGGCCAGTGCGAGCCTGAGCTTCACTGCCGTATCGCCGATTCAGCATATCGTCATTATTTTTCAGGAGAACCGCACGCCGGATAATTTGTTTCAGGATCCGGTGCTCATTGCGCCGCCGCGCAACGCCGACATCCAGAATTTTGGGACGAATTCTCTAGGGCAAACGATCCAGTTGGCTCAGATTGACCTGGGCACGGCTGGCGCTAATCCGCAGAATTACGATCTGAGTCATGCGCACAGCGCTTTCGTTTCGATGTATGACAACGGCAAGATGGATGGAGCGGACCTGATAAAGATCACTTGCCAGAGCGGAGTCACCGGCTGCCCACCGCCGAATCCGCAATTCCAGTATGTGAATCCGGCGGATGTTCAGCCCTATTTTCAGATGGCTGAGCAGTACACGTTCGGCGATCGCATGTTCCAGACGAATCAGGGGCCGAGCTTTCCGTCGCATCAGTTTATTATTTCCGGCACGTCGGCGCCGTCGACGGGTAGCGATTTGTTCGTGGCGGAGAACGCGCAAGGCGTGAAAAAATCCGGCAGCGATACCGGCTGCACCGCTCCCACCGCGGAGTATGTCTATTTGATCGATCCCGCGGGCAACGAAAGCACGAGCATGTTCCCTTGTTCGGAGCACAATACTCTGCTGGATAATCTCGACCAGGCGAACATTTCGTGGCGTTATTACACGCCGTCGGCCGGATCGCTCTGGACGGGGCCGAATGCCATCCAGCACATTTGCGTTCCGCAGACGATCAATGGCGTGCCCACCTGCACAGGGCCGGATTGGACAGGCACAAGTCCGAAGGTGGTGCTGAACCAGACCCAGGTGCTCACGGACATCGCCAACGGCCAACTGCCACAGGTCAGTTGGGTGATTCCGGACGGCGCAGAGTCCGACCACGCAACCAGCAATGATGGGTCAGGGCCATCGTGGGTAGCTTCGATCGTGAACTCGATTGGGGGCGCGACCTGGTCGAACACGGCGATCATTCTGACATGGGACGATTGGGGAGGGTGGTATGACCATGTGGCGCCGCCGATTCTCAACTCCTATGAATACGGGTTTCGTGTACCCCTGATTGTGATCTCACCGTATGCCAAACCGGCTTATGTTTCGCACGTCCAGCATGATTTTGGCAGCATATTGAAGTTTATTGAGGAAACTTTTAATCTGCCGTCGCTGGGGTACGCGGATGCTCCAGCTGACGATCTCGCGGATTGCTTTAACTTCAGTCAGACTCCGATTACGTTCCAGACGATTAATGCGCCGCTGAAGGCGGATTTCTTTTTGAATGACAAACGGCCGCATACCGATCCGGATAATGATTGAAGAAAGTCTTGAATGCGCTGCTAAATTGGCGCGCGTTTTATGAGCCATCCGGAGCAGCGGGCGAGAACGCCCGCTGGACAGCCGCCGGGACGGCGGCGCTACAAACTAATCGCCAGCGCTGACGGCTGGGGCGGGTTGCGGGCGGGTTTTGAAGTTCCACCAGGCGTGAAAGCCTTCCCGGCTGAGGTTGAAGATGGTCTTTCGGTTTTCTGAGATTACTTTCCACCAGGCAAAGCGGCCAAGCATGGGGAAGTAGATTCCACGGAAGCAAAGTCGCGCTATGAAGATGTTGATGCGATAACCGAGAGGTTGGTCGGCGAGCGAATCGACGGCTTGTGCGATCGCTTCCGGGCCATAGGCATGGGACCAGCCGTACCTCACTTCGGCATGGGCTTCGGCGATGCTCATCTTGAGCGGCGTGTGGGCCATGGCGAAGGGGATGAACTCCTGCCAATGTTTGGGACGTGTGAGCCGGCCTGCATCGGCGAGGCGCTTCAGAAGGGGAGTTCCGGGCAAAGGAGTGAGCAGGCCGAAGATGGGCAAGCCGGGCGGCCAGGTACGAACCTGTGCCAGCGTGCGCTCGGCGGCGCCAACGGTGTCATTATCCATGCCAAAAATGAACGACGTGATGGCATAGACATTGCGTTGAGCGAGGCGCTGAAGAACGGCGGCGTACTCTTCGGGCTTGTTGAAGCCTTTGTTGACGTCTTTCAAATTGACGGGATCGATCGACTCCATGCCGATGAAGACCCACTTGCCGCCGGAGGCGGCGATGAGGTCGACGAGTTCCTGATCGCGCAGGAGGTTGGCGCTGATCTGGGCGACCCAATTTACTTGTGCGCCGGCGGCAATGATGTCGCGCAGCAGGGATTTTGTGCGTTTGATGTTGATGGCGAAGTTGTCGTCGATGAAGAAGACGGCAATCTGGCCTTGTTCTTTGCGGGCACGCGCCTTGAGCAGCAAGAGTTCGCTAACCACGCTTTCGTTGGTGCGAAAGCGGATAGAGTCGCCGAAGAATCCGGTGACGGTACAGAACTCGCAGCCATAGGGACAGCCGCGGCCCGACTCGACGGGAACGATGCGGAAGGTTCCCCAGCCGTCGCCTAGTTTCTGCAACCACTTTTTGGCTGACTTGGGCACCAGATTGAACTGGCGCAAATCGATGGTGTCCCAGGGAATTACGGGATATTGTTTGAGCGATGGCTTGAGTTCTTTGCCGGCGGCATCGACGGGGGCGTAGACGTCTTTCAGTTCGCCGCGAGCGGCATCTTCGACAATGCGCGGCCAAGTGTCGTCGGCTTCGCCGAGAGCGACGGCGTTGGCGTGGCGCGGGCCGCCATCGCGGCCCAAAGCTTCGTCCGCCATTTCGGTTACGTGAGGGCCGCCCATCACTACGGGGACACCCACGGCGCGAACGGCGTCGGCCATGCGGTAGGCCTTGGCGATCATGCGGGTCATGGCGCCAATGCCAACCAGATCGATTTTCTGATCGATCACGTAACGTGCGATGGCGGCTTCATCCATCGGTTGAGCGTTGCCATCGATGAGTACGACTTCGTGTCCAGCGGGAGTTAAAGATTGCAGAAGGAACATCCAGAGGTGAGGCATGAAATTGCGCGTAACCCCGTTGTCGGGGTTGTACAGTAGGATTTTCAATATGTCCCTGATTTCCTGGCGCCGGGAAGGCTAGGCGTCTAAGTGCGGTAGCGTACGGTCAGGGAGAATCTTACACCCTGGACTCCAAATGCAAGCGAATTGTTTTTTAATCAACGCGATGCTGGTGCCAAATTGGTCATAGGGCTAGCACCTTCGGACGAGCGGGAACGAGTCAGCGGGCTTAGAATAGGGGCATCCGGGTAACGGGATGATCGAAAGACGCATCTAATCCGCAAGATAGTGGCGGAATTCCGTTCCTTCGTGTATCCAAAAAATGCCGTGAGGTCCGAAATCTTTATGAAAACCGTTAAGGCATGTTTAACGTGTGTGGTTTTAGCTATGTTTTGTGCGGTTCTGGCCAATGCCATGCCGCTGAATTCATCGGCGCGGTCGGTCATCCCTGCGGAATTACAGCAGTTGATCTCGGTGGACTACCGGGCGCTGAAGGACTCAACGACGGCGATGCAGTTGAAGCAGCAACTCATGCCCGACAACATTAAGGAATTTGAGGGAGCGCTGAAAGGCGTTGGCATCGATCCCGACAAAGACGTAGATACGCTGGCGTTTGCGGCGTTTCGTACGACTAAAGGTGGGACCAAGGCTGTAGGAGTGGCGTCGGGACCATTTGCCATGAAGACTGTGATCAAGAAAATGACGCTGCGAAAGATCAAGCCGACGAAATATCGCACGTCGAACATTTATCCCATGGATGGCGGCTTGATGATGGTGTTTCTAGACGACAGCACGCTGTTGTTCGGGGAAATGTCGGGCGTGAAACTGGCGCTGGACACGCGCGACGGGTTGCTCTTGTCTATGGATACCAACTCGACGATGGCTGACATGATGTCCGATGTGGATTCGGGGCCGGTGTGGAGCATTCTGGATCAGCAGGGAACGCAGAACGTGATGCGGTCCGCGTTGGGCGAGGCGGCCAAGGTTGCGGACTATGACAGCATCAAGAAGCGCTTGCTGGGTTCGCGTTACACCATGAGCTTCAATAGCGGAGTGAACTTCGATTTAACCGTGGTCACTTCCGATGGCGTGAGCGCAGCAACTCTGTCTTCCCTGGTAAAGGCAGGGCTGCTCTATAAGAAGATGAGCGCCAGCGGGGCGGAGAAAGTCGCCATGGAGAATACCAGCGTGGAATCGGACGGCGCGAATGTGCAATTTCACTTCAAGGCCAGCGACCAGCAGTTTCAGGCGCTGATGCATTCGGAGTTGTTTGCGGCGGTTTCGCACTAAAGGAAAAACAACCTACCACGGAGGCACTGAGGCACTGAGACACGGAGGGAAACCGGGTCTTGGTGCTTTTTCTCTATTTTGGGGGGCCATGTCTCGGTCGTGGGATTACTTCGACTTGCGCGCGGCGCGTTTCGCGCGCGCCCAGCGTTCTTTTACGATTTGGCGACCGCGGCTGATTGCTAACGCATCTTCCGGAACGTCTTCTGTGATGCACGATGCTGCACCGACGTATGCGCCTTTGCCCACGCGCACCGGCGCGACCAGAGTGCTATCGCTGCCGATAAAGACTCCATCTTCGATGATGGTGGTGTGCTTGTTCACGCCATCGTAGTTGCAGGTGATGGTTCCGGCCCCGACGTTCACGCCTGCGCCGATTACGGCGTCGCCCAGGTAGGTGAGATGGTTGGCTTTGGATCCCTTGCCTAGCTTGATTTTCTTGGTCTCGACGAAATTGCCGACGTGGGCGGATTCGCCGATATCGCTGCCGGGACGTAAGTGAGAGTAGGGGCCGAGGATGGCCTTGGGGCCTACGTGAGCTTCTTCGAGAATGCATCCGGGACGAATGAGGACGCCGCCGGCGATTTCAGAATCGCGAATCACGGAGTAGGAGCGAATGCGGCAATTCGCGCCAATGCGCGTCTTGCCGAGAATCTGGACAAACGGCTCGATTACCGTGTCGGGCGCGATCTCGACGTCGTTATCGATTACGCAGGTGGAGGGATAAAAAATGGTAACGCCTTCGGCCATGAGTTGCTGGCACTTGCGCATGCGGATTTGCTGGTCGATGAAGGAGAGTTCGGCGCGGGTGTTGGCGCCGAGAACCTCGCCGGGATTTTCCGTTTTGTACACGACTACTCTTTGCTTCGCTCTGCGCAACACTTCCGCCATGTCGGTGAGGTAGTACTCAGTGTGAGGGTTGACAGTGGACAGTCTCTCGATATGCGAGAAAAGTTGTGGGGCAGCGAAGGCATAGAATCCGGCGTTGATCTCGCGAATCTTTTTCTGCGCGGAGGTGGCGGATTTTTCTTCGATGATGGCTTGGACTTCGGAGCTACGAGGAGATTTGCGAATGACGCGGCCATAGCCGGTAGGATGGTCGAGGTCGGCGCTGAGCAAGGTCATGGCGGCGTTCTCGTCGAGATGGAAGTTGAGCAAGCGGGCGATGGTTTGGGGCGTGATCTGCGGGGCATCGCCGGAGAGGACGATGACGTGGTCGTAAGCAAAGAGTGCTTCGCGGGCGACCATGAGGGCATGGCCAGTTCCGCGCTGCTCGGACTGCAGAACGAAATTTACGCCGGTGCTGGCGACGGCGGAGCGAACGCGGTCGGCTTCGTGACCAATGATGGCGAAAATATCATTAGGCGGTACGACGCTGGTGGCGGCAGCGATGACGTGCGCCAGCAAAGGCTTTCCGCCGACCTCATGCAGAACTTTCGGAAGGTGTGACTTGAGGCGGGTGCCTTTGCCGGCGGCCATGATGGCGACGGCAACGCGGGGGGCTGATAGATCCTTCGAAGAAACGACGTTCGTGGATTTCCTCATTTTCCTCACTATACCTTGAGATGGAAGAGTATCGAAAGATGGACGATGGTTCCGGGTATTTGATATCGAGTAGATATTTTGTGCTCTAAAGAATAAAATCTGGCGGGCGCGGTTCCTTAGCGCCTGGTCACAACGCCATCAAACGGAGGAGGAAATGCCGAAATACGTAATTGAGCGCGAGATTCCGAACGCCGGAAGTCTGTCGCAGGATCAGATTCAGGCGATTTCACAAAAGTCTTGCGGCGTGCTGAAGAATTTGGGGCCGCAGGTTCAGTGGGTTGAGAGCTTTGTTACTCAGGACAAGATTTATTGCGTTTATATCGCTCCCAATGAAGCCATGGTGCGGGAACATGCGAAGCAGGGAGGGTTTCCGGCAAATCGGGTTTCGGAGGTGAAGCGGATGATCGATCCGACGTCGGCGGAGGCGTAAGGCCGGACGGCTAAAGCAGCTGTTGATATTTTGTTGGGCGGGCGGTGCGGCTCGAAGCCGCGCCCTTTCAAATCCAATCGCAAAGCAAGGTCTTTCCCGCCCTTTACAAACCCAATCCACCATCCACCGCGAGAATCTGGCCTGTGATAAATTGCGGGGCCGTAGCGAAGAACAGAACCGCTGCAGCGATTTCATCCCCCCGGCCATTACGCAGCATAGGCGTTTCTTTTGCCATGCGCTGCATGAAGGCGGCGGCTGATTTGTCGCCGAGATCGATCATGCCAGGGGCGACGGCGTTCACCGCAATTTCCGGCGCCAGGGCTTTTGCCATCACTTTGGTCAGCATGTGCAGCGCGGCTTTCGAGGAGCAGTAATGAGCGTGCGTGGGCCAGGGGCGCAGGCCGCCGAGAGATCCCATGTGAATGATTTTGGCATCAATCTTTTTTGAGCTTAATGCGCCCGTGCGCTTCCGGCGCATCCACTTCAGGGCTTCGCGCGAGACGAGGAAAGGCCCGCGGGTGTTGGAGGCGAAGATGTCATCCCACTGCCGCAGGGTTAGCCGCTCGAAATCCGCGGTGGCGTAATTGGCGGCGTTGTTCACCAGGATGTCGATGCGGCCGAGTTCGCGTCCCACTTCTTTCATCATTGATTTCACGCTGGCTTCGTCCGTGACGTCGCAGTGCAGTGCGAAGGCACGCACGCCAAAGCTGGAAAGATCGACGACGGTGCGCTGCGCGTCGCGGGCGGAGTTGCGGAAGGTGATGGCGACATCGGCTCCGGCGTGGGCCAGGGCAAGGGCTGAGGCGCGCCCCAGACGCAGAGCACCGCCGGTGATGAGGCAGGCCTTACCGCGCAGAGGCTTGGAATCGGAAACGAGCATTTTGCGATTTTACTCCGGTGTTCCTATTCGGACTGCAGAGCCGCCATTCCTGGCGGAGCTGGTGACATTTTTTTCTTGTCAGAAGGGGATGAGGTGACGATAGAATCGCGGCGTGCCGAAGTCGCGCCAAGTCGTGGTGTATTCGCGCAAGGGCTGTCACCTCTGCGAAGTGGTCAAGGAGAGTCTTGGAAAGCTCTCCCGCCGGGGGGGCTTCACCTGGCACGAAGTGGATGTAGACAGCGACAGCGAGTTGCGCCGGCAGTTCAATGACGAAGTTCCGGTCGTGTTTATCGACGGGCGCAAAGCGTTCAAGTACCGCATGGACGAGCAGGAATTTCTGCGCAAACTAGTCAGTTAGAAAAGACGTCATGAGCTAGTTTTTCAACCAGCTCGTGACGGAGCTTCATCGCACCGATGGACGCGAGCAGGATCTACCTTCCCAGTTTCTCGAAAAATAAACAGATAGTCTCAATCCCGTGATGGAAGTTCGGGATATGAAACTTCTCGTTGGGCGCGTGCAGGTTGTCGTCCGGCAGGCCGAAGCCCATCATGACGCTGGGAATTTTCAAAGCCTGATGGATGTCGTTGACGATGGGAATCGATCCACCGCTGCGGATGAAGACCGTTTCTTTCTTGAATGTATCGCGCAAGGCTTCCGTCGCGGCCTTGATGTACGGATTGTCAGTGCCGACTACGCTCGCCGGGCCCTTGCTATGCACTTTGATTTTTATCTCGATGCCTTTGGGCGAGAGCTTCTTCACGAAGTTCGTATAGCGCTTCAGAATGTCGTCAGGATCCTGGTTGGGCACAAGGCGCATGGAAACTTTAGCCGTGGCTTTCGCGGGGATCACGGTTTTCGCGCCGGGCGCGGTGAATCCGCCGGGCATGCCGTGAACTTCGAGCGTGGGCCGCGCCCACGTGCGATACAGCACTGAATATCCCGGTTCCCCTGTAAGGACCTTCGATCCAACCTCGGTTTTGCGGTAGTGCTCTTCGTTGAAGGGCAGGCGCTTCCAGGCTTTAAGTTCGTCTTTGCTGGGAGCTTTCACGCCCTTGTAAAAGCCGGGGATCAGGATTTTGCCTTTCGCGTCTTTCAGCCTGCTGATGATCTCGATTAAAGCGAAAAATGGATTTGGAGCGGCTCCGCCGTAGACGCCGGAGTGCAGGTCGATCATTGCGCCGGTGGCCTCGATCTCGGTGTAGACCAGGCCGCGCAGCCCGACGCACAACGTGGGAAGATTCGGTGCAAAGAGTTCGGTGTCGCAGACCAGCGCGAAGTCGGCCTTGAGCTTGGTTTTCTGCTTGCGAACGTACTCGGCAATCGATTCGCCGCCTACTTCTTCTTCGCCTTCGAAGAGAACTTTCACGTTGATGGGCAATTTGCCGTTGCCGGATTTCATCAACGACTCGAGGGCCTTCACTTCCATCCAGAGTTGGCCCTTGTCATCGACCGCGCCACGCGCATAAATATTGTTGTTGCGCTCGGTGGGCTCGAACGGAGGAGTCTTCCATTCGTCCAGGGGGTCGGGGGGTTGCACATCATAGTGCGCGTAGCAAAGCACGGTTGGCTTTCCGGGCGCGTGCAGCCAATCGGCGTACAGCAGAGGGTGGCCTTTGGTTGGAATGACTTCGACGTTTTCCATGCCGATGCGGCGCAGATCGTTGGCTACGAAGTCGGCGGCTTTCTGTACGTCGGGCTTGTGTTCTTCGAGGGTACTCACGCTGGGAATGCGAAGCAGATCTTTTAGTTCACCGAGAAAGCGCTGCTGATTATTGCGGGCAAAATCGACTGCGGGAGAAGCCATAGCCTGGTCCTTTCAATAATGAACAATTTCACAATGAAGCATGAAGAGGTGGCGGAAACGCTTCAGTATACCCGAAGGCAAACAGGTGAAGCTGACGCGCAACGCACGAACCTCGCTTCGCGAGGCGGACAGCCGAGGGCGGCTGTCCCCACATGAGAACTTTAGCAATTGGAGAATCTGCCGGGCGAAAAGGGGACGAGATCGTGCTTGCAATCGGATTCCAAGATTAGTTCGGCCATAGCCTGGGCCGTGATGGGGGCCAGAAGAATCCCATCGCGAAAATGTCCGGTGGCGACGTAGTAGCCGGGAGTCTCGGTGGCGCCCATAATCGGCAATGCGTCGGGAGTTCCGGGGCGTAGTCCGGCCCAGCTTTCGAGGATTTTCGCGTCGCGGAGTTCGGGAACCACGGTGATCGCAGACTTGTGCAAGCGCTGGATCTTGTCGATGTCAGTGCGCTTGTCAAATCCTGCTTCTTCCACGGTTGCGCCGATCAGCAAGCGTCCGTCAGTGCGGGGGATCAGATAGACGTCTGGCGTGCGGATTACATGCTTCAGCAAATCACGGGGATGCATGATAAGGCAAAGCATTTGCCCTTTCACCGGCCGCGTCGGAAAAGAGTGAGGCCTAATCTGCCCAGACCATGCGCCCGCGCAGTTGACGACCTTAGACGCGGCAAACGATGTCTTGATAGTGGTGACACCGGACACCGTGCCGTCAGCAACGTTCACTGCCGTGACTTCATCTCCAGAAGAAAAATTCACGCCTCGGTGTTTGGCAGCTTGCACGGCCGCGAATGAAAGAGCCCGCGGGTCGACGCTGCGTTCCTTTAGATAAAATGCCGGATGGTCTGATGCGGCAAGCGCTGGTTCAAGCTCACTCAGCGTCGCAGGAAGGGCAGAATTCGCTAGAGCCGGGTGAGAGGCATGGGCGGAAGACAGGAATAGGATCGTTCCATGGTCACGCAGGTCAGCCTTCATTCTCGACTCAACTTCTATTTCGTGCACGAACTCGGGGTACATACAGGCGCTCGCGCTGGCTAGCGTTTGCAATGCGGCAGGCGTTTCGAGCTGGCAATCTACCAGCATTCCGCCCGCGGCGTGAGAAGCTTCTCGTCCCGGCTGGCCGCGTTCGACGACCAGAACGCTCGCTCCTTTTTTGCGAAGTTCGATCGACAACGAGAGTCCGATGATGCCGGCACCGATAACGATGACGTCCCAAGTCCTCATGCCGATATTGTAGAAGAGGGAAGTACGGAGTCGCCGCAGCGAAGAGGATTGAACGGTCGAAGACTGTTTAGGGTCGCATAGAAGATAAGGACGCTGGCGGGCCAAGGATTGCTTCCAAATCGGTCAAACTGCAAAGGCCCGGTAAGGGTCACCGTGGGCAGTTGCTCCGCGAACGGACGAGGCCGCCAACTCTAATTAAATTTTGGCAGCTTCCGAAACAAAAGCGTATCGGTGTGATTGAGTAGGAAGCGAGAGGAAAGCCGACAACAGCGCATTACTCCGCAGCGGGCTGAATAGGAGATGGGGCATTTTGTTTCAGCTGTTCAAGCTCTTTTTGTAATTTCTCCCAGTCCTTGGGGTTCTTCTTGGTGGCGAGGGGAGCATCGGGGTCAGCGTAGTACCTGAGCAAAGTATCGCGAATTTCGGGCCTTAGTGTCTCGTTGACTTTTTTTGTGGTGAGTTCGTCGACCAGGTGGGCGAAGGTCTGGTCACTCAGAGGATATTCGCCAGCCTGCGTGTCGTGGCCGGTATCGAAATCGCGGTTTGGCAGGTGGAGCGTCCCTTTCGCTTCCTCGCGCAACAGGCCGGCATAATTCTCCACGGTGCCGTCAACGCTCTTGATATACATGTCCTCGGTTTGTTTAGTGGGGATTCTGAAGTCGACAGCTTTGAACGGACCAATTTTCGGAACAATCTTCAGAAAGAACGCGAGGATCCGGGCTCCCAGCCCCGGTTTGCGATAGACCGTTCCCCATTCATGCTCGTAGTTGCTTCGGGAAAGGTAATAAAGAAATTTCTTTTTATTCACATTCGGCGAGTCCTGCACCATTACGTCCTTGCGCGAAAGTAAAGCCACGCGGGTCATTTCCGGAATTAGCCTGCTTACGCTGCGACGAAAGCTGCCGATCGACAGGTCCACGCTGCCAAACACATCGTCCAGTTTGAGGCCGTAGGTTTCCAGAAAAGCACGCTCCAACAGCGGTTTGGAGATTTCAAAGCCGATCAGGTCGTGGTATCTGTCTGAGGTATAGCGGTTCTTCGCGACCTGCACCATGTCGAACCCAAACTCTGTGCGGATGTGTTCTTTGGGATTGTCGTTGTAAGTGACGACATCGCCATATTTCTTACGCAGCTTGGGCTGGTCAATAGCGACCACGCGATTGATGGTTGGGTGACCGACGTTGTCGGCGGAGTAATGCGAGAGCGCGCCCAGAGCGAAGGCATACTCGTTCAGGTCATTCGCATCTCGCAGCAAGGCTTCCACGAAGTCTCCGGTGCGAACGTAATGCACCAGATCGCTGAAGAATTTGCTGCCGAACGGATAGTAGCCCATGTCCTGCAGCAAAGAACCTCCGTAGGCGAAAGCGTGTGCCTTCTTGAGGTCCTCTTCGGTGGAGTTGGGAAAGCGCTTCAGCAGCATGGGTTGCAGCTGATCTTTCCACAGCAGATCGACGACCTGCTCGTGGGTAAGCACCGAATAGCTCCATGATGGAATGGAAAAGATTCCGATGAACACCAGTAATGTTGCAGGGCGCGCTAAATGTCTCAATGGGAAGCTCATGACCGAGGGTAAGATGCAACTACGACGCCTAGGATATGGAAAGACAGGTGCGGATTCTCTAGGGTGAATTCCCTACGCAGCTCGCGAAAAAAAATGGAAAGGGTCTCGGACAAGACCCTTCCATTGTAGCGCTTTTACGCAACTCTCCGGGATTTTGAGCCAGTCCTAATCTCACGAGTTGCGGCTGAGCTGTTGCCTTCACCCACTTCTTTGGCGGCTTGAGGATTAAAATCATTCCCGGTTCAATAAAGAGAAGTCCCGGCCCTGAAGCCGGGACTTGCAAGGAACGTGATCATTGCAACGAAAAAGAAGACTTAGGAGGCGCGACGCTGACGGTCGCGGTTCTGGTCGTCTTCCTCATTTTGACCTTGTCCGCCCTTCTTCTGTTGGTTGAACTGACCGGACTGGCCACCTTGCTGACCGGACTGGCCGCTCTGCTGACCAGACTGACCCTGACCCGACTGGTTGCCCTGCTGATTCTTTTTATCCATATCGTCTGCCATGAAATTTCCTCCTGAGAAGACGCGGGCTTTCCCACGCCTTCGAAATTTATCGCCACTGAAACTTAGTTGCTGCAATAGATTGCAAAGGTTGGGAAGCTCTTCGGTGCGAAGTGCATACGTTTTCCACATGCGCAGGTTCCTGTTCTGCCAAAGACTTCATTTCCCTTGCGGCTTCTATACGCTGCCTCGCCTGGTGAGGTGTGTGACCAGCGAAATCACGAACAGCACCAGGAAAACGAAAAACAACAGTTTGGCGACGCCTGCCGCAGCAACCGCTACGCCGGTAAAGCCCAGCACTCCAGCAATCAGCGCGATCACTAGAAACACCAGAGTCCAATAGAGCATGCTGCCTCCTCATCGAATTGGTACGAGTTATTGTGTGACGCGAACAAGAATAGACGGGCGGATGGGGACGCCGAATCCATTTCACTGTGTATTTCGGGATACCGGGAACTGTAATCGGTTTTTGAGAAGCGAGCAGGTGCCGATTCCCCAGTGAACTGGCACCTGCTCGATGGGGGCGTCTGTCGAGTAGAGTTGCAGACTAATAAAAGGTGTTCGCCGTTGCCATACTGTAAATCTTGTATTCCACGACGAAAATTACCTCTACCAATTTCCTTCAGCCATACGCCAGGGGCCAGCGCTGGGGCATTTCCCTCGGTTACGGCAAACGGTGTATGGACGATGCCCTGGCGTGCGGGTAAAAACGAACTAGGAATAGTTTAATTTTCATCCTGGAGTTCTTTCGGCGACGTACTGCGTTTTGTATGTGTTGTGCAATGAGTGACTTCGCGGATGGCACAGGGATTGCCTCATTGCGATTGGCTGCTTCGTCTTCTTTCCCGGAGGTGCGATGTGAAACGACGGACTAGCCTGGTCTCAACTTTGATGTTTCTGTCGGCGACATGGCCGGCAATGTTGGCTCAAGATATCAAGAGTCAGCCGAGCCCGGTGCTTCCCTCCGACATTCTCGGGCCTCAGTTGATTGCCTGGTCCCAGATGCAAAAGCCGCAACCGATTCCGCAGCCGATGACGTCGCCGGGGCGACCCTCACAACAAGCGGAGCAACAGCCCCCACAGCCTCCCTCGCCGGCCGCGCAGACCTTCACCGGCACCATTGTCAAGGACGGCGCACGCTACATTCTGAAAGCTTCGGGCACGAACGTTTATGAGCTTGACGACCAGGAACAAGCCAAACAGTATGAGGGAAAGCAGGTCAAGATTGGAGGAACGTTGGACGCGACAGGCAACAGTCTCCACATCACCAGTATCGAGCTTCTCTCCTAAAATGCTAACAACAAGCCAACTGGGGAGCGCTCTTGCGGTATTCCTGCTGACAGGAGCTCTCGGAGCCGGAACGAGGGCGGTGTCTCGAGCTGCGCCGGAATCAGGTCTGTCAGGTTCAGCTTCATCGCTCCAGGCGCAAAATTATGAAGGCGTGATCACAGACGCTCGTTGCGGCGCCAAGCACTCGGCGGTATTCGGCGATACGGCGGCGGATTGCACCTTACGCTGTGTGCGCGCGGGCGAGCAGTTTCTGTTGGTAGACGGCAACTCGAGCTATCTGCTTGAAGGAGACTCACAGGCTTTGAAACAAGCAGCCGGGCAGCGCGTCAAGGTTGCCGGTACGCTGAACGGTGGAAAAATCTCCGTGACTTCTATCGTTACACTATAGATCTCCACCAACAGTCTTCCCTTAGACGTCGTACCTATTTTCTTCAGAACACATGGATCAGATTTGAGCCGGTTCCTCGGGAAGGCTCACGGACGGGCGTGTCCGGATTTTCCATTGGGCTCGGTGGTTCTTTGATCGGCGGTGGAGAAGGCTCCGCGGGCGTTCGAAAATAGTGAACTACACGTACTGGCGATGATTTCCAATGCGCTTCGATGGACGTGGAATTTCGCCGGCCAACGCTAAAGGGAAGCCAGAGTCCGCCTGTGATCAAGTATTCCCCGCACGAACCATTTCAGTTCGGTGTGGCCGCATACACACATTGTGGCCGCCGCGACACGCACCCGGAGTTTTTTTCATCTGCCCGGTCTTTGTCCTAACTAACTGAGCCCGCGACAGCTTAACTCCGGCGCGCGCTGGGACACCCTGCTGGCAGCATGCATGCACTCTCGCCTAACGCAGCTCTTGATTGAGCAATCAAGATTAGAGCAATCAAGACGGGAGCAATAGTGACCGGAGGAAATATGGCACGGTTCGCGCGAAGCAGTTTCGGAAATAAAGCGCCTATCCGCATCGTTCTCACTGTTCTGGTGTTGACGGCCCTTGAGGTGGGCGGTGCGTTTGGAGTTCAAGCCGATAACAGCCCGCCACCTGTCGGCGAAGGATCGTTGCTCTACCGCTCGCCCATCGCAGGCCGTTACGAATCGGTTCCTCTGATTCATACCGACGCAGTCGTGGATGTGCGCGGCCTGGTGGCGGCGGCCACCGTCACGCAGCAATACGCGAACTCTACCACCGAACCGATTGAGGCGGTCTATGTCTTTCCCTTGCCGCACGACGCCGCCGTCTACGACATGGAAATCCGGGTCGGCAACCGCGTAATTCGCAGCGTAGTCCAGGAGCGCGAGGAAGCCAAACGCGTCTACGATGCAGCGAAGTCGGCAGGGAAACGCGCCGCCTTGCTGGAAGAAGAACGTCCGAACATCTTCACAACATCCATCGCCAACATCATGCCCGGCGACCGCATTGATGTGCGCATGCGATATGTCGAGCCGCTGCGTTGGGAAGGCGACCGCATGCGGCTGGTATTCCCCATGGTCGTGGGACCACGCTACATTCCGGGCACGCAGGCTGTCGGACACGCCGGCACCGGCTGGGCGTCCGATACGGATGCCGTTTCGGATGCATCCCGGATCACTCCCGTGGTTCGCCATCCGGACAGCCGGTCCGGCCACGACATTTCTATTGCCGTTGACCTGGATTCCGGTTTCGAGACCGCGTCCCTCAAATGTATCTCCCATGAGATTAGCGTGCGCCGTCTGGCAGATGGCCGGCAGCACGTAGAGCTTGCCACTGGAGCCACCTTGCCGAACAAAGACTTCGTTCTCGAGGTAAAGCAGGCCGACAGCACGCAACCTAAAACGGCATTGTTCCTGTCTCCGGCGAGCGACTCCCAAGAAACTCAGTTCCTGCTGGCTGCTTTTCCACCGACAGTGCAACCCAGCGCGCGGATGCCGGTGGAGATGCTCTATATGATTGACGTCTCGGGCTCGATGGAAGGCACCTCCATCCTGCAGGCTCGGGGAGCTCTGCTACAGGCTCTGGACCGGCTTCAGCCCGGTGATCGCTTTGGGATCCTTGCGTTCAGCAGCGGCTATCGCGAATTTTCAGCGGAGCCGTTACCCGCCACGGCGGAAAATTTGGCCGCTGCGCGCCGCTACGTACAGGGTCTACAGGCTGGCGGCGGCACTGAGATGCTTCCTGCGCTGCTGCACCTGATGCGCAAACCAGTGAGCCCAGACTATCTCCGTCACATCATTCTTCTAACTGACGGAGACTTGGGTAACGAGGAGCAGATTTTCGCCGCTATGCGCTCTGATCTGGGCAACGCACGCTTATACACGATTGCCATCGGCAGCGCCCCCAATGTTTTTCTTGCTACCAAGATGGCGCAGTTCGGCCGCGGAACCTTAACTCACATTACTGACATCAGCGAGATTCAGGAGCAGATGTCGCGGCTCTTCGCCAGCATCGAGAGTCCGGTGCTGACGGATGTCAAGCTGACATTTACGGGTGTGGAAGTTGCCGAAGTGTATCCCGAGCATATCCCAGATCTTTTTCTGCATCAGCCGTTACTAGTCTTTGGGCACATCACCAACGGCCGCGTGGGTACGGTTCACCTGACCGCTCGCGCTGGCAACGATCCCTACGAGGCAAGCATTGCCTTCGATGCATCCCAGGCGACCTTTCATCCCGGCATCACTACTCTTTGGGCACGGCAGCGAGTGGAAGATTTGATGGACCACTGGCGCCATACCGACGAGAATGGCCAAGCGGAGATTCGCGCCGGCATAGTTGCTCAGGCCATTCGCTATAACCTGGTCACGCGCTTTACCTCACTGGTCGCGGTCGAGCAAGTGGTCGTGAACCCCGGAGGACAATCGACCACCGCAGCAGTACCCACCGAACTGCCCGCCGGAATGCAAATGGAAAAAGTCTTTGGAGCGCCCGCCACTGGAACAGCCGACGCTTTTCTTGAAGCCTTGGGCTTTGCATCTCTGTGTTCTGGAATCTTCTTATTGTTCGTGCTTAAGAGAGTCCGAATGGGAGCATTCTCGTGAAGGCATTACGGGTCTTCTGTGCACTGCTGCTGATTCCCGGAGTATGTCTTACGGCTCGCGCCCTGTATATGCACGCCAAGGCCGAACTCGCGAGCGTGCTCATCCGCAGAGCGTGGGAACAAAGCGTGCGAACCGGAGAATCCCATGCTCCGTGGCCTTGGGCAGACACACACCCGGTGGCCCGGCTGCGCATCTCGCGCCTGGGTTACGACGAAATCGTTCTGGAAGGTGCGACTCCGCGCACGCTGGCCTTTGGTCCGGCGCGCCTGTTCAGCGGTGCCGCTCTCGGAGAACCAGGAAACCTTCTAGTGGCAGGCCATCGCACCAGTTGGTTCCGGCCTCTCGAAAGCATCGCCCAGGGTGACCGGATTGAGATCGACTGGTTCGATCCGCACGGTGGCGGCTTGCACGAGAAGAATTACGCGGTGGACATAATTCTCGTGGTCGACCCCCGGGATGTGACTCTACTAGCGCCCACATCGGAGGACGCCCTGACGCTCGTCACCTGCTACCCGTTCGGATACGGCCCGCGCTCTCCCCAGCGGTTCGTCGTTCGCGCGCTACCCATTGAACCAGTCCGTGAAAAATCAAATCCCCGGATGGAAGCGCTTGCACCAAGCAATTTCAATTGATTGAAGGGTAAGCAAGCGAGAATCGAAGGGGCTTGCTGGAAAAACTAAGATTTGGTTGCGGGGGTGGATTTGAACCACCGACCTTTGGGTTATGAGTGAACCGAGCAACGGTAAGTTATAGATTCTACGGGTACGAGTGGCTCTCGAAAACCGTCTAAGTCACTGAAAATCTCTGTGAGAAATCCTTATTGGGGGTCTAAAAGGGGTTTTGTGGCAACCCACCTCGGTCAAGCTGGGGGAATTATCGCGAGGTTGCGAGCGCGCTTAAATATCTGCGCTACGTCCATAACGTTGATACAAGACGCAGCCTACCGACCGTACGTCCGAGGCAGTGCCAAACCCTGACAAACAGTTGGTAAGACATCCTCTGCGCCCAGAGCACTCCAAATGCGGGCCATTCGGAAGTTAGCTGAACGAAGGACGAACCAAATGGGTCGACATAATGAGGGACACGAATAAGTCGTCGGCAACTCGCAGCGTCCCGGACACCGGATTTGAACCCGCGTCAACGCCGTGAAAGGGAGCGTTGCTCCCGTAACTGAAAGAAAACAATCGGCACGGATGGCTCCGACAATGCCGTAAAGCACCCTCGGAAACGCCTATTGAACCTTTATTGAACCTTTTTTCGAGTCGATCATCCGAGCAGCGAGATAGCTATTTCTTCACCCAATGGATGTCGTATTTTCGATCGAACTGTACAAATGCTTTGCATCCATTTGAAGACTGGCATGAGAACTGGTGAGGTTCCCTGCTTTTCATTATCGCGAATCCTCCGGGCGCGAGAAGTGCCGCCGGCTGCGTACCCATTTGAATTGAGACCTCGCCGTCGATCACAAGCATTTGCTCTTCCGCTTGGTGGAAGTGCCAAGGGAAGTGACAGCCATTGGGAAACTCCAAAATATGCGTCGACGGACCTGTGTCTGGATTTCCAGCTTCGACCGCATATTTTAAGCACTTGATGTCCTCATCTTCCTTAAATGTGACAGCTGAGAGGGGACGGGCGACTCCATGTGGTTCCTGCGGCGTTTGTGCAAGACATATCGCGCCCAGCAAAAGTGCGACGGCTGCTACGAATCTGATCGTCAAAAATACCTCCAGCGAAACCTCCGCATTAAGCGGAATGACGTCGAATCCAGATTCTGAACGAGGCCACCGTTGTTCCATGTGATAGTAGCGATACCTGAGATGATTATTTCGGATATGCTGCTGCGTCACCTTAGAGGCATAATCTGAAATGGTCGTTTTTCTACCCGGTTTCGATTCCAATACAACTTGAGACGCCCCTATCGCAGACTTGATCGCATCCGTTATTCCAGCAGAAGACAGCGGATCAATCGCACAAGCCGAGTCACCGATTGCAAGCCATCCATCGGCTGCCGGACAGTCGAGGCGTGAAGTGTCTGCAAGCGTAACCTTCAAAGGAGCGGTGAGTAAATATGCGGGGTTGTTGGTGAATTCTCGAATGAGCTGCGTCCCCGAAGCTAGTCGAAACCACGTCCGCTGCTCCTTCGCTCCCGAACGCTTCAATAGATCGCCATCCGTGAAATAGATCACGATGCGACAAGAAGAAGGAACTTGGGCGCTATACCACCAACCCTCTGGGGCGCTCTCGATCGATATAGTCAAATCAGCATCTACAGGACGCGATGAACAAAAGACGCCGACTACAGCGACGAGCTTGTCTACTGCAAGGCGTTTTGCCCCTTGCGCCCGAGCGAAGACGGCCCGTCGGCCTGTCGCATCCAAAACCCATCCACAGTCTCTACTGAAAGAGCCCTGGGATGAACTAAACTGAAGATCCCATCCATTTTTATTGCGGACAGTTCTCGTCAGCCGTGAACCGGGCTTGAAAACGACGCCCGCGCTCATGGCTCTGTTGATCAGAGCAGTATCGAATGCCACTCGATCCAGGTGCCAACCGCATCCATAAGGATTCGTCAAACTAGAACGAATTTGTAGGATCTCGGAGCCCCAGAAAGAACGATTGCCAGCGCAGGGCAAAGTTGGAATGTTGTTGCAGATCTGCCGTATACCTGCTTTTGCAAGTGCCATTGCCGCGTTGGCGGGTAGGGTCTCACCCACCTTGAAATTGAGGTTCGTTTGCTCGTCAATGAGGGTTACGACCCGACCTGCGTCTGCCAAAAGTGTAGCGGCCACTGCACCGGCGGGACCCGCACCAAGCACAACTATGGCTTCACTATTCTTGATGGTCATCGCGTGCAGATTCCCATATCAGATTGAGTACAGAGATGTTCTTTTCGTTCCGCGACCAGGGCTGCAGCACTCTGATTGCCCATTCACATGGATGCTGTCTTTCCCTTCGACCGCGGCGCCTTCTTGCCGATCAAAGGTCGTAATCTCGATTTGATGTCCATCGGGGTCGAGGAAGAAAATCGCGAGCGCTATTCCAGTGTCGACTGGGGGTTCAAACGGCACTCCAAGCTCTGTGAGTTCAGACTGCGCTGATTCGAACCCAGCTCGATCGGTTCTGAACGCAAAATGGCTGATCGCGACGCGCTGGTCCAAATCGCACACGGGCGTCGCCGCAGGCCGCTGGAACAATCCAATCTTCAATTCGCCTTTTTGAATCATCCACGTCGTGTTCCACCGATGCAGCACGGTAAAGCCGAAGAGCCGTTCGTAAAACGCGAAAGAGGTCGACAGGTTGTGCACGTTTAGCCCGATATGATCGATTAGGGCAAGGTTCATATAGTTCTCGCTCCCTCTTCTCAGTCTCGGTTAGTGCACCGCATCCATCCCAAAAAGTTGCTTTGTGTACAACGGTTGGCCAACGGAAACACGCCGCAACCGACTGACCGTTGCGGCATAAGCTCGGATGGGCGCAGCTTCCAAGGCGGACGCGGCTGGCAACGGACAACCAGCATTCACCCAGGCTTTGATGATATCGGTGCCGCTTTTTCCCGCAATCGTTACCGACTCGATCTTGGCGGCCATCCCTGGGGCGCCGGGAAGCACGGCAGTAAAGAATGAGCTTGCCGAGGCGTTTCCGAGAACCATCAGGTTATTAATAGGATCTCGGAGGGCCATCATCAGGGGTAAGGCACCAGCAGTAAACCAATCCGCCACCGACTGCGTGATCTTCTTTTGGTTGATCGTAGTAGTCAGTTGGCGTGCTTCGTGTGCTGCTTCCCCTGACCCTAGCGGCGTCAACTTCTCAATCAGCTGCTTCATCAGCAATGCTGGATCAGAAGGAATGGCAGCGTCGCTCACGTAGGTCTTCGCCAGCCAACGAATCCAATCAGCCCACAATTTGAGCTCATCGGGCGAGAAGACCTTATACATCGGACCACGATACGTCGTTCTGTCGTTGAGGAGATAACTTGCATCAGGATCACCCGGAACAACATAGTTGGAAGCAGCCAGTAAGTCCAGGAGCCCCTGAGGCTCTTCGAACCAGTCATTTAGGCGATTGCCGGCAAATTTTGGTAAGTTGTCGTTTCCATGGTTTAGTTGGGCGAAGGGCTGCTTTCGTGCAATCAGGGAGAGCATCTGCTGCTCAATGGTTGGGGGATAGTCTCGCTGCACAATCAGATCGTTGGCAATATCTCCGGTCGTGGCGAAGGCGGCGTATCCAGTCCAAATTCGTTCCCACTGCTTCTCCACTTCCTCATCTCCGCTTTTCTCTCGTAGCGCATCCAGGTATTGTTGCACCGCCATTTTGCCTTTAGCTCCGTGACCGTCGTCTGCATTGTCGATCCCGATATGCATACGGTAAAACTGCGCGTTGATATGCTGCCGTTCTAGCCGCTTCACCCCTGGCCAAAGGCTAAGTACTTCCCATTCAAGTTGAAGAGTCATACCGAGGATTTCCGGGAAGAAATCTTCGGAGAATTGAGAGATGACGAGTTCAAACAGAGGAGCTGTAAACGCCGAGTCAAGGAGGTCCTGGTTATCTGAGTAGTCTCGACTACGAATGTCCGCGAGATAGATGCCCTGACTTTGAAGGAGTGCGGTGTACAGGTTCGCGTGATTCAGAGCCGGGTCCCCATTTCCCGTTTCGTCGCTCCAAATGTCGAAAAGAAACGAATTGACATCGGCGATCGGCCCTGCGTCGGTCGCGTAACGAAGCCACGCACCATCGAGCTGATTAAAAGGAGCCAACTGTCGTATTCGCTCCACTACGTCAGCGTAGTGCCAAGCCTCGTCGTCGGCGCTGAACAACTGTCCTTCCGCAGCCAACTGATTGTAGATTTGCTGAAGTCTGGCCTCGAATGCGCCTGGTGAATACTTGAAAAACTTATAAACGCGCTGATCAGGATCACTCTTGAACTGTTTGGTCTTCTGAAGCGCTTTCGCGTCGTTCAAGAACTTGTGGCACAACTGCCGGGCTTTTTCTCTGAAATCCGGGAACTCATTAAAGTTAAGCATGATATAGAAATAGTCGCGGTCTTTCAGGCCGGCGTATTTTTCGCGGCCCGTTTCCACCAAGATTCTCTCGTCGATGTCAGGTACCGGAACCACGAATCCCAGCTCCTTCCACATCCTTACCATTTGGTTGTCCCCCAGATAGTTCTGCCGAACCTCGTATCCAATCTGACTTGTGCTGGCGACGAAGCCATTCCATGCCGACACCGGTGTCTGCAACCTCAACACAAACTCGTCCAGGGTCTCACCTTCCTCTGGAGTCGGTGTCAATCCGACGATGAACTTTTGGAATTCTGAGACAACCTGATCATGGTAATGTGCGGGATCAGCATCATCCGGATCGGGCAATGGGAAGTACCATTGTTCGCCCTTGAGCCCGAGTTTCCCGCTGTAACGGTCGAGATATTCCCGCAGTCGAAATTGGTATCGGCCAAGACTCTCATTGTCTTTTGGATCCGGGAGATACCAGCGTTGCCCGCGAAAGGTCCAATTAGAATTTGCGAAACCAACGAGAGCAATTTGCGCGCGCTTGGCAAAATCAGCGACGCTCTCGTTTGGATTTGGCCCTGGCCAATCAAAAGTGGGTCGCAGCGTACGACCGATGTCAACTCCGCGAGCCCATTGCTTGCGCGGGAAAAGTAATGTTGCGAGAGCCTGGGCACCTCTTTCAACAGGAAACTTCTTCCGGTCATCCTCGTAGTCGTATTCAGAAACGACGTCATCAGGGCGCTGGGCCGGCCACCAATGGGTATTGCATTCGTAGAAATCGGCCTGCCACGGTAGCGCCATCCATTTGGTCACGTCTCCAGCCTCCAGTTTTGCGGAGAGTTCGAATGCGGCTGCGTACAAGTCTTTCGAACGGGAGATGGAAGTCATCTCTATGCCCGGATAAAACGGACCCCCGACGCAAGCTGACAGTGCGCCCTTGGTGAGCGCGAAAGGCTGCTCGTTGAGAGGCAATTTCTCCAGAGGTACTGGGAGATTTTTCTTGAGTGCATCCTGAAAACTCTTTAGAGTTGGAAATCCATCGAAGTCGTTGGAAGCCCACATACCTAAGGTTTCATATTGCCGTTTCGTAATCTTCAACCATTTGTCGGGGTTCCCCATTTCCGGATCCCCTTCGTCACCCGCAAGCTGCGGCATGAAAAAATAGTTGGCCTGTTTCACAGCCGCGTCTCCCGTAAGGTTTGGGTTCCTTATCATGGAAAAGATCTGTGCTCGAAGGTCCGAACCGTGCGGGTCCTGGGTTCAAGCAAAACATCGCTGAGAAAGTTAGCCTTCTTTCCGGGACCATGGCCTCGAAGAGACTTGTTATTGAGCCACTGATATTCGACCAGCCGCTTAAGGATTGGATAAACATCATCAAGGAACGAAACACGCGAACGCTGAGCCGCAGGGCGCTTGGCTGCCAAGTGCCAAGGAAGATTGTGAAGCAACGCCACTTCTTCCATAACATCGAAGAGGGTTATTAGGTTTACCGTGTGAGGCGAAAAGTCTGGCGGAGTCACGATGACCCAGGCACGTCCCTTCAAAGGGACTGTGGAACCATCCGCCAAGGTAACGTCAGCTTCCACAGCACCGTCTGACGTATCGTCATACCAACCATCGTTATTTGCGTAATGATTGATCAGGTATGAATCATCGTCACTTATTGCTTGCGAGTGTCCATGCCCTCCTAAGACCATTAATCTACCATTCTCATCAGTCCGAAGTTCTCCAAGATAAACTGGCTCTTCTTGCTCATAAATCGCTCCCAATAGCGGTGAGGACGCCTGGTTGGCCCCTGAGATCGCGGCATTCGACTTCATAACCAGCTCCCGCCGATCTCCGGGCCAATCGTTGTTACGTAACAACGCGGGGGTCTTAGGACTTCGCCCCTCGAACAGATCTAACGCTTTCTGAGCACCGCCAAATTCGTACCAACTGGCTTTCTTATTGGCAAGGCTAACCCGCCAACTGATTGCGGCGGTATTCTCGGATGTCAGTTCGCCAACTACTTTTCCTGCTGTATCAAACCCATATACACGGAAACGAGCCGCCTGGCGCTTGATGAAACCCCGCGCGTCTTTGAACCCGCCTTGCGGACTAGGTGGAACACCGGGAGATTCGGGACCCATAAAGAACTGGTCTGAGTCACCGAGTCGCGCGATCCCAATCTTGGGAAACACTGAGCAATATGCAAGTCCTTGGTCACTCATCCCTAGCCTCCTTCTAACAATCCGTCACGATGCCTGATAGGCCATCTTCATCGAACAATTCGGAGTGACTGTTCCCCCCGGTTAAATCAGCGAGCGGAAACGTCGGCGCAGAGTTCTACCAACGCATCAGTTCGTCAGACTAACGCGAGTGAGATCCGCACCTCATACAAGAGAGGCACGGCCATTGTGCGACACACTTACCCTCTATTGGAGAAATCGGCGACTGGAAGCCCCCTCGGACGAGAAGCGTCAAAATACTTCATCCTTCGTGTCGCCGAATCGGCACAACAATATGCTCTACTTCCCGAGATGTCAATTATTGTTCTCGCTCGGTATTACATAACAGCCTCACAGCCTGCCCCATCAGCATCTTGTCGTTTAGAAGAAAAGGGTCGCGATTAGAACTTGAGAGGGGAATACGGCATAAGGTCACGGTGATCGTTCTTAGTGCCCTATGCCCTCTTCTTGTTTCGCAATTGTGGTGTCTAAAGGTAGCTTCATCGCGCACCTCCGAGGGACAGCGGTGTACGGCCGCTGCCTCCACAAGGCAGAGGCCTCTTCTCTACCGAGAACCCTTTCTGTCAGAGATCCACGCACGGTCGCCTCTCCCCTCCAAAAAGGCCCGGCCCACATTTCGCCTGCAGGAGTTCGGAAACCCGGCAAAAGTCGATGGTTCCGACGGTCCGACAGTCATCCTTATTCTTGGTTTTTGGGCCTCTGCCGTGACAGCCAAGCATTTGTTCGTAACTAATTGAAACTGCGCGACACGGGTGGCTTCCAAAAGCTCGTTTAGAGACGTGGGAAACAATTACTGGACCGTAATTGGACCAAAGTTCTGATGCCGCTTTGGCGACGGCAGTGGGTAGCACATTGTTCACTGCAGCGCGTAAATGGCGTCCTAATTTACGGTTTGCGACCTGTCATGTCCTTAGCGATGCATGTCGCACAGTGTGACAGGGAGAACTCTCGTGAAGACGACACCCGAACAGATCAAAAGACTCGTCTTGGAGGGCTTCGACACGTTGCTCAACGTGACTACGAAGCGGCAAAACGCTTTATGTTCCTGAACCGCACAGTCCGATTGACAATTGGCCGCAGGGTCACAGACCAGTTTTGCCAACCCGCTCCATAGACTACGGTCTGGGTGCTGCGTCCATCCGGATCCGCAGCAGCAAGGTGCCGGGCGGAGTTACGCTTTCCGGATCCGTGATCCGCCTTGCAAACGCATCGTCAAGGGTGCGCGGCGTAGTTCCCGCCTCGACAACGTGCGCGAATTTGCCGGGCACCGCCACATCCGGAGTCAGCCCCGCGGTAGCCACGCCATCGAAGTCCAGCAGTTTGGGTGATGCGATCAAGGCGACTTGTGCGCTGTCTCCTACGCCGCGATGGATCAATACGTCGCCTTCGTCCAAGTCCCGATCTAAAACATGCGAGGGCAGGGCAAGCACCTCGAAAATCGTTCCCAACTGCTCCCGCATGCGGGCATCCCGCTCATACACGAGAGCGTCGAATATCTCGGCCAACGTCGGTAGCTGTCCTGTTTCGGGCAGGGCCAAAGCCCAGATCAGGCCGGTCTGAGACAGCACATCGTGTAGGAGAGAATCAGGCGAAGGCTCGCCGGCGCTCTCGGTGAGAATGAGATCTGCGGCTTCTACGAAATCGCTGCTATCCACCTCTCCCTCCTTTATGGCCATTCCGGCAGGTAGAGGGCCAGTTCGTGTGCATCGCCCGTCAGGGTCGGACGCCGTATCCCATGTTCTACGGAACTCCTTTTGAGGAGCCGGTGTCACATGCCTTCGCACACGGAACGTCCCCGCAGCAGCTTGCCGATCCCACTCGCCAACTCCCACGACTGGGTCGGCGATTCTCGGATCGGATGGCGAAATGCCGAGGTGCTCTCCCCACAAACTTTGTCGTAAATCGCGAGCGAAGCGGCAAACCCCGCCCACGACATCAGAGTCCACGACGGCCGCCGCGAGTTCGGTATCGTGGCTACTGCCGCGGCGGTTGACGTTCGGGGATCCGATGACGGCATATACGTCATCAATAATCATAACTTTTGAGTGGACGTAGATGCGGCTACCGGAGGTCGGCTGGATCGGGTGAAAAATGTGCACCTTGGCCGGATGTCCTGCGCGAACGATTCTCAAGAACTGCTCCTGGTGAAAGTTGAACGCAGACACCGGGAAGCCGTCGGTGTCCCTTGGCACAAGGATGATGAGCTTGTTGGCGGTGTTGAGCGCCCCACCCAGAGCAATCGCCAATTCTTCAGAAACCAGGTATTGGTCCTCGATGTAAATATAGTTCCGAGCGCGAGCGATGGCTTTCAGGTAGCCCGCGAAAACTGTGGTCTCGCCACGCGGAGCGAATGCGTTGTAGTGGTTGATCGGGGTCAGCAGGCTACGGTCCGGGATGCAAGCATAGGTTCGCAGTACTTGTACGTTATGGGTTCCAGGAGACGTCGCTACCGGAGGAAGCGGAGATGTGATCGGCGGTGGACTCGGTTCGCGCGGCACCAGCGAAGGAGTCTCAGGCTCATTCCACCGGTCGCGAAAATTGTGTTCGATGTCGAGAACCGCGGGACCTCTGAGGCGCAAGTGGACATCGTGCCAGCCCACGTATACTTCTGGCGTTCGCCGCGGGTCGCTTCGATGAAGTGGATTGTCCCAGCGGTCAGGGCAGACGTCGATACCGCCGCAGTACGCAACCGCCTCCCCATCGCGAAGCACCACGGCGGTCTTCTGATGATGCGAGCCGGCGGCGGGATAGCGGCCATCAATGACGCCTTTGCCGCCGACTGAGTTGAAAAAATTCCGTGCCGTGGTGTTTTCGCCGACCATACCGGTAACGGAAGAGGGTGTGAATCCTGCCGCCACAGCTTTCCAGATGAGCGCGCTCGGGACCATCCCTCTTTTCGCCGCCGCCTGGATGACATTGTCGAATCGGGTGGGGCTGGAAGGAGAAGGCGTGGCCGGAGGTATCAGGTCCTGAGTGATGTTGAGCCGCCAGGCTGTGAAATGGAAGAAGTCTCCAGCGCCGGTACGAGCTAGATCATTGTGCAGCGCCTGCATGTACGATTCGCCGTCGATCTTTGACTCCGCCAGATTACGAGTCGTGAACACACTGAGGGTGCGAGGCGGATCTACGTTGCCTCGCGCAGCGGCAATCTCATTGGCATCGAGGAACCAGTGCGTCGGGTTTGTATCGAACGCCAGCTGTGAGGGCGGCTGTGGTGGCTGCGGCCCAGGCGGTGTCGGCAGTGGCGGCACGGGCGACGGAACTTTATCGAGTTGTGCCCACGTCTTGGGTCCGATGACGCCGTCCCACTCCCGCCGTTGATCGGGGAACACGCGTTGTTGGAACGATTTCGTTGCCCGGAGCGTGAGCTCACCGAAGATGCAATCGGTCGCCAGCGGACAGCCGTCGAGCCCAGGACGACCGGCGGCCAGTTCGGCAGCGTGAAATGCGTTCAGCTTGCGCTGTGCTTCTCGAACGGAGGGATTCTGCGAACCGAGGCGTAGCAGGCGGTGTGGTTCGGGAATGTCCGGACATGAACCTGTTCCTTCCGCCCACTCGAGCGAAGACTCGGGTGCGTTGTGAATGCTAGCCCCGACTCCGCCTGGCAGCGGACGCAGCAAGAGCGTGTCCTGTAAAACGTTGCGAGAGGCATCGCCCAGGCGCCGGGCGAAACGGTCGTGCGAGGTGCGTGGGCGCGGCAGAATTTCTACAACGTGTATGTACCAGCCTGGCGGTGGCGTCGGGTAGCCCTCGCCACGGAACCCTGCTTCTGGCAATTGTTCGAGCCGATGCAAGCCAACGGATGCGACGAACGCGACATGCGACCAGCGCTCGCCGCGGGCAACGCGGATCAGCACATCACCCGGACGGGGCGCGAGATCCGAAAGAGGATCACCGGGTTTCGCCAAAACCTCGAACAGCCTGGCCAGATGCTGCTCCAAAGCTTGCGCCCGGCGCTGCGGTTGCTCCCGGAAAACAAGCGCACGGAATAAGGTCGTCGTCGATAGTGTCTCGCCTCCAAGCGCCAGCGGGTTCGTGAGTTGCTGCCCCTCGGGAGAGGCAGTTGCGCCTTTGAATACGATCTCCAGGACCGCGGCGGGGGACTGCGGAAGAGACCGGCCCGAGTGCGCTGCGTTCTCCGCTGCAGCGAGTACTTGCTCTCCGAAATTTGGGAGTCGGTCCAAGTTTCAATTGCACCTTTTGCGTGAAGCGAACCTCCAACTGCTCTCGCTATGGTCGACGCTACCGAATGCTACAGTCGGGAATTCAGGCCACCGGGGGATTGCCAAGGATTTGGAATCGGAAGTTGCTCAGTCGAGCGCTTCGCGGGGCGTACGGCCATCCGATAGCGATTGGCGCGCCCTGCACCAGGCGTTCTGGGTTAGTGAAGACAAAAAACCGATACAAATTTTGCCCTGCCGTTTCGTAATCTGCGACAGCTGTTTCCCCGATAAAAAGTACCGGGCTTACATCGCGCACGGGCAACGCTGCCGTGGTCCGTACCAGCAGTTCGATGGCATCGCGAACTTGAACCAACTCCCGACCAATGAAAATCGCGCGTGGGGGATCGTAGCGGGCCCGAGATGCCTGCACGTTCGCGATTGATGGCAACTCATCTACCAGGTTAACGGGACGACTGTTCGCTGGGCTCATATTTTCCTCTTACAATTTCACACGATCTGTAACTGGTCGAATGCCAGCGCTCTTCCGTCGCTGCGGTTCAACTGCAGATGGATCGCTTGAATGTTTTTGACGTTGAAACCACTCACTCCACCGAAACATCCGACGGGAAAGCGCATCGTTTCCAACATCGTCTTACTCAGATCGGTGCCGACGTTAGCCAAGTCATCGGTCTTCCTATCGAACGGCCTAGACAAGGTTCCCGCCGCGTTCGAATCCGCGAAGGCAATGCGCCCTCCTGCATCTTCCAGACCGATACGAAATCCTGTTCTTCCTCGGGGGATGCTTCCCGCGTAGACTTCGGCTACGCGAAAGCTGATTTCTTTGCCAGTTAAGTCCATGGGCACACCCAGCGGAGAGCGCAAGCGATTCGTGGCCGATGAGCGGCGCACCACCAGGCCGTTGGTATTGCCGAAGAAGCTACTGTTAAAGGCAGTAACGGTCCGGCGGAATGGGAACTCGTCCGCAGTGGAAAAGCCCACCAATGTCACCGTCTGGCCCAGCGTGTTTAAAGTGACATTGTTGTTCTCGTGATCATCGACTGTTGCTTTGGGATTCTCAACTTCGGCGGAAACGTGCACCTTACCGGTCCGGGCCGCGGGCGGGATTTCCTTGCCAAGAAGTACCGACTGGAACCCGTGGGCAAAAAACACCTCCCGGAAGAATGCGCTGCCGTACACGCTGAGAATACGCTCGTGTTCGGGGCGCGTCAGTGGCCCTGCTCCACTGTGTGAGTCAGGTGTAACCCATTCGCTGTTAAAGAAGTTGTGGTTGGCGTCATGCACGTAGAGTTGGGTTTTGAACGGATGAGGTTTTGCCTGGTCGTAATACTTCGCGCCATCATTCTCACGAACATCACCATCAGCCGCTGGCAGTATGGTCATGAAGGTATAGTCCCGCGGAGCCCCGCTCGATGCTCCCGCATCGGTCGGTGCGAGAGACAACACGCCAACAATCGTGGCACCCGCAGGAGCGCGTGGCCCCGTAAGTTCCGGAACTACCACGACAGCTTCCCCGCCACGCGAATGCCCGAATAGCCCGACTCGGCTGAAATCGATATGTCCCCCGAAGATTGGATCCCTTCCCGAATTGAGGGACTGGAAATGCCGGATTGAGGCTACGATAAGGTCCGCTCGTTCGTGAATGTTTCGAGCGGACAGGCCGACGCTACAATTTGTTTCGTTACAGTCGACCGAGACGCAGATAATCCCCATGCCGGCTAACAGCTCTTGTAGGTAAAAGTAGCCTTTGTGATTGGCAATCGGCAGATGGCCAGGAGTGCCGCAACTTTCAATCTTTCGATCCGCCGGGTCGAAGGTGATGAAATGGTTGCCATGTGCCATAAAAATGATTGGAGCAGGGCCTCCCAAGTTAGGATTGAAAGGCGTTCCTGAACCATTGGCTGTAGCTGGGTAGACAACGTTGCCACGAACGTGAAGGACGCGTCCGCCAGCCGACGTAAACGTGCCTGCGGCATAGTCGTTTTCGCCCACGGGCGAGATATTCAGATTAGTGGGATCAACGATCCCTAAACCGGCCACGGCGCATAGCGAATATCCGGGCGGACGAGGGGCACCCTCACCGATCATCTCAGCTTCGGTTTGCGGACCGACGACACCGTCGATGACGAGGGCGTGCCTGTTCTGGAACTCACGGATGGCGGCGTGAGTCTTCGGGCCGTTGATGCCATCCACTTTCAGGCCGGCGGAGTCGACGGAGTTCAGCGAAGTCTGAATCCAGCGGATGTAATCTTGACTGCTGCGATCGACGGCTTCTGCGGCCTCAACGCCTTCGTTCCAGGCTTCAGTCTCTGCTGCAAGGGTTCCGGCCAGCGATTGAGCAACATCTGACAGCAGCAGCCATCCAAACCGGCGCGGGATCTCTCCGTGCGCGACCGAGGTCCGGAGCACACGATAGGCATTCTGAAGCGGTCCTTGCGCGCTTGCGGGCGCGGTTGCAATCGCGGCGCGGATCGAACGATCGACGCGTAAGCTCTGGGCCTTGGTTCCACCAGGGCGGTAGATGACGCACAAGCCACCGTCGGCACGAAGCTTGTTGGGCGTCCAAGCCTGGATCTCGGCGGCGATTCGCGCATTCAACCATGCGATTAATGGCGAAGCATCGGTGTACAGTGCGTCGAAACAATAAACTTCATCAGGGTTCGACTGAGCCAACAATTGCATCAGCGCTGCGCCGCCGCCGGAATGTGCCGTCAGAATCAATCGCCCGGTGGGAAGACTTGCGTTCAGTGACGCGGCAGTCGCAAACGCTCCGAAACTGTAACTGATGAGATCGGACAAACCGGTTCCGCTGGTCAGCGCCAGGAACGTGTAACGTTCAGGATTCACCTTAGGCCGATCTCCTTCGTACGATCCACGTGGCAGGATGCCCAAGGTCGGACGTATCCGACCCGGGCGAGCGTCGCTGGCGTCAACTGGGTTCACGAAGTCGAGACCGCTGTAAGCCTCCTTGTTGGTCAACTTCATGCGTTCCCGGTCGCTGCTGTAGCCGTGCAAATGGACAACTGTGTCGATCACCGCCGGGTCGTTGAAGGTGTTCCAGCGCAGAATCAGATCGGGCTGAGTACCTCGGTGCGATACTAACAACGGGGTATTCGACAGTTCGAGTCGTCCTGTAATGATCGTGCTCTCGGTGAAAGTGTCCTGATCAACGTACTCAACTTCAGCGGTGTCGGGAGCAGGCACCGAGCGTGCGCGCTCGGAAGTCGGCCGGAACTCCCAGTGCCACGGTTCATCAATCGAAGTATTTTGAAAAAATCCATAGCTCGGCGCATTTGCTCCGAGCCAGGCGAAAAACCACGAACGGCGCCATCGATCGCGATTTGGTGCGCTGATATTAGCACCCATCGTGGCCGCCCCTTGCACGGTCATGAAATCGATCGCCAAACCGTCGTTGTGAAGACTGAATCCTGGTGCGGCCAGACGATGCGCTATGTAGTTCGCGAGCAGAGCGGCCGCACGCTCCCCAAACTCGCCACCTTCAAGCGCGCGTCGCTGTGCCAGCGTCTCGGCGTAGTACTGTGGGAACGCCCGATTCCAGTTCGCGAATTGGTGCGATGCCGAACGGTAGCCACTGACCACCCCGATACTGCCGACAGTTGTTGCGGACGGGTCGGCGGATAGCGCCGCTCGCGCTGCAGCCAGCAGTTGGCGGCACGAGTCGGCAGCGGACTGCCTGGCCTTTATCTGTTGCTCGATAGTGCCAAGCTCTTGGTCGGGTACATCTCCCACGAATGTCCGAACCCGACAGGCGGCGGCCGCCTGTCTTAGATACACGCGCCGCATCAGATCCATCTGATCCGACGATGCCCCTGGCCATGAGAGTTGCGAAGGGTCGATCGCCTGGTCGCATGGGCTCGCTTCGCCGTAACTTTCTAGCTGCGCTGGCCCGGATGCTGCTCGCCTTGCGCCGCTGAAAGCGCTTCGGTCGGCAGAGCGCTGCGTGCCTGAGCGGCCGTTCGTGGGGCCATCGGCGCGAGCGCGACGCGCGGCACCTGCTGGCAACTCCGCTGGCTGCGACGGGCTGCCAGTCAAAACCTCCAACTGACGCCATGTTTCTTTTCCGACCACGCCGTCCCACTTGGCAGGATCGTTGAAAAGAGTTTGCTGCAGCGCTACTACCGCGCGTTCGGCAGCCTCGTCGAATCGTCCGTCTTCCGGCAGCGGACATCCGGGCAGACCTGGCAACCCGAGCGCTACCATCTCAGCGTGGACCCGGTTGATTGCCTGTTGGAGGCGGCGGACGGCATCGCCGGAGTCTCCCTTGCGCAAGACCGGAAGACGATCGCCCTCCGCGCGGGCGCCGTTAGAGCGCGCCTTCGAACCCGGTTGGGTTTCCGGCACGTCAGATTCTTCCGCAGGAGCGATGATTCTTAGGATGAGTGTGCCCGGCAAGGCACGCGACTTGTCGTCAGTCAGACGCCGCGCGAAGCGGGTGGTCGACAGGCGCCGGGCAGTGCAGGGCTCGACAACGTGAACGTACTGGCCTGGAAGAAGCAACGGGTAGCCTTCACCGCGCAGTCCATATGCAGCCAGATCGTTGCGCTCATATAGACGAGGCGAGGCCACGATCGCCACGCGACCCCATCCTTCTCCGCGAGCCACCCGGATGAACAGATCTCCGGGGCGCAACTCAGCTTCGCGCACAATTTCGTTCGGACGCGCAAGTGCAACCAGTCGGCTCGGAGCCCGCGCCCCTAGCTGAGCCCCCGCGAGACCATTAAACAATGTGCTTGCGGTCGGGGTTGGCAGCCCATTGAACAGCAGCTTGTGCGGATCTTCTTCTGCTGTCGATGAACCCAACAGAGAGGCCACCGCAGTTCGTGCCAGAGCTTCCAACACTGACGCGCTGCCCGGCTCGTCTGTCGCGCTCGGATCGAGACCTTCTGCCGCCTCCAGCACGAGTTCGCCGAATGGCCGTTGTGCGATTGAAGTCTCGAGTGGAACGGCGACCGCCTCTGAGGCTTCGCCCTGTGCGGTTTCGATGTTCAGTAGCTCAACTGCTTCTGCCCCAAGTGCATCGGTCTGCCAGAATTCTGAATCGGTCAATGCTCCCTCGGTGCCCGGCACCATAAGCGGCGTGTCGGCGGACGCCACCGTTACAGTAGGGGGCTCGGACGGGGTAGAGGGTGGGGTTGGTGTAGGCTGAGCCGCTGGCTGCGCAGAGGGTGGTTGCGGCGCAGGAGAGCCTCCCAACGGAACAGTGAAGGCGAACGGGCTCGCCGATCCGCCGAACGGAAGCGCCAGGGCAGGGGCTCCGCCGGTGATCGGAATCTGAAATTGGAATGGAAGACCACCGCCTCCACCGGACGGCCGTCCGAATGTATCGCGTCGGGATAGCGCTTCGGCCTCAACCTCTGGTTGAGTTGCAGCCTCAGTCAAATCGGCGGGTGCGCTTCCAGTTGACGCCCTTCCGCAAACCGCGCAATGTTCCGCCCCAGTCTCGCGAACTTCATCAAGTTGGCTCGTAGTTTTCATCGCTTGCTCCGTACTTGGTTCCGCAATTGCCGGCTGTTCCTCTGTGACGCCAGCCGCCGCCGCCTCTGTCTCTCTCGTCGCTGCTTGAGGAGGCGAGTGCCGGATATCCTGGGCTGCGGCCACGGCAGCCGCAGTATTTAGATAGCCGCTGCCCAAACGCATCCGTGCGATGTAATCCGCTTCGGGAGGAATCGGATCGGTTGTCCCTAGCAGAATTCTTCGTGTTTCATCGATCGTCAGCGGGCGTCGCGCTGCCGCGAAAATGAGTGCGATAGCTCCCGCAACACAGGGTGCGGCCATGCTGGTTCCCGACATGCGAACCTGCAATGGCGCCTGAGGATCCGGTTCGCGAGGATGAGAACGCGCCGACAACACTCGGACACCAGGAGCGGCCAGGTCGGGCTTCGGGCGGCCATAGCGATCCGGTCCGCAGCTCGAAAAAGGCGCCAGCGGGCGCCCCGGTTCGTGCCCGTTGTACGCCCCGACCGCAATCGTGCGAAAACCGTTGCAGATCGTGCCGAGCGTAGTCGTCGGATCGGAATCGTCCTCATGAAACCGGCTCCGCTGACCAGCCTTTGCGGCGGTGCGCTCAATCCAGGCATGAAAGCGTCCATCGACTACCACTTCACCCGAAATCCGCAGTTCCCATTCACCAGCCGGAGCGGCCGGATCGAGAAAAAGCGTTATTTCATTGTCGCCGTTGTTGGGATCACCAATGCGGTGATAGAGGCGCCCCACTTCGCGGCCATCCAATACCACCCGAATGCGCTCTCCCTGCACCGCTTTAATCTCGACCTCGGTGCCGGGCGCACGAACCGAGAGTCTCAGGCGGTCGCTGCCCGGATACCAGAGATCGATCTCGGTTAGAAGCGACGCCCCAGCCGGTACGGTGAAGCGAACCTCCCTTTCTTGGCCCGGACGAACGACTCCGCAGGCATGGGCGGCGCGATCGAAGTAATTGCCGGCGCTGTTGACGATTGCTCTCCCAGGCCCTGCATTCAAGAAGGCGTCCATTCCTTGCTCGGTGAGCGCAAAACCATCATGCTCGCCGGCAATTCGCCCCACGCTTGCATTGATTACAACCGGGCGGTCGCCGACACGTCGCTGGATGAAATCGAGGCCTTCGAGAAACCCTACTGAATCGCCGAGATCGCCCACCAGCTCCGCCTCGCGCGACAGAAGCGCCGGATCCTCTGTGGCGCCGGTGGAAAGATGAACGAAGATGAGTGCGGCCCCAGGTGCCACACCAGACGGGCCGCCCCCGAGACCGCTGCCCGCCGAAATTCCCAGGGTATGCGTGCCGTGGCTACCGTGGCCGCCGTCGGAGGCTGCTGGATGGTATCCCAGAGTTGCATATGGGTCCGCCGTGCGCAGAGCATGGCTGATCTGCTCGTGATCGTAGATCCTTCCGTATCCGTAAGGGTTGGGGTGGGCTGGATCGTATAAACAACTTTGATCCCATAGCGCCAAAAGCCGCGACCGACCGTCCGCGGTGCGGAAATCGGGATGCGCAAAATCAACCCCCCAGTCGATGTGCGCCACCGCCACACCCTCGCCGGTTGGAAGATCGCCGTCGGGACGCCGCTGATCAGTCTCAACTACGAATACTTCCGCTTCAGCGGTGTCAACGATGTCGGAGTCGTCTTCGGGCCAGGGGCGAGTATAGCTACGCGCCCGCTTCATGCTCGCAACTTGCGGCTGCGTGCGCACTCGCGGGATATCCGCGCGCCGTAGCCGGCAAGTGGCGATATGGCCGAATTGGGTTACGATCCGTACACGGTCAGGAATCTGACTCGGATCGACCAGTCGTAAAACTACTCCAACCTCGTCGTCAGGCAGCCCCTCCGCCAGAAGTTCTTGAAGAGCTGGGTCCAAAGTGCCCTCTCCGCAAACCGTTCCGGCTGTCGGCTAAGCAGCGGTTGCGTTTCGGCAAATTCGCTTGATAAAAATTTCCACCGGCTTGGGCCCGCCTCGCCCTTATTTCGGCGGTGCCGGACCAGGCCCAGGCTGTGTTGTTGTCCGCTGCGCAATAATCAACGGCACGGCCAGCCCGACGATGCCCGGAAGCAGGGCAGCGCCTACTGTGCCAAAGACTCTCTGCTGAGTGTCGATGTTTCTCCGTCCGAGAATTACGAGAGCGCCAATCGCATTTATTGCATCTAGAGCCATGCGCTCCTCCTTGTTAGATTTCTAAGGCAGAGCTACCAGCGGTGCCTAGTGGAACAGGCCAGCGGCGGCAGCAATCACGACAATAGGAACCAGGCCACCACCACCGAACAGAGACCCGCTCGATCCGCCTGAATCGGAACTCCCGCTCAGGCCCAGGGTCTCCGGTGGCAGCAACAATGCCAATGGAGCGATCGATCCGAGGGTGCCTCCTTGTGCAGCCAGTAACCCGACCACTGCACCTAGCTCTCGGGTCGATTGCATCTCTCGCCGGATACCGTCCGTGACCTTTTTGCGATCAGTAATCTCCTTGCGCAGCGCACCACCTTGACGCCCAATCTCGGTTGTGGCTCCGCGCAGACGACCGTCGACTGTCTTGATCGCGTTGGAGTTCACGGCAATCTGGCTACTCACTCTTGCCAGTGCTGCCTGCAGTTGAGCTTGGGTAACCGGGTTGCTTGTGCCGGTTGGCCGAGGAACATAAGCGTTCTGCCGCGGCGCGGTTCGCACCGGCGGCCGCCCGCGCGCCTCACCCCAATTCGCTTCTGAATATTCCGGATACGCATCAGAATATTCCGGATACGCATCTGAGCTGTCATACGCGCTTTCAGTGTATTCACTGAATTCGTTCATAACTGAATCTTCCTTTCGTGTATTTGCGATCGCAATTACTTATATCTAAGGCTGAGAAACCTCACTTACCCCATGAATCGGAGTCTGAAAAGCGGCTGCGGATCCGATCCTGTTTGACCCTGTCTCTCCATTGCCGCTGACGCTGCCGCGACCACTCTGCGCACGGCGGAGCGCGGGAAGTACGAACTTCCGATACGCACTGCCGTCGGGAAGCTTCGATCCGGGGCGACCCTTGCCGGCACATTGCGGGCAAAGAGGATCGGAGCCAAAGCACAAGAAGCAGGCGCCGATCGCTGCCGCCAGTTCGTCGTTGCGCTTTCGCAATGCGTCTAACTCGGCGTAAAGCCGAGAAACCGTCTCATTCAACTCCCGAAACGAGCGCTCGCGTTCCTGCTGGGCTTGGGCGTCCCGCTCGGCCAGATCGGGATCCTCGGCGGGCGCGGATGCCGCTTCAGCAGATTTTCGCATCTGTAAGAGCGTCGAGAGCAGGGCGGCCGTCGGATTAGATGACCCCTGCGCCTGTAGCTGCGACAGGAGCATGCTCATCGGATCCGCGCTCGAGCTGATCGCTTTAATCAGTGTTGCCGGATCCGTTAAGCTGGTTTGATTCGAGTTGCCAGGCTCCAACGTCGTGGCATCCTGTCCTTCCAGAGTGATGGCTTCCTCAATCATATTCGCGCTCCGCAAACTCGAATTCTGCGTACTCACTATCCGCGAGTGTGTAGGTGTCAGCCAGATCCATCGCGTCGTAGTATTCCTGATCCTGTGCTTCGAGCTCGGCGACGTAATCTGCATACTCCCCAGATGACTCCGAAATCGAGGAGTCATTCAGTACGTCGAGCACCCGCTCGGCCTGCGCCTCGTTCAACAGGTTCCATACCCGCGCCGCCCGGTCACGATCCAAAGCCGGGTCGCCCACATATTCCCCCTCAGTGTTCATCATGTAGGTAAGGGTGCTCTCTGCACCGCCCGACCATTCCGCGGCTTCGGTTGCGATCTGATCCGCGAGCTGCGCTGCCAGGTTGGCAAAGGCTGCGGATGGAACGGGCACTTGTTGCGCGCCCACGGGGATCGTCCTGCGCCCGAGCGCGCCCAAATTGAGGGCGCCCAGCGCTTGCGCAAACTCAGGACGCTGGAGCAGACTTACCAGCTGGCCGGTTGCGCTGCTGCCGCCGAACAAGCTCTGAAGCGCGCCTGCCGCTCCTCCTGAGCCGCCTCCGCCGAGTAAGCCGCCGACCGCTCCCAGGACTCCGCCACCCCCTCCTGCACCGGACGCAGCGCCCGGCCCGACCGCGCCTAAAATGCTGCCGAGTGCGCCCGCGCTGCCCCCGCCGCCGACCGCGCCAAGGATCCCGGAAAGCGCGTTAACGGCTGCGCCCGGCAGGCCCGCTTTACCGCCCCCCGCCAACCCGCTGATCGCCGGACCCACCGCAGCGCCAACACGTCCAAGAGGGCTGAACTGACTGGCTAGCCCGGTAACTCCAGTGAGCGCGCCGCCGATATCTCGTGCGGTTCCAGTTCCGTACTTACTCAGGCCGGCACCTACACCGCCCGCAGCTGCGCCCGCGATGATCCCCGGTAGTCCGAACTGCGCGCCCGACAGCGCGCCCTGCAGAGCACCGCCGCCTACCGTCGCCACGGCAGGCGCAATCTTCGTCGCGACGCTGCCCACGTCCCTCGCCGCCGACGAAAACGCCCGACCGATGTCACCGAAGCTGAACTCCAAATAATCGTTGTATGTGTCGGCGGACCCTTCCCCGAAGGTTGCCTCCATCCTACTGCGAATATGCGAGGTAGGCAGGATCGCATATTCGGGCGCCAACACTTGCCGAAGGTACGGCAATCCGGAATAATCAATTGTGGTAACTGAAGCCATCGCACTTATTCCTGGCTAAAGCCTTTCAACTGGTAGGGTGACGCTACACTCGCCTACTGGCAACCGGCTTTCGACCTACACAGATTTCATCCGGCATCGCCAAGGGCACTCATCGCACGAAATACTTCTACAATTCCCGACCGAGCTTTTTCCAATACTTTGTTTTTATGGGCTCGATGCCTCAGGCGAATGGAGGACGTTCGATGTAAGAATCGATCGGCGTTCGACATTTCGATCTTCCATGGAACATCGCTCGATTAACAACTATGATGCAGACATCACGGTTGGAAAGACCCTGAGGTACCACGAACGCTTCGGCGCACGCGGCGCCATTAGAGTTGTCTCGCGACCAAAGCGTCTGGTGTTGGTTGAATGCTGAGTATAAGACCGATCAAGTGAGATCAGAATAGGTAAAGAGAGTCGGTCTTATTCTGGCTATGACGAAAATCTATTCGACGCTTTAGTTCGGCCGAAGAGTTATGTTCTTTCCTAGTTGACAGTCGATTAATCTCGGAGCACAATTCTGGACACTTCCCTTACGTTTTACCCATATTTCGGGTCAACGTTGAATTGTACTGGCAAGAACAAGCAAATCGTATGCCCCCCCCGCTGATAGGTGCGGCTTTGACATGAGCTTGTTTCTTGGGGATATCGTCTCCGTGGGCTTTGCCGGTGCGCCTTAGGTTGGTACCTAACGCCGTCGGATGATGTGACGCCCCGTCCGTGAGAGGGGATTCTATGGAGTTGCGGCATTTACGTGACTTTGTCGCGATCGCGGAAGAGGGTAGCTTTACGCGTGCCGCGTTGAAGATTCATGTCACCCAACCATCATTGACGCGACAGATAAAGAACTTAGAAGAGGAATTGGGGGCACAACTTCTAGTGAGAGGGAGCCACGGCGTGTCCCTAACCGCGAGCGGCCAGGCTTTTCTTGTAAGTGCAAAACGCGTTCTGGAGATCAACTCCGAAAGCGTGGCAGCGATCAAGAATGCAAAACAAACCAATCGGCCGCAACTTCGGATCGGTTACTTGTCTGCTCTCTACGGTGAGCCACTGGCGCGGACCCTCGGACTCTTCCGCCGAACCCATCCACTCGTCGGCATCAACCTGTTCGACATGACCCTCACAGAGCAGTTGGCGGCGCTGTCCGAAGGCAAGCTCGATCTCGGTTTTATCGGCCCGGTTCGCGAGAACTTCGGCCGTAGCCTTTGCCATGAACTCGTGGCCAACCACGAGGTGCTTGTAGCTGTTTGTAAGGACGATCCACTAGCGAAAAAACTGCGACTGTCGCTCCAAGATCTGGATGCGCATCTACTGGTCGCCCTTTCCAGCCGAATTTGGCCAGGCTGGCGCCAGAGTATTACAGAACTCTTCTCCGCGGATCGGCTCGATTTGCAGGTCATCCAGGAAGCCGAGAGTGAAACGGCGGCTCTCCAACTAGTGGCTCTTGGTCTAGGTGTCGCTTTTATACCTGAGCGAGCGGGGTTGCTGCGTCACAGCGGTGTCTCACTCCGACCGCTGAGTCCGCGCTTCAGGATTCAGTCGGCGGTGGCCTGGAGTAGGGAAAATAAGTCAGATGGTCTCAGGAACTATCTAGAAATCATGCGCGAAACCCTAGGCACAAGCCTACGCGGCGCGGCCTGAATCCACCGACACTCGTCGGTCCGACTCGCTGGTGGCGCGGCGATGCTCACCTGCTATTCCGGTAATGCAAATTACTTATTGGCATAATTTTCGATCTGTCGAGTAGAATGCGCCCGCTGAGAGGTGAAAGGCGCAATGCGAAGCAGGCGCCGCAGTACTTGCGAGCGGAAGGCATTTGCTCTTTGGTGCGAGCAAGCGACACCCGAGGGCTCGATCACCACGGAGTCCAACGTACTGAGCGAAGTTCCCTTTAAGGGAGGTGCTGCGGGTGGAACAAATCTCATCGATCCAACCGAATTGATTGCCGCTGCTCACGCCGCTTGTTTCTCCACGACATTGGCAGCGGAACTCGGCAGGGCCGGATTTCAAGCTCAAACAATCAGAACCACCGCGACAATCACCTCAGTACGATCCCCTCAGGAATGGGCAGTTTCGGCGATTGCCCTCGACGTTGTCGCTGCCGTCCCAGGAGCGCAACCCGGCGATTTTATTGTGGCGGCTTCGAATGCGAAGCAGAACTGCCCGATCTGCCGCCTGCTGAATGTTGACGTCACAATGAACGCCAGATTAGAGCGGTGATAAGCGGTGATATTCGCTTGGCCCCGCCACAAAGAGCAGGCACCACAGACTCGATCGCATTAACCGCTTGCAGCCCCGATCATGTCATCTTGTGTGGCGATCAGTTTGGATCGATGGCTCAGTCTGTTGTGTACTCATCGATTTTCGCAGCCGTCATGGCATCGATTCCGGGACTGTCGCCTAGAAATGGTTTGGGACGCCTAAGAATGGCGGGAGCGACGGGACTCGAACCCGCGGCCTCCTGCGTGACAGGCAGGCGTTCTAACCAACTGAACTACGCCCCCGCATATATTGCTCCGCTTTTGCCCGACTGTTCCTTTCCGTTCCCTCCGCTTCCGACCTGTGTCCGAAAGTGCCCGAGAGTGCCGTGACAGCGCAGCGGGTGGGGTTGTGTTGTCGCGTTCACCGGCCCTTACCTGGACCTATTGACAGAAACGGGGTTCTTGACGTACGGTGATCGCGATCAGCGGGAGCGTGGTCACCAATCCCGTCTCAATAACCTGTTTCTCGCTGCTTCCCCTTAGAGCACCGGAGATTTCGTCTGCGTGCTGAACGCGGTCGATGCACATTTGCGCGCCAAAGGATTGAGGGGATGGCAATTCATAGCACTAGAACATTTCTCGTCTGCGCCGTAACGACAATTCTCATTCAGATTGCGCACGCGCAGGCTCCACCTACCGCAGCCTTGTTAGATCCTCTTAGCTTACCGGCACGTTGTCGGATTCACGACAACGATTCCATCAAGAAACTGCGGAAGGACCTCCAAGATGACCTCGCACACGAGGACCTGCACGACGGTATGCAGTACTTTTGTATAGCCGAACGGATGAAGCGCCTGGGAGACTCCAGAGCGGAGAAGTTTTACGAAAAAGAGATCCAGGCCGCGCCGAACAATCCCAACTACGAACTCTACTATGCGGATTATTTGAGAAATTTCAGAGGTGCCCAGACACCACTCTTTCCACAGGCCGAGGAGCATTACTCTAAAGCACTCGCTGAGATCAATGCGATTCCTGGGGCAAACAGCATTGTGAGATCAGGGAATGACACGCAGAGCTTGGTCGAGAGAGGCCTCATCGCTCTCCATCAGCAAGATGGCCTGCCCCTTGCATATTGGCAGCCAACATCAGATTCCGACAAAATGCCAAGGAGACCATTCGCGTTTTTCGCAACGATAAATCGATACCAGCAATCTCCATCTGAATTGGACCGGGAAGCAGACATTAGGGATTATACGTCGGAGGCTCTGTTCGCTGAAAGCAGCCTAAGAAGAAACAAGACGCTAACAGCAGAAGAGCTTGAGAGATTGATTCGAGACAAGAAGGCATTCGAGACGCTGGATCGTATTCGATTGCGCTACAAGGCTTGGCCTTCTGTTGACGTTTATTACATCCACAGGCAGACGAATAACGCACAGATCACCTACTTTGACCTGAGAAACATTGATGAGAACCCTTTTAATCCTCACAACAATTTCAACGAATTGAGACAAAACGATTTTGCAATCAAGGCGGACAAACCATTCAGTTTATCCCGCTGCTTTGATGTGAACCTGACGATTGGGTTTCGATTCGTACAAAGATGGGGACTCATTGAGGGTGCACCCGCTGCACACGAGAACATACCCCAACTTGATTCGAAAATAGCGCTTTCAAAGTTTGCTGGTCCCGACAAAGCACACCTCGAAGTGACATACACTTATCAATGGATACAGCCAGCCGTTCCGAATTTCCAGAACCGATACAGAGATTTCTTTGGTGTGACCGGAACATACCAACTCTTCCGACCCCTCGGCCTTTTCCACCGTTCGTCGTATAGAAATCGATTCACGCAACGTGGTTGGGATTTCTTCGCCGGTTTCTTGCGCGACAACGAAGCGTACTTCGGCCCAGATGCCTTTCCGAGGCGGCGTGATTACTTCTTCGGCACGTCACCTAGAGGGCTGCTATGGAGCAGGTTCGATCTCGCTCTTCGAGCTACGCGCTTTACGTCAGATGTCAAGGGCATCGGTTCTCAGAAGAACTCACAGTGGCGCCCGGATGTAACGGGCCTGATAAGGGTGGTCGACGAAGACAGCACGCAGGGCATTCCGGGGGCCAGGCAAGGGATGCATCTTGAATTCATCCACTTGGTCGGAGAGGTTGTTCGAGAGGACCTCGCTCAGACCGGGCTAGGAGTTTACGAGAATCGTAAATATGGTGGCGGGCTCGATACGGCTTTTTACACAACAAGGAGCCGCACAACATTTCTAGCCTCTGTCAGGTATGATCGAGAGCGATATTTCCACCTAGACCGTAGCGCCGACATCTTTAGCGCTAGCTTTAGTATTGGTTTTTGAAGTGTCATTGTGATGTCCGCGTGGAGCATTGCAGTCTAGTCGGAGAAATGACAATGAGCGATCAGCGCTGGATAGCCCTCATTGGTTTGCTACAAGCCATCATTGTGGCCCTTATCGGCGGGACTACAGCAGTTGGAGTAGCGCTCCTCAACAAGAAACGTGAGGAATTGAAATCAGACAATCGCATGGGAGGAGAGATGAACACGAAAACATCCTTTACACATACCAAAAAGTTTGTCTGGTTTGTTGCTCCGATGATTGGTGCTGTGCTGGCATTGGCAGGATTCGGTAGCTGGCGCGCACTGGCTAGCTCGCAAGCTACCAAGGCTCCGTTCTGTCTGCATGGTTACTTCTTCCCTTCGGGAGTCATGAACGATGTAAAGCAGATAGAGATCGTCGATCCGTGGAAGGGCAATTGTCATTCCGGTGCTACGTGCGTGAAAATCACATACACGCCAGGCGAGAAGGCATGGGCGGGAATGTATTGGCAGTATCCAGATGGCAATTGGGGTGATAAGCCTGGCAGAAAGATAGAGGGTGCCAAGAAATTGGTCTTCTGGGCTCGGGGCCAGAATGGCGGAGAAACTCTAGACTTCAAGGCTGGCGGAATAAATCAGCCAGACAAGAAGTATCAAGATTCCTTCGAAAAGATGTACGAGCACGACCCGGTAACGCTGACGACCGATTGGCAATTCTTTGAGATAGATTTAGCCGGTACGGACACCAGTTCGGTCATCGGAGCTTTCGCTTGGACTGCGTCGAAAAGCGCGAACTCCCAAGCAATCACCTTCTATCTCGATGGCATTTGCTTTCAGTGATCGGCGCGGGATAAGCCTAGCCGCGCATGGGGCACATCGCGATACTAGAACAGCCGCGCTTGGACGGGAGTGTCTAACGTCACTGGTGCAGCGGTTTCATTTCATTCTGCGAATTGTTAAGTTTCGTGCTGACCGGATAGCGCCGCATCTGATCTGCGTCGTATGGTTTGAGAATGTCACGGACCGCGTCGAAGTCAGTCACATCGGGGTCAAGCCATATCTCGTACTTGTCTGGCGTCACGATGACAGGCATTCCGTCGTGCATGTCGGCTACGAGAGAATTGGGTGTCGTTGTCAGGATCGTGCAACTCTCGACGATTTGTCCCTCGGAATTCTTCCATTGATCCCACAACCCGGCGAGTGCAAACAGATCTCCTGCACCCACCTCGAAACAGTACGGCTGCTTAACGCTTCCCATCGCCCGCCACTCCTAGAAACCATCAGCCGGAATAAGGCACCGTTTAGTCAAGATGGAATCTCGAAAAGCCGGTGTCATCGTAACGGTTTCCGACCGCGCGTTGAGAGTTCGATTGCCGATGCTCATGTCCGTTGCCCATGAAGGAATCAATCCCCAGCGCATTGTAGTGAACTTGCGAGACTTTTTCCCTTGTTCTTTGCGGAGTGAGAACCGGCTGCTTTGGCGCAATGTTGTATCGAGGGCGTTCTTCAATTTCGTCCCACGCTTGAAAAACGCTCGGAGAGGTACCGTTTCGAGTGGGTCAATCGGTATCTGTTGCACACAACTTTCATTGTCGCAGACTTGGTGTGGCGAGCTAAATAGATGGGAGACGTCGGTTACGGCGGAGCCGGTGCAAAGTCGTCAGGATAGAAGACAATAGCGTTGATAGCGCCGCTTAGGTTGGGATGTTTCTTCTTTGTGTATTCCGCAAGGATGACTGTGTATGCGTCCAATCGCGCGATGGGATCTGAGCATTGGTTGGCGGTTTTTCTGGCCAGACGCAATTGGTCCATCTGCGCAAGTGCCATCGCCGCTTTCGACAGCATGAAATCGCGAGGTGAGGCGTCTTGAATATCCTTGATTTTGGAATAGGCGTCGTTCCATTGTGTCAGCGCACGCGTGTGTTGACCGCTTCTGCTTAGCGCCACGGCGATAGCCAATCGGGGTACGATTCCTTCGCCCTCGATAGTGATTGCTTTTTCCACTAGACCAGCATTAGCCATCGAGACTGATACCTCGGACAGGACAGCATCGCGGTATGACGTGTACGAAATCTGCTGTGCCTCGTGAACCGCGCGGTCAAAGTCTCCAAGCTCAGAGAGAGCGCGTGCAGTTATCCCGTGCAACGTCTGGTTGTAGTACGGTGAACCTGATTGGCTTGCCACGTCGAAAAGGCGATGGGGTTGCGCAATGCTAAGCGACTCATCCATATCTACGGTTGACGCATTCAAGCCCAGATGACTAAAAGCTACATTCCTCGCTTCCCGGATGTTCCCTACGATCTCCATTGCGTGAACTGCGTGCGCGATGCTGTCGAACCTTGAGATTGCCTCCAAATTAGGGAGACCATGTGTGTCGCCAAAAGCTGCGGGCAAGGCATCAGCCTGTGAAACAACATCGTGGGCCAACTTGTTCGCTATATCCGTCTGTCCAGCCCTTCCAAGTAGAACAGCAACGTCCGCCAGACTCTCTAGCCGATGCCCATCAGCAGGCCACTGGGAGGTGGCTCGTAGCGTCTCTTGAGTAAAGCGTGACGCATCACCCGAGCTGCCCACTTCTGCGGAAGCAGCCGCGAGTCTTGCCAAGGTCAAGGGCTTCCCGCGCACACCCGTGTTGTCCAGGGTCGCAGGAAGCGATGTAGGGTCACCATAGAGAATTTTCGTCGCCTGCCATCTGCCCGCGCTGTCCCCGTATGCGTCCAGCTTGATCGCTTCAGCTACGGGCGCATGGGCGAAGATTTGTTGGATTTGATAGGTGTCGCTCCTAAACCAGAAGATCGGAAACAGAGTCGCGGAGAGACAAAGAGTAAGAACCCCAACCAATCTCCAGCGCAGGTCCACGCGCTGTCTCTTGGGTCGCGCAGAGCTGGCAGCGCCGCGATACAGTACCAGTTCCCTGAGCTGACGTTCTTGCGCATCAGTGAACCCATCAGGAAAAGAATTCTTCGCGGACCGCTGGGTACTTTAGTAGTAGGTTGGCTAAGACCGTCTCGTCCCAAAGTTGTATTTCTGTAGGAGGCTTGCTACTGGCGAGACGCTCCCACCAAGCGTGTTCTGCGGGGGTAAACACCTTCGGAATACAAAGGGTCCATCGTTTAAGTCGATACCGCCCAAGAGCGGACGAGAGTGATTCCTCGATTTGTTTCTTTCTTCCTGGAGTTAGGGTTTCAATGAAGAATTTGAATTGAAACACTACGTCAGGCTTACCTGCACCCGTAAGGTTGCCGACAAAAGCATCAACGCCGTGATCTCCTCCCCTTCCATCAACCGCACGCGCACTAGGGAATTCGAGAGCTATCAACTGGGCGCAGAGTTTCTCGAAGTTGCCGCTGTTTGACGGAGCTGGCCCTTGAATTCGGACAAAATCAACCGGCATCAGAACCTCTTTCCGGTGCATCATAACGCAGGACACCACCGTCTGGTCCGAGACATCCCAAGCGAAATCGAGCGAATATTCGGCCCACGCGAAGGTCCACTAAGCGCCAAGCAAACAGCAAGGTCGTTCAGATGGTGCTCAAGCCGACAGTTTCGGTGCAGACCAATGAAAAAGGAGCCGACGTTGCGGCTCCCTGATCACTGCATTTTTCTTATTGGGGGTTTTTGGGGGTTTCTCGGTTCGACCCAAATTCCCGTAAGCTTATGATTCCTTTGGTTGCGGGGGGTGGATTTGAACCACCGACCTTTGGGTTATGAGCCCAACGAGCTACCAGACTGCTCCACCCCGCACTTCGATCATAAACAATGCCCACGACATCGTCAAACCGGGGTGGGCATTGATGAGTGAGCGTAATCGCATCCCCCGGGCGGGTTGTGGCATCGAAGAAGAGGTCGAATCACAAGCTGGCAGTCAGAGGAGAACATTACTCATGGCCAAGAAAGACCGGAACGAAAAAGACCAGAACGAAAAAGCCAACACTGGGCGAGGGAACTTGAGCGCGCAACCTCGTCTTCATCAGCGAGCACCCGAACTGCAAGCGTACGGCACGGTTTCACACATGTTGCCGCTCGACCTTGAGGAACCGGTTCGCCTGGAAATGACCGAGCAACTGAACCTGTTGCTGGCCGACACCATGACACTACGCGATCTCTACAAGAAATCTCATTGGCAGGTTGCAGGCCCAACTTTTTATCAGCTGCATCTTTTGTTCGACAAACACTATGAGGAGCAATCGGAGATTGTGGACACGATTGCCGAGCGCATCCAACTTCTGGGTGGAATCTCAATCGCGATGGCAGCAGACGTCGCCGAAACAACGCGCATCGAGCGTCCACCGCGGGGCAGGGAGGAAGTGCCGGTGCAAATTTCCCGATTGCTGGATGCGCACCAGATCATCATCGGCCACTGCCGCGAACTGGCAGAACGGGCAGACAAACTGGGCGATGCCGGTACCAATGATCTGGTCGTGAGCGACGTACTGCGCCCGAATGAATTGCAGTCGTGGTTTCTCAGCGAACATCTGGTTGATGTACCCCTGGTGCGCGCGGAGCTGCCACAGTTTCGCAACGCCGGCTAATTGGTGAGCAAAGAAATCGAGCAGGCTCTCGTTCAAGAGGCCTGCTCGATCCTTTTACCGACGATGACCCAAAGTCAACGAGCCCGATAGCGCCGCAGTCAGAAAGCTTTTAACCGCGAAGGGCGCGAAGGAAGTCGCGAAGGACGCAAAGAATGTCAACCGAACAACGTCAGCCCTGATTCGCGAAATGAAGTTGAAAATTCCGCCGATCTCCGATACGCTTTCGTGACCTCGAGTCACACATGAGCGGAATCGCCAGCCATCCCTTCACGCCTCCACGTACGCTGCGCCACGCTGCGCCACGGCCCCGGTCCGAGGTCAAGCGCTCGCGGATTATAGAAGCGGCCATGCAGCACTTCGCGGAGAACGGATTTAGCGCTGCGCGTGTGGGCGACATTGCGGCCGCTCTCGGCATTGCGAAGGGTTCCATTTTTCAACATTTCGGCAGCAAGGACGCTCTTTTCTTCGAAGTCTACAAGCGCGCCGTGCGCTCCTTCTCCAGATATCTGGACGCGCCCGCCGAGGTGCGCACGGCCGGATTTTTCGACGTTTTGAATTACTGGCTGGTGCGCACGGAAAATTTGTTGCGCGAGAACTGGATTCCCTACCGCATTTACTTACTCGGCAACTATGGTAGCGATCTGGTGCTGAAGCGCGAGATCAATCGATTTCTGACCACTGAGGATCCTTACGGCACCGTTCCCTTTGTGCGTTTTGGCATTGAGCGCGGGGAGTTGCGCAAGGATATGGATATTGAAATGATTGTCGCGATTCTCGACTGGACGATCGAGCGCTTTCAGGATGCGTTACTTACCGCCGAACTCGATCCCGGGCTTTTTCGCAGGCAAGGCGAGATGCCAGAGAAGAAGGAAGCCCGCATTCGGCAGTTCCTGGAGCTTCTGCAGCGTGCGGTGGGCGCCGCTCCGACGCTTCCAATTCGTGGTCGTGCTGCAGTGCGCAAGAACGCAGGCAGAGGTCCGGTTGCAGGAACAAAATTGCGGTAGCCGAGTTGTGCTGCTTAATACCGGTTCCCAATATAAGTTTGATTAGACTTCATAACGAGACAAGTTCACGACATGCAAACTTCTATCGAGACGATACTCTCCAGCTACGACGATCAGGCCCCTTTGCAACAGGCCTCCACCATTCCCGCGGCATGGTATGTCGACGACCGCATTGCGGAACTCGAGCGGATGAACGTGTTCAGCAAGACGTGGCAACTGGTGGCGCGCACCGAGCAGGTGAAGAGTCCCGGGCAGTTCGTGAGCACGACGGTGGCGGGTGAGCCGATCGTGGTTGTGCGCGGAAACGACGGTACTTTGCGCGGATTTTACAATGTCTGCCGCCATCACGCCGCTGCCGTTGTCACGCAATCTTGCGGCCACGCCGCAATTCTGCACTGTCCGTATCACGGTTGGAACTATGGGCTTGATGGTTCGCTCAAAGGCATGCCTGAGTTCGAGGGAGTGGAGAATTTTGACCGCGCGCAAAATGGCCTGGTTCCCATCCGAGTCGATACCTGGGAGTGCTTCGTTTTCGTAAATCTGGAGGAACAGGCCGCGCCGCTTGCGGAATTTCTTGGCGGACTGGTTCGGCGCGTAGCACCTCTCGGGGTCAGCAAGCTGCACTACTTCGACCGGCGCACCTACGACATCCACTGCAACTGGAAAGTCTTTGTCGATAATTTCCTCGACGGCGGCTACCACGTTCCTCATCTGCACAAGGGGCTGAGTTCGGTTCTCGATTACAGGCAGTACACTATCGAAAATGAAGACCGGTATTGCTTGCAGTCAAGCCCGATGGTTTCCTCCAGCGAAGATGCCGCCACCGGAGCGACGCGCAAAGGGGACCGCGCCTGGTATTTCTGGCAACATCCGAACCTGATGATTAACTGCTACGCGGGATACATGGACACGAATCTGGTGATCCCCGTGGATGTGGATCACTGCCATGTGATTTTCGATTTCTACTTCGCAGACACTAGCGAGGCGGCGCGCGAGTACAACGAACAATCGGTGAACGTGGGCAATCGCGTGCAGGAGGAGGATCTCGGCATCTGCGAAGACGTGCAGCGAGGATTGAAGTCGCGGGCTTATCGTGCGGGACGGCTTTCGGTGCGTCGCGAGGCCGGAGAGCAGTTATTTCACCGCTTGCTGGCCGCGGATTTGAAATCCGCAACCATTCGCAGATGATGAGACAAATCCTCACCGCAGGCGGTGCGATTGTGGCAATCGTTGCGGCGTGCTGCGGTTTGTTCATCTCCGCGGCTGCTCAGGTCACTGCGATCCGCGCCGGCAAGTTGATCGATCCGGACTCTGGCACGGTTCTCATCCATCAAACCATTCTCATCCGCGACGGAAAGATCGAGGCTGTGGGCAGCGACCTGGTAATTCCTTCCAGCGCCACGGTGATCGACCTCAGCAAGATGACCGTTCTCCCGGGATTAATCGACTGTCATACACATCTCGCCGATGGCGCGCACGAGTCCGATCCCATCAGCCAGTTCAAGAAAACGGGCGCGCAAATTGCGCTGGAATCGGTGCCGAACGCGCGAGCGATGCTGGAGTCTGGTTTTACCACGGTGCGGGATGTGGGTACCTATCGTGCGCTGGGCGATATCGCCTTGCGCGACGCTATTCAGCGCGGCGACATCATCGGTCCCCGCATGTTTGTGGCCGGAGCGTATGTGACGATCTCCGGCGGCGCCGGCGCGGCCACCGGCCTGGCTCCTGACATCACGCTGCCTTGGGACTTGCGTTACGGCGAAGCTAATAGTCCCTGGGAGGTCCGCCAGGTCATTCGTAAGTTGGCGCATGCCGGTGCAGATCATATCAAGGTTCTTTCCAGTGGAGCTGTACTGACGCACGGAAGCAATCCGAGCTCGCAGGAATTCACTCTGGAGGAATTGCACGCCGCGGTCGATGAAGCCAGCCATTTCGGCCTGCGGGTGGAGGCGCATGCGCATTCGCCGGAGGGCATCAAGAACGCGATCCGTGCCGGAGTTGCGTCAGTGGAGCATGCCACTCAGATCGACAGTGAAGGCATTGCTCTCGCCAAGCAAAACGGTACCTATCTGGACATGGATATTTACGACGAAGAGTGTATTCAAGAACAAGGGAAGCTGGGGAAAATGCCGAAAGATTTTCTGGAGCATGATGCGCAGCTCGGCCAGGTGCAGCGCGAGAACTTCCGCAAAGCCGTTGCCGCAGGAGTGAAAATGTCGTTCGGTACCGATGCTGGAGTTTGTCCCTATGGCACCAGCGCGAAACAATTTGCCTTTATGGTGAAGTATGGGATGACTCCCATGCAGGCGATTCAGGCTGCCACCAGCTCCGCCGCTGATTTGCTGGGACACTCGAATGAAGTTGGGTCGATCAAGGCTGGGAAATATGCCGACATCGTTGCCGTTGCCGGCGACCCTCTCGCGGATATTCGCCTGCTGGAAAACATTCAGTTCGTAATGAAGCAAGGCAAGATCTACAAGCAGTAGCGACGACGCGGCTCGCCGCGTTTGTTCCAGCCGTACTTATCCCTGTGGCGGTTCTTGTTCGCGCCGCATGGCGCGCAGATCGATTCCCAACTGCTCCGCTTTTTTGTAAAGATGACTCCGTTCCAGTCCGAGCGCCTTTGCCGCCAGGCTCACGTTGGAATTGCTACGTTTCAGTTCCGCCCGAATCACTTCTCGCTCAAAAGCGTCGACGCGACTCGCCAAGGGCCCCGAGGAGAATGTGGAGGAAGCCGTCACTGCCGCGCTGCCTGCTTTCGGCAAAGCCATTTGCACGGTCGCGACTTCAACGTGACCATCAGTGGCCAGCAGCATCAGCCGTTCTACCATGTTGCGCAACTCTCGAACATTGCCCGGCCACGCGTGCGATTGCAATGCCGCCATCCCCTCTGCAGAAAAGGGAACTGGCTTCCATCCATTCTGCGCGCTCACCTGTGCCGAGAAATGCCCGACCAGCAGGGGAATATCCTCAGGGCGCTCGCGCAGCGGCGGCAAGGTAAGCGGAAAAACATAAATCCGGTGAAACAGATCCTGACGAAATCTCTCTTCGCGCACCCGAGCCTCGAGATCGCGGTGCGTGGCCACCACCACGCGCACATCCACGCTCACCGGTTTTTCGCCGCCGATGCGCTCCACTTCTCCTTCTTCCAGCACACGCAGCAGCTTCGCCTGCATGGCCAGCGGCATATCGCCGATTTCGTCCAGAAAGATTGTGCCGTGATCTGCCTGCTCAAACTTTCCGACATGGCGGCCAGCGGCGCCGGTGAAAGATCCTTTTTCATGACCAAAAAGTTCTGACTCGATCAGTTCCGCCGGAACCGCGGCGCAATTCAAGGTTACGAACGCTCCGCCGGCGCGTGCGCTTCGCTCATGGATGGTCCGCGCCACCAGCTCTTTTCCTGTGCCCGTCTCTCCCAGGATGCAGACTCGCGTTTCACTCGCCGCTACGCGCTCGAGTTGCGCGATCACGCGCTGCATGGCTGGCCCCTGCCAGACAATTTCGTGCTTGCCGAGCCGCTGCTTGAGTTGACGGTTCTCACTCTCCAGGCGTTGGAGTTTGAGAGCGTTCTCCACGGTCAGCAAAAGCTTTTCGGTGGAGATAGGCTTCTCCAGAAAATCGAGCGCACCCAAACGCGTAGCCCGCACCGCCATTTCGATGTCTGCTTGGCCTGACATCATTACCACGGGCGCGGTCACGCCCTGCGCTTTGAGTTCCTCCAGCAGCGCCAGGCCGCCCTTTCCGGGCATCACGACATCGGAGAGGATCAAGGCGAAATTCTGCGCTTTCGCCAGCTCCAGCGCTTTGGCCGCGTTGTCGCAAACTGTGGCCTCATGCCCGGCGAGCCGAAACGCTCTGGATAGCGAGGCTAGAGTGTTCGCTTCGTCGTCCACAATCAGCAGATGTGCTTTCGTTGGCAACCGCCCTCCTTGATTTATATTTCTTCATCCGATTCTTCCTTGAGACTTAATTCCTCGGCAACTCGATCACAAAAGTTGTGCCTCGTCCCAGCTCGCTTTGCACGCGGACTCTTCCCCCGTGATCGCTCACCACCGACTGTACGATGGCCAGGCCGAGTCCGGTGCCATGCTGCTTGCTGGTGTAATAAGGAGTGAATATGCGCTCACACTCCTCCGGCGTCAAACCCGAACCGCTATCCGCGATCTCGATCAGGATATTGCTGTCTTCGCTGCGAGTGCGCAGCGTTAACGTGCCGCCTTGCAGCATCGCATCCATCGCATTCAGGACCAGATTTGAAATCGCCCGATGCAGCAACTCAGGATCGGCAGCAACGGTCTCGAGATGTGGATCGAGTTGCAGATCACAAGTGATCTTCGCACGTCCCGGCGCTTCGAGTTGAGCCTGAACCAGTTGTAACGTTCCGCGAATCACCTCATTCACCTGGACCTGCTGGAGTTGCGGTTGCGGCATCTTCGAGAACTCGCTGAACCTTCCGATAATCGCTCTCAGGTTCGCGATCTCGGCCAACAGCGTTCTCGAGCTTTCGCGGAAGACTTCGTCAAACTGCTCAGGATTCTGTTGGCGTGCCCGCACCAGATTTTCCACGGTGAGCTGCAGTGGAAACAGAGGGTTTTTCAATTCGTGAGCCAGACGCCGCGCCAGTTCGCGCCAGGCGGCGACGCGTTCCGCCTGCACCAGCCGTTCTTGCTGACTGAGCATTTCGGTGGTCATGCGATTGAAGGAGTCGGCCAGTTGGCCGAGTTCGTCGTCACCGTTCACGTCAACTCGGGCGTTCCAGTTTCCGGCTGCGACTTCCTGCGCGGCGTGGGCGAGTTGCTCGACTGGGCGCGTCACTCGGGCGGCCGCCCAGCTGCTGAGAAGAATTGCCAGCAGAATTCCTCCGCCACCGACCAGGAACGCCGCCGAGCGGATGTGGCGCATCAACTCAACGTAGGTGCGCCGCGAGTTGCCGATCAGGAGAATTGCGAGCAGCGGACGATCTTTACCTGGGGCAGGACTCGGGCTGGCATTGGGGCCGGCGCCCAGCAGTGGAATGGCATGAAAGACTTCGTCTTCTGCCTGGTTTTCCGACCACTGTACCGAGGCCGTGTTTTCTACTTTGGATTGGCGGACAGCATCAATGAGAGGCTTCAGCTTTTCCGCGGGCCGGATGTTTTCAGGGGCAGATGGGTCGACCATGAACTCTGGCAAGAATTGCGCTCCGCGATTCTGGTAGAGCAAAGCGCGCATGCCAACCGGCATGTCGAGTCCGGCCAAAAAAGTTGTGTCGAGACGGCGGCCACCGATTATATAGATTGGACGATCCGCTACTTTCGTTGCACGGACTGCGAACAGGCCGAGCGCCACGCCTTCCTGCAATTCTTCCCTCTTGAGAAATGGGCCTTGCTCCGTGGATGCGGGGAAGGTGTCGACGGCGACTTCCAGATATCCGAACTTGGCGGGCCACTGCGCGGAGGACACAATGGTTCCATCGTTCTGGACAAATTCCAGAAAATCGAGGCGGTTGTTGTCGGCGGTTGTCTTCGCCGACTCGAAGTACGGACCAGAATCCGCCTGGGCACGATTGAGAGCCGTCGCCATGCGGCTCGCGGCTTCTGACACGGCAATGGCTTGCACCCGCCGCGCCACATCTTCGCCTTGACGGTTGAACTCGCGGCGAAACTGTGTGACCAACGCGGCGGTTCTTTCGTCCTCGCTGCGATCGAAGGCGCGGCGAGTCACCGCCGACACCAGCAACGTCACCGCAGCGACGGAGAGGAATACCGTCAGCGCGAAGACCGACAGCAGTTTGCGCCGGAATGTCATCGCTACGGTTTCTCCGCCGAAGGCTCTTCCATCGATGGACAACGAATCCTTGAGAATCATATCTCACGATGCCGTTGGGCGATCTCACTCTGGCAATGCTCGAACAACTTCAATTACTGCGGCTGCTGTTCCGTCTTGGCGCTTTGATTTGCCAGATTCATGCCGCGCAGCACGTCGTTGGCGAAAAAGAACTTGCCATCGGCCGGGACCATCATGATCTGCAGCTTATCGGAGAGCCGCTCCGCCACGATTTTATTAATCAGCAGCGGATTTTCTTTCAACACGGCCGCCTCACTTTGCAGACGCTCGGCGTCCGCCGCTGCGGTTACGCGGATGCGATCCGCTTCCGCCTCCGCCAACAGTTTCCGCCGCTCGCCTTCGGCTTTGCTGTCGATCAGTTTGGCCTGGGCGTCGCCCTCGGCGTTCTGAATCGTCGCTTCCTTGCGCGCCTGTGCTTCCAGGCGACTCTGTTCAATCTGCTTCTGCTTGAGTGGCAGCGTGTATTGCATTGCGTCCGATTCACTCTTAGCCCGTAGAACCCGCACCCGCGCCTCGCCCTCCGCCATCTTGACCTGGCGCGCTTTCATCGCTTCGGCTTCCAGTTCGGCGATACGCACTTCCTTGTTTTTCAATTCCGTTTCTATCCCCATGCGGTCGTTTTCCTGCTCTTTCAGCAGGAGCGTTTCCAGTCCTTCCGCATATTCCGCCGGCAGTTGGATATCGCGCAGCATCACTGCTTTCACGACGATTCCATCGGCCGCGAGTTTCTGCGTTATTAGCGCTGCCGCCCGCTCCCGCACTTCCTCGCGTTTCGCGGAAAAAACGTCGCGCACCGTGTAGTTCGGCACAATCTCCCGCCACACGCTCGCGACAGTCGGCGGCACAATTTCTTTTTCCACCGGACGTGGCAAATTGCCCTGGATGTAATCCAGTCGCTTAGGATCCAGCCGATACCGCACTGTGATCGCCAACCCCAGCGTCAATCCTTCTTTCGCCTGGACATCGAGAAGTTCGGTCTTCCTGGAAGCCTTGGTAGCCGCAGTCTTCCCATCTTCAGAGACTCCGGTGGTGAACAGTTGATCTCTCGTATCGAACAGCGCCACATCCTCCATTAGAGGCACGACCAGATGCGCACCGGGATAGAGCGTCCCAGGTACTGTCCCGCTCATCTGGCTGACGCGCACGCCGGCCATCCCGCTCGGCACCACCACAATGCTGAACGCCAGCAGCAGCGGCCCCCACGCCAGCATTGCCAAAGCCAGCGAAGTCCGCCAGCGCAGCACAACCGGCGCTGCACTCGCCGTCCCTCCCGGCATCTCCAATGCCCGCCGGTACAACATCTCGCGATACAGATCGTAGGTGAGAATGCATACGGCCGCGATCATCATTCCCAGGCCGCCCGTCATCAGCAGATACTTCAACGCCAGCATCGTCGTTCTCCTCTGCGCCTTAGCGCTTCTGCCCAGATTTCGCCGGTACTGCCTGCGGGACCATCTGCCGGGCAAAGAACAGCCGGAACACCTGCCCGAAAATAAATTCCTCCGCCAGCAACGCCACCGCTACCGAAAAAATAAGGCCCGCCACCACTGCCATGAATGTGATCATCAATTGCATAACGCCCTCCGTATTTTTTTAACTTGGTACTAGGTACTCGGTACTTGTGCCCCTATTGCCCGCTCATCTGTGCAACGTCCTCCGCGGGCACATCAGGTGCGCCGCCAAAGATGGAGGCAATTTCCTCGTCTCGTTTCTCGCGAATCTCCACCACATCGCCCACGCGCAGCATCGAGTAAAGACGCTCCACATCCCGATTCTTCAGCCGGATGCATCCATGCGAAGCCGCCTGCCCAATGGACAGCGGCGCATTCGTCCCGTGAATGCCGTAGCCCTTTAAGTTCAGCCCGATCCAACGCGTGCCCACGGGACTCTTCTCGCTCGCCGCCGTCACGACGCCGTCGTGGTAGTAGGCGGGGTCGGCCACTCGATTGACGATTTCAAACTCTCCCGTCGGACTAGGACTCACCGGCGCTCCCACGGCCACGGGAAAGTGCGCCAGCACGTTTCCGTCTTCGATCACGGCCAGGCGGCGGTCGGCGATACTCACCCACACCACGCGATGTCCACGTGGCGGCGCAGCAGCCTTTGCGCTACTGGGCGAGGAAGAAATCTGCGCGAAGCAGGAAACTGTAAGCGTTAGAAGGACACTCGCGATCATCACGGCCTGCCGCCGCGGCGTAACATTTCTGATTGTTGTTGTCATCGCCTGCCCTCGCACACCCCTATTACCTGGCATTGCGAGGGCCGATTCTCAAGTACATGAATACAAGCTAGTTAGCCCGATGGCGGCGATCAAATCATCGGATGGAATCGGACAGTGTGTCAGGCATGACACATGGAGAGGAGGTCTCAGGGGAGACTCGTTGTCAGAGTTCTAGTCCATTGCTAGCTAGATCGGCCGCACAGAGCCGTTTCCGAAGACGGCCGGGGCCGGGTGCTTAAGAATCTTTTGCTCATTTGACTTCCCGTTCCTCGCACCGCTATCGTTGCCCGCATGAACGTAGTCAAAGCCACCCGCCAGTTTGAAGAGTGGCTGGCGCGGCACACGCATATCGACCAGAAGGACCTCCGCCTCAAGCACACCAACATGAAGGCCGACGTCTTCATGTTCCTGCGCGCCACGTACTACCGTTGGGCGCAACTCTGGCCTGAGGTTTGCCCCGATCTGGCCAAAGCGCCGCAGGTTCTCGCGGTGGGCGATCTGCACATCGCAAATTTCGGCACGTGGCGTGACATAGAGGGGCGTCTTATTTGGGGAGTGAATGATTTTGACGAAGCGTGGCCCATGTCCTACGCCGTCGACCTGGTACGCCTGGCCGTCAGTGCTCACCTGGCCGTTGAGGCAGGACATCTGCCGCTCAAGCGTGAAGACATCTGCGGCGCCATGCTCGAAGGCTATCAAGAGGCGATGCAGGCGAAAGGCTGCGCCTACGTGCTGGCAGAAAATCATCAATGGCTCCGCCGCATCGCCGAAGGCGAACTCCGCGATCCCGTACGTTTCTGGCAAAAGATGGACGCCCTTCCCACACTCAAGACCGCAGCTCCGGTCAGTGCCGTCGATGCTATTGAACACCTGTTACCGGCTCCCGGTATCCCGTACCGCCTCACCCACCGCACCGCCGGACTGGGAAGCCTGGGACACGCCCGCTATGTAGCGTTAGCCGACTGGCATGGTGGCCGTATCGCACGCGAGGCCAAAGCCCTGGTCCCATCCTCTTCCCACTGGGCCCAGACCTTGGACGCGGAGAAAAGCGAACCTCCAGCGGAAATCCTTTACCAGACGATTGTTAATCGCGCCGTCCGTTGTCCCGATCCCTTCGTTCAGTTGCGCGGCCGCTGGATCGTTCGCCGCCTCGGCCCGCTGTGCTCCCGCGTCGAACTCGCTTCTCTGCGCGCACCCGATGTGGAACTCCGCCTTCTGCACGCCATGGGATGGGAAACCGCCAACGTTCATCTGGGCACGCCATCCGCACGCAAGCTCATAGTCCGCCATATCGCCAAACAGAAAGGGAAGTGGCTGCACCATGCCGCCGAAGCCATGCTGCAAGCAACTCGGGCCGATTGGGAAGTCTGGAAAAATAAAGGCTATACCTGAGGCACGTCGCCTGCCCATAACCAATGCAAGTACAGTTTTTCCCCGATTGATCTCCTGCGCTGGTCACCGCGACACTAACTTCAAAGTTCTGGCCGGAAATTGGGTATCAATGGATCAACCGCGGTTAACGGCCCGGACTTTGCTCGGCAGCCTGCTCTCGTCTATTTCGAGATCTCGCAGGCTCGAAGACCGCATTCGCAAACTATCAGCCGAAGCGGTGGCTGCCACCGACCCGGTTGAAACGAACAGAATCCTCGAAGAACTCTCCTCCGCCCTTCGCAGCCACGTCGAACGAATGCGCGAACTAGCCTCCGATCGAGCCCTGCGTGGCGAACGACGTCGCCAATACTGGACCCAACAGCTTTGATCGTTCGACATCGAACATACCAGCTAGGGTAAATCCTGTAATACTGCCCACTCGTTATGAACCGGGCAGACAATGATCGCATTCACGAACTTTGTCCCCCTCTGGCCAGGGAACAAGGCCGCCTAGTGCTACGGAGTTATCCACGACCGCTACGCTCCGGCGGTCGTTCGCGAGTTCATGTACTAGTCATTAAATGTTTTAACGAAAACTCAACTTCAAAATCAGAGTCCCGTAGTAGTATTCCCTGACCCCAAGAAATTCTCCTTCTGCCAGAGTCCGAAGGAGAGTTCCGTGCATAGCCCGTAATTGCGCTCGGGGAATCCATGTGAAGGGATTTTTTGAGATGTTCAGAAACTGGGGGAGAAGTGTGTCCGCCGCCGTTGCGTTCCTGGTGATCGCAACCCTGGGGTTTGCTCAAGTGCCTGCCTCAAAGCATGTCGTTCTTGTTATCGACGAGAACAGCAGCTTTGACGATGTCATGGACAACATGCCGTGGCTCACAGGTCAAGGCTCGGCGAACGGCTATGCCTCCAACTATCTATCCGACAACGGCGGATCCTTATTGGATTATCTCTGGCTGGCCTCTGGCAGTTGCCACTCCTCCGCCAACTGTACTTTGCCGAAGGGAACCCACGATTTCCATTGCAACGGCAACGACTGCTATTACCCAGGCTCAACGACTACCGATCCCATCACGGACGACAACGTTTTCCGCGAGCTTAATAACGCGGGAATCTCCTGGAAAGTTTACGCTCAGTCCTACTCGAAGGCTGGCGGCACGGTGACCACTCCGGACAATCACAACGGCACCTCTTACTACCGCCGTCACAACGGCGCCACTTGGTACAGCGACATTCTCAGCAACGTAAACAAGAGTGCGAACAATATTGTAGATCTCACGCAGCTTACGACCGACTTGGACGACGGGAAGTTGCCCGCTTATGTGATCATTGTGCCTGACGGAAACCACGACGCCCATGACTGTCCCGTCGGAATGTCGAGCTGCACCGAGCAGCAGAAATTATCCGCGGCCGACGGATTTCTAAGCGGCACTCTGGAGCCGATTCTCGCCACTTCGGATTTCCTGCCCGGCGGCGATGGTCTGATCATTGTCACCTTTGACGAGTGCGCCGGAGGCACCAACAAGGGTTGCGGTTCTTCCGTCTACACCGCGCTTATCGGCCCCAATGTGACTCCGCATACCGTCTCTGCCGTGCGGTATAAGCACGAAAACACTCTGCGCACGATTTTGGAAGCTTTAGCAATCAAGAACTATCCAGGAGCGTCGGCAACCGCCGCGGCGATGTCGGACTTTTTCGATACAGACGGAACCAAACCCCTGGTCACAGTTGCCACTCCCACGACCGGCGCGTCTCTAGCGTCTCCCGTCTCCTTGCAGGCCTCCGCCGTTCCTACGTCGGGCCACACGATAACCGGATGGGATGTCTATGTTGACAATGTGTCGGTGGCTTCCGCTGGTTCGGGCAGTTCGATGGCCGCCAACCTGACCATGGAGAATGGCGGGCACACGGTGGTGGTTCGCGCCTGGGATTCATCCGGAGCCTATGGCGATCAAACGCTCTCGCTGACCATCACCTCGTCGTCCAAGGCTTCGGTGACAGTCTCCACCCCGACCTCCAACACTACTGTTGGCTCGCCGGTGAATATTGTGGCGTCGGCTTCGCCAACCGCCGGTTCTACGGTGACCGGATGGTGGATCTATGTCGATGGAGCGGGTGTGAGCAGTGCAGGAGCGACCAGCACTATCAACAAGACTGTTTCTATGTCCACGGGGACGCACACGGTTGTGGTGCGCGCATGGGATAGCTCCGGCGCCTACGCCAGCCAGACCCTAACGTTGACTATAAGCAGCAAGCCGGCGGTCACTGTGTCGTCGCCCGCCCCTGGTTCCAGCGTCCAATCTCCCGTTAACGTAAAGGCGTCCGCAACCGCCAGCAGCGGGCGTTCCATCACAGGATGGCACATCTACCTTGACGGAAGCGATAAGTACAGCGCTGGCGCCACCGGTTCGATCAATACCAGTCTGAGCAACGTATCGTCGGGCACGCACACCGTTGTTGTCCGCGCGTGGGACAGCACTGGTGCGTATGGTGACCAGACCATTGATGTGACCGTACAGTAAACGGAAACCTCGGCCAGCGCATGTGAGTGTTACGCAGTAATTTCAGCCATACGTCTCCTGGCTTGCAAGACATCTCATTCTGTTCCCTGATCAGCGGAGCGGGTTGCACAGAAATCGGGATACGCCAGTTTGTGGCTTAGCCCTTGCTCCTCAACCCAGGGCGGGTGCGTTACACTATCTCGCCGCCCATGTCGCCCGCTTCTGACCATCGCGAACAACTTCTGACTCAACTCGAAGCCGCCAAGAACCGCTTTGAACCTGGCCACGCCACCCGAGTCAACGAACTGCTCGTGCAACTTTCCAAACTCCAGTTTGACGATCTTCACCAACTCATCCGCTTCCACGAATCCCTCCTCTTCCTACGAGCCTTTCCGCATGCAGCATCTCTACTCCCGCGCATCGAGCATCTGCTCAATACTTTTCACCAGCGCATCGAGAAACTCCGCGACGCCCACGCCGGCATGTCTGTCTTCGACGACTTCGACACTTCCGGCATCGCCGGCACGACCATGCAAGACACGCTCTCTTTCAACGTAGCCCAATGGCTCACGCGCCGGATCCCGCGCAACGTCGAAATTGCCTGGAACGACTACTGGGACGACTACCAAGCCGAGCGCGCCCGCAGCGCTATCTGGCCACGCTTCATTCCGCTGTTAGAAGAAGACGCCGACGTGGAAGCCAACATCCCGTGGCAGCGCTGGCTCGACGCCGCCCGCGGCCGCCAAAATGCGCTGCTCTGGCTGCTAAGCCAATTCTCGAAACTCCCGCTCCCTCCGCGCCAGCAAGCCGAACTCTACGATTCCTTGCATCTTCCGATCCGCTGGAAACTGGAGAATCTAAAACTTTCCCGCACTCGCAACTGGAGTCGTCCCCGCCGCTTCTTCTTCCAGGACGCCCCGCTGATCCAACGCAGCGAAGTCTCCCTCGCGCACGAACTCGCGAAGCCCACGCCGAAGCTAAAGAAACTCTCCACCGCCGCCGGAGAATCCGTGATGGACGCTGTCCGCGAAATCATGGTCGTGCGTTATCGCGAACTCTTCGGCACCACGCTTGGCGATCCACGCGCTGTAGTCCGCGCCGACCTCGGCCGCGGTGTTGTCATGCATTTCTGGGGACTTCCTCCCACGCGCCGTCTTCCCCTGCGCGCCTACGTTGCCGGCTACACCCTCAAGAACGGCGTCCCCATCAACTACATCGAGGCCCTCGGCCTCTGCGAATGGATCGAGGTCGGTTTCAACACGTTCTACACTTATCGCCAGGGCGAGACTGCCTGGATCTACGCGCAGGCCCTGCGCTGCCTTCGCGCCCTCACCAATGCAAAAGTGATTTCGATTTACCCCTACCAGATCGGACAGAACAACGACGAGGCCATCGACTCCGGAGCCTTCTGGTTCTATCGCAAATTAGGTTTCCGTCCCGGACGCCCCGACCTGCTGCATTTGTGCGAAAGGGAAGAGAAAAGAATCGCCGCGAACCCAAAGTACCGCACGTCGCGCCGCACCTTGAAGCGCTTGGCGGAGGCCCACATGTTCTATGAAGTTCGGCTAGGGAAGGATGAAATCGAAGATGGGTTCGTATCAGGGCACGCCTTCAGGCGCGCCGAATCCGTCACCAAATTAAGGTCGGCTTTAGCCGCTGCGGAACCCGGTCCCTGGGATACTTTCTCCACTCGCACTCTCGGCTTGCTGATCAACCGCCGCATGGCCCGCGAATACGAAGGCGACAGCCAGAAAATCCGTCAAGCCTCCACCGCCGCCATCGGCCGCGCGCTCCACATCAACCCCGCCCGCTGGGCGCCGATTCAAAAGCAGTCTCTGGAAAACTGGTCCCTCGTCCTCTCCCTCATCCCCGACCTCGTGCTCTGGACTTCCGCTGAGAAACTGCAACTAGTCAAAATCATCCGCGCCAAATCCGCCCCCACCGAGATGCCCTACCTCCGCCAAACCCAACATCACCCTCGCCTGCGACAATCCTTGCTCCGCTTGGGCTCGAATCCATAAAACTAACGTAGCAGCCGCCTCGGCTGTCCGGGCGGGGCGAAGCCTGCCTGAAGAAAATTCAGCTATACTCTCCCTCGTAGCCATGTTCGCAGAAGCCCCGCTGGCCCTCCTGAGAGTCCTGGAAGACCGATATGACATTCGCGATAGTTTTCCTTTTCGGGAGTTTTCAGAGGAGGAAAACGGTGAGCAGCCCTCTCAGAAACAATCCAAGGCGGTCATGAGGTAGGCTGAAGTTCATGCACATCATCCTGTGGAAATTCACGGTTCGGGAGGAGCGCGTTCAGGAATTCACTGGCGCTTATGGCTCCGATGGAGATTGGGCGCAGCTCTTCCGGCGGGCCGAAGGCTATCGCGGGACTCAGCTTCTACGCTCGCGTGACGATCCCAACATCTTCGTGACGGTGGACCGATGGGATAGCGCAGCGTGCTTCAAGACTTTTCAGAAACGATACGGTGAGGAATATAAGAAGCTCGATGCCAGGTTCGAAGCTTACACGTTGTCGGAAGAAAAGATGGGAGCCTTCTCCGAGGCGTAGTGAAGGTTACTTTGTGCCGTCAGGTCATTGAGAGATCCGATCGGTCCTCTCGGAGAGAACGCGAGACGATCCGAGCTGGGAGCTGTGCTAGCATTCGGAAAAAAGAGGTCCTATGCCCTTCATCGATACGGCTCAACTCGACGTGATTGAGCGGCTGCCGGGCTGGTACGGGCGCTACTTTCACTCGCCGAGCATGACGTTTGCTCACTACGAGTTCAAGCGCGGGGCGTCCATTCACGAGCACTTCCACCCTCAGGAAGAAGTTTATGAGGTGATTGAGGGTGAATTGGAAATGACGATTGATGGCGTAACGCAGATTGCTCGGCCGGGCATGGTGGCGATTGTGCCGGGCGACGTGCGGCATTCGGTGAAGGCGCTCAGCGATGGGCGGGCGATCATCGTTGACTATCCGCTGCGAGATGGGTTCGAGCCGGAACGAGTGAAATAGTGGCGGGGAAGAAAAGCAGGTTCCTCACCGGGCTTTCGCCCGGTGAGGAATGACATCCCTTAATTTAAGCCCGCTTTTAAGTTAAGCCCGCCGCCTACAGAATTGACAGCCGCTCTACGGCACCAGAGTTCCCGCCAGCACTACTACATGAGAATTATTTGGTAGCGTGATGCTTTGCACGGTCTTGGTTGAAGTCAAGGCAAAGCGGTATTCGTACAGGTTGAAAGTACGATTGTCTTTGGTTCCGTTGTCAAAATTGCGATAGGCCAGGGCGACGCCTTCGGATTCTCCCGCGTATTTTTGCGGAGTGAACCAGTCGCTGAGGCTCTGAGTGAATTTTGAAGTGGTGCTGTCGGTGTAGGTGATGGTGAACACCTGCGATTTCTGATTTCCCTCCACGCCCGTTGCCAGCAGTCGGAGGCTGGAGAACTTGCCCTGGGTTAGCGAAACTACCTGGCCGCTGCAACCGACGGCATCGAGTTGATTCGCCGGGCCGAGGTCGAGCAACGTGCCGTTGAACACGCGCGATGCGGTGAGCAGGTTTGAAGAGTAGGAGTAACCGGTGCCATCGAGGCCTCCGGTGGAATAGACGGTGCCGTCGGTGTAGATGCCGTTCAGGTTGAAATCGGAAGAGAGATCGACTTTCGTGCCGGTTCCCTTCGTGCCGGTGGCGGCGCTTACCGCCAAAGTGAATTTCGTTGTTTCCGTGATGCTGCCGGAAGTGCCGGTGACGGTAATGGTGGTGAATCCGGTGGCCGCGGTAGAGTTTGCCTGCAGCACGATCTTACGCATGTTCCCTGTGGTGGGGATCGTCGCTTTCACGCCTTTGGGCAGAGCTGATAAGGTCAGAGTCACCGGACCGTTGAAGCCGTTCTGGTCCGTGATTGTGATGGTCTCGTTGGCCGAGGAACTCTGGTTCAGGAAAACGTTGGCAGGTCCTGAGAGTGTGAAACCGCTGCCGCCGACGGCGGTGTTGATGGCGCTGGCGTACTGCGCTGCGAGGCCGTTGCCGACGAAATCATCGTAGAGCCACATGAATCCGCCGACGATGCCACACTGGCTGTGCCAGTCGGTCATCGTGGTTTGAACCTGACTCGGCGTGTCGTTTGCGTCCCACAGACCGGGGAACACGGGTACCGTGCCAAAATTCCATCCCACGCACGGATTATTTCCGCTACCGCCGGCGTAGGCTTGCAGGTGGACGCCGTCGACTGTGCCGGGAAGCTGGCTGTTGATTTGTGAAACCACGTTCGTCCAATAACTGCTCTGGTCGAAGGCGTCGGGCATCACGTGATACCCGAGTTGGCCGAGCATCACGCCGAACGAAATCGTAGTCGGCGAATTGAAACTGTTCTCATCGTCAAAGTCGAGGGCGTCGAGCGCCGGGATAGCCGCTTTCAGCGCTTGAAAATCTTTATAAAGGATGCTGTTCGTTCCAACGCCCTGCGTATTCACCAGATTCGTGATGTCCTGCCAATCGCCGACGTTGGAGGAGCCGATGCTGAAGGTGACGCGCTTCACCGTGCCTAGCTTCAAAGTCGCCATGTCGGAGGCGAAGTTCGGGTAATAGAGATTGCCGACGTAAACGCCGCCGGAGGTGAGGGGGAACTCGCCGTTGAGATTCAAGTCGCCGACGCTGTTGACTTCGACGCTCCACACGATCGCTTCGGTAAACCCGGAATTTTCGATTTCGGTGATGGCGGAGGCGTTCTTATAAAACGGGCCGCCACCGAAGATCCCGGTATAGCCGGTCTGTGCAGAAGCATTTTGTCCGCAGAAAACCACCACAAAAAGAAGGGCGAGAAGGATTGCCGTGCTGTGAAATCGTGAGGGATGAGAGGCGTGCGCAAACTTCACTTCTGAGTGATTCACATGATCTCCTGGGTCGGGGTGCTCGCCGTGCTGGACGCGGGTTCTACTCGTGTTTTGCCGGCGAAGTGGCGCTGTTTTCGTCCCCCGCAAAGTCTCAAGATTATACACGGACATGTCGAGGAATATGTTACAGGTCTGCTAGAATCCTGCACCAATGCTGCCTACGATCCAAGGCGTGATCGCCCGTCGCATGCTGCTAAACTTCAGGGCCGACCCTGCTGTGGTGCAGCGCCTCTTACCAGCGCCTCTACAAGTCGACCAACAGCAAGGGCATGCCATCGTGGGCGTTTGTCTGATCCGGCTGGAAAACTTGCGGCCGTATGGTATCCCCGGCCCACTCGGTATCTCCTCGGAGAACATGGCTCATCGAGTAGCAATCCGATACCCTGCGAGCGATGACATCCACTCCGGCGTGTTTGTCTGGCGTCGTGAAACGGACCATAGAGTCGTTGAGTTGCTTGGAGGACGCCTCTTCCCCGGAGTGCATCACCGTGCCCGCTTTCAGGTGAGCGAAAAGGAGAATCGCCTTGCCATGGATGTAACCAGCGAAGATGGCACAGCCGACGTTCGTTTTTCCGCGGGCATCGCTGATGAATGGCTGAGTACATCCAGTTTCGGCTCGTTCGATGAAGTATCAGAATTTTTCCGCAAGGGTGACTGCGGCTTTTCCTGTTCGATGCGCGGGGACGAATTGGAGGGACTGCAACTGAAAATGCTCAAGTGGGAGATGGCCCCAATGCAAGTTGAGTCACAGCATTGCGCATTCTATTCAGACCCGCAACGCTTCCCCCCTGGGTCGATTGAGTTCGACTGTGGCCTCCTTATGCGTGGCCTTCCTCACGAGTGGCACCAACTCACAGATATACCCGAGCTGGCAGCCAGCGAGCGCGGTTAGTTTTTCGGCGTCAGTGGCAATCCATGCCGTTGAAACTTGGCCATTTCAATCCAGCAGGCTTCTGAGCGATAATGCCCTGCTTTCCGAAACTGCCGTAACACAGAGGTGCAACCGATGCTCAAGTCTATCGCCGTCGTCGCTGGCAGTTATGTTCTCTCAATTGTTCTAGTGCTCGGAACAGACCCATTACTCTCGCGCCTGTTCCCGGGAGATTTCGTCAGAGGCCGCGTTCCCTCCGACACCGCGCTTATGGCGAGCACGGCATTCTTCGTGCTCATCTCGATTCTTTGTGCCTGGATCTGCGCCCGCTTTGCTCCAAGCCGCGCGGCGCGGCATGTGCTTTGGTTCTTTATCGTCGGCGAAGTGATGGGCATTGCCGCGACCATCCCTAACTGGGGCAAGGGTTGGCCGCACTGGTACTGGCTCTCCTGGTTGCTTACGTGGCCAGTGAGTTGCTGGATTGGCCTGCTGCTCGCGGGGCGTCGCGCTGATATTGCGCCGGCTTAAGATCGCAGGCGCCGAACCAATACTTCAGAATCGGCACTCCTTATCTCTGTGCCCATGTTATCTCTGCACCCATGTTTGTTCGGCGACTACAGGATCGACCTTACCCCAACTACAAGGTTTCCCTCGTTGACTTAGGGACTTTTTGGGCAGTTAATCGTGGTCCAGAAAGAAGGTGCACATGACACGCGGAACCATTCTTCCGCTCATTCTTGGGGCAGCCTTGCTTATGGCTGGCCATCATCTCCACGCTCAAACTCAGATTCAAATCTACGGCGCATGGCACTGTGGTAGCGACTTCTGTACCTGGGGCACAGTGCGCGATATGACCGACTTCGACACCAAGAATCACTGGATGATTGATCGCGGCGACGGATCCGGCCTTCCATCGGTGAATTTAGTCGTCCTCAGCTTTGTGCAGCCGCTCAAACTGCTGAACAAAACCAATGATTCGCAGACGGTGAACGGCGTGCCGATCGGGATGAATTCGGCGGTGGTGAGTTACTTTACGGCGCACAACATTCGCGTCATGCTTTCGATAGGCGGCATCACTTATACCTCGTATTGGGACCAGGCGCTCTCGCAGAATGCGACGCAGTTAGGATTGAATGCGGCGGCGCTGGCCAAGAGTCTGGGGGTGGGAATTGAAATCGATTACGAGAACAGCTCCAGCCCGAATATCAGCGGGCTGCAATCCTTTATCAATGCCTACCGCTCTCAACTACCGTATGACGCGACCGGAGCCAATGCCGCGGCGCGATTGACAATTGACCTGGCCGCGGGCGACCGTTACCTGATTGGACTCTGCCAGTATGCGACTGCTAACTGGCTGCTCACGTCAACCCCGGTTTTGGATTATGCCAATGCCATGGTGCCGAACAAGCAGCCCAGCGCTTCGGGGGCAGAATCAAATTGGCAGGAACATGTTGACGGCAAGCCGCAATACAACCCGCCGATCGGACCGCTGGCTCCGGCCAAGTTTGCAGGCAGTGTGTACCTTGTGACGGGGCGGAATCCGGCTCCGGAGTGCAACAACTTCAGCGCATCGCTTGAGAACAGTACTGGAACTTATGTTGAGACGGTGGCGCCGAATGGTGCGGGGACCACGTCTGGCATGCTGGGCTATATGTTCTGGGCGGCGGAGTGCCAAGGCACGCGGTCAGTCTGCACTACGCCGCCGAATACATGCGAGGGCGGTGTGGGCGTAGGTGCCAGAACTTATAACATTGCGTTCCCCATGCCGCCGTTGCGGCAAAACTAGTTTGAGGCCCAGATTCTTCCCGCCTCCGCCAATTCTTACCTCCGCCGTAACCGGCGGAGGCGGGGAGACGAATCAAGTTCCAGACATTTCGAGCAGGGGCAACGGAAAGCCCTATCGTTCGGGAACACGATGTGGCCGCAGTTCTTGCAGATCATCCTTCCGTTATCAAGAACGGTCATGGGATGGAAGGTGGCAGCGACAACACAGTAGGGACAGCGCGGTTCTTTCTCTGTCATCGGGGCTGCTCAGCTGCACGTGGATTGGGCTGACAGGTATAGAACTTAGTCAGGGAGGTTGAATGTTCTGCATCGAACAGAGGACAATGCCCTCTACTGCTTCGAGCGGACTCCCTCAAAGCCGGGGTTGTTTTTCAAACGCTCAGGAAACCCCTGCTCATAGCGCGCCAGGCTGGGACAGATGAAGTGATGCGACTTGGTGAACCCAAAAGATTTCATCTCGATCATGGCTTCGTCGGCGGTCCAGCCCTCTTCGGCCATGCGGTAAGCCGCGACCATCATGCCGGTGCGATCATCGCCGAGGCGGCAATGCACAAAAACTTTTTTTCCCGGATTCTCGCGCAAGACTCTTAGAAACTTGGCAAACACTTCATCCTTCGGCCAGGGACAATGCCAGGGTATGGCCACGTACTTCATTCCCAGAGCTTCCGCCTCCTTTCTTTCGTGTTTGCTGTCCGCGTGCGTATCCACCACCACGTTGATGCCCAGCTTTTTAAGGGCTTTGAGTCCATCGCCTTTGAGCAGACCACCGCGGTACAGGTGGGGAGTGACTTCGCCGAAATTGGTCACGCCCTTCTCTTCCAGACGGCGGCCGATGGCGCGGACTCTAGGCGATTGCGTTTCCTGTTTGGTCTGCGGCGGGGCAGGTTCGGCATCGACTCTGACGCCGCACAATAAAGCAAGAAAAAGGAGAGCGGAAAACCGAAGAGTCATTGGGGTTCGTTCTTATCATACGATGCCGAGCGCGCATTTGAAGATGCGCTGCGCTGTTTCCTTCTCTGGAACTGGCGCAGAGCGCGCTTTTTTGACCAACCCCATCCTCCAGCCAGTCATCCAAACTTCACCGACCTTGCGCGAAATCCACCTCTGAGGATCCTTGTGAATTGGCATCGATTTGTTTTCCTATTGTGCATCGTCTCGGTGGCGCTATTTGTAAACAATCCCGGCATAGGGTTGATGGCGCAATCGGAAAGTGCTGCCACGCTGGCTGCGGCTCCCCCGGCGACAACTTATCAACTCACCGTCACCCTGGCTGGCACTTCCTCCGGCACCGTGACCAGCAGCCCCGCCGGAATCAGTTGCTCCCCCACCTGCAGCGCGTCATTCAATGCGAGGACGGTGGTTACGCTGACCGCAACTCCTGCGAAGGGAGCGTATCTGGCAGCGTGGTCCGGAGCGTGCAGCGGCCACTCCACTTGCAAGGTCACCATGAGCGCCGCCAAGTCGGTGACGGCAACATTCAACGTAAATCAGACCGTGAACGTGTTGAATCACATTATTTTCATGGCGCAGGAGAATCGCTCGCTCGACAATTATTTTGGCGAGTTGCGTTCTTACTGGAAGGCGAACGGATTCGCCGACCGATCCTTCGACGGCCTGCCGCAATTCAATCCCACGTCGGGGCTGGCGCCGCTGTATGGACCTCCACCTACAAATCCCGGCTGTGATCCGGCCTTTCCGCCACCGAATGACTGCATTGTAGACAGCGCCAGTCCGCAGCAGGCTTCGTATCATTTGATTACGCAATGCACCGAGAATACCAGTCCATCGTGGAATGAGGCGCATCAGGACTGGGATTTGAACGATCCGTATTCCGGCACCGCCACGCTGGATGGCTACGTCTGGACCGCTGCTCATGACGCCCGCAACATGAGCCCGCAGTTTTACGATACCAACGGCATTCGCGCCTTAGGATATTACGACAACACCGATCTGAACTACTACTACTACATGGCTTCGCAATTCGGCACGTCGGACCGCTTTTTTTCGCCAGCAATGACGCGCACTCAACCAAATCGCAGCTACTTGATTGCCGCCACCTCGCAGGGCTATGCCTATCCCGTCGGCACCGACAGCGGCGACCAGAAACTGCTGACGGCAACCACCATCTTTCAGAAACTGCAGAGCGCCGGCATCAGTTGGAAGATCTACATCAACACCGAGAACACTGCCTGCGCGAACAATCCTGCGCCATCCTGCCTGATCACGTTGAGCTATGCGAATAACTTCGCTTGGGGACAGACTATCCCGACGAACTACCCCAACAACATCGCCACCATGACGCAGTTTTTCACCGATGTGCAGAACGGCACGCTGCCGCAGGTGGCCCAAATCGAGCCCGCATCCGCTGCCGGACTCGACGAACATGGCTCGGATTCCGACCAGTATCCAGTCAACGTTCAACTGGGCGCGAACTATGTTTCCTCGATCATCAATGCGCTGATGGTCAGCGTCTCGTGGAAAGATTCGGCCTTCATTCTGACTTACGACGAGTCCGGAGCGCTCTACGACCACGTTGCGCCGCAGCCCGCCGTGAGCCCCGATGGCATCAAGCCGGTTGACTTGGAGGCGGGCGACATCTGCACGTCGACGACAGGACCGACTTGCGATTTTGTTTATACCGGCTACCGCGTGCCGCTGATCGTGGTCTCGCCGTATGCAGTCAACCATTACGTTTCGCACAACGTGATGGACTACACGGCGATCCTGAAGCTGATCGAGACTCGCTTCAAGCTGTCGTCACTCACCAAGCGCGATGCCGCGCAGAAAAATATGACGGAATTTTTCAACTTCAATTTCCCTCCCTGGACAACCCCGCCAACACCGCCGGCACAGTCGACCAGCGGGCCGTGTTATCTGAATCAGTTGCCGTGAGCCGGCGTCAGCGACGCATCTAAAAATCAAAAAGCCCGGCCTGATCGGGGCCGGGCTTGCTACTTGGGCTGCCCAAACCGCTAGGCAGCCGCGGATCTCTTGGAGCGACCCTCCGTCGTGACCGGTTGTGCTACTTTGCGCACGAGAAAGGGTTGCAGGTTCGGCTCAGAACCGGCCCACTCTAAACTGATGATTGAGTGTCCGGGCTGGCACGTAACGAAATAGCGTTATCCATTGGGGCTGGTGACTTCAAATTTGCCGGTCTCGCCCTGCAAAGCATCGGCAACGTCGTAGGTTGAAATGCTGTCATTCAGTTTCATGGGGACTTCCTCCATTTCAGTTACAGATTGTTGTGGATTGTCCCCTGCCCTAGGGAGGAGCGTTACTTTCATGATAGTACGGTAGCGAACGGAGTCAAGGTCGCGAGCTGATTTTTCTTGTCGAATTCACATTAGGGAGTTCGCCCGAGTACCTTTTCGTGCGGTAACTTCCAGTTTGCCGACGATTCGTTCAGGATGCAGAATTGAATGTTGACGCGCTTTCAAAACGCTCTATAGCATGAGGAGTCCACCTGAGCGCAATGTGCTAACTTCGCAATAACAACGTAGTCAGGGCAACCCAGAAAGGAGAATACGATGCAATTTCAGAGTGACTATTTCAATGCTTATCACAACCTAAAGCTGACACGAGATGACAAAGGCGTGCTGGTTGCTGAAGTCCACACCAACGGCGGGCCGTGCATTATGACCGCGCAATCTCACACGGAATTTGTCGATGGGTTCTACCGGATTTCGCAAGATCGCGCGAACAAGATCGTAATCCTTACGGGCGCCGGTGGGGACTTCATTACCGATGTTGATTGGTCCTCCTTCGGCAACGCCGCCGATCCCGGCGTCTGGAGCCAGGTTCACGATGAAGGTGTTCAGGCTTTGGAAAACATAGCCAACATACGCGTCCCAGTCATCGCGGCAATCGAGGGACGGGCCCACGTGCATTCAGACTACGCGCTACTTGCCAGTGTAATTGTGGCGGCAGAGGGCGCGACTTTCCAGGATGTGGCCCACTTCTCCCAGGGCGTTGCGCCCGGCGACGGAATCTTCACCACCTGGAGTTATCGCGCTGGAGCGGGACGAGCGGAGGCGTTCCTGCTGAATCCACAGCCGTTAACGGCGCAAACCGCCCACGAATGGGGAGTGGTTGCCGAAGTTGTGCCGAATGGCAAGGCGCTCAGCCGGGCACGGGAATTGGCCAAGTTGTACTTGAAGGCTCCCGAGGTGACCCGCCGCAATACGCGTGTACATTTCATTCAACCGTTGAAAGAGCGCATTGTCCGGGAAGTCGGCTATGGACTGTCGCTCGAGGGAGCGTCGGCGGCTGACCTGGTGAAATCAATGCAAGCTCAGAATGAACCTGTCACACAGAAGGGAAAAGTGGCATGAAGCGCGCCGAAAGCACCTCATCCGATCACGCATTTAGCAAGTCGCAGCCGGAAGAATTTGATCTGGTGATTCTCGGTGGCGGCACCGGCTCGACCATCGCTGCGTGGACGTTTGCTGGCGAAGGCAAGCGCGTCGCAGTCGTCGATAGAAAGTATATTGGCGGCTCTTGCCCTAATATTGCGTGCCTTCCGAGCAAGAACATTATCCACAGTGCGAAAGTCGCAACGTACTTTCGCCGAAGCAAAGAGTTTGGCATCACATGCGATGGCTTCGCGATCGACATGGCGGGCGTGCGCGAGCGCAAGCGCAGGATGGTGCTTGGCCTGAACGACATGTACATGGAAAATTACAGGAACACGGGAGCCGAGTTCATATTAGGAACGGGCCGGTTCCTGGCTCCGAGAACGGTGGAAGTCACCTTGGCCGATGGGACCACACGTCAACTGCGGGGCGCGAATGTGATCGTTAGTACGGGCACTCGGGCCGCGGTCGAGAAAATTCCCGGTCTTGCGGAAGCGCAGCCGCTCACGCATGTCGAGGCTCTTGAACTCGATGAAATTCCCCAACACTTGCTTGTTATCGGCGGCGGCTACGTCGGAGTGGAGATGTCCCAGGCGATGCGCCGCTTCGGCAGCAAGGTGACGATGATCGATCGCAACGGGCGGCTGATGTCCAAAGAAGACCCGGACGTTTGCGAGGCTCTTCGCAGCCTGTTCGCAGATGAAGGCATCGACATTGTATTGAATGCACGAATCAAGCAAGTGTCGGGCAAAAGCGGGGACTCGGTGAGTGTCGTCGTCGTGCAGAATGGAATTGAGAAAGTCCTAAAGGGTAGTCATGTATTGGTCGCCACAGGCCGCACTCCGAACACCGAAGGACTCGGCCTGGAACTGACCGGTGTTGAGCTCACCCACCGGGGATACATTAAGGTCAACGAGCGGCTTCAAACCACCGCGCCCGGCGTCTGGGCGATCGGCGAGGTCGCAGGTAGCCCGCAATTCACGCACATCAGCATCGACGATTTCCGAGTAGTCCATGCCAATTTAACCGGCGGCAACCGTGTGACCACGGGCAGGCAAGTCCCCTATTGTCTGTTTACCGACCCCGAACTTGCTCGTATCGGTCTGAGTGAAACAGAAGCGGAGGCTCAAGAGATAGCATATCGCCTGTTTAAGGTCCCAATGGAAACCAACCTGCGTGCACACACGCTTTCTGAGACGCGCGGCTTTGTGAAGGCCCTGGTGGAGGCTGATAGCGATCGCATCCTCGGATTCACGGCCTTCGGTGCCGGCGCGGGGGAAACCCTGGCCGCCGTCCAGATTGCGATGATCGCCGGGCTGCCCTACACCGCGCTACGCGATGCGGTCCTGACTCACCCAACGCTGGTCGAGGGTCTCATATCTCTGTTCTCATCCGCGGCGTCAGCGCACAACTTTGTCGAGACCAGAGGAGCCCAGATCTCCGCCGCATGAGGTGAACTGCAACAGCAGGCTGACACACCTTTGATTTTCATGCCTGCACCACCACAACTGAGGCTGCCGCACCTTTCGTGGTTTTCGAAAGAGCCAGCCCTGAGCTTTCGAAGGGTGCGCATTTCGTCGGCCCAACGCGGCGGTGTGCCCTAGACTTCCTCGCTCTCCTTCAACCTGGCGATCACTCCGAAATCTTCCAGCGTGGTAGTGTCGCCTTTCACGTCCCCGCTGCTGGCGAGTTCGCGCAGAAGACGGCGCATAATTTTGCCGCTGCGGGTTTTGGGCAATGTATCGGTAAAGCGGATGTCGTCGGGCTTAGCCAGCGCTCCGATTTCTTTTGCCACCCACTTGCGTAATTCTTCCTTCAATTCGTTCGTTGGCTTTCGTCCCTGCTCGAGCGTAACGAAAGCGGAGATAGCCTGCCCCTTGAGTTCATCGGGACGGCCGACCACGGCTGCTTCCGCAACTGCTTCGTGCGCGACAAGAGCGGATTCGACCTCCATGGTGCTGAGGCGATGTCCGCTCACATTGAGCACATCATCCACACGCCCCATGATCCAGAAATATCCATCCTTGTCTCTGCGTGCGCCGTCGCCCGTGAAATAGTAGCCGGGAATCTGCGACCAGTAATTCTTCACGTAGCGATCCGGATCGCCATAAACGGTGCGCAGCATTCCGGGCCAAGGCTTCGTGATGACAAGAAATCCTCCCGACCCCAGCGGTACCGGCTTCCCATCCATCGTGACAATCTCAGCAGCGACTCCGGGAAATGGCCGCGTAGCAGATCCGGGCTTGGTAGGAACCGCCCCCGGGATCGGCGCAATCATAATGTGCCCCGTCTCTGTTTGCCACCACGTATCCGTGATGGGGCAGCGGTTGCCACCGATTACTTCGCGGTACCACATCCAGGCTTCGGGATTGATTGGTTCGCCGACAGTGCCGAGGAGGCGCAGGCTGCTCATGTCGTGTTTCTTCGGCCACTCGCTGCCCCACTTGATGAAGGTGCGGATGGCGGTGGGGGCGGTGTAGAAGATATTTACTTTGTGGCGCTGGATAATGGACCAGAAGCGGTCGGGCTCGGGATGGTTGGGAGCGCCTTCGTACATCAGGCTGGTGGCGCCGTTTTGCAATGGGCCGTAGACGATATAGCTATGGCCGGTGACCCATCCGATGTCGGCGGTACACCAGTAGGTGTCTTCTTCTTTGAGGTCGAAGATCCACTTCATGGTGAGATAGGTGCCGACGGAATATCCGCCGGTGGTGTGGACTACGCCCTTGGGTTTGCCGGTCGTGCCCGACGTATAAAGGATATAAAGAGGATGCTCGGCGTCGAGGGGCTCGGCGGGGCAAACGTCGGATGCCGTGGCCATGAGTTCGTGCCACCAATGATCCCGGCCTGGCGTCGTGTTAATGGCGGTGCCGGTACGTTTGTAGATCACGACATTCTTCACGCCGGGACAGGACTTGAGCGCTTCTTCAACGGCGGGAAAAAGTTTGACTTCAGCGCCACGGCGGTAGGATCCGTCTTGCGTGATTACGGCGGTGGCGCTGCAATCGTGGATGCGGTCGATGAGGGCATTGGAGGAAAATCCGCCGAAGATCACCGTGTGCGGCGCACCGATGCGGGCGCAGGCGAGCATGGCGATTGGCAGTTCGGGGGTCATACCCATGTAGATGGCGACCCGGTCGCCTTTCTTTACCCCAAGACCTTTCAGGACATTGGAAAACTTCTGGACTTCGCGATGGAGTTGCTGGTAGGTGAGCGTGCGGACTTCGCCCGGCTCGCTTTCCCAGATGATGGCGGCTTTGTTCTTGCGCGTGGTTTGCACGTGGCGGTCGAGGCAGTTGTAGGAGAGATTGATCTGTCCTCCGACGAACCATTTGGCCCAGGGGAGATTCCACTCGAGGGCTTTGTCCCACTTCTTGAACCAGTGCAGTTCGCTGGCGATGCGGCTCCAGAATTTGTCGGGATCGTCGATCGATTCTTTATAGAGGCGCTCGTATTCCTCGAGGTTCTTGATGTGAGCGTTCTTGCTGAATTCCGGCGGAGGCGGGAAGCTACGCTGCTCTTGCAGAATGGAGTCGATGCTGCTGGCCTGGAGATCGGCGATTGCTTTATCGGACATGGATGAGAGCCTCGTCGTTGGTCGAACTGCTGGAGTACCGCGACATTTTACTACTAGTGGTCGAGGAAGCGGCTGTGATCCTGCTCACGGGGCAACGGGCATGTGTCGAGGCGGCCGAAGATGCGGTAGCGGTGGCGGGCGATGGCATTGTAGAGCGGATCGCGAACGAACATGGGGAGGAGCTGCAGAAGGAATGCAGCGGTGCGCCAGAAGCGGCCTAGCTTCTTGAGGACAAAGACCACGGCGTCGGAGCGCGAGAGCAAGGATTCGTCGGGGAGTTCGTGGTTGAGGACTAAGTAAACCGTGTCGAGGTCAGTTGGATTGGCGCCGTGGCGGGAAAGAATGCGAGCGGCGAAAGGGCTTTGCAGCGCGGCGAACCGGAAGATGGCTTCGCGATCACGGCGAAGGATGAATTGGACGAGTCGGTTGCAGAGTCCGCAGACGCCGTCGTAGAGGAGGATGGGGTGGGGCATGCGATATCGAAGACTTTAGCACCGACGAGGCAACCACGAATTAAGATAGTGCCGCCGGTAGCCACGAAAGGCAGGATCATCTCTGATGAATTCCATGATCGAAATCCTCGGTGTCGCGGGAGCTGTTCTTCTCTTGGCTGCGTATTGGTTGATGTCTTCCAAATCATTACCCAGCAACGCAAGGGAAAGCCACTTGCTTAACTTCATCGGAGCAAGTTTGATCGCACTAAATTCTGGACATCACGGAGCTTGGGTACCGGCACTGCTGAACGTGGTGTGGGCTCTTCGTGGTCTGTACGGTATGCTCGCCGCCACACGCAGCTAGAGAGTTGTGTGCGCACTCAGCCAATTAATCTTCAGGAAAATACAGCTTCCGGCTCAACACATAGTCGGCCACGCTGCGCGCAGTGGCAATTAACATCAAGTAGAATCCGTTGATCAACATATCACCCGGCCAATACCACAGGGCCAGCAGGATCAACAGCGTGATCAGGTTCACCACGCCCCACCAAACCACGTCGAATCCTGCCGGTGTAAATATGGCGGTAGCTACGGCCCAGCATATGTCGACGAGCAATAACAACAAGAAGCCATCTGCAAAGATCGCACGGTCCGAAATACTGGTCGCCAGCCATACCAATAGCCCGGCTTCAAACATCAGGACCAAATAATCGCCCAGCAAGACTAGCGGTCCCGGCCTTTTGGCAGGCTCTTTTGGAAATATATAAATGTCATCCATGTGCCGGAAGGCTCCATGGTAAAACGGGATCAAAGTTACAATCACCACCACAAACAGGAAGAACTGCTCCGTGCGAAAAACCGGTTCTTTTTCAGCTGCATTGGCTAACTTCTCCACTGCCATTACCAAAGCCACGCCAACCGCGACGGTATAAAGCTCCTTCAGCGTGTCGACGGAACGAATCATCTTCGTGCTGGGTCCGGACTCACCGCCCTTTGCCTCCATGTGGGGACTCCTTCTTCCTGAGCATTCGCCAAGCGGAGGCGAATGGTAGCAGAGGACGCGGTCGGTCCCTTCCCCACACCAACCTTGTTACAAAATACGAACACTCCGCCGCCTAGCTCATCCTCCCGCTGAAACTGCCTCATGCACAGGGCAATCGCCAAAATCTTGTCAAGACCCTAAATTTGAGCTTTTCCCCGTAACTCCATGATTCCAATCCAAAAATAAATTCCGGAAATGTGACGGTTCACCCCCTGCCAAAATGCTATACTGAACATATAGAGTGAAATTAGGCGCGAGCCCCGACCGGGCTGGCGCCTTTTGCTTTTCCGGACCTTTTTTTGCGATCCTAAACCCTCAAATCTATGCGCAGACGCAAGGCCTCGTCCCCCGGACGCAACCAGCGTCCGGCCCGATCCCGGCCTACCCGCGCCTACTCGTCAACCACTCTCACCCGGAGATCTCTCCGTGAGACTCCGCCCCTGCCACCAACCTCGCAGACTCCTCACCCTAAAACCCCCTACGAGCGCGAACAAACCACCAAACGCCGCGGCGAGATCTCCGAACTAGCTTTCGCCCTCGCCGCCGCCCGCCACGGCTTCGGCATCTCCCGCCCCTACGGCGACAGCGAACGCTACGACCTCATCCTCGACCCGACTCACGTCCCCCCCCGCCCGATTACTCCACCCGCACCCGCCTAATCCGCGTCCAGGTCAAAGCCACCACCCAACTCCAGTACGGACTCTACCGCGTCAACGCCCACCGCCGCATCTACGGCAAAGCCGTCCCCTACACCCTCGACGAAATCGACTTCTTCGCCGCCTACGTCATCCCCGAGGACTCTTGGTTCATCTTCCCCCTGCCCCACATCCTCGGCTCAACCGCCCTAACCCTAAGCCCCAAACGCCGCCGCAAGCCCCACATCAACGACCCCTACCGCGAAGCCTGGCACCTCCTCTACCAACCCGACGGCCTCGAATTCGCGTAAGCAAACACTCCTGTGGAGCAGGCGTCCCGTGCGCGTTGTCATCCTGAGCGAAGCAACCACTCCGCGAAGCGGAGTGGTTGCGCAGTCGAAGGATCCCTATAACCACAACCACACGTGCAGGACGTACACAAACTATCCGCCGTCTTTGACGTTGATTTTGATTCTGCTCTTGCCTTTGCCCGTGTGGCTCGGACACTCCTGTCCGACGCCTTTGATCTTGATTTTGATTTTGAATTTCGCCTTGCTCCCACCACCGCCGCATGCAGCACCGTGGAAGAGCGGCGCTTCAGCGCCGCGTAAAGCGCTTGGGAAGGGCACGGCTTCAGCCGTGACGCAAAGCTCCCCATGAAATCAACCCGGCTTCAGCCGCTGAGGGCCGCGCTCGCCACGTCCCCTGATGCCGTCGTCCGAGGTACCCACCCTTTGAAAACCGCGAAGGGTGGGCCAGCCTCCCAGATTTCTCCTCCCCGATTCTAGCGTGACTTTTTTGTTGCTTGACAGTTCTCACGCGTCGAAGGACAATCTGCACTCATCGAGCCATTGCAGCTTGCAAATCCCATGCCGAAAGGAGAAGGGCTGATGAGTTACTCGCATAGGTTCTTGAAAACAATTTGCCTTGCGTTTGCAGTTTGTATATCAACCATGATTCCTTTGCCCGCACAGCAGATCGAAAAACCTCAGGGTGATGCTAAGACGAAGGACCAATCCGGGAGCGGGCGCGGGAACGCTGGAAACGTAAACCCGGGGTCATCTCCCGCGATGATCGACCGCCCAAGTAAACCTGACAAGCCGGAAAAGCCAAGCAAACCAGACAAGCCAAGCAAACCAGACAAGCCAGATAAACCAAGTAAGCCAGACAAAGCAGACAAAGCCAAATAAGCCACAGAGGTAATAGACGAAAGCGCCGCTGGGTGACCCACGTTTTGCGGCCTTGCAAAGGGTGGGTCTTCCCAATAGGTGAACCGGCGGGCTGGCGCACGCTTGTAGCGCCACGAAAGAGGCTGCCCCACCTTTCGTGGTTTTTGCGAAAGATGGGAACCACGAACGCCCGCAGCTCCGCTGTTGACGTTGATGTTGCCCTTGCCCGTGTGGGTCGGACACTCCTGTCCGACGCCTTTGACCTTGACTTTGCCCTGGAAGGGCACGGCTTGAGCCGTGCCGAAAAGACCCACTCAAATCAACCCGGCTTCAGCCGCTGAGGGCCGCCGTCGCCGTTCCTAGGCCCTCTTAATACATCGATGCGGGCCAAAAGCAACTCAGGCCCGCATCAATTCCGAACGCTAGAAACCAAGCAAATGCCGGATTGCATGGGCCGTTTCTGAAAGAACGAACACCACGAACACAACGGTGCCTGAAATCCGAACCGTAACCCGCTCGATCTTTTCATAAACGCTCTCCGGACGCTTCCGCCTCACGCTCGGAAAAACTCTCACCAACATTCGTTTCAACAATTTAGTGTTTTTAGCGCACCTCCTCGTTTCCAACTCAGAACCGCAACGAATGCTCACTGGATATCAGACATGCCTGTGAAGAATTCAGACATTCTCGCGAGGACATGTATCGAAGGTCACCATTAGCTGGAAGCCGCGTAAACACTGGGCCATTCGCGATCAGAATGAGACCTGAACAGTCGGAAATTCCGACCGGTCGGACTCGAAAATAGTTAAGGCCCGAGCATTTTAGCCCCACCCGCCCGCCGAAAACCGCGACGGACGGTGCAACCTCAAGCTAAGATAGTGCCCACAATAGGCCTGAGGCGGTGGACGAGCCTTGGAAGGAGCATCGAAATGGACGAAGAAAAACGGCGCGCTGCGTTTTTCAAGGCACACATCAATCGCTGGAATCGGCTGATTAGCATCGCAGCTGCATCGGCGTACGTTGGCTCAGCCGTTTTCGTTGCCTTTCACAGGCAGACTACTAACGCCAATGAAACAGTTCAAAACCACTATTCGTTAGCCTTCATCTTACTCTGGGTCATCGGTCCCCCGCTGTTCTTCCTGCTGGAGTATTCTCTGGTCGGCCGCCGGGAAGACAAGAATCTGCCCGATATTGAAGCCTTCAAGTATACGCAGGACCTATGTTCAAAACTCTGGCTCGCAGCAGTCGGGATACTGATTTTCTTGTATGCCGGCAAGATTCCTGGCGGTTAGCGCCCGCGCTGTCATCCTGAGGAAGCGGAGTCGCACGCGAAGCGAGCGGCTCCCGACGAAGGACCTATGTAACTCGCCTCCGGCTGCACGACTTACGCACGTCGCCTCTGCGGACGAACCTTACTGATCGCCCCCGCCGTCACCCGCCCGCCGAAAACCGCGACGGACGGGGTAGCCTCAAGTTAAGGCAGTGCCGGCTATCGAGCGAGAGATGGGCCAGCCCCGCTATGGTGTCGGAATCTCGATGCCAGGGAAGAGGAGGTTTTTTATGCTGTCGAAGTACTCGTGCATTGCGTGCGTGAGGACCTTGCAATCGCGGTCGCCAATCAGATCAATAGTCGGGTTATCGACCAGCCAGAAGCTCGAAAGGAGGCTGGTCTCACTGCGGTACCGCGCCTCAAGCAGATCGGAAAAACTGGCGTCACGGAAGTATCCACAGATCATCTCGATGTCTTGAGCCGAAAGGGAAAAAGGCGGTGTAACGGTCACGGAGACGGATTTTCGGTGGAACATGTCCCGGAATCTCGATGCAAGGTATGCGTTGATCACCAAAGCAGCTCCGATGTCGTCCCGTGAGATGAGAACTGGATAGACCTTGACCACCCGCGAAACGTCCACGCCCTCGATTCTTCGGGGTCGGGTGCGGCTGAACACTTGCTCAATCCGATTCGCCAGTTGCCCGACGCCCTTCCTGTGTCCGTCCGTTTCGACGAATTTTTCGTCGATCTCCGCGCGAAGCTTCGCAGGATTCGTACCGTATTTCGCCTCCGCAGTGAACGTCGCCCCTTTTGATTCGACTAGTACAGCCGAGTCGCCGCAGATCAAGAGCGCATCGCACACCTCTTCGCCAGTGTCCGCGAACTTGGGATTTGGGTAGACCTGATTCAGCTTCCCGTCAACTGACTCTTCCAGCAGCCAGTTGACGTACCGCTCGAATGCGATGCCCCAGTCTTGGTGGAACTGAAGTCGACGCTCTCGCGGGCAAAGCCTGGTTAATGCTCCAGAACACGCCGGTCTCGCTCTTCTCCGCCAGAAAGACGGGGTCGATCAGTAGGTAGTTTTCATCGTCCTTCAGGCAGGGCTTCGTCCGAAAACAGGTGAAATCGCTTACTGCCGTGTTACGCCCTCCGAGGGCAGTCTTAAATTCGCCTACCGTGGCAGATATCTCTCGGAGAAAGTTGCCAATGGCGGTCGCATTGACCGGAGTGGTCCGGTACCAGCCAGCCGACAGAACGTAGCTGCCCGGGTCGGTCTGGTATTTCTTGAAGTCCAAATCAACATACCGGCAGAGCGTCGCGAAACATAGCGCAAAATACTCGTCGAGCGGGACGCCGATCGCCCGTTCAAAAATTCCCCGAATTTCAGTGTTACCGTCGGGGAAGAAGTGCTCGATCATCAGGCGACTTCTGAGTATCTTGTTCATTGGCTTTTGAAATCCGCTCGCCTCGGCTATCGGTATGAACTCCGACATAACGTTGATCATCTGATCGATGGTTGGAGAGGGTCCGGCTAATCCCTTGGGGAGCAGGTCGTTCGCCATTAGGAGCACTCGCGCCATCTCTCCGCTGTGAGCAGGAACTAGTGGATCTTTCCCGCCAATCTCCGGGCAAGCCAGCAGCGCCTCTTTAGCAACAAACAGCAATTGTTGTCGGTGATAGAGCCCGCGAGGTCTCTGCGGATTACCTAATTCTGCGACGATTCGCTCCGCTGCCTGAGGAGTGAATGAATTTCTTACCAGTTGTTCCACAGCGTCAAAGCGGGTGTGGCCCTGCCAGTCTCTGGTTACGGAATTCATAACGCCACAGACGTATACAGCAAGGAGGCAGTTAAACTTCGAGAGCTCTTCCCGAAACTGGTCGTGCGTTGCCTTGACGCCGTTATTGAACTCCGAGAAGGTAAAGTACGTAGCGAACTTCGGTGGCATAAATCGTCCGGAAATGTGGTCGCACCTTGATCATATCCCCAACTCCGCGCCCCTGCCTTTACCCCCCACGCTCCCGCATGTTATCCTCACTACTGTCACCAAGATAAATCGAAACCAGAACAGGAGTGCACCAGGCGAGTGTTAGCCAGAGAGCAAAAGAAATCTGTCATTGACCAGTATCAGACGCACGCGACTGACACGGGGAGTCCTGAGGTTCAGATCGCCATCATCAGTGAACGCATTGGCCAGTTGACGGACCACTTCAAAGCGCACCAGAAGGACCACGGCTCGCGCCGCGGCCTGCTCATGCTAGTCAGTAAACGGCGTCGTTTACTGGACTACCTCAAACGATACGATTCCGAGCGGTATAAGACGGTCATTGGAAAGCTCGGCATCCGCAAGTAATGAAACCTGGGTGGCCCATCCTTCGCGGTTTTTGCGAAGGGTGGGGAGCGATGAAGCCTCCACCCTTGTGATCTTCCTAAGAGCGATCTCTGAAGAAGACATTTCCCGACACAGTATCTGAGAGAAAGCCGCCTTCCTCGAAGCCGGTACAGCATTGAGCCAATTCACAACGTGCGCAATCTCGAAGACGTTTTCCGATTCCACATCGGAAGCGCTCTCCCATGGCCGCAACTTTTCCTGCGCGTTCACCCTCCTGAAAAGAATAAGGACAAATCATGAAACCAGAAGCTAGCAGCGTTACAGTCGACCTCGCCGGCGGTAAACAGATCTCATTCGAAACCGGAAAATTAGCCAAGCAAGCCGGCGGCGCGGCCGTTGTGCGGCTCGGCGATAACGTTGTACTCGCCACCGCCACCGCCAACCCCGATCCCCGTGAAGGCATCGATTTCTTCCCCCTCACCGTCGACTACCGCGAATACACCTACGCCGGCGGACGCTTTCCCGGAGGCTTTATCAAGCGCGAAGGCCGCATGAGCGAGCGCGAAGTGCTCACCAGCCGCCAGATCGACCGCCCGGTGCGTCCAATGTTCGCGGAAGGCTTTAAGTGTGAGACGCAAGTCATCACCTTCGTTCTGTCTGCGGATTCCAGCAATGATCCCGACGTGCTCGGCATCAACGCCGCCTCCGCCGCGCTCACGCTCTCCGACATCCCGTTCCTTGGACCGCTCGGCGCAGTGCGCGTCGGCCAGGTCGGCGGAAATTTCATCATCAATCCCACCTACGACGAAATGCGCGAGAGTCTGCTCAACATCATGGTCGTCGGCACGTCTGACGGAATTGTGATGATCGAGTCCGGCGCGAAAGAAGTCAGCGAAGAAGTTGTCGTCGACGCCATCGAATTCGGCCACACCGAAATCAAGAAGATATGCGCCGCCATCAACGAACTGCGCTCGAAAGCCGGCAAGAAGAAAAGGGAAGTCACGCCTCCGGAATTCGACCAGAAATATTACGATCAGCTGAAGAAGAAAGTCGGTGCCGATCTTTTAGACGCCCTCGACACCAAGAAACATCCGAAAGCCGAAAGCTACGCGCTGGTCAAAGAAATAAAGAAGAAGCTGCAAGCCGAAATTAAAGAAGACGACGAAGAAGCGCTGGCGAAACTCAAGACTTACTACGAAACTCTGCGCGAGCGCACCTTCCGCGAAGAAGTCTTGGAAAAGAAACGCCGCCCCGACGCCCGCGCCTTCGACGAAGTCCGCGAAATCTGGATCGAAGCCGGCGTGTTACCGAGAACCCACGGCAGCGCCATCTTCACCCGCGGCGAAACCCAAGCCCTGGTCACCACCACCCTCGGCACCAGCGACGACATGCAGCGCCTCGAAGGCTTCGAAGGCGAAGCCAAAAAACGCTTCATGCTCCACTATAACTTTCCTCCATTTAGTGTTGGGGAGGTGGGGTTTATGCGGGGGGCTGGTAGACGCGAGATTGGGCATGGGGCCTTGGCGGAGCGGGCTATTTCTGGCGTGTTGCCGACGGAAGAGTCGTGGCCTTATGCGATGCGCGTGGTCTCTGACATTCTTGAGTCGAATGGGTCGTCGTCGATGGCTACCGTGTGCGGAGCTTCGCTGTCGTTGATGGATGCGGGAGTTCCGTTGAAGGCTCCGGTGGCTGGAGTGGCGATGGGGCTGGTGAAGGAAGGCGATCAGTATGCCATTCTCACCGACATTGCCGGTGCCGAAGATCATTACGGCGACATGGATTTCAAAGTTGCCGGAACGAAAGATGGAATTACCGCGCTGCAAATGGATATTAAAGTTGCCGGCATCACCTCGCAGATTATGCGCGAGGCGCTGGCGCAGGCCAAGCGCGGACGGTTGCACATTCTGGGCAAGATGGAAGAAGTGATCACTGCCGGGCGCGAGAAGATTTCTGATTTCGCTCCGCGCTTCTACACCGTGCAGATTCCGGTCGACAAGATTCGCGACCTGATTGGGCCGGGCGGCAAGATGATTCGCTCGATCGTGGAGCAGACCGGAGTGAAGATCGATGTGGAAGATTCCGGGCTGGTGAAGGTGGCATCGAGCGATCAGGCGTCGGCGGCGAAGGCGCTGCAAATTATTGGCGACCTGACGGCGACGGCGGAAGTCGGAAAGACTTATCTCGGCAAGGTGACGCGGCTGGCGGATTTCGGCGCGTTCGTCGAGATCATTCCGGGCACCGACGGATTGCTGCACATCAGCGAAGTGGCGGAGCATCGCATTGGCGACATCCGCGACGAGTTGAAGGAAGGCGATCAGGTGTTGGTGAAGGTGCTGGCGGTGGAAGGCAATCGCATCCGGCTGTCGCGCAAGGCGATTTTGAAAGAGCAGCGCGCGAAGATGGGAGGCGCTGCCCCTGAGGGCGCTGCTCCTTCCGAAGGCGGCGAGCAGGCTGAGTATGCTCCGGCGGCAGTTCCGGCGGGCACCATGGTGATTGAAGGCGGCGGCGATTTTCCTGATGAAGCGGAAGCCGAGCCGAACTTTAATCGCGATGGAGCACCGCATGTTGCAAGCAGCGACCGTCCTCGCGGCGATCGGCCACCTGGAGGAGATCGTGGCGGACGTGGTGGACGTCCCGGCGGTGGCGGACGAGACCGTGGACGAGGCGGACGCGGTGGAAGGCCTGGCGGCGGCGGACGGGATCGTGGACGCGGCGGGCCGGGTGGAGGAAGGCACTAGAACCTTTTGCCACGGATTTGCACGGATATAAGAAGGGCCACGGCTAGAGTCGTGGCCCTTTACGTTTGCAAAGTCTTTCGGGACGATTAAAAGAACACTGCTGGCGATACATTAAATTTCTTGCTCAGCCGGCGAATATGTTGCTTGGTCAGTTCGCGCTTGCCGCGCAGCACCTCGGACGCGATGCTTTCGGTACCGAAGACATCGAGCAGGTCCTTCTGTCGGAGGTTATGCGCTTCCATCAAATGGCGAATGATCGAAGCAGGTTCGGCATCCGGCACGGGATCGTGCTTCGCTTCATATTCCTCGATCAATACGGTGAGCAACGCCACCAGCTTCTTTTCGGCGGGCGTGACCGACTTTTTCGCGGTGAGCTTTTCCAGCCGCTCGATATAGAGGCGGTTCTGATGCTCTCCGCTAATCACCTCCGGTTTTTCGCGAGAGAGAAGCGCGCCGTAAGCGCTTGCGGCGGATGTCATTTCGTCCACTCCTTCCTGTCGTATTCCGCGTGAGTCAGCAGATGTTTGACGAAGATCAGCTGCCAGCGGTATTCGATCTTCACGATCAATCGGTAGGCGTTGCCTTTGATGTTGAACACGGTATATGGACCCACTGGATCGGCGCCGGGGTAGACCTTTCTTACGTCCACCAGATTGCGCTGCATATTCCGGATTAGCGGGTGTGAATACGACATGACGCACCGAGAGCCTTGAATAGACCCGCCGCTTCATCAATCAGTCGGATTGTCGTGTGTCGATCGGCGGCAATCTCGGTGTCGACAGCTTCTATATTTTGTACGACGCGGAGCCGATCGACGAGGGAATCCATTTCCATCAGCTGTAGCTCGGGCCCGACGCTCGTTCGGAGTAAGTCGGCGTAGGTGGCAATTTCGGCAAGATCCCGATTCAACGGCTGACCCGTCCTTGCATTTTCGGCAACTCGCTGAAGCGACTGTCCGATGCCTTCGAGGTATGTACCGAGCTTGTCACACTTTTCCCGTTTGCCCTTTAGCAGTTCTTGGCGAGTGTCGAACAGCGCCCGAACACCATCAATAATGTCCTTAACCATATGCCATCCCCGCGGGGCTCGCCCACCTTTGTCGGAGCAATCATAACTGAGGATGCCTCAAAGGCAAAGACGACGAAGGGAGTCTCCGTCCCACACAGGCTTACCCGCAAGTAAGCGATTACAGCAGGTCCCATCTGGACTCGGTTTCCACTGTTTCCCGCCACGATGTTATGCTGCCGGGATAGTGGGGTCTTCAATCGCCCCAACCTATCGCAAGAGTCATTGTCCGTGTCCTTCTTTTTGTATTTCAGGATATTATTTGGAATCCGGAGGTAAAATATGCCACTGGTTTCGTTCGAGAAGGATATCAAGCCGATGTTTCGTCCGGTTGATATAACCCATATGAAGCCGATGGGCGTGAAGCTTGACGACTATGGCTATATGTCGGATCCGAATGGTAATTATGCCAACGCGGCGCAGGTGCAGGATACGCTGTCTCCGCAGAATGGCGCTAATCCGACGATGCCGCCCGGCGGGCCATACTGGACTGCCGAACAACTTGCTCTATTTGCGAAGTGGCGGAGCGACGGGTACCAGCCCTAGATGGGGCTGCGCTTTGAGGCATGGCTAACTGCCGTGCCATTCCGAGGACGTGGTGGGTCGTCCAGTTTCAGATGGCGTCGGCAGAGAGGATGCTGGGGCTGAAGCCCGTTTGTATTGTGTGGGCTTTACGCGGCGCTGAAGCGCCGCTCTTCCACGGTGGCGCACGCTTTTGTGAGTTCTTGCGCAACCTTCCTTCGGCGGCTGAAGCCGCGGTTGAAAAGTCGGGACAATGATCACAGCGGTAAACCGCTGCGCCACCCAAAATCAATAGCAAAGTGCCTCCCAAGATCAAAGGCAAAGTCAAAGGCATCGGACAAGAGTGTCCGCTCCACACAAACAAAGTCAAGATCCCCGCCCTGTCTCTCTAGGAACGGAGAGACAAGGCCGGGGCATCCGTGGCCGCTCCACACTCTTCTGCGGTTTGCGGCTATCATGAGTGCGAACATTCTCGGTGCGAACATTATCAGTAAGACATGGGAGGGGTTTATGCGGCTGCTAGGGCGGATTGTGGTGGGGATGGTGGTTTGGGGATGGCTGGCTGCGGGTTTGGTGGCGGAGGAGAAGTTTGCGGCACCGCTGATTCCGCGGGAGGTGCTGTTTGGGAATCCGGAGCGGGCTGATCCGCAGATTTCTCCGGATGGGACGCAGCTGGGATATCTTGCGCCTCTGGATGGTGTGTTGAACGTTTGGATCCGCACGCTGGGCAAGAGCGATGACCGTGTCGTTACCGCCGACAAGCACCGCGGCATCCGGAATTTTCTGTGGCAATACGACAACCAGCACATTCTTTACACGCAGGATGTGGGCGGGGACGAGAACTGGCGGCTCTACCAGACTGATATCGCCACCAAGCAGACGAAGGATTTGACGCCATTCGAAAAGGTGCGGGTGGATATTGTCGCCTATGAGTGGAGTTCGCCGGGGACGATCCTGGTGCAGATGAACCAGCGCGACGCCAAAGTTTTTGATGTGCATCGCATCGATCTGAAGACTGGGAAAGTTGAGCTGGATACGCAGAATCCGGGAGACGTGGCGAGCTGGCAGGCCGACAATGCGCTGCGGATTCGCGCGGCGCAAGTGCAAACCGACGATGGCGGAACAATTGTGCGGGTGCGCGATGACAATAAATCCCCGTGGCGCGAACTGATCAAGTGGGGTCCGGACGAGACTTTTGGCGGAGTGAATGGGTTCTCGCCGGACAATCAAGCGCTGTGGATCACGACTAGTCTTGATGTGAATGCCGCGCGCTTGCTGGAGATTGACCTGGCCAGCGGGAAACGCAAAGTGATTACGGAGGATCCGCAGTTCGACGTCAGCAGTACGATTAACAATCCCAAGACGAATGCGCTGGAGGCGGTGAGCTATACCCGGCAGCGTACGGAATATGAGTTTATCGACCCTAAGGTGAAAGCGGATTTCGCCGTGCTGGAAAAAGTGCGCAAGGGAGATATTGCGAGCGTGTCGCAGGATCTGAATGACGATAGGTGGGTGGTGGGCTTTGTGGTGGATGACGCGCCGGAGTACTGGTATTTGTATGACCGGGGGAAGCAGCAGGCGACGCTGCTGTTCAGCAATCGTCCGCAACTGGAGAAATACAAACTCTCGGCGATGAAGCCGATTGAGTTTACGGCGCGCGATGGCATGAAGCTGTACGGATATTTGACGATGCCGGTGGGCGTGGAAGCTAAGAAGTTGCCGATGGTGGAGTTCGTCCATGGCGGGCCGTGGAGCAGGGACGAGTGGGGCTTCAGCCGCTACGCGCAGTGGCTGTCGAATCGTGGGTATGCGGTTTTGCAAATTAATTTCCGCGGCTCGACTGGATATGGCAAGAAATATGTGAATGCCGGAGACCGGCAGTGGGCCGGCACCATGCATACGGACTTGCTGGACGGCAAGGACTGGGTGGTAAAACAGGGAATCGCCGACGCGGCGAAGGTTTGCATTATGGGTGGGAGTTATGGAGGCTACGCGACGCTTGCGGGCGTAACTTTTTCGCCGGATGCATTTGCTTGCGGAGTGGATATCGTTGGTCCATCGAATTTGAATACGCTGTTGAAAACGATTCCACCTTACTGGTCGACACTGCTGGCTACATTCCACAAGCGTATGGGAGATTCGGAGGAGGTGTTGAAGGCGCAGTCGCCGCTGTTTAAGGCGGACGAGATCAAGGCGCCACTGCTGATTGGACAGGGGGCAAATGATCCGCGGGTGAATAAAGCGGAGAGTGACCAGATTGTGGCGGCGATGCGCAAGAACCAGAAGCCGGTCGAGTATTATGTTTTTCCGGATGAAGGGCACGGGTTTGCGCGGCCTGCAAACAATATGGCATTCAACGCGGCGTCGGAAGAATTCCTGGCGAAATATCTGGGAGGGAGATTCGAGCCGGCTACGGGAGATGAGAGCAAGTTGCTGGCGAGCGTAAAGCAGTGACGCGGCCGGCTGCTTGCTCCACACGATGAGAATCAGCGACGGGGACGCACTTCAGGGATAATAGCTCTGCATGAAATCGTCACAGCACGGGCTGATACGGCTGATTGCGATATTCAAATTCTTCGAGGCGGCGTTGCTGATCGCGTTGGGCGTGGGGCTGTTTCGGCTGCTTCACAAAGACATCGGGGACGTGCTCGAGCACTGGAGTAAAGCGTTGAGGCTCGACCCGGGAAGCCACTATCTCAATCTGGCTCTGGAGAAGGCGACCCATGTAAGTCCGGCACAAGTCAAGAAACTTGGCTTAGGGAGCTTTCTCTATGGGGGATTGTTCTTGGCGGAAGGCACTGGGTTGTGGTTGCGAAAGCGGTGGGGCGAGTGGCTCACCGTAATTGTTACGAGTTCTTTGGTGCCGGTTGAGATTTACGAAATTTACCGGCATTTCAGTTATGTAAAAGTTGGCGTGCTGGTAATTAATGTTGCGATCGTCATGTACCTGATTTGTCGCATGCGCAGAGCGGACTGATTTCGCGAAAACTGCGGCACGGCTGAAGGTGTTGCTTCCCACAGGACCCAAATTGCCGCCTCGGCTCTATGCTAGAGGAAGCAGAATCTTCCCGGTGGCAGGGAAGATGTGGCTGAATGATTTTTGTGCAGGCTACTGCGTGCACTGTATTTCGATTTCCTTCAATTCCGTAGCGCGCTTCCGCTCAAATATTTTTAAAGTTTGTTAACACGTGCAGATAGAACAGTTGCGCTACTCCGAAGAAAATAAGTGCGATAGCAGAACCTTTTGGCATGCGGGTTGCTGTGATCGATACGGACGAGAAACTGCGTCCTAAAATCTTTCGGAGGATTTCATGAAGAAACACACCCGGTCATTGTTGTTTATCAGCGCGCTGGCGCTGTTTCTGAGCGCAGCCATAGGGCTGAACGCGCAAAGCACGCCATCGACACAACCTCCTGGCACACAAGCGCAACAGCCTTCCACGCCTGACCAAACCCCACCTCCAACCCAAGACCAGACCGCGCCAAGCCAGACGCCGAATCAGACTCCGGAAAAGGCTGCGCAAGCGGCACCCGATGCTTCGGCCAGCAGTGCGCAACCGGCGGGAGTGCAGAGCTTTTCCGGAACAGTCGTAAAGTCAGGGGACAAGTACGTGCTGCAGGATGAAAGTGGCACGACGTATGACACCGATCACCAGGACGAGATGGCGAAGTTCGAAGGCAAGCGGGTGAAGGTTCACGGAACGTTGGACGCGAGCGGTAAGATGATCCATATCCAGTAAGGGAGCATCAAGGAAATTTCGATTGGAAGTACAAAGGCCGCGACTCATGTCGCGGTCTTTTCTTGTTCGGAACACTCGATTCCCAACCATGAGATCCAATTCCTTTCGGAGCATAGCAGTCGCGCTTGCGTCAAACTGGCAGGGGAAGATCGGCTATGAAATACTGACAGCGATCAGAAGTGCCGCCGGGATGGCGAAATTGGCAGACGCAGCGGACTTAAAATCCGCAGGTCCGAAAGGACTGTGGGGGTTCGATTCCCCCTCCCGGCACCAGCGACCTTGGTGGGTGATTTGCCACGGACAGCCGCTAAACGCGGGCTTCGCGGGAAGAATCTGTCGTTCTCATTCTCAGGGCCTCCCTGAAGTCCCGTAGGACTTGTCCGCTCCCTGCGATCGCTTCATCTAGGACCGAACAGCCCTGCATTTCCTCGACGTCCTGGCGAAAGTAGCCGATCGTCAACTTCTTGGGGACAGAGACCGAGCCCTCGTCGGAAGTTTCCTCGCCGACCACCATACGGAATAGCGTTGTCTTGCCCGCCCCATTGGGACCGACCAGTCCGACCTTTTCGCCGGGATTCAACTGAAATGAAGCATCCACGAAGAGCAACTGCTTGCCATACTGTTTATTGATATTTGAGAAAGAGATCATTTTGAAGGAGCAAACTCGCGGCACGGTGCCTCTTCCAGTGTAGCCCGGCCAGAAAATTGCCGGCCAACGCTTGGCACATTGGGGATCAGGAAACAGAAATCAGAGATCGCAAAATTCACACTTGACATTGACAAATAATCCACTACCATATGGTTGTGGATAAGTTAGGTACAACGTTTGCGGCTTTGTCTGATCCAACCCGGCGGGCAATGATCGAACGACTCTCCCATGGGCCTGCCTCTGTGCATGGCTTGACGGAACCGTTTGCACTCTCGCAGCAGATGATTTCAAAACATATCGCCTACCTGGTGC